>OBEQ012109517.1_pt1 | contig 177379 bp, 202 predicted proteins | sample 1670901 | NCBI WGS metagenome assembly OBEQ01 (sample SAMEA104232315, study PRJEB22302) | groundwater metagenome | biome: forest; feature: aquifer; material: groundwater | place: USA | collected 2011-08-07 | depth 5.4 m
AAAGACGATGCCCATGTATTGCCCCCGACCGCATTGTGGCGGACTCCTTGTGCCCACCGATCAACAGGAACACCTCCCACTTCGATGTATCGCCTGCTCCAGAGGGTTTGCTGTACGCCGCCCCTCGAGAAGCACCCCTCCCACACCGAAGAAGCACGTCCTACCTAGAATCCTTGCCGCGTCACACTCGTACGGCCATTACCTGAGAATAGCAGGCGCACGACGCGGGCAAAGGGGTGCAATCGTGGGAAATAGGTAATCCAATAAGGGAGTCTCAACCCCAAGACGAGCGAACTCATCCCTCGTTCCTCCAACGACCCTTCCAGGAATCGATCATGTACGCATCAAGGCCCACACAAGTTGACTCCCGTCCGGCCTTGACGTACTATTTGAATACGTACATAACTATGGAGAGTCGCTGCCATGCCGAGAATAGCAGTTGAAGACAATAGCCGGATGTCCTTGCGGATTGGGGCCGAGGAAAAAGCGCTGCTCTTGCGTGCGGTGGCGCTGAACCACACCGACCTGACGGATTTTGTTATTCGTCACGCCTTGCGTGCCGCCAAGGCCGTCATCAAGGCGGCGGATCATGTGCAGCTCTCCGAAAGGGATAGTGTGCGGGTTCTAAATCTGCTGGAGAATCCGCCTGCGCCGAACGCAAAACTGCGGGCAGCCGCTCGGGCATTGCCTAAGCGGTCATAATCGTGACGGCATGGCACGAAGAGCCGATCAACAAGAACCATGATCGGGAAGCGTTCGACTGCGGCGGAGGAGCGCTGAATGAATTCTTGCGCCGTTACGCCCGCAAGAGCCACGAGGGGGGCGGTGCAAAAACGTTCCTTGCGATTGACGATGCCGACAACAAAACCATTCTCGGCTTCTATAGTCTGAGCCCCGCCTCGGTTGACTATGCCCGGACGCCGGAGATCATACGGCGCGGGCTGGCACGCCATGACGTGCCGGGCTTCCGCTTGGCGCGCCTGGCTGTGGATCGCAGACTGCAAGGGCAGGGAATGGGCGGACAACTTCTGCTCGCGGCGGGCAGACGCTGCCTCTTGGCCTCGGCGGAGGTTGGCGGCGTGGTGCTTGTCATCGACGCCAAGAATGAACAGGTGGCAGGATGGTATGCCAGCTATGGCGCTGTGCCGCTGCTGGACGCGCCGCTATCTCTGCTGCTGCCACTCGCGACAATCGAGGCCGCGCTCAAAAAAGCCAGGAAATACTGACACTCCATTCCAGTGAGTAGCGCGGGCTTCCTCAGAAGACAGCCCCGTCGTAACGCCCTTCGTCACCGAATGACGCGGCCCCCTCCCCGGACGGAATGCGCCGGAAGCGTCGGCATCACCTGTCCGGTGACGAGCCAGTTACACAGCATCCGGATACAGACCAGATGTTGCTTGACCGTGGAAGAGAGGTGACCTGGTTCCACCCACGAAAGCAGCCCCCCACTCAGCGAACGAACTCCAACTGACCCCCCGACTATTCAGCGAAATGCGCTATCCTGTAATACAGAATAGGATCATACACTCAGGCCCACTCCTCTTTCATCGAGGTGCGGCCAAGAGGAAGGATTTATTATGCGCCCTCACAGACTGCTCCTTATTCTCCTGTCTAGCCTGCTCTGGACCGCACACGCCGAAGCCCAAACGATCGATCTGCCCGCCATGATTCGATGCAAAGCCGAAGGCGAACGCGCACCGAGTCGCAGTCAACTGATCGAGACCTGGCTCTCACGTGCCGAAAAGCGCGATGCCATCGCCGCCTTTTGTCTCGCCTACGTCCAAAGCGACAAAGTCCATGTTCCCCTCGGCTGGCTCGAACAGTCCGCACGATTGAACCTCCCTGATGCCCAACTGCTAATGGGCACGAACTACGAGGTCGGCTTCCTCTTCAAACAAGATTTCGTCGAAGCCCTCTCCTGGTATCGGAAAGCCGCCGATCAAGATTTCCCCTATGCCCAATACGAACTCGCCTCCATCTACTATGAAGGACGAGCAGGCCAACAGAAAAACATCCAGGAAGCCTACTTCTGGGCCCTGCTAGCCCACCGTCATCAATTCCTCGACGCCAATACGCTCATTCGCACCATGGACCCCCAGATCCAAGAGCCAGACAAACGTCTCGTCCAAACCAAGGTTGACCGGTGGGTCCACCAACTGAAACCAGGTCGACTCGGGTAACGGATGTTGCCGACACCCGAAACGCTGCAATGGGTGGACACGCCCTGGCCCTTGAACTGCTGTCGGAATGGGATTACGAAGCCAACGCCCCGCTCGCTCCCAAATAGCCACCCCTCATCCTTCACCATATCTGTCAGCCTTTGGCGCACCCTGAAGACCGCGTATCGCCTAGCATCTCCCCCCCCTTCTTTGCGTATACTACAAGCAGCCTATTCACACCCATCGAGGAGGTCCCCCATGGTCTTAGGCCCTGCCCTCTATGCTCTTCTATTGGGAGCCGGTGTTCCCGCGTGGTACGACCCATGGTCCGATCCATTCCTCGCCTATGATCGCGCCGCGTGCGAGGCAGGCACTCGATCACTCGAGAGCTGTAGCAACGAACAGCCCCAAGCGGAAGCCTCTCAAGAATCCTACTTTGCACAACCCAAAGACACCCGAACGTCCTGGTGGCTGCAAGAGGCACTGAGCTCCCAGAACACTTTGCGGCAGTCTGAATCGGCCGAATAACCTCTGACCGCTCCTCTCCACAGCATGGGCGATTCCTGATCCACGCTTCCTCGAACTCCTCTCCCTGTCTCTCAGAGACTCCCACCACGAAGGCACATGGTTCGGACCTCATCCAAAACCACTCCACTGAGTCCTCGCTAAAACGACATCCCATCAGGACCCGCTCGACCACAACGTCGACGAGTCACACCACCTCCGCATCATTCACCTCCACAGAAAGACGATGCCCATGTATTGCCCCCGACCGCATTGTGGCGGACTCCTTGTGCCCACCGATCAACAGGAACACCTCCCACTTCGATGTATCGCCTGCTCCAGACGGTTTGAGAAACAGAAGCTCTCCCGTCACACCGCTCCCACACCACAGACACGCCCCTCGCCCAAGCTCCCCAAACATCTTGCCGCGTAACGCCGGTATCAAACTGATACTGTAATCCCAACATGAGAATGTCCGCTTTGGCCAACGTAGAAATGTCCTCTTCGCGGATAGACTGCCGGCTTTCACAAGGAGGGCCGGATGGTCGGAGAGGACAGCGTTATGATGAGCATGAAGGAACTGAAGCGCTTGCATGTGATCCGTTAGGTGATGGAGCAGCGCATCACCCAGGTGAAGGCGGGCACGCTGGTGGGGTTGGCGGATCGCCACGTGCGACGCCTCCTCCTGCGGGTTAAGCAGGAGGGCGACAAGGGGCTGACGCATCGGGGGCGCGGGCTTGAGCGGGGGGATGGCGGAACCGATTGAAAAAGTGGTGCGCCCGGTTGGAATCGAACCAACGACCCTCAGCTTAGAAGGCTGATCCCTCGGCGCAACCACGCCTTGCGCGGCCTAACACCGCTTGGCCACCAGGTTCTCACACTATCCGCAGACGCGTCACGTGACCGTGACCACCCCATCCTACCCGAACATAACGAACAACGCCTCGGACTCATCCCAGTCTCCATTTCACGCCCCTGACGCGCCATTCACGCCATTCCTCACTCCATGCGGATTCCGGAGGCCCGCTCCGCGGGCACGGTATGTACCAGGTCAATTCACCGCATCAGCGGACGGCACGGACCACTCCGACGAAAGGATCTCATCATGGCCAAATCCAACAATCTCAATCATTGTCTCTTCGAAGGGTTCGTCACGCACCTCCCGGAGTATTACCCGGAAAAGGGCAAGCTCTTGTGCTTCTCCATCGCCGTCAATGCCGACCACGTGTCGGACAAAGTCGATAACCCCATGTATCTGGATGTGAAAGTCAGTGGCATCAGTGACGCCCAGGCCAAGGCCCTCGTGCAAGGACACGAAGTCCGCGTGATCGGACACCTGCAATCGAAAACCTGGAAGCGCGGAGACGAGAAGTCCCAACGCTACATCCATCTCTACGTGCCGGATCCAATGATGCTGACCTTGTTGGCGAAACCAAAACGCATCACCACGGAGCCTCTCGTGGACACGCCGTCCGCCCCCGAGCTCGTGAGCGCCTAATCCCCCTTGTATTCATCGACGACAGGAGCACCCATGACCACATTTCGCGCCCCCTCGACCACCACATCCCCCCTGCATCAGGATGACGAATCAGCCCGGACGTATCTGCCCTCGCGTGTCTACCTCAAAGACACGGATGATGCCGAACAGGTGCTGACGGAACTGGAACTCCTGCATACACGCGCGCTCGAAGAATGGGGCGATCGTGAACGAGAACGGTTCTATCAACGCGCCACCCGCTACGTCGATGATGATCCACGGCCGGAATTCCCTCACATTCTCCGCAGCCTCACGCAGCAGACGGCGCCGCGCTATGCGTTGCTCCCGAATGGCCAACGTGTGCGCTGGGTGGGGACCCAGCGGATTGAAACCCTCTGTCACATCCGTGAGACCCTGTCTCTCGCCGATGCCGTGACCCGTTTTGCACGGAAGACGGGGAATGGGCTCTGCCGAGGCTGCCAGGGGCACCATGTGGCCTCACGCCCCACCGCATCCGCACATCCCAGCACAGGCCCCACCGCACCGGCCGTTGAATGTCCGAAATGCCATACGGACGCACGCGGCTCGTATGTCGCAGAAGATATCGACACGCTCAAGTGTCTCAAATGTGGCCATCGCGTCTATCGCTCCGGACCGATCGTCAGCCCTGAACCGGGGAGACTCTCGGACGACGAGATTGCGCTGAACGAAGAACGGATCAGCCAGACGCTTTTCCACGAGGAAGACTCTGACGCGGCAGTTGAAGACCTCGAGACGGGACACGACTGGGAATGTGAGGAGCCGCACGCCGAGGCGCTCGATTATAGTTCCTCGCATGAAATCGAGGTCGACACCTTCGAGGACTCACCTGAGGACGACATCGACATAAAGGATATTGCAGACCGGCTACACGCCCCTGCCTTTGCGTTGTTCACACACGGCCATGCGCCGTTACGACAGCGCCTCATTGAGCTCATGTTAGAGGGACGAGACAACGCCTCCAATCGGACACTCCACTGGACCTTGGCCGGCCAACTAGCCAGCGAAGGGCTCCCGCCCTCACCGCAGGATCACTCCGAACAGGTCACGCAATGGATTACCAGTCTGTCGACCGAAGACCTGCTGTCTCTCATCGGGAACCCGGATACGGAACATCCCATCCTGGCTCATCCGCAGGCTAACCATTTCATGGCGCTGGACCAACTCACCTACCCACTGGAGTCCGCGATTTATTATCAACTCCGTGGGTTTCGTGACAAACACGCCGGGGCCACCATCCTGGGGCATCGTCACGACCTGAATCCCAAGTCGCTGAAAGAGTTTCTGCAGCGACAGGGCTCTATGCCGCCGGCGCGTCCCACCGTATCCAAGATCCGAACCGCAGTCCTCAACGGGTCATCGCTGAGCTGTCTGGACCAAAGCGACTCACGCCCTGACACGGCGTCGGCCATCCTCACTGAGCTCGTGGATGTAGCGGAATTGCGATAGCTCGCATGAGAACAGCTGATCACATGCATGAGCCAGAACACCCAAAACATGCACTGGCAAAAAAAGAGGGCCACTCGGATTGGGGTGATGCTCTATTCCACAGGAATAGTGCTCCCAATTCACGAGTGACCCTCTTATGTAGAACAATCACATTCAGACCAAGGCCGAATGGAGTGTCATTATTGAACGTCAGTCCATGTTCATGATTGAGTCGCGTATGTGCACGGGAATCCGGTTGATCCAGACGACCCGTGACACATACGCATACTCCAATCTTAATCCTTACCCACCGCCCTTAAAAATGTCTGTTGATAGACACCAAAGTAGGGGGCAAAGCGACGCGCTGCAGCCTTCCGATAGAGATACGACCGACGCTTCTTGACACATGCCAGACGCCATTGTTGCAGCCATCCATTCATCGGCGGCACACAACGCACCTGCTGACCTGTTGTCAATTCCGTCGTCATCTCCACTTCCGGCAACAGACTGCGCAACTCCTCATCAGATTGTTTTAGAATCCATCGTCCAAGCTGACATTGCTCTACTTTGCACATCTGCTCACATGATACTGACAGCACTGATGCCACCGACCAGACCAGATCACGACGTGCGTGATGGTCTCGGAGCCCGGTGTAGCGCATCGTGAGATCGAGCAAATAGCCGCGGAGATACTTCGCATGACGATTCTTCCAAAACGTACCTTGTAACGACGCCAGGAGTTCATCGTACGCAGGAAGATCAGCTGGCACCACATCTATCTCATCGCTGAGTGACGTGGAGTCCATATTCTCTTCCGGTACAGACTCTTCCTCCAGGACGACGGTGTCTGATTCCATTTCGAACGCTGTCTCATCCGTCTCGTCCCTGCCCATGTGCTCCAAGACACTCCCCACCTCTTCACCCGACACCACCTCAAGCTGTGTTTGTAAACACTCACTTGTGGAGAGGTCGGAGAATCGAGCGGGTACTGCCTGAAGATTTGCTTCGACTACAGATAGCGGCAAGGTGGTGAATGCGGACTTGGGATACCAGCCACAATTCACACAATGCCAATCTGTAATCTGATAGCCATCACGACCGTAGACGATCGACTCCAGCGCGGTACCATGACAATGGTCACAGATCTGAACCGGTTCCGACACTGCTCGAGGAGCAGAAGGCAAGACCGACACAGGATGACCATGCATGCCACCACATTCTGAGCATTGGACAGATCCAGTGATCCAAATCACATGCCCAACCGCTGAATTCTCATTCGCACGCAATTCCACCTCTGATAACCGGACCGTTCCCAACACGCCACACAACGGTTGTGCACGGCTGACATCGAGACGATATGCCCAACGGCCATCTTCCAATGTGACAAGACGATTCTGGTATCGCCACATTTGATAGTGCCAGGCATATCGTAGCGGATCCGATTCTGTGGTCAGAATTGCATGTACCTCGGGCGACATCTTTGGACGTGCCGTACTGTCAGTGACCCAACACCGCGGCAAGACCTCCGATGCATCGAAGTCCATCTCTCGGTCGTCCTCATAACGATCCTCAAACGGCGTCCGGGCATCATGCATGCGCTGATTTCCATATTCCGTTCGTTTCACGTGAAGACGATGCTGTTGTACTGCTAGAAGTGTCGATGGATGGACGAGATGAAAACCCGATTCCAGTTCACGAATCATGTATTCTAACTGGTCAAGTTCCAACCGCATCCAACGTGGCCTGCGTTCACCTTGTAACTGTTCAGTACATCCAAACCGAGATTGGCCTGGAGAACTACGAACAAAATCACGAAGTGATGTAAAGGCCGGACGTCTGTGAGCCATGATGTAATGTTGTGTATTCATGTGATCCTTTCTGGACACGACAAATCTCGATCCACGCCAGGGCGGATAAGATCGTTCGATGTTATAAATGTGGTGTAATGGACAGACTGAAACCGAGAGGTCAGCACACGCAGAACCTAGGCGAGATCAAACGGTCGGCCATAGAGCGCATGTGCTGCGTCACCAATCGCGTCCGTAGATTCCTCACACAAAGCCTGCAATTTCGATGCATCGTACCCCGTATAGATCTCCAACATCCGGCGTGAAACAGGCGTCAGTTCCTTTCCGACTGCGACCACTTTCAACGCGTGCCGATATTCTTGATCTTCTGGAATCGAAGCATGCCCTGACACCTGACATTGAATCTGCTGTGCAAGTGACTCAATCGTGAACAATACCCCGCAATAGTTGCAGAGTGATTGACGAATAGTCTCACGCATCGCAGAGGTCACACGGTCAGGATGATCCAGATACTCTTGCAACAGATGCGCAACTTCTTCTTCTCATGTTTTCCATTCAGGACTCATGATGACACCCTCCTTCCGTTAGTTATGTCCACTCACCAGCACCGTAGGCGACTTCCATACCGCAACCGACCGACACCATCGCACCATCTGAACTACCGACCGAATGACCGGTAATTGCAAATCGCGCAACAGCCTCGTCCGATCATAGTGCAGTACCCGCATCCGAGCTGACAGCGACAGCGCAACGGCAACAACATGACGTGGATCAGGATCGGCAAAACCGGTCACGCTCACGTCACAATAATTGTCGCCCGCACCATCAATCGGAAGAAAGTCTTTATCTGTCACACCAGCGCCACGAAGAAAATCCAGGACGCCGCGTGCAGCATCTTGTGTCGGAATAATTCGCTGAATCGCTGTAAGAATCCATCCTTCATCACCGTACCGAGATACCAACCAAACGGTGAATAGAATTCATGGACCACTTCAGACAACACAGCCGTATGTACACGTATTCCACAGGTAATCATGTGTGTGCTCCTTATTAATAAACGATGTTGAAACTGTGATGACATGGAACAATTGACCTATACTCCCCGATGTGTGCTAGACTTTCTCAGGCACTCACTGGGAGGATTCGATGATCAATCGCGCATTAATGACCGTTCAGGACATGGTCAACGCATTCGTCGATAGCCGTCCAAAGTTTTGGAAGACGAACGTCAAGTACGTTGGAGACCTGAGCTATTTATCGCTGGGGGATGGAATTGAGAAATTGAAGACACAGGTGAGAAATCTGAAGCGCCATCATCGGATGACGAAAGCAGAAGCCGAGACACTCAAGCAGATTACACGCGCAATCGCTTCTTTATCTCCGTCTCCAACTCCATCACGTCGACGTCGCGTTGTGGCATAACCGTGAAATAGTCCGGACGTGATCGAATCCATGCCACCATCCCTGCATCAATCAATTGATCGAGCCGGCTGAAGACATCGTCATAGACCAAGTCGAACTGCTTACGATTTCCTGCCACATGCTCCAGTGTCACAGTGACAATCCGGTGCACAATTTCCACATCAAGTCTGACGACTTCCTTCATACACACCTCCTCTACAGACAAATCGCCATGCGATTTATCATGATTACGCACAATGGACTGCGGCAGATCGAAACGATCTGATGTAAGACCAGTAGACAAGACACTGGACACAAGACATGTAAGGGAGCAGGCGGAGAGACGAAAGTCAGAATGAAATAGAGAGAATGAGATGGGTGAAACAGCGATCTCGGTATCGTCTACAACATGCAGAATGATACACGTGCCGTGGAGAGAGACGTCTGAAGACGGATCAAGTCACTCAAACATTCTCGAATAGTAAGATGAACATTCAGTACAGAACGTACAGAACGATGTTTCAGCGAAAGCCTACAAAACCAAATATAATGGCCATACTCTAGCGCAAGACCTCGAGCAGGTCAATCCCCGTATAGCGCCCCTCCATGCCTAATTTTCTGTACGATTCCCTGAACGCTCCTCCTGGCCATAGGTCATCCGGTAGTACCTTCCATAAGGCCATCGCTCGTTCACAGGCCGGCTTCGCCGGCACCGCTCTCGCGGATGATACTCGGCCTGTCCGCACACACGGAGGATCACGCATGAGTCAGCATCTCTTTCGGACCACGCACCAGCACCGCCCGGTGCTCATCACGATGGGATGGGACCGCCCGTTGCAATATGTATTTCTCACGGTGAAACGCCTCGACCCTGCCGAAGACGGCCGAGAATCCGACTATCTCTATACCAACTTAGACGACGAGACGACCGAGCCCTCCTCTCTTGAATACTACTGCGCACAGCTCACCCGACTCGGTCTCGAAATTCCTCCCAGCATGAGGCACGCCGTGGCGGACGACGAGGCGCAAAACGTCGGAAACAAACAAGTGGAATATCACGCCGACGGATCCTGTCGGGTCCTGTACGGCGAGACGGACTAACGCCACGACGGCAGAGACGGCCCGACACACACGTAGTTCTGCTGTCATCAACAGACACCCCACCCTTCCGAGCCTCAATTATGTCCTCACGTCGAACCGTCGTCCGCTACACCGCCTGCCCAAACTGCAGCCAGTGGAGTATCGGCGTCCAAGCCAACGGGCGTATCGTCCGACATTCGATGGGATGCGGATCCGTTGAAACGGTGGGTCCGGGGACCCGACGGCCATTGTGGAGAACCACGATCTGTGCAGGGTCGGGCACGCTCGTCAACTAATTGCTCTATCATAACTCCATGCCAACGCTGACTGAATCAATCTGCATTGTGGACTTCTGTGGCTTTTTCTCCCCAGGGCACTTCCCGTGATCCTACTGGGCGGATTGGGACGGAGAATTTCTCCTCTTTGGAGGAGAATGGGCAGAGATTCCAGATATGCCCAGCACAACAAAACCCACCGAAGAACATCCCTACGCGTGGGCTCGACAACACGGCAGTGATCTCTAACTCATCGAGGCAGCCACACCATGTCTTACTTTCGACTGCCACAGACCACTCAGGAACGCCGCGCCAACCAAGATCCACTCGCCCGGCCAGCGCGCGGCCCTCACCAGCTGCCTCATAGTTGGGACGATATCTCTGTCACCGCCCGAAAGAGTCGCAATTGGAAACGCTTCCGAAAACCAAATACCGACAGATCATCGATCACGCGGCCTCTCGCTAATCCCCTCCTGACGCTATCAAACCCATCGACAGCCGGCACCGCGAGATTCCCATGCCAAGGACCACCGTGATGCATGCAGACTTTTCCCCATTTCGCCGCAGGGACCCCAAATTCTTTCTCGCCCTCAACGCCATTCGACAACAGGCTGAAGAGTTGCGCCATCGATTCCGCACCCAATATGGCACCCAAGAGGACGCCAATGCTGCCGCGACCCAGCTTCCTCCGCCAACTCAAGCCGATCAATCTCGAGCCCATACGCGTGCTCGGACGAGGTCACCAGAACTTCGATGGCATCATTGCCCAGTATCCGATGTTGGCCTTAGCGCTCATCGAACCAAACCTTGCTACAGCCATTTAACAGGTCCATGCCAAAATGATCAAAGATCGGGAGTACCTCACCCAACTGGAGACGTGAGCCACCACATTAACGCGGGGGACATGATTCCACCGGTTGTCTGCCCTTCTCCTGTCTTCTCTCCCGCATGAAGGAGCTCAGTCTTATGGATGAACTCGTCAAAAGTGTCAGCATCGACAATATGCTCAACCAGCGACAAGCCGTTGACGATTTACTCCAACGTGCCCGGCTCCTCTTACTGGAAGCCGAGACGCTGGCCGATGCCGCCCATCTCGGATCGATTCGAGATTTATTCAGCCCTCGCCGGCATCATCCCTACGACATCAACGTTCTGGATGACGACGGACATCGCCAGGCCATGCATATTCTCGATGGGCCTGCGTGGGTCTATCTCATGAATGAATCAGGCAATCGGACCTTCATGGACCGGACGGCCCGCCAAAAATGGGATGACCAAATCGCCAAAGGGGAGTACCCCGCCTTCACAAAAGAGACGGTAACGGCGACTTTCGGGACCCTTCATCTGAGCCGTGAAGAGATGTTCGAACGAGGGGTGATTGAAACCTTCCGACGCTTATCCTGGGACTACAAAACCAATCAACCATTCAAATTTGGGAAACGGATCATTGTCCAATACCTCGCGAATGAGTGGGGGAGTCTCAATTATCGCGCCTTAGATGAACTCGAAGATCTCCATCGCGTCTTCTGTATTCTCGACGGGCACAAAGAACCGGATCATCGAGATGGGATCGCCAGCCAAATGCAAACCGCCTGTGCGAACAAAGACACACAGTGGACCGGTCCCTACTTCGCCATCAAATGGTATAAAAAAGGCACTGGGCATGTGACGTTCCTTCGATCAGAACTCGTCACCCGTATGAACCAACTCCTCGCTAAGCGTTATCCGAATGCTCTCGCCTATGGCTAAGTAATTCAGATCGAAGCGCCGCTGGCGCCAGCCTTTCGTATACGCCTCAAGCCAATGGGAATGAGCCCACACACATCCCATTGAACCGCCCCACTTCAACGTCCACCGCATTCCTCCTTATGCTTCCCTTCACATGAGGTCTCAGATGTCTCACACCATCACCACACCATCTATCAGCTTGTACTATCAACAAGGCAGCTCGGACAAAGAGTACCACGCTCAAATTACAGCAGTTGATGACCTCTATCTCGTGAATTTCCAATACGGTCGTCGAGGCTCCAGCCTCACGAGCGGATCGAAAACCAGTCGCCCCGTACCCTTCGACCAGGCCACAAAGATCTTTACCAAACTGATTCTGGAGAAAAAGGCCAAAGGCTACACCGAAGGCACCGCAGGGGTCCCCTATCAAGACAGCAGCAAGAGTGGCCGCGTGACCGGCATGCTCCCCCAGCTCTTGAACCCGCTCGATGAATCACGACTCGACGAATTCCTGGCCAATGGCAGCTACGCGCAAGAGAAAAAGAATGGACGCCTCCTCCAGTTGAAGAGGGAAGGCGAACGGATCACCGGCGCCAACAAACTCGGTCTCTCGATCGCACTTCCCGACCCCATCGTGCACGCGGTCCAGGCGTTGCCGTGCGACGACCTCGCCCTCGTCGGGGAATGGATCGGTACGACCCTGCACTGCTTCGATCTCACGCGCTATGACCGAGACGTCATGCGGCAACCCTATGCCACCCGCTACCACACCTTAGCCCCACTGATCGAGGCGTCCTCGCATCGCGCTGTCCAACTCATCACCGCCGCCACAACCCCGAAGGCAAAACGCGCGCTCTACGAACGACTGAGGACTGAACATGCCGAAGGAATCGTCTTCAAAGACCCCTTGGCCCCCTACGCACCCGGACGGCCGAACAGCGGCGGGCCACAATGGAAATTGAAATTCAAATCCTCGAGCACATTCATCGTCAAGAAGCACAACCTCAAACGCAGCGTCGAAATGCAACTCCTCGATTCCCAGGGAATCTTCGTTTCTTCCGGAAATGTCAGTATCCCGCCCAATAAAAGCATCCCACCGATCCATAGCCTGATTGAGGTCGAATATCTCTACGCCATCAACGGCAGTCATCACCTGCATCAACCGGTCTACCTGGGGCCCCGGGACGACGTCGACCGCGGAGACTGCCGGCTCACACAGCTCAAGTATCAGCCGCTCACTGATGACGACCCCGATGATGATGCGTAGGATCTAACCCAGGCCTCGCCACCCCACACACGAAAGCCGATGCATGCCACAAGTCATCCTTACGACTGCCACGGATTGAGGCCATTGATCACTGGCCACTTCGAACCGCGTGGAACCCCCAGTAAGGGTAACGGCCGGTCCCGATCCTCGCCACCACCGACGAAACAACCAGATAGAAAGATGAGGTGTCATGCGCACTCCATCGTTGACGAAACACACTGCCAAGCGAAAACCCCGGCACCTCTCCACCATCGCTGACCGTGCACACATTGAGACAGCCGTACGCTTACTCGCGGAGTGCCAACTGCTCTTACGATCGGGAAGCGCCCATCGGGCAGCGAATGCGGTTGGGACCTGCCGGAAGTTGGCCTTCACGGAACTCCAACACTGCCAACAGCGCCTCTACCGCCAGATGCACGCCGATCAGCCGTATGTCACTATAGGGAGAAGGGCGCCCCCTCGTGGATGCTGAATCCACACTGCTTGGACAGAGCAACCAGATCGGATCACGCCCTTCAATCCGCATGAATGGAACTGCTATGTTGAAATGCGATTTGTGCTCCGATCCCCATCCCATCGCCCGCTATCACACCCGTTCCTTTGGGATTACCACGAACGAGGATGTGTTTCCTGACACGCCAATTCACCTCATTGACGATGTCCCCTATGTGGCCACCGACGATATCCATCCTGTTCGCGGAACGGGCCATCTCGTCGATCCGGACTGGCTCGCCTGCGAGCCGTGTGCCAATCTGATTGACCAGCAGAATCTCGACGGACTCATCGCCCACTGCCTGGCTAATTTTCGCATCTCCCACCCACTTCCACCTGATATGACCGAGGCAGACCTCGCAGACTTCTGCCGCTACTGGTACACCGCGTTCTTTCAGAACCTGCTCAGCACACGCTTGCCCCTCTAACCCCTGATTCAAACGGCCCGCGTCGCGGGCACCTCCTCTCCCCGCAGCCCTACACACACAACTTAATGCACCAAGGGAGCGCACATGGGAGATCCACGACGCGTTCATCTCTTCGCGGAATCTATCGCCGAGTTCATCCCTTGATCCGCCCGCATGGCCGACGTCGCCGACGGCCGAGGCATCCTCCAAGCCGCTCTCCGAGAACGAGGCTTTTCGCACGTGACCTCCTGGGATCGTCGGCGCCGTTCCCCTTACAAACGACATGGCCATCGTTATGGCTGGTTTCGGCATGACACGCCGGACCAATACGACGCAGTCGTGGCGATGCATCCGGATGAGGGCACCGATCACGCGATCCTCTATGCCGAGCGTCACCACATTCCGGCCATCAACTGCCCCTGTTGCGTGAGACCCAGTGCGCAACCGTTTTGGGGGCCGACCAAATGCCACCTCTGGTCTGCGCATCTCGAACAAATGGCCCGCACCGTCTCGCTCCACGTCCGATGGGATCGGCTCCCCATGAACGGGCGCAACGACATGATGATTCTGACTCTTAATCAGCGGGCCGTAGGTTCGACCCCTACACGGCCCACCAAATTATCAAGCACTTACAAAAGCAGGTTGGTGGGATAATTCGGCTGGTGTTATTAGCGTGTTAGAAAGATACGTGTTCAGCTTTCCCGCCGCCTTGGTCAAGTCCTCCTCAGACACAGAGTTATAGCGACGATGCATCTTCTCTGACTTGTGCCCCACGATCTTCATTGCCGTTAATGTATCCACTCCAGCACGTCTTAGATTGGTTGCAGCACAATGACGGAGGTCATGGAACCTCAGATCAGCAATCTCAGCTTTCCTGCATGCTGTCTTAAATGATCTCTTCACCCGGTCAATGGGTTGCCCATCATAGAGGAATACATGGTTTGTGTTGAGATGGCGCACTTTGGATAGCTCGCTGAGCATGTCTTTTATCTCGGATGTAAGAGGAATCGTTCGCCCCTCACCTGTCTTACACTTAGCCCCTAGAACGCGCAGAACGCCTCTCTGAAGGTCCACACAATCCCAAGTTAGCTCATGATCTCACCGCAACGCATGCCCAGCTGAAAGGCAATCAGGAGAATGGGCTTCAAGTGATCCGGTGCCACTCTATAGAGTCGATTCCATTCATCGGGATTCAACACACGATCCCGCTCATTGCCTGGATCAGGCAACGGAACCTTCTTGGCTGGATTGCTCAATACTAGACCACGCCTTTCTGCAATGCTGAACATGTGTTTCAGCGTGGCATGATCCGCATTGATCGTTGCAATGGCAGGTGTCTTGTTCCCTTGCAGAAGGACTCGCTGCTCCCGAAATGCCTCCACATCCGTAGGAGTAATCTCAGCGAGCGACTTCTTCTTAAAGAACGGGATAAGTTGCTGCCGTACTGAATCCACCCTGTCCTTATAGGTGCTAAGTGCCTTCACTGCCTCAAGTTTGAGGTATTCTTCCCCCCATTGCTCAAACGGCTTGGAAATGGCCTGGAGGCTCTTTACTATCCCTTTCATCAGGTCAGTCCTGATAAGTGCCTCTTGCTGTTTCGCCACAGACTTGTTAAAGCAGCCCACTTTCCACCGTTTGAGTTTCCCGCCCTGGACATCTGACGCTAACGAAAGCGTCTTGCCATCATCCAAGACACGGAACTCGACATAGTAACCGTCTTTCCGTTTCGTAAGTCCCATAGACTCAACCCCCTTTCTTTATTGAAGTGCTTTCATTTCCTTCAGCAATCGAGAAACTCCCGACTCACTCCTTCCCAGTGCTTCCATAAAGGTCTCCTTGGTTGCACCTGACGGATGCTTCCTAAACACGGCTAAGGCGTCAGCGCGAACCGGAGACACTGAGGACAACACTACCCGTCTCAACAGTTCAAGTTCGTGATCCGTGATCCTCGCTCTCCCATGAATCCGGGCCAATGCTCGACCTACTGTACGGAGCTGTTCCAACGCCCGGTAAGGTTCCTCAATTTGGACATCAGCGATCTCATAACCATATCGTTCTTCGCCCGTATACTCATTCACCTCCTGAGTTTTCTCTGTGAGAATAACGCCTCTCCCTCGCGCCAACAATAACGCAAGTCGGTTCAGTTCCTCTTGCTGTTCGGGATTTTCAGTCTCCAACGTATTGGTCTGACCGGCAAGACTGTTAACTTGTTCGAGGAGAAGCTTTCGCAACAATGGAAGAGTCTGTTTCCTCGCCTGTTCATCCCAGGCGCGTTCAAAGCCCGAATCACGTTCCTCGTCGGTCAATGGGAGGAGCCGAATCACCAGGAATCTGCCGCCGATCATCGACATGTAGTTGTGATGCTTGCGAAGAGCGAGTGGTGTCACACAGGCAACCATTGCAAAGGTGCTCTTGAACGTCATCACACCTACTGTGCCGGTAGCTTTCACATACTCACCGTCGTAAATCGATTGAAGATCCCCTAGGATTTTCCTCACCCGATCTTCTCGCATCGAAAAGATTGTCGTGAGATCCTTGATGACGAGGCATTTACCATCCAACTCAGGAAGGAGCTGCTGTTTCGGTCCCTCCCCAGATTTGGAGTCTACATAGCCACTGGCAAAACTATTTTCAGTCATGGCGTCGAGGTATTTGATGCTTTGAGCCTCTTTCAGTAGCAAGACAGCCTCGGTCTTGCCTGATGATGGTGCTCCGGCGATCAGGAGCCAGATTGGTGCTGGATGCTCCTTGCCATAGAGCGGCAGGCTAGTGGCTGTGGCTAACGCTAATTCGACAACGTCATGGCTATAGGGAGAACTAGTCAGACTCCCTAAAGTATTGTGTATTTGGACAAGACGTTCCGCTTCTTGATTCATAACGAAAACTCCTTTGTGAGGGTAACTGAGGCTTAATTAAACTCAGCTAAAGGCCGCCTCATGAACCTTGGCTGAAGGTTTAGGGCTATAGCAGAAACTACGGAGTGAGATGCGAGAGGAGCTTATCTATTGTGCGCGGGCTGCAGGTTCAATCAAAATCGTAGGGGGAAGGTTCTTCTTCGCTATCCACCTCTTCCAGTTCATTCATTAGATCAAGTAATTGTTGCTCATTCTGCCACCAAAGAAGAGTGAGCACTAGCTCAGAAGAAACTCGGATAGAATCCTCCTTCACAGCATAGAGGCTTGCCTTTGGATGATTAATCCACTGGGCTGCGCTAACTTCAGTCGGACCGGGAGGTGTAGCCATCTGATTTCGGTGTAATTCAAACGCGACCGTATCTCTGCCGAGAACCTCATGGGGCCATACAACCTCTGGAAGAATTTCACTCCGGGTGAACCATTTACGTCCTCTTGCATCAGAGCAAATCACCATTGATGGAAAGGCCCCATGCTCAACCAAACGAATGGCTGTTGCAGTTATACTGGTTTGGAATGTCGTTGTCAGATCGTCAACGGTACTGAAAATGACAGGTCGATTGTCGGCTCTAGGCTTAAACATGAAGACCGGCATGAGCAGATCAGCTGCGTAGCGATTTGCCCGTTTCTCTGGATTATCAGTGAACCATTCCGATGTGAGTTGAATATCTGTGCAGGCAAGCGCCTTCCCCCGATCATGCATCCAGTGGCCTAGCTCATGCCCTCCAGAGAAGCGCCGACGTGAGAATGAAGCGGCACTATGAATTGTAATGATCGCACGGTCATGATATCCGATGATGCGTGCTTCACAGCCCGTGAGTGGCGCATAGACAATCGTAGCGCCACAATATTGGGCGATAGCTTCAATGTCGATATCTGCGGGACTATCAATGCCTAGCTCATCTAACAGTTGAGCCGGTGAGATGGGTCTTGGCAGCGGAGACATCTACCTGTGGTTGTCTTCTCGGGGCATATCGTCTAGAGCCCCCAATTCTTGGAGTTGTTTCAACATCAGTTCAACATCGTTGTCTGTCAGTGCTTGAAAATCCCTCGCTGCTGCGGTAACTAGACCTTGCAACTCTGGTTTCATCGTGAAGACAGCCGCAAGTAGCTCTCTCTGTTTTAGAATGGATTGGGGTAAAGAAAACACTCTTTTCCACGTGGAGCTAGCATGAGTCTCATACTCTGCCCTTGCCTGGCGAAGCTTCTGTTGCTTATGACGCTTTACCACTTCGGCTAACACCATTTTTGTCCTGCTCGCAATAGCCTCAACGTCTGCCCCATCTTCGCGACATTCAGTCCATAAAACTTCAGCTGAAGTTTCCGCAACTGACTCAGCGATGGCATTCATGAGCAAGCACCGATCGCGTTCGTAATCTTCTGGCGTTCTAGGCACGGACAGCGCTTCTCCCTTCATCAAGAATGCTTGCTTTACGGCGCATGCGCTTCATGCGCGTTTCATACTCTGTCTTCGAAATGCCAAGTAATTCTTGTGTTTCAGGTCCACTAAATCCCTCTCGCAATGCCTCTATAACTTGGGACACCTCTTTATCCTCTATGAACGCCTGTTCTATGCATTCAACCCTCTGATGCGCCTCCAATATACGGTCTGGTCCAGGTCTGCTAGACGGATGGTGTTCAACCGGGTTTACAACATCCCCTCCTTCGGTAACTTGCGTAACTTCTGACTCAAGATAGGTACTGACTTTCCGAATACCAACTGACTCTGCCATATGGGAAGAGAGACTTTTCATCACGCCGATCAAATGACCGACCATATCAACGGCAGTTTTATTCCATTTCCTATCCCCTTCAAGCGTGCGTGTTACTGCCTCACTCAAAAGGTCTTCAGGCTCATAACCTTCAGCAGCTCGCCCGATTCCTTCAAGACGAAACTTTGCATATTGCTGCAGTTTGTGAAGTTTAGGCTTATCAGAATAGAGTGCTTCAATTGCCGCCGTAGCTTCAAGAACGGTGGCCGTTTTTGCGGGTGCTTGAACGGGGAGTTTTTCGGTCACCGATTCTCCAGCCTCCCCCTATGTAGGTATGCCGGGATTTAGAGCCATTCGGACACGCGTGTCAAAAAAATAAAGGTGTCCGAAAGGGGCGATTGATGGGCATTCTATATTAGAGAAAGTCGATAAATCACCCATACTTTGGAGGTGTCTCAATGGCTCGCAAGACTTACCATGTTACCCCTGCTGGAAATGGAGACTGGAAGGTCAAAGGTGAGGGAAATAGCCGTGCATCAGGCATTCACGAGGATAAGACAGACGCGGTTGATCAAGCCAAAGGCCTTGCAAAAGCGCAACCTTTGGGACAGGTCATCATTCATGGGCAGGACGGAAAGATACAAACTGAACACACTTATGGCTCGGACCCATACCCACCTAAGGGCTAAAATCAGTATGGAGCAGGACAATTGGTTGCTTCCCAAGGCTTGTGCCTTCGTTCGCAACCCTTCTTGTGCTAGAATTTGACTTCCCCCAAAAATCCTCGTAGGTCATTCCCTTAACCTTAAAGGAGGCCCAGATGAAACGGTATTTATTTTGTGCCGCTATCGTTGGGACATTCTTGATCGGCGTTACAAATTTTGCGCTGGCAGCCGAAGGATCGCCGAAGGAAGAAAGTACTCAGACAACGCCGAAAGAAGGAGAGACTCCGGCACCAGCTACAAAGGCGATTGATCCGAAGCCTGCGAGTAGTGAGGAGTCTAAGAAGGAAGGCGAACCCACAAAGGCTGAGAAGCCGGACAAGAAGCCAGCCTGCAAACCAGGCGGCCTACTGTTGCTGGGAGTGGGGTGTTGAGTTTGTCCGAGTCTGCACGGTGTTTGAGCCTTCCACTGACTGGGAAGATGTATTGGCTCTCGTTTGGGGTTCGACATAAGTGATCGCGAGTGTAGCTTCCGCAGCATTGGGGGATGGACAAATGGGCATCGCAGAATGGTTTAGCGGATTTTGCTCGAACATCCAGGTTAAAGACGACGGCACCATCTCAAACCGTTACAAGGCAATCACACGCCGGTTGAACACAGATTTCTGGAACACAGTATCGGACAGTTCACACAGTCTCTATGTCGGCTCCTATGGAAGAAATACCGCGATAGAAGGCTTCAGTGACCTAGATATGGTCTTTGAGCTTCCATCTCAACTTTACTATCAATACGATAGCCACAACGGAAATGGTCAATCAGCATTACTTCAAGCAGTAAGGGCTTCGATGCAGAAAACCTACTCTAGCTCAGATATGGGAGCTGATGGGCAAGTACTCGTAGTCAACTTTCAAGACGGTATAAGATTCGAAGTGATGCCTGTTTTCAATAACAAGGCGGACACCTACACTTATCCGGATTCAAATGATGGCGGCAAGTGGCGGACGACAAATCCAAGGCCAGAAATCCAGGCGATTCGAGATAGAAATAAATCCTGCAATAACAATCTGATTCCGCTTTGCCGCATGATGCGAGCATGGAAAAGAAAATGGGATGTCCCAATTGGGGGGCTTTTGGTCGATACGCTCTCATATCAGTTTATTGAGAATTATGGCTACCGCGATAAATCCTATCTGTATTACGATTTTTTCTGTCGCGACCTCTTCAAGTGGATGTCTGAACAAGACGAGAAGCAGGAGCATTGGAAGGCTCCCGGCAGTGGTCAATACGTTTATGGGAAAGGTCTTTTCCAGTACAAGGCAAAGAGGTGTTACAACATTTCATTGGAAGCGATCCAGCACGAGAACGCTACTCCTAAAGAGGAGTGGTCGGCGAAACAGAAATGGAGGGAAATCTTTGGAACAACATTCACGGACTGAAGATACCCCCCAGGCTCGCAGCATCCTTGAGGGCCAATTAAGGGAGTGTTATGGCCGTGTAGTCTATTCCCATAAGGCCCATGAGAAATGTGCAGACATGCTTCTTTCACGGCTGGCACGCATAAAGTTGTGGCAGATCATATTATCTGCTGTAACGACAGCGGGCTTTATTGCGGCCATGCTCGATGCTGGGGGTATCGTTGCTGGAGTTGGGATGGTCATATCAATAGCATTACTTGTATTGAACTCTTACAGTAAAAACTACGACCTTGGAGAGTTGGCGCAAAAACACAAACAGGCCGCAAATGGTTTGTGGTTGATTCGTGAAAAGTATTTATCCCTCTTAGTTGATCTAGCAATGAAGGAACGACCTATTGAAGCGATGCAGAAGCAACGCGACGAATTGGTTGAGCAGCTTCACGCGGTGTATAGCGGAGCACCGAGCACGACATTTAAAGCATATAGAAAAGCCCAAGAAGCCCTGCAGAGGCTTGAAGACATGACATTTACCGATAAAGAAATTGACGCTTTCTTACCCACAGAACTTAGGAGAGGCTAGTCTGCCTATCTCCATCCCGCACCAACCCTAAAGAGGCAAGCCACTTGCGCTACAGGTCAAGTCATGAGTGACGCTCCCAAGGAACAAGGTATTCCAGAAGAAGTAAATACCGGAAAGGTGGTGCGCGGAGTCCTCCAAGTTGCTGGTGGCGCAGTTCCGATTGTGGGTGGAGTTCTATCCGCCGCCGCAGGTGCTTGGTCTGAGCATGAACAGGCCAAAGTTAATCGTTTTTTTGAGCAGTGGGTAAGGATGCTCCAAGATGAAATTCGTGAAAAAGAAGCCACGATCATTGAAATCATGGCTCGTCTCGATCTGCAAGATGAGAAGATCGCCACACGGATCGAAAGTCGCGAATATCAATCGTTGCTCAAGAAAACATTTCGCGAATGGTCCGGCGCAGAGAGCGAAGAAAAGCGAACTCTAATCCGCAATCTGCTGAGCAACGCAGCTGGATCCACAATATCCAGCGACGATGTCGTCAGGATGTTTATTGACTGGATCGGTCGATACTCTGAGCTTCACTTCCGTGTCATCGGCGCGATCTACAACTCTGATGGAATTACCCGCGGCGCTATCTGGCGAAAAATTGGCAAAGGGAAGGTCCGTGAAGACTCCGCAGACGCAGACCTTTACAAACTGCTATTTCGCGACCTCAGCACTGGCAGTGTTGTACGGCAACATCGCGAGACGGACTACTCCGGAAATTTCGTCAAGACGGTAAAGAAAAAAAGCCCAGGCGGAAGCTCAGACGTTCTGAAATCTGCATTCGATGAGGAAGATGAGTATGAACTCACCGAGTTGGGTAGGCAGTTCGTTCACTATGCAATGACCGAACTCACACAACGTATTGGATATACGTTCACGGAGACACCTAAAAACTAGACTCCTTTCTCCAGACTTGCCACCAATCTGCTTGCCGACACCTTCAACGCACGAGACAGCTTGAGAATCATACTCAGCGTTGGTGACTTCAGCCCTCTCTCAAGTTGACTAATGTAGGTCCTGTGAACCTCTGCCCGAAACCCTAACTCCTCTTGTGATAAGCCAGTTCGATTCCTGAGACGGGCAATCTCTTTGCCAAATAGCGCTTCCGGTGAGGTCTTTGCTCCACGGCTTTTCATGCCGTGAGAATGACGGCATGAATACTATTGAGCTACAGACTATAGTATTCATGCTGCGCCAACTCTCCTTCAGAACTCATACTGGAAGCCAGACTATTCTTCAGAGGTTTGCGGACAATGGCTGAACTTCATAGTCGAATAGCCTTGCCAGCCATATCACTGGACATGGGCCTTGTGCAGGGCTGTGCGGTATGAATCAGATATTTTTGAGCATAATTCTATTGAGTACGACCGGATGCGTGTTCTTCGACCCTCTAACGTACGAGGACACTGCGGTCTTGTATGAACGCTGTGTTGAGAGCGGGATGAAACTCGCACGTATACAGGGATATCATACGCCAGGCGTCACTACTCCAGAGGCCTGTATACCGCCGCAGTATCGAAACCGGAACAATCTGCAACAATACCGGTCTATCTATACGGATACTGGCGAGCCAGTTATACAATTAGGACCTCATCACGGCGTAACAGAACGGGGTAAAGAGGTGTATATTCCCTAGCAGTCCCCAGTAGGATGAGAAATATTGCAGATTTCTCGAAAAGTGACATTTCCCACGGACCCTCAAAAAACTAGTCGCAGTTTTAGAGAGGGTAGGAACGTCCATCCCTGGAGGTGAATTTTTATCCCCCCCCCCTCTTCGATTCTGAACAGGTGTTATTACAGTGTTAGCGAGAGCGAGAAATTGAAACGGATTGACCCTGAGAGAAACAGACTGGAACAAGCTGGCTAACCTATGAAACCGCTGTGCTGGTGCGGGGATTGCCCAATCCTTCAATGACTTGAGCAACCCCCACAAGTAGCACTCTTAATCAGCGGGCCGTAGGTTCGATTGCTCCGCATCCCATCCCATCGAGATTTTGTTGTAGCCCGGCATGAGCCGACCGGCTATCACCTGCGAGGCGCACCGTTCGCGCCAGTTTCACTGTCATTTCCGCCGCGTGGTCCTCTCCGGCACGCTGGCGACAGCCCCTGCCTCAAGTTTCCTCCGTGAACTGTGCGTTGACTCTCCTTTTCCTTTGAGAGAGTCAACTTCATTTCAACAAGGAGGAAACAAGATTGCTCGTCTGCAACGGGCCCACTCTGGGTCTAACCGCGTGATACACCTCACCACGATTGAGCAGCACGTCATTCCAGGACGAGGCACCGTTCGAATTGTCGAGGCGCCGTTCACCACGGCCGCCCTTGCCGACTAGTGCCGAACCCCTGTTATGCTTGATGGACACACGGTCCAAATTGTGACGATCGAAGGATTCTACACACATGGTCTGTCTCGCAAAGGCGATCGACTGGGATTACTGGTACGTCCCCTCTCACGCACCATCACACAAGAGCACGCACACATGCGGGCACGCCTCGCGCACAGAGTGCGTATTGATTGTTCTGACAAAGAGACCATGGCATGATGGAAGATTCTGGAGGTCGCATGCGAGAAGAAGTGGGAGATCTCTGGCAATATCACAGCCAGGGCCATTTTATCGGCATTACCACAAATGGTGCCGTCACCGTCTCAGGAGAAGCCGTGATGGGTGCCGGCCTTGCCACCATCGCCGCGCTCCGGTTTCCACCACTCAAGCAGCAGCTCGGCGAGCTCCTGACCCAATCCGGCAACCATGTCTATGCGTTCCCGGACTACCGACTCTTCACGATCCCCACCACGCATCTTCCGGCAAAGCACTCAGATCCCGAGCTGATTACACGCTCCGCTGAGGAATTGCTTCGCTACGTCAACCACATGAACCTGACCACTCTCTACACCGTGCCATTGGGGTGCGGACCGGAACATCTCGAGTGGACGACGATCCAGCCGCTGCTGAATCGCATCTGGGACGACCGCTTTATCATTCTCATGCCGCCCCATTCGTAACCTCCTCTGTCCGCTCACTGAATCGCCCCACTCAACCTCTGCCAACATGGCCGCAGCACAGCCCGGCGCAGCACCAGGGCGCCATGAGTCAAGGCCAGACGACATCATCATCGTAGAACCCGCGCACAAGAAGGACTAGCCATGCCGACCTACTCGGTACACACCGCAAAGAGCCAGGACTATCAGGGGTCTGTGCCGTCACAGCGTCAGTACGGCTATGTCATTCGTATCACACCCCCCATTGTCACGATTCAGCACGGCGAGGATATTGAGGGGATTGGATGGTGGCCGTATCACCCACCACGACGACATGCACAGCATTTTGTTGGATGGTATCGCTACAAAGCAGACGCATTACAGAGATTGGAAGAACACACCAAAGCTGAGGTTGTACATGAGCACGAACGCAACACACACCATCAAGAAATTAGCACACGCCTTGCAACTCGCGCAGCGGTGGATGCAGCCACCCGATCCCGACCATGCCGAGCTAGACGCCCGCTATACCAAAGACGTGGAAATGATTGCCCGCGCCAGAGCCAACGCAAAAGGAAAGAAGGCAGCACAAAGAAGCCTCAAGCCGCATCGACTCAACCGATAGACCGGGACTCCCTCGTGATCCGACCACGCTGAATCAGCCTCATGGTCCACCGCAGTCGGTGGACACGTCTCACCCATCACTCACAAGTGTCGACACCTGCTTCTCACCTCGCGCTCTGAGACAAAGGACGTCTGCCATGCCTTCACGCTCGGAACCACACCCAGTGTCTCCCACGCAGGAAGTCCCCCTACCTGACGCCGCCCAAGACCTCTTCCAGGGGCTCCTCACGGTCATCGGTCGACTGTATTGGAATCGCACACAAGAGGAATGGGATCAGATTCAGAATCCCGACATTCCTGGCATCCAGTGGTCTCCCTATGACTGGCACGATGACAGCCCGGACTCCCAGGTGCCGAATTTCGTCTTCCATGATGCGCCCGCGCACCTCAAAGGGATGGAAATCCGCTGGTACAAACATCCTGGGCGAGACCTGACCTGCATCCTCACCTGGGACTACCACCAATGGGGCGAATGGTACGATGCCTGCCTGTCCCACTTACGACAGTATGAGGCCAGTTTAGAATTACCGGCACGACTGCAACGGTCTGCTACGCAGACACGGCTCGCACCCATGATTCTCACAATGGAGACACCATGATGCCACACGCCAACACCACTGTCAGGGAATGCCCTGGAAACCTCTGGCAGTTTTATGCCGTCGGCGAGGTCATTGCCATTCCAACGAACGGCATCGTGAAATCCAACGGCGATGCCGTCATGGGCGCTGGACTGGCTAAGGACACGGCCTCCCGCTTTCCTGACCTTCCTAAATGGCTAGGCGATCGCTTGAAACAGTTTGGCAACGTCCCGGTCTACTTTCGCACCCTCCGACTGATCACGCTCCCGACCAAGCATGACTGGAAGGACCTGAGTTCTCTGACCCTCATCTGCGACTCCATCAACTACTGCGCGCGACACATTCTGAGACCGGAAGGCATTCCACGCATCTATTGCTCCCATCTCGGATGCGGACATGGTGGTTTGCACTGGCAGACCGTCCGAGACGCGATTGCCACGCACGTGGATGACCGATTCATCTTCGTGGCCCCACCCATCCAGGAATAGACTGATGCATCTTCAGGACAGACACGGACGAGTCTTCGATATCGGCAACTACCTCTGCGTCCCTCCAAACCCACAGGAAAATATCACTACCATTATGGATCCTCCCGTCGAAGCAATGACGATCTGTGTGCCGAGCACGAGCGACTCCCCCCTTTCTAACCCTTCACATACAAGGACTCCATGGCAAAAGCACCACGACATACCGTGACCCGCACCACCGCTATCAATAAACTCCTCGACTACCGCGTTGAGTCATGGGATGCCGACGATACGCAAAAGGTGATCCGAGAGGGCCGCGAAGGCCTGCACGAGATGAGCAATCTCGAACTGGCAGGACTCTGGGAGGACTGGTTTGAGCAACGCATCACCGTCACCGGACGCGAACCCATCCACACGATACAGATCGAACAATCCGTATTCGATACCGTGGTGACGGCACTGGAGAACCTTACAACCTGTGTCTCGATGCGCGGACCCGCTGGCACGACCGCCTACCTCATCTCAGAGGAACGAATGAATAATGCCAAAGCGGCCATCTCCTTGGCGAAGAATAGAAAATAGAAGAACACCCCATGAACACGGATGTCATGAAATGTCGCGTTTGCCCATAGCACACCCCCCGTCACTCAATTAAAAAGAAAGGGAACTGGATTCAATCGGCCTATGACTGCCTTGAAGATCACGTCGAACACGCCCATTCCGACTAGTTCGACACGTTCGTCATTGAGCCAGCACTCAAAGAGACTGACGTCGAGTGCGTCATGGAGGTTCACGCCTCTCGCGTCAGTGAAGACTAGCCTCTCATCCCCAACAGCATGATCATCTTCTCTCTTCACGACCCTGCTTCGCAGGGTACTGCATCCTCCCTTGGATGGTAACTAATCATGGGAGGGAACGATGACTCGATTGATGCGGGCACAGATTCGGCCAGGGGTGCTTGGGGTCGATACGACCGTCAAATCCGCGCAGGGGCTCTGGCGAGCCTTCGCCCCGCGCTGGGATATGGTGATGGGACACAAGAACGGGACACTGAGCAATGCGCAATACACGGAACTATATGATCAGATCCTTGATCGCGTGCCGGCCGTTGTGTGGGACACGCTGGCCAAGCGCGAATGCGAAACCTGGCTCTGCTATTGTAGAGACGGCTGGTTCTGCCATACGCATGTAATCATTGCGTATGCGGTGAAACGCTGGCCGGAACGGTTTCAAGATGGGCGAAGACACGAACAAACCCCAACCCTCTTTTAAGCCTCATCCGAGATCATGAGACACGCACCTCTCCAAGATGATCCCGCAGACACGATCTTGAAACCCCTCTCACCCCTGGCCGCCGCGGTGGAGGACGCGAGCCTTGACGACCTCGCCCTGTTCGCCATTGCGGTCAACCGACGAGCACGCCATGGTGAAACGCTACCATCAGATCTCCACACACACGCCTCCGCTTCCCTTCCCCGCGCCTCGTCACTCCCCAAACACTGATCGAATTCAACTGGGCACGCCGTGCGCGCCACATCACCAGGCACGCATTCAGCAGACCCATGCCCCACGACTCAGGAGGACGTCATGTCACGACACCATCAACACGCTCGCGCCCTCCTCTTCATCCTGATAGCCAACCTCTCGCTCTGGATCCAGGTGTCTTCTCTTTATGCCGCCTATCCCCACACAGTCGGTCAGACCTGGACTCAGTGCCTCGACACCGCTGCGAAACGCATCCAAATCAATCCCGTCTTATTGCACGCCATTGTTCACACCGAATCGCGGGAACATCCGTGGGCGTTCGGCTGGACCGATCGGGAGGGCCTTCACCATAGCTGGTACGCCACCTCCCTTCTGCAAGCCAGGGCCATGTTTGCCCATTTATCACGTATCCAAGCTCACTTGCCTCCCGCACACGCGCATTTCGATGTGGGCCTCACACAACTTAATAGTCGGAATATCACGCGACTGGCACGCCAGTACGATATTCGCCCTGTCGAGGTCTTGGATCCCTGCGTCAATCTCACCTTCTCTACGCAAATCCTTGAAGAGCAACTCGACCGACATGGGTACACCTGGCAGGCCATCGCAGGTTACAATGGCTCGACCAGCTATATTCCACTCGTCTGGACGAATCTTTGTCGCGTCCATCCGTATCCCGATTGTCCAGCAGCCGGCGCGCTCGCCGCTCGCCCGCATCCTCCCGCTCCCACCGACCCGCTCCGTCTGACGCGCGCCACGCCGCTCTCTTTCATCACAGAGGACACCGATTCCTCAGCGCTGGGCGACCCCCAGCCCCTCCCGCTCCCTCAACCCAGGAAGCCCCTACAAGAGCTCCGATCGCCTTCCTCGGTTAGGCACCCCTCATCCGAAACGACAGACCTGCCCTCGCTCCTGGTCAAAAGCCTCGTGCCATTCTGCATGCTGATTGCCACGATCGTGGTCATTTCCCTCGGCCTGCGCATCATCCTCTGGGCCCTGCGTGGCGTCCGCACCAGTTATCTCCTGCTGAAGGCCGTCCGAATGTCCTCCCCAGACGTCTCCCCTCGCGACTTCAAGTATACGAACACCCTACGCCACACAGCCTTGCGCGTGCCACGGAACTGATGGTCCACACTCAAGAAGAAGACCGATCCAGACCTTCGCCCAACTCCCGACCACTCCACCGCTTCGCGGATCTCTTCAAGCACACGTGTCGGCTGACACGTCCTTTACAATGTCATCCTACGGGCCGAGTGCAGTATGTCCGTATGCAATTCGAGCAGGCGGCGTTGCCGCACGTTATAGAATCTGTTCACCGAGCGCCACCACGATGCATCACTGCGTTCTGCTGGTCGCCTCTACATTCACGAGCTTGCGAGACCCGTGCGTGTGCACCCCATTCTCGCTTTGCTGCGCCATGAGCCAGCTGATTTCTCATGCCTGCTCCACTGGAGCAACAACCAGGAGGTTTTCCTATGTCAGAGTCCAACTCCCCAGCAGCCGCGTCTACCCCCACGGGTTCAAAGCCCAATAAGCCGTGGAACGATCGCAATCAGTGTCGGTTCACCGGACGGCTGGGCGGCGATCTGAAGATCAACCAGACGGGCAAGAGTCCCGTAGTGACCGGCACGATCTACGTCACCAACGAATACGATTCGAATGGGGAACGGAAGAAAAATGAGGCGCGGGTCGGATTCGTCCTGTACGGAGCCGAGGCCGTCGCCTTCGCGCAGAAAGCCGGAAAAGGCGATCGCGTGGAGATCGAAGGCCGGATCCGCGGCAACAGCTGGACGGACAAGACCGAGCAGAAGCGCTACTCGCTGGAGCTGATTGCCAATGCCACAAAAGCCGCGGTCTTGGTCAAGTTCGTGCCAAAAGAAATGCGCACCGCCGCGTAGCGTGATCGGTGACATCGGAGCCTCGAGCTGGGCTGGGGAGACCCGCCCGGCTCGACTCCATGCTTGCGCCAACGTGCACACGCTGGCCACGCCTGAGACGACAGGTTACTGAACATATCGTCCACCCTCTGGCTGCTGGGGACTAATAGCAGCCGCTCCTCACTCGTCGTCAACTACCCCGCCCTGAAGGGTGGAACTTGGAAGAGCAGTGAGAAGCTCGGTTGACCAGCCTCAGTTACAGATAATCGTACCTACGTTGTAACGAAGTACAAGACGCACCCTGGGGCGCTTCCTCAACTCCAGGCTCTGCAAGCGGCAGATGCAGACACGCATAGGGTACGCACGAAACGATCTGCCGCACGGTTCAACACATCGAACCGAAGCTGCGTGGCAACATTGAACACCGTCTCCTCCAACACACCCATCGCCCTCTTGTCGTGGAGCTCCCATGTCCTTCTTTTCACACTTTCCCTTGACGACCGGCAGCCTCGAATTGCTCCTCCTCATCATCCTCATCAACGTGAGCCCTGACGTCTCTCTCCGCTGGCGCACGTCTCACCACCACTGAGTCCCTCGCACTGGTCAGTCAGGAGTCCCCAGGCCCAGGCTCGCTCCGCTCGCACCGCTTGTCTCAGTCACTCTTTTCAGGGTACGACACACTCACGGAGGATCTGATGACTATCACCGAAGCCGCCACGCTCGCGCATGCCCATGCCCAGGCATTGCTCACGCATGTGGGCACACACGGACTCCAGGGTGTGCTCGGACGCGCTATCAATTATGGGCAGAAAGTGTCCATCACGGCGCCGACCGGGATCCGCTATCAGGCGATCCTCTATGTCGGCAAATCTGGCCCTCGGCTTGTCGCCGAAGGCCTCGCCTGGCCCGTGGAGCTCTGGCAGACCATGACCGCGCACGTCGCGGGGTCTGTCTCCGTTCCACGGCCCACGGCGCACTCCCCCATGACCATCGCCCAGGACGCCGGCAGCACGGTCATCTACGTCGATGGCTCCTATGTGGAATTAGACAACCGGCAGACCGTCGGATGGGCGTTCGAAGTCTGGCAGCAGGGGCAGTCCCTCTATCGCACCGCCGGAAGTTTTGATGCCCTCCATGCCGACGGCACCCGCAACATCGCCGGAGAATGCTATGCCGTCCTCGCCGCCCTTGAGTGGTGCGAACGCGCACGCACCCAGGCTGTTCAATTCCGACATGACTACGTTGGCCTCGCACACTGGGCGCTGGGCACCTGGCAGGCCAACACTCCCATCACCCAACACTTTGCCTCCACGCTGACACGCACCGCCGTTCACATCACCTGGGTCAAAGTCGACGCCCATCGCGGCGAGGTCGGCAACACGCGCGTGGACGAAGACGCGAGACATGCCGCCACCACCCGACACCAGTTTACGGACACACCAGCCGAATTCCCGACCACGCTCTTCTCACGCTAACCGCTCAGGATTCACTCGGAGGCACCATGTCACTGCTGGACCAACTCCGCCAATTCCCAACATCATCGGCACTCGCCCAGTCGCTCCGGGCCCAAAATCCTGGGTTCGTGCGGACCCCAGAGCTGGCCACCCTCTATAGTGACTCCATCATGGATGCGATGACACACCAACATGACGAACAGGCCTGCCGTCTCTATCGCCTCGCTTTGACCGCCTAAGCCTCGCGACGCGCTCACACATCCATTTCCGCCTGACCTCTCAGCTTGTTCTCACTAGGAGAGCCCCCTGATACACGCCACCCCTTCTCCACTCACTCACGCCCCAGACCAGATCTACGTTGATCGCTTTCAGGACAGCCTTCGTCTGCTGATTCGTCGACAAGACGGCAGTCTCTATGTGTATGTTGGAATCCCCGAGACCCATCCCTTAGCGGGACACTCAATTGAACTTATCCCTCTCCCTGTCCATGGGTCACTCACCTATGGCGCCACAGGTACTGAAAATTTTCTGCCCGTTCACCTCTACTGGTACGGTTGGGATTATGCCCACCAACACGAAAGCTTTCTGCCAGCTACCGGCCCACTCCCAGTCACCTCCTCCGATTCCTATTGGACCATTGAACGAGTCGAACAGGAAGCCATCGAAGCACTGGAATCATTTAAGGCCTTGATGCTCCTCACGGAAACCATCCTTAGAAAGGCAACGCCATGAGCGCCACGGCGAGCTCATCGCCATCGGTCCGTACCACCACAGCCTGAGAACGCTGTTGAACGCGCACGGGACCGCCTGCGCGTACCATCAGACACCCATTGGCACGCTCGTCATGGCCAGTCTCTTTCAGTACGCGTTCACGACTCCAGCACGGGAACTCGCAGAGTCGCTTGGTGCCCACGAACAGCAGCCGGAGACGCTCCACCTCACGGTCGATCAGATCGACCGGCGTGGATTGGATACGCTCCCACGGCGCTCACACCGAGAAGACGATCTCGCTGCCCTGCGCACCCTGTTTACGGCTGGCTTTACGATTTTACTTCGTACCCACTAACGACGCACCAGTCATTAGAAGGAACAGGAGGAACCCTCTATGAGTCTCTTTCGTCTCAACTATGGCCAAGGACAACCGACGACGCCCACGATTGTGCAGACGTCGGAGCGATTTGAAGTCCTGGGGTCTGCCGACGCAATTTGGAATCTCTGGTTTCACCTGACCCAACTGCAACGACTGCAAGAGGCGGGTCACCATCCCTCCGCCTGCCCACGCTTCCTCGAAATACGTGACCTCAACGGCACCCTCCAAGATCCACTGCAAGGGATCGCGGGACTCACTTCCAGCTCCACCTTTCGCTAAATCCACTGCACGCATCCAGGCCCGCTTCGCGGGCACGACCAACGTCTGGCGTGATTGGATTCACCACAGGAGGTCCCGATGCTCTCACCATTGCTCGTGCTCATGCTGTCGCTCGTCTCCGCGTCGATCACTCACGCCGACGCGACACCCACGACAATCCCTCTCCCAATTCCACATCTCACGGAAACGACGCTGCTCCAGGTCTCCCGATCGATGCAGGGAGGCTCACTGAGCGAATCCCTCACCTGTGATCTCGCCACCAATCGCGCACTCGCGCAGCTCACGACCTGGATTCAGCGGGAACGCACCGCACAGCGGATCACGTCCGACGAACTCGCCACAGCCGTCCCCCCGGAGACACTCCACACCTGGGATGCCACACGCCACCAGTGCCGGGTCACCGTCCGGATCGAGATCCCGGTTCTGCCCCGCCCTACACGCCATCGCCCTACCCCTGACGTCACCCAGGGATTCGTGTTGCACGTCGACCATCGTTAGACCAACACGCCATATTCTTGCCCCTCACGTTCTCACCAGACACGCGTACACCATGGTCACAAGGAGGTTCCGATGCCGACGCAGATTGCACTCTATAGCCCGTATGCTCTGACGATCCTGATTCTTCTGCTGTTCCTCACACTGTTTTTCCCTCCCCTCCTGGGATATCTGCGCGCGATCAGACGGACGGCCGCCCGCACGCGCCCTCAGTATTTGAATCTCTGTGGCCCCAAGGCTCGCCACAATACCCGAAGGACGATCACGAAGTAGGCGGCGTAACACGCTCAGTTCCTGCGCGTCCTCGAATCACACAACCAATTTCGGAGCCAGCACCATGAATGACCTCACTCATGACGATTCCAGCGACCTAGGCGAGGAGGATCGAGCACACTGGGATTGCCTCCCTGACGATCCAATTAATCATGAGCACACGCTGGTCGTCGGCTGTCTCTTGCCTGCCACGTGTCTCGCCGGCGACACGATCCACTACACCTGTGAGTGCTATACCGCAGAGATGGCGGACGCCTATGACGAGGCCATGCAACACGCCAACGACGCCATGACTCCACGCGAATCGTCGCACGACGCTCCAGACACGTCCCCCCTTTCTCACTCCCCATTCTGATTCACCCGCCTCACCTCCTGGTGTCTCGTCTCTTTGGGCGCTCGTCCCTCGCGCCACGGCGTGACGCATGCTCGACGTTGAACGACACCAGGAGGAACGATGCCACTTCCACTCGACATTCCGATCTACAGCAGCCGTTCTGGAGAGTCCGCCCAAGCCCGCCTGCACTATCTCATTGACCAGTTTCATGTGGCCATCCAAGATGAAATTGCCGAGCGCAACCCCCTGCCACACCATGATGCCCCGACCTTCCCGCTCCGACACGGCCGACGCCAACATCGCACCGGCCGCACCAGCTATTTTCTCTTCGACACCGATCCGCTCCCGACACAGGTCCTAGATCACGCCAACGCGTCGTTGATTCTTGGCGCCAACCGCTATACGTGCCGGATCGTCGGCTTTTCACTCGATGGACTCGCCCTGGCTATTGATGCCGATCTCCCTGCCGTCATTGACGAAGCCAAACTCACCTTGGACTCCCCACGGTTACTCGAAGCGCTCGATAAACGACTCCACGATGTCCTCAAACATCCCCATATGTTTGACATCGCCCAAGGGCTGCACGCCTTTGACCCCCATGCCACCCCGAAACCTGTATCCGTCCTCGCGCTCCCACCTGCCCCACATCTGAATCCTGAACAATACACCGCCTATGAAGCCGCCTTGCGCCAAGATCTCACCTACATCATTGGGCCTCCCGGGACCGGCAAAACAGATCTGATCGCCACCCTCGTCCTTGCATTACATGAGATGGGGCAACGCACACTGCTCTGCTCGCCCACCAATACGGCGATTGATCTCATTATCGATACCATTCTGGAGAAACGCCCCACGCTCCCAACCGGTAGTCTCCTGCGTGTCGGCAGTCCGAGTCCTGACAGTTCAGATCGCGCCCAGATGGTCAATCTCGAAGCCCTCACCCTCGCCGCAAATTTTCAACTGGAAGAAACGATCGCCCGACTCAAACGGCATCTCACGGATCTCGATACCGACCTAGACACCGCCCGGGCCTTCCTTGGCACACTCGAACAGCATCAGCCCGCCATCGACGCGCTGCAGTCAGCGCACCAGACCGCACGCCGTCTCACGCAAGCCGTCACCGTGCTGCAGCACACCATTAAGGAACGAGGCTTGGTGTTACGCGACTTGATGGGTGAGATGACGCAACGGCAGACCCTACCCGCCGTGTTTCGACTGTTCAGCCAGCCCTCCAGAGAAACACTGCTGGAACAACATTTCACGCTGGCCCACCGACAACAGCAGGACCAGGATGCCCTGGTGGCTCTCACGGAACACGTGACGGCCGCGCGCGCCTCGCTGGCGCATCATCAAGAGACGGTGGATCAGGCCACACCCGTGATTGCCTGGGATACGACCGTCTGGACGGCGTCGGAACTTACCGCGCTGATGGCTACGCTCATCCACACCCGCAACACGCTCCTGCAGGAGCTGCATCACCACGAGCAGCAACTACGACTCACGGAACAAGATTTTGTGGCCCAGAGCCAGATTATCGGCACCACACTCACCCGAACCTACACCTCACGGCTCCTCCACGATCAACGCTATGACACGGTCATCATTGAAGAGGCCAGCATGGGCGCCGCCCCGGCCATTCTCCACGCGGCGTGTCTCAGCACGAGTCGGGTGATCATTGTCGGAGACTTTCTCCAATTGCCTCCGATCAGTACCGCGAAGACGCCGGCGGCCCGGCAATGGCTCGGCCGAAGTATCTATCAGATTGCCAACATCCAATCCGGTGATGACCCTCGCATCGTCGCCCTGCGCACGCAATATCGCATGCATCCCACCATTGCGGCCGTCGCGAGCCGTCTCTATGCCAAAGCGGGCCTTGAGTATCATTCGGCCCCCAATATGGCCGCCCAACGCAAGCCGATTACCGATCTGGCCCCCGCCCCAGGCAGCGCGCTGATCTTTGTCGACACGCAAGACGGACATCCGACCACGTTACGGGATCACGCCGGCTCACCCTACAACATCTATCACGCCCTGCTCTGCGTGAAACTGGCGCAGCACATGCTCTCCACCCCAGGGCCGCATCCCTCCATCACCATTGTGGCGCCCTATTGCGCCCAAGTGAAATTGCTCGATCGCATGCTGCGCCACGAAGGACTGGAAAAGCAGGTCCGCATTGGGACGATCCACCAGTTCCAGGGGAGCGCCAGTGATGTCGTGATTTTTGATACGGTCCTGACAGAAAACGTGTCGCGGTCGATGCTGGGCAGCACCAGCGCCGACGCCCATCCCCACCTGCTCATCAACGTGGCCATTACCCGCGCCAAAGGCAAGTTGATCTTAATCGGGCACGGCGACGCACTGAGCACCCTGGCGCGCCATCCTGATCCCATTCTGTGGGACTGCGTGCAGCAAGCCCACACGCGAGGCACGGTCATCCCGGGTCCGTCGCTCGTACCCGCACTCACCTGCCAAGTCGGGAACTCGATTTTGCATTCCACGGACAGTCTTGAGCGTGTCCTCCCCACACGACAACAGACCGCTCCACTGCTCCATGCCGTCTAACCACGCGCCGGCCATTCACGAAAGGGTCAATCATGACACCCCGCTCCCTTACCCATGACGAACGCAAAGCGGCACACGCGGCCTTTACCGGCCAGCCGTTTCAGCCTTCGTGGTCGAGTCGCGCCCAGACCGTCTATCACAGCCTCAAGGCAGCGCTGGCCCAAGACCCCGCTCGCCAGACGGCAGTCCCTGATCCAGCACTCCCAGCCGAACATACTCGAACCTTTGCCCCAAGTGAGACCGACACCCCACGCCCCCTCCAAGCATGGCACCTCACACTGAACCATCCTGATGCACGCTTCCTGTTACTCCTTCCCTGGCATGTGCCCATGCCCGCCGTGTTGCAGTATCTCAATGCGGAATACCCGAACCGCCCCATGACACTCCAAGCCATTGAAGGCGGCCAGCATCCCTGTGCACCCGAGCACAGTCTGATCCTGGCTCGTCCGATCCTCTCGTCACAGGAGAGCCCTATGCATGCCCGAGAGGCATCACAGGATCCGACATAACCCCGGTCGATTCAGCGACCGATGCCAGTCCGCAGTCTGTGTAGGAGCAGTCAGGAACACCCGTTGATGCTGACGCCGAAACCTACATAAACGAGCTCCTCATGATCCTATCCGCTCCCTCGTCATCCACTCCCTGGCGCCTCACTCCTTTCGGCGCACGCCATTCGCTCTCTCGTAGTATCTAACAGGGAGGCGGCCATGACGAAATTGACGCGTGCGCAGATTGGACGAGGCGTGCTCGGGATCGATACCACGGTGAAATCCGCGCAAGGAATCTGGCGAGCCTTTGCCCCGCGCTGGGAGATGGTGATGGGAATTAAGAGCGGGAAAATAAACGAAACACAATACACGGAGCAGTACGATCAGATTTTACACGCTGTGCCAACCAACGTCTGGGACACATTAGCAGCACAGCCTGAAAACACGTTACTTTGTTTTTGCAAGTCTGCTTCCTTCTGCCATAGCCATTTGATTATTGAATATGCCGTAAAGCATTGGCCTGATCGGTTTCAAGATGAGCGCGACGCACAACAAGTCCCACCCCTCTTTCTGCATCGATGGTAACAACACTCTCCGTTCACATATGATCGGCCCCTTCAGAACACCACGCCTCCGGATTAGCTCCAATGCTCCCTCGGCCCAGTTTACCAGAAGCTCCATAACCGGCTCGCCAGGCTCGCCCCTCTCTTTCATCATTCCGCCTAACCACATCATCCGCACGCTTGACAGTCAGCGACGGTTTCCATACACTGGACATGTGCAGGACAGGCACATATCTACCAGGGAGGTCTCTATGCCTACGGCCACAGAACGGATTCCCGTTCTCGTCACAAAAGACGATAAGAACCGGTTTGCCAAAAAAGCCAAGCGTTTGGGATTCCGCTCAATCGGTGACTTCGCTCGACAGGCCATGACCGGATTCAACCCCAAGGAGGCCGAGGAAGAAGCGGCCTTCGACGCCCTCCTCACGAACGTGAAGGCCGGCACGCGAAAGGCCGAACAGCGCATCGATCAAACCCTCAAAGCCTGCGACGCCTCCAATCAACGCATGGCCACACTCGACGCGTGGATGCGTAAGAACGGATATACCTAATGGGATGGGCTGAAAAAGCCTGGGACGCCTTTCGCGATGTCCTCCGGCTGCAAGACAAGGTCGAATCACTCAGTCAAAAAGTCGAACTCCAACAAGCTAAAGTTGAAATCCTCAACATCGAAGTCGCCCAGCTTAAAATGGCCGTCGCGATTCTCCTGTCTCAGGCAGGTATCAAAGACGTGCCCAAACTGCCCTTCACCTCACCTAAACTGCCAGGCTCTTGAAATCGTCACTCACCATATCTGATCATACCGGGGCCATCATACAACAGGTGAACACACACGGCGCAACTCACCCAACTGCTCGCCCCTTTCGCTCACCCCATTGACCCTGATCTCGTGACAACCCCTCGTACACATGCTACACAGCGCCTATATAGCTTCATCAGGAGGAGGCGCTATGGCGGCAGCAACGGTCCAAGTCCCTGTGCTCATGAGCAAGGCTCAAAAAACTCGCCTGGCTCGAAAAGCCAAGGCGTCCAAACTCACGATGGGAGAACTGCTTCGACAGGGCGGCGAACGGTTTGATCCACAGGAAGATCTGGCACGCCTGGCTCACCACGTCACCCTGACCACCACCAAAACAATTCGTGCGATCGATCACACGCTCTCGCTCGTCGCCGCCTCTGAGCGCCGCATCGAACGACTCACTCGTACCACCAGAAAGACGTCATCCCATAGGACTCACTGACGCGTCTTCGATGCCTTCACCAAGACCATCCTCCTCTCGGATAAAGTGGAGCAGCTCAACGCCACAGTGGCCAAACAACAACTCCGCATTGAGAATCTGAACGAACGCGTCATCCGACTGGAAACCGCCCTCGAATTCGCACTCATGAACAAGCGCACCAAACGGGTACCACGCCCACACTCCTAAGAGACCGACTCGCAACGTTCCACACCGGCTCGCTCCGCTCGCACCTCCTCCGTCTGGTATCACTGTCATAGGAGGCCTTATGCGCGGCGTTCGACTACCCTTGCCGAGACAAACGCCACGCGTCCATCTCACCGCACGGGACCACTTCAAGAAACACCGCCCGACTTCGGACGCATTGTTGGCACAGCTAGATCGTGAGCCTGATACCTCCAATCTGACGCCATTCTGGGATCTTGTCCACGAAGACAACTCCAGCACGGATACGTATCATGAGGCTCGCGTCACTCGCACTCCGTGACGCAAACATCCCATCAAGTTGTCACGGAGGCCCCTATGTCTCGTCTTGTTTTAGTCTCAGGTAGTCGAGCGTTTCCTTCGCCCGGGCTGGTGAGCGACCGCATTCAGACAGCACTCAAGCCAGGAGACTACCTCATGCACGGATGCGCACGTGGGGTCGACACCTGGGCTGAATGTGCGGCCCTCTCTGTTGGCGCCACGATCCTCCGTCGACCGGCCGATTGGGATCGCTATGGGAAGCGCGCCGGCATGATTCGAAACGATTCCATGCTTGAGGAAGCGCGCCGCGCCAAAGACTATTGCATTCTGATTTTCTGGGATGGCAGCTCTCGCGGCACCAAGAATATGATTGACCGATGTGTCGCCGCTAGAATTCCATACGAGATCATCCATTCCGCATCGCCGTCGAGCTGACAATCCAGACGGCCCGCGTCGCGGGCACCTGTCTCGCTACAAGTCTGTTCACTCACCATTCACGCAAGGAGGGTTTGTTATGTATTTCAACAAGGTGATTCTCATGGGCAATCTCACGCGGAATCCGGACCTGCGCTACACGCCGAATGGCACACCTGTGGCCAATCTCGGACTCGCCGTCTCCAGGAAGTTTAAGCAGGGGGAGGAGCTCAAAGAAGAAGTGATGTTCGTGGACGTTATCGTCTTCGGAAAGCAGGCTGAACACTGCGCTCAGTACTTGCTGAAAGGCCAGGGCGTCATCGTCGACGGCCGTCTGCAGCAACGGCGATGGGAAACGGAAGATCATCAGAAGCGCAGCAAGCATGAGATCGTGGCCCACACCGTGACGTTCATGCCGAAGCGCGACGCAAGCCAAGCCGATGGCGTGGCAGGACACGTCCCCGAGGACATGGGCGCCCACGAAGACGCGACGTACGAAGAGCCTGCTCAGGTATAACGGACCCTGACATGATTGCCCGGCTCGGCCTCGGCTGAGTCGGGCCTTCGTGATAGATCCTGGTGTCTACCGGATTCGGAGGCCGGCTTCGCCGGCACAATAGGCCTTGGTGTTGATGGACTCACACCACAGGAGGCTCCGATGACACTTGGCGCACTGGCTGTCGATCTGGCTCGCAATGTCCTCTTTACCAGGCTGACCCTCACCACAACCCTCCACTGGTCAGGCGGATGCGACACCCCCACGTCACACTGAATTCGGGACATATCGCACGCTGGATCGGATCTGAACAGCAGGATCGTGACCGTCCCTACAATGGCGCAATACACCTATCAGGGGCCGCTCGGATCCCATGTGCAGTTCTGACATTAGACACCGTCCCTCAGCACAATCCCACATCAGACCACCGCCTCACGTCATGCACTCATGTTGATCATGGAGGGCCTCTTGCGTACTCGCTTACTCGCGATCCTGCTCACCCTGAGCCTCGGTCTCGTGACCCAGGCCACAGCCGAACCCCTCTCGTCTCCACACGACGCACTCGTGTCTGAACTCGTCGTCCTCAAAACCACGACCTGGGCACCACGAGGGCTGACAGACAGCACCAAGGCCTGTGAGATCGCCAAGGACCTCGCCTTGGCGCGTCTTGGGGCCAAACTCTCAGACCTTCGTGTCGTGGAACGCACGGACACCGCGAGCTTCCCGTCCCACCTGACCTGCCAATGGGATCCGGCACGCCAGGCTTATCAAACGATGCTCTCTATTGAAATACCCAGCACACTCTCTTTCGGCAGCCTCACGTCAGACCGTCTGTATTGATTGACGCTCTCTGAACAAGAGTCGGAGGCTCGCTCCGCTCGCACAGGATTGACGTGGAGTGGTTCACGTCACCAACAAGGAGGAATCGATGCAAACCGAACCTGGACGTTTTGCTGTGAGCACGCAAGCTAGCCGCACCCTCTTGGTGGCGAAACGACAAGTCGCCTCGTCCGAAATCGACGCGATCGCTCGCCGTCGTGCCCGTCGCGAATCTGACGTTACGACACCGTCCACCACGCACGTCTCCCTCAGTGAGGCGTTCGCCAGACAGCGGCAACGCGACGCACAGGCTCAGTAGCTCACCTCACCCTGCCGATCCGGCGTGGGCACCTTCGGCGCCCGCGCCCGGCTCGCCTCCACCCTGACGGCAAGTGGCTTGTGCACCCGTGTGTGCTGGCGGATCCGCGCTCACCTTGCGAGCGCGGCCCGCCAGCTACCACCACCCTATCACGCGCCCCAGCACCCACCCCACCATCACTCCGAGCGCAATGACGGCCACCCATTTCCAACGTCTCTGATCGGACAGGATGTCGGCGCGCTCCTTACGGAGCGCGCCGAGGGCCACATCCGACTCTGCGAGGGCCGTTCGATCCTTCTCCCGCTCTTGTTCAATCTGCGCCAGCTTCGCCGTCCGCTCCAGACGATCCTTGTCTAAGATCTCGAGCTTGCCTAAGACCGTCCGATATTCCCTGTCGAGATCCACCAGGCTCAATCGTTTTTGCTCAGCAGCCCGCCGGGCTTTGGCTTCCAATTGATCGCGCAACCACCGCCCTAACGCTCCGGGCACCGGAAAAGTGAGATCGGCCAGTTCATCCGCTAACGTCGAGCCACTGGCATGCCCGATCGCTGTCATCACCGGAATCACACGCTCACTCAACGCCGCTAACACGACGTCATGTTCTAACGCTTGGATACCTTCCCCCCCGCCACGCGCCAGCACTATACAATCCACTTGCCCCACTTTCGCTTGCAGCGCGCGAAACGCCTGCGCCACGCTCTCAGGATTCGTCATCTTTACCGGAACCACCTCAAACCTCAGGAGATCTTCATACCCTGCCAACTGCGTCCGTATATCACGATCCGCTTCTCCCCCTTGATTCGTGAGTAAGACCATGTGCGGTTTCTCTTTGAGAAATATATCCACCACCACGGCTTTAGGACGTTGTAGTGCCGCCATAAAGCGCATGCGCAACTCATCACGCGAGGTGGATGACACCATCGTCTCTTGAATGCCGAGCACTTCCAATTCCGGTTCGACGGAGATTCCAGGCTTTTTCACTTTAAAGCGCACCAAGGCAAGGACCACGATCAGATGATTCCACTCTGGGGTCTTCTTCCCCTCCATCCACGCCCGTAATCGCACCGTAGGGATGTCAGGATCTTCCAAATCAAAATAACACCGATTGTCCCACGGTTTCGGATTACGCCCGATCCCAAGCACGTAAATCGGTGACGCACCTAATGCAGTCCCTGCCACTCCATCGACCACCCGCTGCAGCAACGACACCACACCAGAGGGCCGACAGGTCACCCGTTGCTCACCCATACTCACCGCCTTCCTTCGCTGACCGCTCGATGGAGCCTGTCAGCCCAGCTCGCCACCCATTGCTCCTGCCAGGCCACCATCAATACCGCACTCATACCACACGTGCAGCTAAGGTAATCCGCGAGACCCGCATTTCGCCACGACGCCAGGCGCACGCGAGAATCAGGACCGTGATACCACGGCCACCATAATGGAACCCCGCCTGATACCGCGTCCAACACCAATGGGTCAGGACCCAGACACCATCCCGTCAGTGCCAAAGCCCCAGCAATATGCGTGACGGGCATCATTCTGTTTCCTCCTTGTGCGCATCGGCACGTCCGAGCGCCACGTCCGCCGCCAACCGTTCTCGAAACCCCCGAATACGGACCCGCGTTTTCACTCGACGAGCCAAGGCAATCAAAAATGGCTTCATCTCACTCGGCATCTTGCAATAATATCGCGCTTCGCCTGCCAACCGAGTCGGACTGAGCCATGGCATCTTATTAATACGTTTTTCCATCCAGCTATCCAACTTGGCATACTGTTGTCGACGCCCTGTCACATCGAGAATGATGTTCCAACATCGCTCCAGATCTTCTGAATGGTGATACGCGATCTGCTCAATGATGTGATCAAATGCCTGTCGTAACGCCTCTCGCCCATGAGCTGCCACTGGCACGCCCGCGGCATGTTCCTCATCCCCCATGACTTCTCCTTACCAAGCGGTCTTTGAGCGGCTTCTTCTCTCTGTCTCTTCATGGAGTACTACGGGATCACTACTTGGCTGAGTGCATAATGGAAATAGACATCTATGTATAGATGTTATGTCCGTACAAACCGCGTACAGCATTCGACGAGCCCCGACACCTCCTCCCCTCAGCCAACTCCACACACCGGATCGTCCCTGCGCAGCACCAGACATCCACGATAGGAAAGGAGTTGAACTCGACACCATTGATTTCATTGGTTTTGTATCCGACCGCCGCCATCCACCACCAAGACATCCGCCCTCTGACCGCCAACTCTCCGCTGAACTGCCGCTCCTGGTACACGACGTCTCGACCTCTAAACCTCTCGATCTCACAACACTTTCTCCTCATCTTCCCCGTCCTGATCACTCCTGCGACGCCACGCTGACGCCAGGCTGGTGGCGTAGCTGGCGCCATAGGCTCATTGTTCGCGATCCCGTATAACCCAGATAGAAGATGTGCCACAGAGTGATTCTGATCACCTATCACGCAAGGAGACTGATATGAGAAAAGCAAGCAGACACAAACCTCGCATCGCCAAACCGCTCGGGAATCCACCCCCATCGTCCATGCTCATCGGCTTGGACGTCGGCTATGGCTACACCAAATTCGTGAGCCACGATCACCAACGCATGATTCTCCCCTCCCTGGTCGCCCCTGCCGATATGCACACCTTTTCCTTAGGACTCGGGGATAACGGCCATACCGTCACCGTGGATGGCGCGGACTATGTGGTCGGAGAAGGCGCAGTGAGCCGAGGATTTCGATTTTCGGAAGAATATGACGGCTGGTGGACCTCGGTCCGCTATAAGGCCCTGATCCAGTATCTCAAGCAATTTATCCCCCCACACAGTCACGTCTGTAGTGGACTCCCCCTCCATGTGTTCAATGCCGTCAAGGCGCATGAGCAGGTCCAGGACGTCATTCGCCATGGATTGCGCGCGTCACGGGTCACGCTCATGCCACAAGGCGTCGGGGCGTTTTGCGCCGCCACCACGATGGATGAGAGTCTGAAACTCGGACGGGTCGGCATCGTGGATATCGGGGGGAGAACGACCGAGTTAGTGACCCTGTGCGATGGGAATTTTCTCGCACACCAATCAAAAGGGCTGGTCTTAGGGGTCAGTACCCTCTTTCAGAAGGCGGCGGTTCAACTCGCCACACACACAGAACGGACCATTGATGCGTATGAATTCGATTGGGCGTTTCGCCAGACCAAACCCATCATGATCAAGGGCGAGCCAGTCAGCCAGGAGGTCTTAACGCGTGTGGTGCAGCCGTTGATCGCGCCCTTCCTCGACGAACTCTTTCGTGACATGACGACCCTCTGGGGGACCGGTGCCCCAGGTCTCGATCGGTTGGTGTTTTGTGGAGGAGGGGCAGCACTCCTGCAGGACCAATTGTCGGCCTTTCGGTCACACTATACGGTCATGCCGGACAGCCAGTTTGCCAATGCGTTGGGGTATCTGACCTATGCGCGCTGGACCACCCCACAGACAGAACCTGCAATCCCAGCAACAGCGACGCACGTAGACAGCCTGATTGATGTCGCCGCACCTGTGGCCTAGGAGCAGGCTGGTGAGATTGCACATTCGGCTGAATCCATCAAAGGAAGAAGACCGTCTCATTACAAGATGGCTGGCCCGGTATCACCGGGGAACACGGCGGCAGGGCATCATTAAGGCGTGCCTTGCCGCCGGAGCACGCGCATTCTTTGAAGAGGCCGCCGCACGTCAGGCCGCGACTCCTGCGGCGAGTTCCGCAATCTCACCAGCGCCGGTAGTCATTCCCTCCTTTACCAGCCTTGGTCAGCTGGTCCAGAACCAGCCGTCCCCCGCGTTGTCGCGGGGGACGGCTGACATCGATCGCACGCCACGACAATCCTAAACACACACGCCTCTCCACCCGTCACTCACCCAACCAGTGCCCCAGCTCGACTCCGTCCCATCTCTCGCCTGCTCTGGAGACCCACTCCTTCACGACAGCTGGGCGATGACTCGGACGTGCACGAAAATGGGTCCAACACCTGCGGGTCAACAGGATCCAGCCACTACGCTGTAGAGACTACTCGGCTCTCATCCAAGCCACGCACACAGGCGCACCCAACTCCGACAATCGATCCTCCGTCAGTGTAGAGTCCGAGGACTCGTCACCCTCCTCGCTGGAGGACCACCCGCGCCTATCAGAGAGTCCCTCTCGGACGGACGACCCCACACGCACATAGGCCTGCGATGCAATGAACGGGAAGAGAGACAATTTCCAAATGAACGGGCCTGCGTGTATAATGAGAACACGCGTGACGACTCAGGGAGAGGAAACCCCATGACCCCGCGGCATCAGCATCTCTTGCGCATCTGTCGAGAGGCACTCGTAGGCGGATGGACCGCACAGTCAACCGGTGAAAAACTGCTCACCGCACTCATTCTCAATCGCGGAGACTGGCTCAGTGAGATGGGGTACACGATGGCCGATGCCATCGATCGCGTGGGTCTAGACTGGATCGCGCTCATTCCCGACGTGGCCAAGATCCTCCGAGAAGAAGGCCAGATTCTCGACACAATTCCCACCCTCCGTTCATCGGCCACCACACAGTGACCGATCTCACAACTGTGCCACGCGGGATGTCCCCCATGAAGGCATAGGGTCACCATCGCATCAACTGATCTCGCACCGACCTCTGTCTTCACACAGAGAGACATTGCACTCCGCCGCTAAAGACGGACGCACCAGGCGCGAGAGTGTCGAGGATTCGAACCGCAGAGGGAGGTTAATACCGATCGTAGAGAATATTCTTTCGATGCTCTTCGGCAGCCTTGATCTGACCGATATAGCAATAGTAATAGGGAATGACCAATCCCACCACCGTGACCGCAAACGCCAACCAGCTAGAGGCAATCAAGACTTCGCGCAGATGAATCATCCAGTCTTGGACGATCACCGCAGACTCATCGCTCATGACCGGTCGAAACACAGGCCAGACCACCGCAAATGCCTTCTGTACCGATGCAGGTGTGATGACCGACTGCAGCGTGTGAAAGACAATAAAGAGCAAGACAATCTTGATCGCCTGACAGACCCACAGGGCTTGATACAAATAATCGATTGAGCGCCGACAGACCGCCCCATAGTAGCAATGCCCCAGATTCTTTCCCAACATCCAGTTAAAATGGAGCCCGTAGCCGACTCCCATCGTCAACGCCATCAGGACCCCGAACCACGTCGGCTCCCAACTGCCAAAGATCGGCATGATCCCCCACATGACGGCGACGGCGAAGGGAATACCCACGAGGTTACATAACCCATCTAACAACACCGCGTGAAATCCCACTTCCGAATACGCAAACTTCCGATCGAGGAGCATCATATGCGTCGGCAGCGACCGACCCATTTTTTCCACAATTGATAATTCCTGGATTTCACTGATCGCCGTGATCAAACTACGCTGGTCCGTCTTGACATTACTCTCCGCAAACAGCGGGCCCCGCTTGGAATTCCGTTCAGCCATGCGCTACACCAACCCTATGACATGCATGAGCGGATGGACATAGGCCGTCACCAGCGCGAGCAAGAAGAAGACAATCGCCAGACCGAGACGTTGCCGATACGCCCCACACCAATAACATCCGGACAGCAAGGTCACGGTCAGTAACCGCAGTGGCACCCCAACCAGAAATCGTTCAGCCACGACGTTCCACCAGAAAAGATAGGCCTCTTCAGACACATACTCCAATGGATTCAGCCACATGAACCAGTCCATGATCCCCTGTTACCGCACATGTCGAACGTCTGTAATGAGAGACAACAGTCCTTCTTTACGCCCTTCAAACTGGGTATGCACGTCGCCAAACGCGTCTTTCTTGACCGGGATAAGATACAGTCGCTTGGTATTGGCCCGTTTGGCCATCACCAGATGATAGAACCGACCGTAGTACCCCTCCCCGACATCCTCTCCCAGGAAGTGCTGCGTGCGTAAAGACCCCACCAATCGACGCAACATCGGCTCCCGATCATCGGCACGAATCAACCCCAATTCCACCACACCTTTTTTCTTGGCCAATTGCCGGGCCGCATCAAGCAACACATCGGGGACAATGTACACCACGTCTTTATAGGAGACCGCCTCCCAAGTATTGCTGCGCTTCACCACATTCACACGGAGGCTCACCACCTGGAGCAACTCAGGGATCTGACACCATTGCTCGAAAGGCTGAACGCTTAGCCCCCCTTCCTGCTGGGATAACTCATATTGCCGCGCCCGCTCATCCGCCTGTTTCAAGAGCACATCCAGTGCATTATTGCTGCCCCGATGATGGGCGACAATCGCATTGATCGCTTCATTCAGCCACGAGATATCTCGCCCTTGAAAACACTTCTGTACCTGAACCGCGCTGGCCGCCGTATGATCGCCCATCGTATACACGGTCGCTGTACGAAACGCGGGCGCCTTCCCTAAATCATGTCCAATGGCCGCCACGAGCACCTTGGGAATCAAGGGTCGATAATCTCGATAGGTCTCTTTGAGAATTTTTAACGCAAAATCGGTAACATGAAAGGTATGGTCTTTGAGGGTCACACGCAACAGCGCCTGACGCACCGGATACAACTCGCCGGCTTCATGATCCCGTTCAGGTGCAATCACCACCAGCGACGGACACTCCCCATGTTGCTCGAGAAATTGCAGCATCGCCACGATCGGGTCGTAGACCTGCTGCGCGCGCAATATCCCTTCATGCGGCGTGACGAACGCCTGCATAAATTCCGTGAAGGCATACCGTGAACGACCCGGTTCCGTCGACGTTGATCCTGGTGACGCAGAAGAGATCGTCGATACGGACGTCGGCAGCGGGAGAGAGGACAGAGGCTCCAACGAAGGCGAGGCTGGAGGATCCCCCACCAACGCCTCCGGCGACGCGATACGCCCAGCGATCGCGCCCTCAACGACGGAATCCCGCGCACTAGACCCCGACGGGACGGCAGCCGGAGTCGGGGTATTATGGGGTAGCCAGACGGCCTTCGCCAACTCGACCAACTCAATCGTAAACGGTTCAACGGGCAAGCGCGTCGGCTCGTCGAGGGCTCGACTCACGAACCGGTCTTTGACGGATTGCAGGACGGCCGGCCACATCCGCTAGCCTCTCCACGCTTCCGGAACTGGAATCGGTTCGACGGACTCCACCGTCAACGTCATCGTCATCAGTCGTCCGAACAGAACAATCTCAAGCTGAATGGTCTCACCAGACGTCGACCGAATAATGCCCGACACTCCGCGGTAGTGCCCGGACACGACCCGCACCATCTCGCCCACCTGGTTCGATGGAGGAACGGTCGGCATCGTCACCGGACGTTCAAAGTCCGTTCCGGCAACAGGAAACACTTTCACCACACTCCGTAGGCCTCTGACCTGCATATGCCGCACAGGCGTTAAGGACACCACGAGATAGCCCGGAATCCGCTGGTCAATCAGCGTACAGCCCAGACGATATAGTTCTCGCACCAACCGATCGACCCCCCCACCGCCGACTTCAATCGCATAGACCGCCGATTGAGCTAGTTCCACTGCCATGCGTTGCTCCTTTCGGTTCGGTCACGCCGTGGTCAACGCGTCACCCGTTGCCGGTCATGTACCACCGGCTCTAACACGTGCAACGCGTTGAACACTTTCCAACTATATTCTTTGACATGCCGAGACCCGTTGTAGTGCCCGACCGCTTCCCAGGTCTCATGGAACCGGTTGACTTGTTGCCGGAGAATAAAGGCCGCCCAATAGAGGTTGACGCAGGGATCCAAGAACACGACAGGATGCAACCCATAGGTCTTGGCATGCTGACTGTTGATCTGCGCCATCCCAACATCAAAGTTTTTCCCCTCGGCCCAAAGTTTCGACACCACGCGACGGGCGTCGGTCAGTGACAGAATCCCCTGTGAATGGCCCTTCCCATCTATGTTGACCGACACCGCATAGGGATTCCCCTTCGCCTCTACATACACCAGGGCCTCAAGAATCCGGGGAGACAGCACATAGCGCGTCCCCGCCTGCGCCACGCACGAATGGTTCACATACCAATACGGGTCCTGCAGATGCGGCGAGATCTCCTCGGCGTGAGTCACTCGAGCGCCCACCACGTGGACACCACAGAGCAACACCATGAAGCCTGCGATCCACGACGTCACTTTCCGACCTCTGGCCATCGCTAACAACTCCCCGTTGCCGCACAGATCCTGGTCGTCATGGAATTCGTGATACCCACGGGATCGATCGAGGCACTGACGTTCGAATACCACTCACTAAAATCGATCAGACTCCAATTGATCGCGGTGAACTGCGCGACCGAAAACCCATCGCAAATGGGCGCATCTGCCGTCCCCCACGTCATCCCGAGTTGCGGTTGCCCCTGGTCATGAATCATGCGGGCGAGTTGAGAGGTGTAGGAGCAATACACTTCCTCTTTCCGCAGACAAATCCCAAAAGGCCCAGTCGTGACGCAATGGTCACCGATATAATGTGATTTTTTAAATTGGCGATCCTTCGCGAGTTGGATTTCTTCATCCGTACAACTGCCGATCAGCGTACTGGGATCCGTATTGCAACAATTGACGATCACCGAGCCGAGGGTGTCGTAATCACAGGACATCCGGGCGCCGGTGAAAATCCGTAGCGTAGCGGGATCCCAATCGTTCTTAATTGAGTCGAGCATGGCCAACCAGGTCGCCGCATTGGCTAAATTCGTATTGGGAGGAGTGCTGGCATCGACACAGAAGGGCACAAGACTATCCGGTGCCCCGCAGGTCGTACATTGCCGCACCACGGTTTCGGCAGTGCAGACCGATCCCCCTGGACAGGACATTGTATTGGTGTACGTATCACACCCGCCAGGAAGAGGACTCGTGCAGACTGAACTCGTTTGACTGCAGTTTCGTTGGAGCAACGGCGCGCAGGTATTAGGCCCGAGGCCCTGATACCCATAGGACTCGGTTCGATCCCAACAGGAATTCAGCGGAAACGTGGCGGGAGGAGGAAGGACTAAGACTGTCCCCGTATCCGTCGTCACTGATCGCGGCACAGTATCGTTGCAGGTCGATGAAATTAACGACCAGGTCGCCCGCAGGCCGCCGCAGCCATCACTGATGACATCTTTTCGAATATGATAAAAGCCCGTCCCACTATTGAGCCGGGCCCAGCCCCCTTGGTCACCTGCAGCAGAACAACCTAAGACTTCCCATACGGCCCCCAATGGCACATTCCCTGTCCAGGTCCCGCAGCCCGGGCCTCCATCTCCCTGCACCGTGATATTCACCGATATCCCGCTCTGCACCACAATCTCATCCGAAGCCAGCCCGGGATCGGGAGCCGTAAAGGTGTAGAGCGAATACCACCCCCAGACGCTGCCATGGCCCCGGCCAATCAGCGCCTCATAATTATTGCCACCCAGACTGCGTAAAGACACAAACACGCTGTGCGGAGTCGACCATCCCACAGTTGGAAGAGGAGACGGAACTGTCAGTGTGTAGTTCAGTGTTCTGGCAGTCGTGACTACTGTAATCTGACAGATGGACATGGCAGAGCCCGGCACGGTGCATGTTTCCGTACTGGGAGGACCTTCAGACCAGGCATTACACGTGCGCACATCCGTACACGATTCCGTGACCGGCGGAGCGGTCACCGAAGCCGCCACAGTCGCTGAGGTCAACACCGGCGCGCTGGTCGTCAGATTCCACCCTTGCACAGCGGTCCGCGTACTCTGCAACTCGCCCATACGAGGATCGGTTGCGGCCGCCGTCGCCCCATCGTTATTCAGGGCACTCACATCACCCGTTGTATTGAAATACGATTCCTGTGGGGCACCGGAACACCCTCCCGTCTGACAGGTCGGAGAGCCTCCGTACTGCGGCACGCTCCCGATCGTAGACTGAATCATCCCAGGCGCGGCAGCTCCAGAAGTATGCGATCCTTCGCACTGGGCCAGTACATACATGTCCGTCATGCCACCGCAATGCGCTCCCTGAGCCAGACTGCCAGGCAGCACCAACACGAACGCAACTCCAATACTGCAGACCACCCGCTTCCACATGCCTAGCTCCTCAACGAATAATTGACTCAGCGCTCGAGTAACTACCTAATTGTGGCACGTCAGGGTCTCGCGAAAACCCGTCGGGCACCCCCACCCCTGGCAGGCGAGACGCTGCATTAGGCCTCGACTCCTCATGCGACGCTGCCGTCGCACCGACAGCGGAATTCCGAAAAGGCTGTTCCGGCTCAAAAACAATCGCAGTTCCAGTCACGAGGAGCTGTGTCATACCCAGTCCTTTGGAACTCACTGCCACCACCGAGATGCGCAGATCAATCACGGCATCCCCACCTAAATCCTTCGCCGCTCGCTGCACCTTCTCGATCGCACTCTGCAGCGCCGAAATAATCGGACGATCGTACGTACTCGCACGACCACCCAGGACATCCACCACCTTGGTCACCCAGTCCCGCCAGGTTGCAATACCCACCGTCTGAAATTGAATGACAGCATTCAATGCCCGGTAGCGACGACCTGGGTAAATCGGCATCGTAAGAGTTTGCATCTCCCCCCTCCTACTTCATTGATGTGGGCACCGGCGGGACAACAATCACTGAACCTGGCGCAGGAATCCCTGGAAATGAACTGATCGTGCTGAGGTTCTGTAGTTTTGGGAACGGTGCCGCCATCGCTTCCCCTGCATGACTGGATCCTGTCGCAGGGACCGGCACCGACATAGCCGTCGGCGCTGGGGCCTCAGGACCTTTCTTCTGCACCGGACGAATCTTCCCAAAGAGTTCCTTTAATTGTTCCCATCGACTTGTCGAAACAGTACCGTCAGATGTCGGCGCCCCCACATCAAAAGATGTCGGAGAGACACCCGACTCCAGCGGCTTGACAAGCGCACCGACGACAGCTGGTGAAATCGCAGTCGTTGGTTCCCCAGATGCCGATGTGATCGGAACCACTAGAGACGGTTGAGGGGCGAGAGGAGTCACTGGACTCCCAACAGTCGGCACCTCACTCATGACACTCCCTGGCGGGGGCAGAGCTGAACTCACGGACTGGACGTCTGTCTGGATGCGATCTCCGGGCGTCTCCTTCGAGCCATGCGCCTCAGTCTCAGGGCTCTCAACAGACATAGGCGGCCGTTTCATACCCGCACTGGCCATCCTCTTATTCGCGTCAGCGACGTTCCTCGCGGTCTGTTTGGTGACTCGCATCAGTTGCTCGACCCGATTCGCCAGCATGTGATTGGTTTCAGACAACGTCGCGACCTCTGAAATCACCTGGCTAAAATGGTCCGTCACCGTCCCCATTTGATGTTGCTGTTCCTTCAGGATATTGCCCTGGCCCTCGACTTTATTGCCCATCGCCTGAATGTCGGCTTTCGTCGAACGCACGGCCTGCAAGATCGAGTCGAGCTGACCCTTGAGAGTGCCCTGATCCACCGTCATCCGTTGATAGGCCAAACGAATATCCTCGACCCGCTTGGACAGATCAGATTGTTCCGATTCCCATGTTTCTTTCACGTCCAACAAATGACTGTGCTTGCCCTCCAGGTCCTTGTAATCCCCCAACCCCACACACCCCTGCGTCGTGAGAGCCATCAGCACCACACCCAACCACCTTTTCATGATCATGCCTCCTTGTGAATGTTCGCCTGATTACGCGTGCCCGTCGTGCTGCCGGACCAACTTGGCCACTTCGCCGCGGGCCTCATACGGCGTATTCGTGAGACGGGCGCCATGCTGAATAATGCGATGAAGATCCACGACAAACGTGGCCACCGTCTTCAATTCTTCCATGCACGTTTCGAGGGACTGCGATTCCATACGCAATCGGATCAACGATTCATCGAGCCCCCGAATCAAGGGAGCCAACCGTGCGGTATCCTGAACGCGCGGCACAATCACAATGGCGTCGCGACGCGACGCCATCTTCACACGTTCCTGAATGTCCCCAATCGGTTCCCGCCACCGATATTCGACGTCGGAGACGCCTAGCCGTCGCAGGACATCTTTGATCCGCTGCGCCACGCCCTCCACTTTCATCATGATGGACTGCGCCTCGTCAAAGGGCACCCGACTCCCAGCCCCTCGTCGGACACGCTGCATCACTTTGTCAAAGGAAAAGAGCATGGAGGACAACATCCAGCCTTCTTGTGTCTTATTGATCAACAGGATCGAATCTGGATCCTTCACACGGAACACGCGATCGGCAATTTGCTCATCCGGAGACCGGCGTGGCGCGCCGCCTCGCTGGTGCGCGCGCTGAGGCGCAGGGTCCATCACGGCCTGTCCATGTTTATGCCCATTCCTCGACGGATCCTCTCCCGTAATGACTGCTGCTGACCTGTCCTGCTGTCCACCCTGTGGCATCTCACTCCTCCTTCTCTAGTGTTGAATCGACGTCGACTGCAGTTCCTGTTCATCCATCGGTTCCACTCGCACCCCCGTCAACTTGCTGGCTGCCGCTGCATTCACGCCCCCACGACCTAAGAATTGAGAGATCGTCCCGTGTTCAACAATGACTCGAGCCCGCTGTTCTTCACGAAAGAGCTCCACGCGACGAATCGCCCTGATCGGCGCCGGAGCTAACGCCTGCTTAATGAACTCCTCTAACGGGGTGGCATGTCCGACCAACGAGGCCGTCATCTTCGTCCGCTCCTGAAAGGTCCGCACATACGGTAGACACAGCTTGATCGCGGCCCCTGCGCCATCCACGCCACTGATGGCAATTTTCACGAACGACGCGTGTTCCACCGACGCCACACGACGGACTTGAACGCCCGCGTCACGTATGACCGGCTCAAAGACAGATTCGGCAATCCGACGGAAGTAGCAGGCGGACCGTTGAGAGAGGATGGGATATCGGTCCCCTTCCTTATAGATGGCCGCGGTGACCAGATCCCGAATGCAATACGTCCGATCCGCATACTGTTTTGGCAACACGCCCCAATCGCGTTGTTCTTCCACCCACACCAGATACGCGTTATAATCTGGTAACGACTTCAACACCCGTCCCACAACCAAATGCCCAATCGTCCACATAGGCAGCTCTCCGGTTGGACTTCGATCCCGCGCACAGACGCGCACACCACTCATAGAGGTATTACGGAATAGGGGGGCGAGCCTTGGGATTTACAGGAAGGCAGGACAATGACTCGGTGTGGGTCAAGACAGGGTTGCTGACGTTTCTCCTCACCCTCCCAGGATGCTCGCTCTTCTTGCCGTACGAACTGGCGGCCTACAAATAGCGACAGATCCATTCCCCCCCCTTCTTCACGCTCACCAGAACCAACAGAATCACAAGTGGAATGGCCAGGTTAGCTGGCTCAGCCGAGTTGCGCGCGATTGCTGACGGAGAGGGGAGATAGCGCGAGGATAGTTACATTGCTGGTTACAGTTTACGAGGTCAGTTGAACGTGGCAACGAACAAGCAACGAGGTTCCAGAGAACCACGGAGCGACGGTCAAGGAGCAGCAGGCGATGCGCCGGTTGGCGAACGGGGGCAGGGGGGTCGAAGACTCCCCCACAGAGGTTCCTCATTTCTCAGGGTAGAGATTGACTCACTCAAAGGTAGTACTAAGATTACGAAGTACTACCAAACCGATGGAGGTAAGAATGCTGGAATCTACCATGACCCGGAAAGGGCAGGTCACGATTCCCAAGGCGATTCGCGACCGCCTGGGAGTGAAGGAAGGCGAGAAGGTCCTCTTCGTGATGCGAGGCGAGGAAGTGGTCTTGAAGGATATCAAGGGGACGATTCTTGATCTCAAAGGCTCAGTTCGGTCGTCAGCCCACCCGGAAGATTTTGAGAAGATTCGTCAGTCAGTAAAGCAGACTGTGGCAAAGAAGGTGGCCGAGCATGGCTAGTTTCTTCGTGGATACCAATGTGTTTCTTCGTTTTCTGACCAACGACGACCCGGCGAAAGCCAAGCGAGCCGAGACACTGTTTCGCGATGCCCTGCGAGGCAAGATCAGATTGGCGACGAGTCTGCTGGTCATCGCCGAGATCATCTGGACACTGGAATCCTTTTATAAACTGGAGAAGCCGGATATCGCCGCGAAAGTCGAGAAGATCCTGAATACGCCCAATCTGGACTGTCCTGAAGCCCCGCTTCTCTATATGGCTCTCGATCTCTATGTCCATGCAAACATTGATTTTGTGGACGCATACAATGCCTTCCACATGAAAGAGCTGGGACTCACACAGATTCTCACCTATGATCGCAAGCACTTCGCCCGAGTTCCGTGGGGCCAGATCGGGGATTTGTGATCACACGGAGTGCCGGCTTCTTGGTAGGTCGCCGAAGACGGAGTGACGATTCGGCCCAGTTTAGTGAAGGTCGTGAAAAGATCGTGAAGACGTGTCCGATCATGCACGGAGTACGCGCCGGCTAAGAGCTCCATCATGACCACCGTACTCATGAATTTCACCGCGTCGGGCCGGAAGAGGATGGGTTCGTGCTTGCCGACATTGAGCCAGTCGATGTAGAGGTTGGTGTCGACAATGAGGCATCGCATATCACCGAAAGACTTTTCGTAGCTGCATGCGGCCTTTGGCACGCTTCAAGGGTTTGTCAAGTTCATGTTCATCAACGACAAGGGCTAGGGCTCGCTCGATCGTTTCGGTTTCGGTTTTAGCGCCAAGCACGGTTTTGGCGCGGGTGAGCTTGTTCTGATCGAGCTGGAGATGTTTGTGGCGTATCGCGGCTGAATTTCTCATGGTCCCTCCGTGTAGGCTGACACGCTGTGCATCATACTAGTAGCAATGAACATTGTCTTTCAATGGGATGCGGCAAACACCCACCAGCTTCACACCAGAACACCCGCTCCCGGCGGTTACAAGTGTTAAAAAAGAGTCGGAAGCGCGTATTCGATATGCAGATAATGAAGGATATCAGACTACTTGAACGCAGGAGCAGGGACGGTCTAAAAAGAAAAATCACCCATTATTTAGCCGCCAACTTACTGTCGGTCACGCAATCTCCAGCCAACGTCAGAAGAACACCATTCTTATAAGAGACACTGCCAATAAGCACCTCTCCCACAGAGGTAGACATTGTCATATTTACAAGGGCATGGCCTCCATCTGACTTACATCCAGAAATAAAATCCTGGGTGGCATCCCTGAAATGTATAGCTAGAGAAGACTGAACCGCAGTATAAATTTTTGCGATATAAACAGAAGATACTACCTCACGAAGAGGAATTTTATTACCAGAATAGCGACCGAGCCACTGCTCCTCCGAATAGACAATCACGGGAATACAGAAGGTCACAAACAAGAGGATGTAAAACCCAATCAACAGTCGAAAGGTCATGCGACTACGAAATTAATATAATGGTTTACCGGTGATGACCATGACCTGGATCCTGAAGACAGGACTCCTCAAGGTCAAGATCTAGATGCTCATCTAGATCTTCGGTTAGAATGGATGATTGCCGCATTAATGAGTTAATTACATACCTCACCGACAAATAAACAACCCCGGCGACGAAAAGAAAAAGGATGAGGCACTCTACTAAAAGCCACACATTTACTGAACTAGTAAAAATATTCATTTCAACCTATACCCAAAAGCCTGGTGCACAAGTGCATGATAACACCTCTTTTCTATGGCTTCGTACCTCCAACTGCTCTTTGAGCCTGCTTAGAGCGTTTAGCCATTTCCATTGCCCTAAATAGAGACCCAAAACGAACACCATACATCAGAGCCTTTCCAGCAACATTCTCTGCTTTATCAGCCAGTTCAAGACCCATAAGAAGTCGACCTTGATGCTCTTTATTATCTGGATCAAAACCTTCCAATTTCATTAAATCCCCGAGGGAACCTGCCCACTCTCCATACTTATCAGCCATAGCTTGCGAGTCAAGATTCTTCGATGCCCTCGCCGCCTCAAGAAACCAATGACCATAACTCGACTTCATTTGATCATCAGCGTGTATCTGAACTTGCCCCTCATAGAAATCGCTGCTCTTACCACCTTCCATCTGGACTCTTGCTTCTGCTCCAGAAGCAGGATCCTTAGTAACATTTCGTACAGCTGACTCACCATGCAAGCCTTGTCCAATACCCCGCTCCCTCACTTGAGTTGATTCATCGCCAGAAGAAGGCACAAACACGGGAACCTGTTCAGCACTCATAAGGACATGCCCTGCCGCATCACCAGATGGGGCTGGAACTAGAGAATGACCATCACGCCCGACTAGACTCCCTTTATCCATGAGGACAACATTTCCTGATAGCTGAGATGCACCCCTTCTTGAATGTTCAGTCAATTCATCGTTCTTACCAGAGTACTCAATCCCTTTATCGGGTGAAAACTTCACAACCCCCGTCTCTTTCTGAGAAAACGTCCTCGGTTCGACAACAGGACGGCCACCTGAATCCGTACCAACCTGAACCAACCCTGTTCTGCTGGGCCAAGAACGAGTATATTTTGCTCCGGCAGATGAATGCATATCTCCATCGGTAACCATCTTACTGCCATCGCCAGCGACTTTGGTTAGGGTGCTCCCAGCCTCACCAGTCGAAGCATACAACTCTTTACCATCGAAACGCATCGTCCGCTGACTTTTCTCGCCGGTCTGCACATCAGTGACCTGCCCAGAATAGGACCATGGAGTGCCAGAATCATGGGGATTCCCGAAATGCTTGACCTCTCCCTTGTTGAGCTCCAGGTAATTATTGCCCGATACAGGAACAACCATCTGCTCGCCTGACGATTCTCCACCTAAATTCCTCGACCAGGTCATATTGCTGGCCTTCATCTTATACTGACCACTCTGAGGGTCCTTGGTAACGGCCCCACTGGCCTGTATGCGATCGGTTCCTGTTTCCGTCACTGCTGAAGCAGTAAAACCATCTTTAGGCTGACCCTGACTATCAAATTCAAGATTTTCGCCGCTCACGACAGCTTTAGGCAGAAAATATTCCTGGCCATTCGAGTCCGTAACTAGCAGTGGAATCGTCCCTCTCGCATTTCCAACACTGCCTCCAGAACCTTCCAAAGGTGTAACAAGCAGTCCATCGTGCGTTTTATTGACTTGGACAGCATTGGATTCCGTACCCGACACTGCGTGAGCAACCCCAGGACGACTCAACACGTCTTGTAATTCTCCACCGCCTCCAGGTCTGGCAATGGACAACTTTTCTTCGCCTTCACGATCAATCCGTTGGGCAGTTCCGGCCACATGAACGAATCCACCAGAGACACCTGGCTGCTGAATGTATGTATCTTCCATCTGGAACATGCCAGATGTCGTCTTTCCACCAGGATGACTCACGGAGCTGGACCCTGTCCGTTTCAGACTTAACTCACTCGTCCCGTCAGACTGTGTCTTAAGTTCACCCTTAAGCCCAGCACTCTGAAAGGAGTCCAAACGGGACACTTGCTCCCCTGAGGATTGATTTTGCACCTGCTCCACTTGATGCTCCATGCCGGATCCATCGCGATACACTCCACGCGAAAAAATCTCATCCCCTCGCACTTCTTGCTGCATAAACATCGAGCGACCAGATTCCGGATCGAAGACCTTCCCACGAAACACGCCCGACGTCAGCTTGCCATCTCGATCTTTACTGTAGCTCCCATACGGATTCTGCACGGTCATGGCCCCATTGGCCGCCAATGAGGTAACACTCCCATCTTGACCCCGCATCGTCATGGTCCCCGCCTGATCCACCATCGAAATCCCAGACGAGCCAGAGACCGGCGCCATCGTCATGTGCGAACCTGACGCATGGCCTATGACACCGTCCGCAATGGTACCATTCGAGAGCTGTGTCTTCTGTTCCCAACGAGGACCCTGTCCTTCCAACATGGTCTGCCCGCGTCCTGCAGCAAACTCTCCAGCTACATGCGAGCTGGTGTCCTGAGCCGAGCGACCCGCACCGCTCAAGGCACTACCGATCGATGATCCGCCCCACACTAACGCCCATCCCACCGTTGGCACCATCCAAATATAGTCGCCTGAGACAGAATTCATCATACTGACAAATTCGAGATACGAATCATAACTACTCAGATTCACCGAACCAAATCCGCCGGCCGCAGTAATGGACGTGAGTCGCGCGCGGGCTTCTTGATAGAATACCAAGTTCAGAATGGCATACAGTGGTCCCCATGTTTGCAACCACAAAAACATCTTGATGTACAACCCGAGGACCGCACCCATCGCCGGCGACATGGCCAGCACTAACACCACTGGCGTGGACAAATAGACAATGCCTTCAATGATCGTCCGCAACATGGGCACCATCTTTTGCACGAGATTGCTGGTACTAAAGGCTTGCTGCTTCAAATTAATCGTCAGAGTCTTTTGCAATTCCGCGACTGAGGCAGTCGTATCTTTATACTTCGACTTCTCCTGAATCATCGCCTGACGCCAGGCTTTAATAATCATGGCATTATTGATCAATTGGCGGCCGGTTTGGCCAGCAGGAATAAGATTCCCCAACAGGGCATCAGCAATACCTACTTCATCGAGAATACTCAGAGGCATCACTTGGAGCTCCGTTTGCAAATACCGATTGCTCTTATCATAGCCAGCAGATCCTATCGCAAAGCGAGGAACCAACTCGCCTGTGTAGTACGTGGCACACGGGATCCCCGTCATTCCAACGGCACGCGCTAGATTTGCCGTCGCAATATCCGTGAGCAAATCACCAGACGTACGCAACACAGTAATCGTCGGACTCCCGGCCAACGGAGGAGTAAGTTCCATATCCGCAAAGACGCAATCCATCAAATAACTTCCGATCCGTTCTTCAAGATCCCCATCGCGAATTTCAGCCCCCACGATCTTTTGAAGATCGAACATCGGGCGGTTCAAGGTGGATCGTCCCGTGCTGTAATTGGCTGGAATGGCAAAAGCCGTTTCCACCAACTGCGTAAATCGCCAGCCCGCATACCCAGACGCATACGCCGGTAACGCCACAGCCAATGGGACACCCGCCACCACCTGATCGGCCACATCACTATTCACTTCATCGACCACCAAGACATCGACAGGGATCTGTGTACTAATATAAAACACAACCACCGCGCCAAAAAACAACGGGAAATACTGGCGCCGGTCGATCATGAAATTGCCGATGGCCAACGCAGACAACAACAGGATGGCAAAGAGCAATAATCCCGTGTACGGGCCGGTCATCATCAAGAGACGAATGCCGGCTAGCACGGACGCAATCACATCACCATTCCCAAAGGTATGAATTTCCCACATGTACGCGTGGCTTTCTTCCGACTATCGGCTCGGCTTCGGTTGAGGTCGCTCAAAGAAATAGGCCAACATTTGACGTGACTTCTCAGTGCCGGCATTACGCGTGGTCACTTCGGCCACCACTGTACGATAGGTCTCATCCAACCGCGCCAAATACTGCTCCGCATCGCCGATGAAATCAGGATTCAGTTTCTTGAAATGCAACACATGCTTCACCACTTCTCGTCGCAGATACGAGATGTAATAAAACGTTAAATCCGTGGCAATAATCTGACTCCCGAAGCGAACAATGATATCCCGATCGGCCGCAGTCTTGCCGTGATCTAAAAGAAGTTTCCAGACCGGAAGCGAAGACGCATTGATAAAATTCTGCTGTGCAGCCGTCGGGGGGTTCCCTGTTGCCATAGCCGTGGCAATGTCCTGAAGGCTGGTTTCGGTCCGCTCCTCGAACCCACTCAGATCACCAGCAGAGGGGCCTTCCGAGACGTCCAAACAATCCACCTCATTATCGAGACAGGTAAGAATCGTTGGGGTCTCTAGGGCACGGGTTTGCATAATGTCTTTAAATTCCAATGTGGGCGGGTGATAGTGGGGAATCGCATTGTTATCAACCACAATGGTCCCAAAGAGAGACATGATTAACTTTCTAACTGGAATATCAACCGGAGGGACCGCTTGCCCTAACGCCTTCCACACTAAGTTGGCATGGATAGGGGTTCCCAAAGCCTCCATATCTGTTTTAACGGTGGAGAGGAGCGTGCCGGCGCGTGTATCGCCTTGATCGATCGGATCTCGAATGCTGCCCGCATTAATCAACGAGGTTTCATACGCATTACCCGCGCTGGTCGCCACAGACTTCAACGCTTCTCCCGCTTTCAAGGCCGCCTGCACTGAGGCCGCCGCATTGCACGGATTAATCCGACCGAGGGTGTTCATCGCTCGAGCCGCGGCTTCCAACTTATTCAGGACATCGGCACAATCCGGACAAATAAACTTCATCGCCAATTGAAAGGCATAACCAAGCACCGCGCCTGTCCCTAACTGCGTGAGCAGCGTCACGTACCGACTCAGACTCCCGTAGCTAAATCCTCCCAAATAGGCATCAATCCCTCCACACCCCACAGACAGACGAGGGGGACTGATCGAAAACAGGGACATCTGCTGATTCTGAAACCGCATCTCCAAGCTGCCCCCGGTATACGCATTGCGTGTCTGCCCTTGATAGGCCCCAGGGGGAGAGGTCGCCGACAGCAGTCCGAAACTGTTAAACATCTGACCCAACTGCGCATCCATGGCATGCGCAGATTCGACCACGGGACCAAAGGCCAAGACGGCCACTAGAAACCAAATGCACACGTGAAAGAATCGGTTCATATCGCCTCACAACACAAAAGACGCTACCCTTGCTGCGGCTTCAACATATCGCGGCGTTTCAAAATCACCAGCACACGCTCACGTAAATCACTCAGTGTCATAATCCCAGCCCCAATCGGCGTAAGAAATTTCTCCTCAGGAATCGCCAAATAGACCATCGGCGTCATATGCACGCCCAGACGTTCCACCATCCCATTGTCGACATGCGGCCGTGGATATTCGGGTAAGCCTGTCCCGTCGATCGAGACGGGAAACACAGACATGCCATACTGATCTTGAAAGAGTTTCATGATTTTCGATTGATCAAGACAGTACGGACAGGTCGACGTAAAAAAGAAAAAGAGCCCCGCATATTGCGAAGCCTGCATGAGCGTATGGTCCTCATCTTGCTGCTTGATGTGGGCTTCGAGGCGATGTCCAAATTCCGATGAAGGATGCTTCGACTCATAATTCAACTCGGGGTTCACATACATCGCTAATTGATACGAATCGGTAAACTGTGACGCACGATCGTACGCCGCCTGCTGCACCACAATGTAGGTCTTCACCGTCTCCACCGTGGGCGTATCCATGGCTGCTTCTTTCTTGGCCGTCACGAGCTCACGGAGAAACACTGACGGCAATTTACTCAGATCCACCCCATTGATCGGAAGACTTTTGAGTGTGTCCTTATATTTCTCCGGCTCAGACCAAATCTTTTCGGGAAGCTGCTTGAAGGACTCTGGCAGAGGACGCGAGTCCTCCTCATCCTCCTCTTCCTCAGCCGGCGCCGGCGGCTCCTGGTAAAAGAACCATCCATCCCGGCTGCGCTTCAGATAATCCTGTGAGCCTGGAGCCACATCACGGGGCGCAGCCTGCGCCACCGACAGGGCACACCCCAGCGAGACGCACAACACAAACACGATGCGCCTCATAACATGCAGCAGTTCTGTAACTTCCACATCAGCCATATAAAGTCTTCTCCTACCGCCGGAACCTCTTTGGCGCCGCCCCACATCATCGACGTCCGCCCCATTGGAAAGCAGCACGATCCAATCGCTGATCGAAAGCTAGGAATCGGATAGAGGAGTTGAAATTTATACTGGCTTTTCACGATCAGACCCGTCGGAAGATCCGTACAAATCAACACACCATTGCCTGCCGTAAAGGTTTCCAAGCCCACCCGAGCCAATTTTGCCAACATGCGATACGTCAAGAGCGCAGACCGCTGGATATCATTCCCCGCGCCGGACACATTGCCATCCATGGGGTACAGATAGCCGGCCGATCCGGCACACCAAAACAACGGATCAATCGGGAAATACACCGCCGCCGCCAACGAATCGGCCGCACAGGCCATGAGGGTAATGGGATTGGCCAGCACCAAGGCTTCCGGTGACAGGATCATCGCCAGCACATCATCGTTCCAAGTGGGATCTATTTCACTGATAAACAAGAGATCAATATCTTCGATCGAGACATTGACACACAACACATCAACGATCAGTCCGATGATGTACCACAACGGAAACGACATATAATGGACATGCATGTAGACATGATTTTGGTCGAGGGCATCAATCTGGGTCGATTCCGATCCTGCTCCGATATAGCTAAATCCCCCGGAGCCAAACGAGATCCCAAAAGTGGGAAAACATAATTGATCATGCACCACTTCCATGAGACGGACTGGCTCAAAATACCCAATGGGAAGCCCGGGAATACAGACCTCAAAAAAACACACACATCCGCAGAGAATCGGGCCGTAATACGGAGCAAGCCCGGGGCCCATCGCCGGCGTCACCGCAGTCTCCGTCCCCGTAAACAACGTGACTGAGGCCATACTAATCGGGAACATGCATTCCCAGCACGTCGTCCCAAAGGACTGCGCCAGGACATTCGTCCCTGGTCGGCAATACGCCTCGGCAGACGCCACGCTACCGACCAACACCAGCACGAAGAGACAAGCGGCCAGCATCCACCGCATCACACAAGCACGCCAGATCGATGCCGAACTGGTCACCGCGTGCTCAGAGGCCACACTATCGGACAGCATATTCACGGACCTCCATCTCCGAGCCGACCTGCCGCACCACGCTGGGCAACGCCGCAATCTTGAAGCGCTGCATGAGTTCATCCGTCATCCAAAACACTCGATGCTCGACCTTCGTCATTAATGGCTCAATCGAACCTGCTGTCACCGCCACCTTCAACAGCTCTTTTGAGTGCTCATCCATATACCGTTGCAACCAACTCACCTGATCTGGATCGGTCGCATTGATGATCAGCATGGTATGAGGCCAGGTCACTTTCGTGAGCGGATTCACCCGCGTGCCAGCCTTCACTAAAATCCTGTTATTGGAAGGGTCTGTAATGTCCTCAGGAAACTCCGTCGTGAGATCCACGCGGAACGTCCGAGCGTGTAGGGCACGAGGCGCCTGCAGGCCAGGTCCACGCTCGAGCTTTCGCTTCACCATCTCCGCGCCCTTTCGTTGCACCGACTGCCAATCGGTGTGAGCAACCTTGTCTTTCACCAGCTGCAACATATCCGTTTCCCCAATGGCCACCGTTGGGAACTCACTCTTGATGTGGCGACTGTCGCTGAGTGCAGGAACCGGCGGTTGGGGGTCAACCGTGGGCCCGCCTTGGGCCCATCCTGTCTCACGCTGAGCTAACCAGGTCGCGAAGGGACGGAGCCCCGGCTCGTCTTTCGCCAGCAGGCCAAACAAATGCCTGACCGACGCCGTCCCCACGGCGCTTTGATACCGCTCCCCCTGTACCACCACCACCGCAGGCACTTCCTGGACTCCGGCCCGTTGATAAATCACCGGATCGATCACCAGTCCCGTGAGCATCGACGGATCGGGTTGCTGATTGGCATCGAGAAACAGCGCCATAATCCGCTCCCGTGTCGTCTTGAACGAATTATCCACGAGACCGCGTAGACAGATTGTGATGCCATAGGTGTGCGATGCCTGCACATACTCTCGGAGTGTCGCATCCGGGAGCGAGAAGGACAGCAGGAGATACACCCCATCCTTTCGCATCTCACGGGGCATCTTGACCTCAGCATTCTCAACCGGCAGGTGTTGTCGTGCCGCCCGCGCAATCTCTTTCGCCAGTTCGAGCTGACTTTTCTGTTGCGCAGTGGGATCCGCAAAGACGCGATCGCGAGCCTCCCCCAGCTTCCGTGCCTTCTCCAGATCGACCGGATTGAAGTCTGGACGCTTGCGAATGAGATCGTCGCCCAAAACCGACGACGCCACACACACACTCACCACACTCACCAATAGAGACGACAAGAACCACCGACTCTGCATCACACACCTCCAGGGATCACAAGAGTGGGATAGCCACTCCAATAAAATCCGCTTGGGACACCGCGCCGTAATAACGGGAATCCATTGACCGAGGATGCGGAAGGAGTGTGTAGTATTCCCCGGCCTGCAACACCCGTCCTCGTGCCAGCTCCAATGGCACACCAAACCGATCCTGTCCAATCCCCTGCGCCACCACTTGCCCATTAATCAGCACGTCATCGCCGACCACATCAACACGATCGCCCGGCATCCCCATCACCCGTTTCACCCACGCCGTATCCCCTCGCAACTGAGGCCGAGGACGACCGGTCGGCTCCACACGATCCAAATAGGATTGACGCAACTGAAAGGCCACGAGCTCGCCGCGCTCCGGCATCACACCCTTATGGACGGCAAACAGAACATGATGGGGCCAGCTGGCGGAATCACGCAGATACAGCTGCCACCACGGAGACACGGCCGCCACCAACACAGGGAGCGCCGCAAGCCCCACCAGCAGCGCACGAATCCGACGATGTACTAAGAACCACTGCCACACCCCGCGTTGCACCTCGTTGAAGTACTCACGCCAGGTCCCCGACTGCGCGGTATCCACCACCACACTCCTCACGATCTTCCTCCTATGCACCCTGATGCACGACTTCCATCTCCAGCAAAAGATCGATGGCTTCCTGATACGTCTTCTGCGAGGCCCCCGCCCCACGCAAGCGATCGAGTGCCGCCAATTCATTCGGATCGGTCGTATACATTAACTGCATCCGGCGTGGCACGGTCAGCCGCATAATCCCGCGTCCAAACGGCGTGATGGAGAAGATCTCGGAATAGCCACGCCCACGATTGACGGTCGACAACAGAGTGTACTCAAAATCCGACAACTTGATGGCCCCGGTCTCTCGCATCCGTTCAATGCTTTCCGGCAGCTGCCTCAGCAAAAACTTGAAATCACTGTTTTGCAACAACGCCAATCCGGTGGCACCCATTTTCACGAGATAATCGTCGACGGATTGTGTAATGGTGAAAAGACTCCCACCATATTTCCGGACTCGGCGCACCCCCTTTTCAAAGAACTGTGCGGAATTGCCTCCTCCAGACAACAAGTCCCACGCTTCATCCATGCCCAGAAACTTCCGGCGCCCCTTATTCGCCTTCTCATACATTGACGTTTGAATATTCATCTGCACACAGAACAACAATACCGACCCCAGCGCTTTTTGATCGCCCAACCCATCCATTTCGACGACCACAAAGTCATTCTCAAAATCGATATTGTTCTTCCCATTGAACAGACGCGCGTACTGTCCTTTCTTCGAAAACTTTTCCAGTACTAAAGCCAAGTCATGCGCGCGCATATCATTGGTATCCAGTAACACCTGCATGACCGCGGTGACCGTGCCCGCATTCCCTTCCTCCTGCAACACCTTCATCGTGGCCTGCTCGAGGAGCGCCTGACGTACATCATCGAGCGCCAAAGACGGACTCACCATCTGCGCCAACACGGACACCAAGACCGCCATTTCGTCGGCGCGATCCTTCGCTCGCTCCGCTTCATCCATATCCGAAAAGTCGAAGGCGGTAGTGCTGCCCCAATGCACCAATTTCGTGAACGGGTTGAAACACAACCGTGACCCCTGCGTGCCATACTGAATGTATTGGCCCTTGAGCATCTCACACAGCTTCACGTAGCTATAGCCGGCATCGATCATCCAGACCCGTCCACCGGTCTGCAGATAACATTTGATCAGATTGTTGACAAAAAACGATTTCCCACCACCCGTCGTCGCAATCACCGAGGCGTTATAATTCCCGGCAGGATTCGCGAACAAATCCAATGCCACCATCTGCCCCATCCGAGACGAGAACAGCATGACCGGGGGGCCACCCCCTTTCCAGTCACCCACAATCGGACAACAATTGGCGGGCACGGAACTAATCATCGTCTTCAGGCGACGCAAATCCTGACGAAGATATTTCAAATCACTTCGGATCGCCATCGGGAGACCCGAGAGGAACATGGCAAATCCGATGCACTCATCATCTTGCAAATTGATATCGAGCGCACGATAGAGCGACTTGATCCCATCGGCTTGCTGCTGAGCTTGTTCGGCAGTTTCACCATATAACACGACCTGGAACATCATCCCGACGTACTGCCGTCCTTCCTCCACAAGTTGGACGGTCATCTCGAAATGATCCTGCTTCGCACCAAAGACAGGAATCAAACTCTTCATCCATGGTTTCGCTTGTTGCGTGTTGATCAAGTGCTTCTTCGCGATTCTCGCCTTTTCCACTTGCTGATCGAGCCGCACCACCGACATGGTGACAAAAAATGGACACATAATTTGATCGGTGATCTTCATCAAACTCCCGATGAACTCCCGATTGCGTCCTCCGTGCCACACCTTCGGCCACGCTTGCACACTCATCGGTTTGACAAATTGCCCATCCAGTTCAATCACACGATGCCGAATGTGCGCGGTCGTATTCCGCATGACGACTTGATCACGAATCGGAATCTCAGGGAAATAGGAGGTCGGGCGCTCCTCCCACGTATGGGAGGGATTCAATAAGACATACAACAGCCAAATCAACTGCAACGCCGGCAGCCGCTCAGGGAACAATCCCAGACCACGTAATTGCTCTTCGATGCCGGCCAGTGTTTGATGCGCGCTTTCTTCATCCACGCCGTGCGAATTAAAATCCTTGATCGGCACGGTCACGGCCACATACACCGTACAATCGCGGGGCTTAATTGCGGGCACGGGAATGAGCGACGTTTTGCGGGCCTTTAGAAAGAACTCCGCCGTGGCTTTGGCATCCCGATGGTCCTGAGGATCGGATGACCCTTGCTGCGACAACACTTCATGATGCGTCATCAGCGGCTCAATAATCGGTGACACGTGGAGCATAAACTGCATCGTTGTGCCGATCGGCAGATCCGACTCAAACATATTCAAGAGCTTCTGAATCCGTCCCTCATCCAGCCCTAGCACCGGAGAGCTGGCCCAAATAATGCCCAACCGCCCGTCATCAAGCCGATACGTATTGGTTTTCTCGTCAAACGCTTCATAGGACAACCACTCGCTCATCGACGTCCGTTCGACAATTGCCTTCGTCCGCCACTGTAAAATCGTTGACATCAGTCCCGTCCTTTAACTCAAAAAATGTGAGCGCGCGACGTTAGGGAAATGCCGGACCACCCAGTGAACCCTCATCAACAAGATACGGGTTCGAGGATGCCGAGGACGGCATGGACGGAAGACCTTGGGGCATCGGTGAAGACCCCACCCCGCCGGACCCGCCACCCATAAACGAATCTTCTGTGGACGAGCTCGGCGGCGCCGATTTCGAGGGCAGGCCCGGCGTGGACCCGGATTGGATGGCCGATCCTTTCTTCATCCCGGCCTCTTCCACCATCCGCCCCTTCCGCGGATAGAACTCTCGTGAACGTGCGCCCTTGGTGCCAGAGGCTTTCCCCGTCATGTGGCCATAGACAAACTCATTGTTTTCCACGACCACGTAGACAATCGAGGACTCGTGCAGCCGGCGCTTACTATCTTTCCACGGCGCAACCCACGCTTGAAACGAACGCGCTGGCTTCAAAATCGGCTTCCCTAACATGGACTCCGCTTTCCCGGCCATGGCATTGTTGGTGGGAAGCGACGGCTCCGTGACGCTGGATGCATGCTCACCACGCCCATTCCCTTGAGCGATCGAAGAACCGCCAGGGATTAACCGATCGGCATAGGCATCCGACACTGATTTACAATAGGGCGTATCCGGATACCCCTTACAGGAAAAGTTGGATTCATAGCCGCCACACCCTGTCAGCAGGACGGCGCCTGACACCAGTACGGCTCTCGCCACTCGCATCGTCACGATACTCCCCATGATTACTCCTCCTGAGCTACAGGCTGATCTACCGACTGATGCTCAATCGCCCCTACTGTGATGGAATCACCGCCGCAACCGGCTCATCCAGATGCAGCATCGACAAGAACTCTGATGCGGTATGAAAACCTTCGACTCGTCGACCATTGGGGAGAAACACGGTCGGTGTTTTTGACACCCCAAGCCGCTTAGCGAGTCGCAAATTGTCATCAATCGGATGGGAACACGGGACCGAGGGTAACTCCACGGGTTTCGACGCGAGCGCTTGATCCAACACCGCCTGATGATTCTCTGCACACCAAATGGCTACGGACTTCCGGTACGCATCAGGGTGAATCCCCATTAGCGGAAACAACACCACAGACACCGGCACCCCAGCGTCAACCAGCTTTTTCACTTCCCCGTGCATCTGACGACACACCGGACAGTCCGGATCATCAAAAATGATCAGCGGCCGCGCCACCCGCTCGACCTGAGGACTCAGCAAAACGGTCTTGGATAGATCAAATTCCGAGAGGACACGGAGATGACGGACCTGCGACAATTCCATCGTCAGGTTCCGTCCCATCTCAAGATCGAATACATTGCCGGCCAAGACGTACCGGCCGTCACGATGCATATACATAATACCGTCCTGGCTATCGGTGTCCGTCTCGACGAGATACCATTCAGGGATTTCTGTCGCTTCCACTCGGCGAATCTGGATCCCGGGGAATTTCTGTTGGATCACAAGCTTGAGCGTCGCCGGCACATCCTTGTCGTTCGATGCCATCACCTCCTCAGCCAGCCCCACTCCACTGACCATACTGATCACCAGGACTCCACGAATCATCACTTTCTGCCAACGCGACATAATGCCTCCTTTGTCTGAACCCACTCACACGCTCTTAGAGAAAGAAATCCACCAACTCCCGACCGGTCCCCACAATGAAATCGACGTCTCGATTCGCATCGATTTCAATGATCGGATAAATCGATGCCGCCATTTGGCTGTAGTGCTTCGCGAGCAACCGCGCCGCATTCCCCATCCCGCCAGCCGCTCCTGCCATCCCCAATCTGTCAGGAGAGGGAAAATTAAATGCTTGTGCCGGACTCGAAGAAATGTTGAACCCCTGTTGATAGGGCATAAAGGCTTGCGAAATCCCAGAAATGAAACCGGCCAGGAGCGCACGCCCCAATACGGCCCCTTCCTTAAACACCACCCGCCCACGCAGGCCCAACTTGCTATCTTCGCCGTTGACAAAGCCCTTCAACTCCAGATCGACCGCCTCCCCGTTGGTTTTCACACACGACAACGTCGTGCCGCGAATCTGGACACGCTCACTCGACAATTCCCCCACCCCTTCACCCAAGATGAAACACTCTCGAGCATCCACCGTCACATCATTGGGCAACTTGGCCAAATCACGAATCACCATGAGCACCGGATAGGGGCTGGAAGACGGACCGGCACCACTCCCCCCCCCTTGCCCAGCCTTCGCAGGCGCATCCATGCCAGAAATGAGCTTGACCGGAATAATCGTCCCAGTATTCAGCCAAAACTTCTTTTCCGTGGCTTTCTTCATCGCAATTGGATCGGCCTTAAACAACACATGAATGCCGGCGTCACCCGTCTCCAATGACCCTGACGGTCCACTCGAGGACGGAAGGGCGCCATTCAACGTCCCAGCACCAGCACCTAGACCTTTCCCAACAGGGAACGATGTCGGCTGCACAGAACCCCCAGCCAACCCAGAGGGACTTAATGGAGGAGGAAGCGGAGGAAAGGCACCAGGAGGCCCGCTGAGACCCGGTCCACGAGGCCCGCCAGCCACCGCCATCACCCCTTTGGATTTCAATTCAGCGAGGCGCGTGGATAACTCAGAAATCTGCAATTTGATCAAGTCTCGATCCTTGGTCTCGAGATCGCGCATCCGCGTCAACTGATCACGTTCACGCTCCAACGCCTCAATGCGATCACCGGCAGACTTGACGAAAATCTCTTTATCCACCTTGTCCGTCTCAATGGAGAGGGTCTTCGCTGGCCCCTTCTTCAGCGTCAAATCAAGGGGCTGCCGAAACTGAGCCATCACGATGGCCACCACAATCAATATCCCCACGACGACGGCAATAATCGTCTGGTTATTCAAGGAACCGCCTTTCAACGGTTTGAGCGTATCCCCTGCGTTTAAGATCGGACCTTTTACATCGGCCATAACATCCGTTCCTTACCTCAAGGTGTGAAATTACGATTCGGGATCAATCTTGGGCGCAACCCGAGCAGGAACCGAGGGCGCATCATCGACGACATAGATTTCCACCACCGCACCTGGCTCGACCACTTGCCGATCAAAGACAATCATCCGCTGACGGCCCGTATAGAATTCCGTCTGGCGCAACGTATAATTCCGAGGCGTCGTGTTTTCGAGGACGTACAGCGTCACGCGATACTTCGGTCCGCGAAACTCCATGGCACCCTTCACACCCAGCTCCAACCATTTCGGATAGGATTCTATGGGAAGCGCATTAGAGAGATAGCCCTTCGGCACATCCCCTTGGGCAATGAGGGTAAAGACTTCGAGTAACCCATCGACATAATCCGCCGCATGCTGGACCGGATCCGCCGCACGATCCGCCGCGGACGGACGATAATCTTCCAACGTGATCATTTGTGCCGACAACGTCGGCTGCACCACTAACTCGAAGACATAGACCTGTCCAGACGACGTCATCACGACGAGATCTGCCGGACCGGAGGGGACACGCAGAATAACCGTTCGCCCTTCGACCTTCACGGACACATCCGACCGCGCCGACGTGGCACTCATCACCGGCGCAGGGAAGGACAGCACGTTGAGATCGCGGGACGAGAGGGTGATCGACTGAGTGGCATCACCCGTAATGGTCAACCGTTGACTCGCTAGAGTTGCCATCGGCGCGGCGAGGGCAAGCCACATGCACAGCCCAAATACGAACCACCCACGGCGACCCCAATTCCATTTCATCTGCATCTGACTCATGACCTCTCCTCGCATGACCTTCCCCTTTCTCGGGAAGCAATACACTCGTCGTTCATATAAAAACACATCACCCATGACCATCAGGTGATGGCGGGCCAGGCTTCGCGTCGGCGCTGTTCGTGCGATCCAAATGCACCGCCTTCATACTCACCACCCACGGCTTAAAGCCTTCCATCCGTAACTTGATATGATATTCACGTTCCTCTTCCTGCGTGGCCGTCGACCCCACAAACCGCCGCTCCATCCCCTGAATCACCACCTCATCATCGGTCACCCGTGTGGCCGATGGAAAGAACACTCGATTCAAATTATTTTTCTTGACATACAGAGCCTCGACGCCCAAATCCTCGCCCAACGAGCCGTACTGATCGGGCGGGACATACTGCAAAAACAATTTATGCGTGTAATCGACCGTCACAGGCGTTACATTCGACACCCACCCCAAGATCGACAACGCTATCTGCTTCCGATACTCCTCTGAACTTCCCATGGAGCTCGCCCAATAGGGTTGCCCGATCTCCATCGGTACGACGTGAAGAATGATGTTTTTCCGAAACATGCCGTTCGCAATCAACGCCACCACCAAGCCAAAGACACACGCGGCCAACATGTACGTCATCACCTGGCCATTATGAATTTTCGATTTCCAGAGCTCGATCTTCATCCCGCCCTCCCCTATTCCACCAATTCACGAACAGGACCATCTGGGGCATATTTCAATCGAAATGTCGGCACGCCATACCAATAGGCCCAATGGAGAATGAACCCCTCACTCTTTCCCATCTTCGATTTCCCGACCAAATACGCGCACACTAGCGCCACGCCCATAAACAACGTCAGCTGCTTTGATAGAATACCGACAATGAAAGCCACGAAAATGATGGCCATTTCATCGGCTTCCCACCACAAGAACTGCGGAAGATTATCGAGATACCGAGGGATAAACGTTCCAGCCATCGACACACCTCATATTGCCAACACGACCATGGGGTGGCTTAGGCCACCCCATGGCACATGGGTTACACCAATCCGGCGACGATCGTCGGCAAGATGGCGGGGATGTAGAAAAATCCCGCAGCCATTGCAAAACCAGCGGCCATCTGGCCATACCGACCACTCAGGACGGACACCAAGCCAAACAACGCCCCGGCCAATGAAAGCAAGAGGCCGAGCGAACCGGTCATATAGCCGGTGACCAAGGTCACCAACGGAGTGAACGTCGCGTCAGCACCGGCATGGGCCGGAATCGCCGCCACGACGAATGTCGCAACGGCCACCATCGCCAGCGTACCCAACAGCATCACGACACGACCCTTGGCACTCTGTGCATAATTACGAATCTTGGACATCATGGACACATCCTCCGTGTACGGCTCCATTTGGAGCGTGAGTTAATGAGACGTCCGGGGAAGTGCCCCGAACTGCCAGTGGAGCCAAGCACTACGCCTGATCTCGTGTGTCACTGGGTTTCTGATACCGAGATAACGACCACCGCTATCCATCAATCAATCTCGCTCACCCAACCAAATAGAGCGCACCCACTCACTTCGCCATAGAGGATGTCTCTCCTTTCTTCAGACCCGTCACCGTCCCCATACAAGCTGATACGGAGACGCCCACATCATCTTTCCCTGCTGAACCAGGCTCCCCCTTCTTGGTGCAACACCCCGCACGAAGGCCCTGCTGAATGGAGGCACCCGGCGCCAGTGCGTCTTGCAACACACGCTGAACTGCGCGCGCTCTCGCCTGAGCCACTGGCACCATCGAGGAGGTCAGACCTGGAACTTCCGTGAGCCCTTCAATCAAGACATACGAGATAGGCCGGCCACGCAGCTGACTCAACTTCTCGCGCTCTGGCCCTGACACCTCATGAACACCACGCGGAAACGAGACATCGGTCTGAAGCAGAGACTGCCCGAGTGCACAAACGGATCGAGAACCTTCACTGCTGCTGGCTTGAACAGACAGGGGCGATCCTAACTTGGCATTCGTGGACATCGGAATGACAGGCAACCCTGCAGGGGCCACTGCACCCTGACCGCCCCCCTTCGTCCCCACGGACGGACCGACTCCGGGCGAAACAAACCGTGGGAATCCCTGTAGGTGCAACGACGCCACATCCAACACCTTGGATAGCTCAGCTTTCCCTTCCTCTTTGGTTTTGGCTTGAGGGGACACCAAGGAAGACCCAGAACAGTCATCGTCATAGACGGAGAGCCACTGGGGCTCTTCACGGACGACCACTACCGTCGTCTCTGGCTTATACAGTTTGCCGCAGACACGCACGTGCTCGGCCATGGGACTTCGCGAGGTCACCACGCACCCCGTCCCGATCACCGAGAGGAGCGCGCCGTAGACGCAGACGTTGACCCACTGCACAGATTTCTCGCTGGACACCGTCACCACCTTTCTGAATCAACCCACAACTGCACGAGGGTTCATAAAGGTTATACGGATTCGCCCACGACACGAGAGATGAAGAGAAGAAGGAGGGAACTAGATGCGGGAGCGCACAAGATGGGAAGAGGAAGACATGGAAGATTCTGCAACCAAGCGGCTACAGCAGTAACGTTTCAATCGAGCAGCCCCACAATTTCTTCTAACGACCAGACGTCAAGCCACGTGATCGGGCTCTCGATAAGAGACCAATGTCTGGCCATACGGAGTCTTCTCCTGAATAGGGATTGAGCATGCTCGTCTTGGAGCTCTTCAGGCCGTCAACGCTTCCATGTCGCGGGCGTCCCGCTCGGTCTCATTCGTTTCCTGTTCAGACAGATTGACACCCCCTCTAGGCCGCCAAAGACGAGACGACAGGAGCAGTAGGAGCTGGACTCACTGAGACGGCCACACTAGAAGACATAACTGACTCCCACAGTAGTTCGCACAATGGCTTGACCCGTAGAACCCATGAAGTCTCGACTCATTCCAACTGCCACATGCCAATTATTCTCAATGCTCACGATATAACCCAATTCGGGACTGACTACCCATCCCTCACCACCGCTCCGGCCCGTTTCAAGAGGATCTTGATTCACATTGATATTCATGACCAGAACCGACGTTGCAGACAACGCCTTGGCCGCCCCTGTCGTTACACCCCACAAGTGAGTGCGGCCCGACACCCAATGACCGGGTTCGAATTCCGGCACCACCCCGTACCAGAGATTCGTACTCAAAAACCACTCATTGCGGACCTTCCACGATCCTAGGAGCGCCACCTGTAAGGATGGATTCGATCGTTCGCCCATGAGAGGAATCCCAGCCGTCACACGCACGCCAATGGCAGGAAGAGCCGAATAATCCTCAGACGGTCGATACACCTGTGTCATCACCCCAACATTCAACGACGAAGGATTATCGAGGGTCCCCGGATCCTTCGGCCCACGCAAACCCGTCCCCCCCAGCGTCAACTCCGTCCGTTCCCCAACCCCCAGACGCAGATCATGGGTGCTGCGAAGTCGACCGCGTTCCGCCCCTGATGGGGTATCGAACACATCACCACGAAGTGCCGATTGCAGCACCCATGTGCCCTTCGGCACCGCATAGGCATCATCCAATCTGGTTGGATACCCTTGATTCAGATTCACCGGGGAGAACGCCCACCCCACACTCGGGCCGCCTGCCAGCATCACACATAACCCCATGACACACCCCTGACGGACCCAGTGCATACCCACCCTCCCTGATTCAACCACCGACTCCTATCAGGTATTACTGGCAACCGCCTTTGATCCTCCCGCCCCGCGCGTCCTGCTAGGACCGCGTCGCCATCCACGCACGTAGCGCCTCCTCCATAATATGCTCAAACTGATCCACCGCCTGACACCCATGCAACACCGCATGACGCGCTAACGCCTGCCTCACACGATGCCGCCACCAAACCGCAATCTCAGGATGCATCGTCATCAACAACTCCGTGACGGCATGAAACCATTGACTATCCAATAGATCGAGCGGAGTCTCCCGAAAACCCATGAGATGGCTCTGCACCATCTCTTCTAACGCCCCCAACTGTGATCGCCGCGCTGTTCCCATACCCCCTCCTCAACAGACCAACATGTAGGTTTGTTCACGGCCCCGTGTCCGCGCCATCTCTTGTAACCGAGGATCTTGCAGATATCCGGCACGAATACCAGTCGGCATAACCACGAACACGTAGTCGTACCGACTACCTTGTGCACGATAGATGTTGACGTCCTCCCCGGCATGAATGCCGGAGATTCCTACGGCGCTACACAAGGGCGAACCCCTGAGTAGTCGCTTCGGTGGGTTCCTGTTGCTGACGGGCTCGGGCCCCGTTCACTTCACAGGCGATCTGGGCTGCAGTGATCTGCCCGACAGAAGCGTCTGTCGTGTCCGGCCCGTCGCCTCGCACGAGGGCCATCCCACGCGCAAGGATATTGAGTGCGCCGACCAGGTCGGCATGATTCTCATAGCCACATTGCACGCACAAAAACCTGGCTTGTGTCCGTCGATTCTCTTTCGAAATATGCCTACAGGCTGGACAGGTCTGGCTCGTATGATGCGCTGGCACGGCCAGCAGCATCCCGCCGTTCCACGACAGTTTATAGTCCAGCTGCCGACGGAATTCGCCCCATCCCTGGTCGAGGATGGCTCGGTTCAGACCGGACTTGGCCCGTACGTTCTTTCCGGGAGTTTCGACCGTGCCTGCCGCGGACGTGGACATATTCCGCACCTGCAAGTCCTCGAGCACCACCATCGCGTGGTTTTTGCTAATGGTCGTCGAGGTCTTGTGGAGGAAATCATGGCGGACATGCGCCATGCGCGCATAGATTCTATGAACTCTGGCTTTGGCCTTCTTCCAGTTGCGACTGAATTTTTCCTTTCGAGACATGTCACGCTGGGCTTTGGTCAGCGCCTGTTGATGGATTCTGAAACTATGGAGCGGAGCGACGTAGCTCCCGTCACTCATCGTCGCAAAACGTGCAACGCCCAGATCAATACCAATCGCACTCGTGGCCTGTGTGATCGGCGGTGCCACCTCGCGTTCCGTTTGAATCGACACGAACCACTTGCCGCCATTGGCCGATACGGTGATGTTCTTGGCTTGGCCAATAATGTTCCTGCTGTTGCGGTAGCGGAGCAAGCCCAACTTGGGCAGGAACAGGCGGCTGTTGGCCTGGTCGATTTTGAATTGCGTGGCATCGGGATAGCGGAAACTGTCGCCCAGGCCTTTTTTCTTGAATCGGGGGAAATCGGCACGTTTGGCGAAAAAGTTGGTGTAGGCCCGTTCCAAGTCTTTGAGCGACTGTTGCAACGGATGCACGGGCGCATCCGAGAGCCATGCCGTTTCCGTGCTATTGCGCCACTCGGTAAGCCGCTTGCAGAGCCCGGCGTAGCCGAGCTTCTTCTCGCCGTGTTCGTACCGTGCCTGCTGCAGCGCGAGTGCTTTGTTAAACACGTATCGGCACGACCCCGCGAAGCGGCGCATCTGTCGCTGCTGTTCGCCGTTGGACTGCAACTCGTATTTGAAGGCTTGAAAACGTTTCATGAATCGATCTTCATCCAGTTTTTCGGAAAAGCAAGTGCCAGTGTGGGCGGCGGTGCCGTCCGCGCTATCCTTCCCCGCCCTGAAGGGCGGGGCTTGCCGCGCACCGGGTCAAACAATAGGCCAGCTCCACAATCGTAGGATCCAGGGTCACCACAGGCCTGACTCAAGACGGAGTCGCACCCCTGACCCATCTGGCCCGACCACCATTCCCACCATGCCGTTGTAGACCGGCGGGGTCACCGTGTAGCAGTTCCTCGTCACCATCACCCGATCCCCCACACGAAACCCCGCACCCACTGGGACGCCTTCCGGATTCACGGCCGCTTGCAAGAGGTGATTGAGTCGCCGCACCCCCAACTCCCCATCATGGACCGGCGCGAGCACCTGCCACTCTGACCCCTCCTGAACACAGGACAAGACCCGTCGCACGAGACTGTCCTGCTCATGACCAAACGACCCGCATTTCACCGTCGTCACACGCACACGCTCAGGCCCGTCCTCTCGAAGAACAGGGGGCAACACCAGTGCCGGTAAACACCCCAGTAACTCGGTTATCACCGACACCGATCCGACCGGGGGCAACTGCCGAGGATCACCAGAAAACACAATTTGGCCACGACACACACTGAGGAGCCGAGACAGAATTGGCCAGACCAACATCGACATTTCATCGACAAAGACGACGTCCTGGGTCACCACCGCAACCGAATACCCGCCCCCGCCATAGCCCAACAACCGATGCAGGGTCTGACCCTCAGGGCCTAAGAGTGACGCCGCCTTGCCCGTGAGGGCCGTAAGCGCCACACCAAGTCCCTGCGCCCGACACCACTCCGCCACCCGCAACACCATCTGCGTTTTGCCGCTCCCTGCTGGCCCTGTAATGATGCTGAAGCGATGGGCCAACACCGACCGAATCTGAGGATCGTCTGGCTGCTCCAGGAAAAATTGATTCCCTCGCAACAACGTCAAGGCCCGTTGACGATGGAAGAAGAGTGTCGGAGAAAACCAATAGCCGTCCTCACACCGACCAACACTCGAGACGAGCAGCGTACTCGGCTCCAGCAGGATTCCATCCGGCGACTTCAAGGACGCCATCACACGCGAGAGGATCAGTTCGGTCGTCAGCCCGGACTCCCCGGCCGCCTCAGCCTGCAGAAGCACCTCGGCCGCCACGGCTTGGAGATGGCCGAGCGCCTCTTCTTGTCGCCCCAACAACGTATGCAGATACCGTGTCACCTGATACGGCAGCCCCCGCCGACGATAGAGCATAAACACATCCTGATACATCGTCCGCACCGTGCGGAGCGAGCCCTTCGCAATCTCTCGGGCTAACGCTCCCCAGCCGGCCGCCAACAACCAGCGCAATACTGGCCCTAGGAGTTCGATCACCAGTAACTCGTGATCGGGACGGCCCTGCCGGCCATACACCGCGCGAGACAATCCACTCACATCGCCAGGAATGGACAGACTCGACGGCGCACACGACTGCGCCATCACAAACGCAGACTCGTGGTCCTCTTCCTGCCAGCCTGTCACCGTAATCACATCACCCACCACGACCGTCCCGACACTGGACGGCAGAAAGACACGGCGACGCCGGTTGAGCATGATCCACATACCCGTCGCCCGGGCATTGCACGACGATAACGTGACACAACCGGTGACTGATTCTGCCATTGGTCAGCGCTCCTTTCGTCCAAGACTCCAACCTAATATCATGATGATATTAGGTTGGACTGCATCCGATACTGTTCTTCGCCCCGACCAATCCACTATCCCCTTTCCCACCTCAACGCAAATCGCCACACCCCAACATCTCAGTATTCGTCCACACCACAGAGGTCACTATGCTGGCAGAACTCATCCATCCCATTGCCGCGATGGATCACGAGGAATGGGAATTCCGACCACGCCCCTCCAATGGCGGGCCCGATACCTGTCTCAGAAAGATGGCCTATCAAGCCTACGACGCCCCCCAGAAAGACCCACACGGACGCTTTCTTGTGGTCCTCGACGACAGCAGTTGGCACGAGGAACTCGTCCTCCAATGGCTGGAGCGGACCGTCTTTCATATTCATAGCCGACAACTCCGCATCGCCTGCGGCACCACCATCTGGAAAGGCCAACCCCAGACGATTAATGGCCAAATCGATGGCATCGTCACCGATCTCTTCGGGGTTGACCGTCTCCTGGAAATAAAAGCCATCGAGCACTTCACGTTCCAACGCTATGCGGACGGCGCGTACCCGACGAATTACTTCACCCAAGTCGTCTTTTATATCAACGGCGTGCTGACGTTAAACCCAGACCTGCGGGAAGCGCTGCTCCTGATTAAAAACAAAAATCAAAGCGCATTCTTAGAATATCGACTCCGCTATCACCCAGAAGAAGATCGCCTCACCGTCGCCGAAATCACCCACTCCAATGGAACACACACCTTCCCCAATCAGGAATTTATTGGCCTGTATCGACAGGCCCTCACCCGATTTGCCGTGCTAGAAACCCATCGAGAAGCCGGCAGCTTACCAATTCGGCCATACGAGAACGCGCGCAACTTCCACTGCGACTATTGCCCATTTAAGAAAATGTGCTGGGAAGGAATGACACGTATTCCGCTCGCAGGTCAGCGACCCATGCGAGCCGAACTCATTCCATTAGCTCAAGAATTTATCGAGTTGGATGAAAAGTTGGGTCCACTCGAAAAACGTTGGAAAGACATCAAGCAGCTGTTCCAATTGGAGCTACGGGCGAACGGCGTACAAAACCTGTATGGCGGGGGGTATACCGTAGATTCCAGCGTCTCCAGTCAAAATCGACTGGATGAATCCCTCTTGCCGAAAGAGCTAGTCGCCCGATCGAAACGAGCGACACCCACAGAACGCATCTCCATCAAACAGGTCCAGTCAGCCACAACACACACCGCTGTGCCTGACGCCCCGACCTCACTTGCAAGCTAATCACCACTGACCAGAAGGAGTACCCCATGGGCGAAGCCGCACTCACACTCATTCCGCAGACCACTTTCATTCCCTATACCAGGATCAAGGGCATTTCTGATCGCAAACGCCTCCCGATCATCGGCAAGATCCGTTTAGGCGTGCGCGTCAATGGCCACAAAGGGATGTACCCCCAAGAAACGCCCTACTTCATCGTCCCGCCGGAAGTGGCGGCCAAATATGGCGACAAACCCACAGCACTCGATATCATTTTTATGTTGAATGATGAAACCCGCATGTTCCCGCAAGCAGTCAAATGGTACAGCACCAGCGGGTTAAAATGTATTGGCAATGGCGAACAGGCCTCGCGACTCAACACTGACACGTACCGATTCGAGCCCTTTCCTCAATGTCCATGTGAGAAACTAACAACCGGCGAGTGCACTAAACGGGCAAATTTACTCGTGATGATTCCCACCGTGTCCCACGGCGGACTCTATCAAATCGACACCGGCAGCCAAAACTCCATTGACAACATCAATGGGTATTTTGAATTTCTCAAGCTGACGCTCGGACGAATCGCCAATATCCCACTCAAACTGAGACGCATCTCGCATCAGTCACCCTGGCAGGGCCAGATGAACACCCACTATCCCTTAGTACTTCGATATGAGGGATCGCCGGAGCTCACACAACAGTTGAAAGACGAAACCATCACAGTCCTGGACCGCGTCCGCACCTTGGATGTGCAAGCGCCGATCGATGTGAATCCCGCCACCGATACCGACGCCACGATTGTGGCAGAAGAGGACTTAGCTAGCGTGATGACATTACCACCACTCACCCAGGAACAGAACGCCAACTCGGACACGCCGATACCACGCCCTCCACAAGCCGCCACAGACTTCGTGGCGCCACCGGTGAAAGAGGATAAAGCCGTCCAATCCATGACGGCGAAGCAACGAAGCTTCCTTCTGGAACTCGCCCGCCGCAAAGACATCACCGAAACCCATGTCGACGCCGTCACGCATGGCTACAATAAACGACAAGCCTCCGGCCTCATTGAGCAGCTCCAGAGCGGAGATTATTCAGGATTCGAAGAGGCCACAGACGAGGAAATCCCTGCCTCGGACACGCCCACGCCACCCACGAGCTCTCAAGACGCGCCCCTCGTAGAGTTCTAACAACATGGCCGGTGCGGGATCCTCTCCCCCACCGGCCATAAACGATCTCACAGCAGACCTGTTACCGAACGGACTGCTTCTTTTGTCCCATCGTGACCATTCGCGTACGGAAATCTTCCAATTCGCGCCGGGTGGTCGGAGAGATACCGGCCACCACTTCCAGTAAATTCACACAACCCTCATATTCCTGCAACAGCATTTTCATCCCGTCACTCAGATACCCGGCGGCGAGCAAATACTGATCCACTGATTGCTTCACCGCATTGGCCACTAACACCACTTCGAAAGCAGTTAACTGACCGAACCCCTGCAGAACAAATCGGAGTCGGCCCTCCAAACGACAAGAACCATCCACACGCGCGACCACGGCCGCCGCCCCCCGTCCCAGGTCTTTCTGCAGCCGAATGAGGAACACCTCCGGCATGGACAACAGCACACTACTGGATAAATATCCTCGGACTTCCACCGGAACCACCTCACGCGCGCGCAAGAGTAAGAGCCGCTGCCGGAGCAAGACCTCTCCCTCTGGTGAGGTTGTGCAGACCACACTCAGTTTGCGCAGAAATTCCTCACTCGGCACCCACCCTCGAGGGCCGCGCGATTTCTCATTTTCGATTTGCCAGATGTGGGATTGCGCGCATCCCACATGAATGGCCATTTGAGTCGGCGTCCATCCCTGCGCCTCACGCAATTGCCGAACCAACTTTGAAAGACCCACCTCCTCGAATCCGTCCACTCAACCCCCTATCTATAAGCGCTTATAACAACCCCGTTTTACCAACGTACCCCACACATACCCTCATGCATACCTAGGACGATCCCTCATCCCATTAAAGTCTTACGTAATCAGTGCCACGCGCACTACGAGCATACTACACTCCCATGATCCCGTAATAAATAGCAGTTGCTTTATTATCTGCTTTCGCTTATAAGCCATCACTTATAGGAGCCACATGGACGACACGTTACCCGGCACCGTCATCGATACGATGCAACAGGAACTCGGCTATTCCACGAAAGAGCTCGCGGAGCAGCTCGGCATCAGTGAGGTGTGGGTATATCAACTGACCCGCCACCAATCACTGCCCTCCTTCCATCTCCTCACTACGCTCCTCCGTCTCTATTTGAATAGTGCGACCCTTGCGACACGGGCACACCGTAAACACACGAGCCGAGACCTCTTGCGGCGCTGCTCGGATCGTTACATACAACAGCATCTCCAACGGATCACGATCAGAGCCCACGACATCTTTCAGCACAAATCACTCCTCGCCCTGACAAATTCCGCGACATAAAGAACAGGAGGCGCCTATGACGTTAACGCTGCAACAGCTCATCATTCCGGGCATGCGAGAAGAAGAATCGTTCATCGAAGAACTCTTCATCACGCACCGCACGATGATTGAATCACTCGCCTATCGCTATTGGAGCTACCGATTGGATCCCGCCTATGAAAAAGATGACTACATCCAGATGGCGTATTTCGCCGTCTCGGTTGCAGCCCGGAAATGGCAATTCCATCGCGGCGATGCCCGATTTGGCTCAATGCTATTCCACTACATTCGGAAAGAGTTTCAATCGAAAGTTACCGGAATCCACAAACTGGTCGAAATCACCAATCGTGCTGGCGTGGTCACCGATATCTTGACCTACAGTGTGTATCAGAAAAAACGAAAACAACTCGAAGCCGAGGGATTGTCAGGCACACCGTATGATCGCCTCGTGTCGCTAAATGAATACCACCAGCCACATGACTTCCCAGACATCGATGCCTACACATTCCACTCAGATGAAACTATGGCCATCGGATCATGACACTCACATCACTCTCCGTCCATGAACTCAACGAGGCAGCACAAGCCGCCACACAAGGTCTGGTACCGGTGCAAGAACAGACACCTATCACTGCACACACCCCCTACATGACATTCACAGAATTTAGATATTTCCTGAGACTTTACGGAATAGAAATCTCAATAATCGTATTTCGGAAATGGCTGAGCTGCCCCAGCAAGTCACTCATCATCCAACTGCAATCTATTCTTGCCTCCGACGTCCCGCAACGATGGTGTCGCTCAATCTCAAATCAACAGTCGAGGAGCGGCATAGTCCATATTATCCCACTGCCACACCTCTCTGAAACGAGTCAGTTGTTAGCGAAAAAGAACCAATTCGGACGTTCATTTGTAGAGCGGCTAAGCCCTGATGAAAAGGTCATTTTCCAATTGCTCATACAGCACTCAACCGTGTCCTATGCCACAGCCGCTAAACACTGCCGAGGCCATTTACCCCGTAGCACATTTTTTCATATCAAAAAGAGGCTTTTTAGCCAAGAAAGGAACTTTCCATGGAAACCATCATCCTCCCGCTCAGTCTCATCGTCATCAATCCAGAATACGCCGGAGCCTTCCCTCCGATGCCTGGAAAAGAGTACCAACTCCTGAAAGACAACATTCGTCTCTCGGGTATGCATACCCCCATCATCGTCTGTCCAACCACACCACTCCCACGCGGAGAGGAACAAACCTATACCGCATTAGCCGGACATAACCGATACCAAATTCACAAGGAACTCGGAATTATGACCATCCGCGCCTCAGTAGCCATAACGACTGAAGAAAAAATCTCAGCGCTATTCGATAACATCTATCGTCGCCAATTGGATGCAGCGACCGTCGCCAGATTCCGAGCAAAAGAAGCCTTAATTCGAAGGGGATCCCAAGCACGAATTATCCCATCACTTCTCGAGGTCTACGGAAATTTCACCGCAGATATCCAGGATATCATCTCAAAATTGGATGAAGGTGGACAAGAACAACTCCTCGAAACCATGACAAAAGCCACTCGACTGAAACCCAAAAGACCCACACATACCTCAGTAGAGGTATCACGCACGGACGTACCCATCGTCGACCCATCACAGACCACACAGGCACTCACCAGAAAACTCACCGAAGTTGAAGAAGCCCTAATAGAGGAACAACGGTCTAGTCTCCAATTACAAAATAAGCTCGCGCGAGATCTCGAATCCGCTCGCGAGGCACGCCAAGCCCTCGAAGACCGCATAGCCAGCATGAAAGACCAAGTGGAATTGGCGGAGAGTGAAGTGAACGCCGCGCGTCTGGTGGCCGATGAACGCTTGGGCCGAACCAATGGACTCACCGATATTCCACCCGCGCCATTCCTACTCTTACAAGGACTCAACTACGCACAACAACTCACCGCCCATCTCTCGCTGTTTGCTGCCAAAGTCCCGACGCTCAATCAAGCAGACGCAATCGCAGCGCAACAGGCCTTACGGAATATCACCATACATCTCAATCATCTCCATGAGCTGTTACTCCCGACTCACGATGGACTAATCGCGGCTGGACGCAACGGCAAACCCAACAAGGGCGGCACCCTCAGTCTCGTAGGGGAAAGCTGATGGCGCACCGTGAGGGGTTACCCTCATGAGAGACCAGATATAGCCTCGCCACCCTAGTGGTAGGCACCTTACCGCTAGGGTAATCCCTCAAGACGCAACATATATTATCGGAGCGCGGCTAAAAGGGTTGTCACTCCAAAGATCGCTATGATACATGATCACCCATGCACGCACTGATCACGATAGAATCCTTACGCAGCGCGGCTTCGCAGCGATCTCACACACACCGCAACTTGCGTCAACACCTGATCGTTCTGGTACGCAAAATCACCCACTTCAACCTTGCCATCCTCCATCCCTCCCTCACGCCCGTCGAGCTCGTAAGCCAGCATATTCTCCTCATCCTGCATCATGCCAAGCACCCACTCACCGCGGAACAATTGATTGAACAACTCCATGTGAGCACAACGGTCGTCCACGCCGCAGTCAAACTCTTATACACTGAGCAGACCATCATTCCGTACACGGAAACGGGAGCGCCCCAATCGCCCGCCCTCGACATTACCTTGACTGGACGCATTCGTGCCCAACAACTGACATCCTGGACCGACCTACTACTCCGCTTTATCCCTGAGGCAACCCCGCACGCACTGAAGGACCTCCATCAAAGCCTGCTGGCCTGTCTCGGCCGCCGGCACCACAGTATCGCCGTACACACCCTCTGTGTGACCTGTCGCAACTTCACCCCATTTCAATATCCCTACGATTCCATCAAACCGCACCACTGCCACCTCCTCAATCAACCGCTACTCGATACGAGTCTCCGCACCAGCTGTTCTGAACACCAGATTTCAGCAAACTCGTAACTATTTGTAGCGCAAGACAGCGCCTATCCCCATTCAGGAGAATACTTGTGTTCCAACTAACTCCCGACCAAGACATCCTCTTCGAGCCATCAACACTCCCTGTCGCACCCACCCCGATCTCGCCCTCCGCTCCAACGCGTGTCCCACGCACACTCCCGGACTGGCTCCACCTCTGTCCTCCGATCCCCCCACCACCCACTCAAATCACGCCCTTTGTGTCCGCATTCAATGCTTCCTCCACGATCGCCCAATACGCCAGGCTCAATCCACAACAACGCGCGATTGTCATGGCCCCCCCGACGCCAACCTTAGTCTTAGCCGGCGCCGGCACCGGGAAGACCCATACGCTCATTAATCGGATGGCGGAACTCGTACTCCAAGGACTCACGTCAGACCAAATCCTCCTCATTACCTTCACCCGCAAAGCAGCAGAGGACATGATCCATCGAACGCGGACGTTGCTCGAAAACCACGGGGTGAAGATCCAGGGGGGCACCTTCCATGCAGTTGGCCTCGTGCTCCTCAAAATCCATGGACACGCCATTGGCCTTCACCCCAAGTTCAGTTTAATGGATGAAGATGACGCCCACAGCCTCATTCATCTCCTCGCAAGCAAACGTGGCTTTAGCACACGACCCGGATTCCCGAAAAAGACACAACTCATGAGTCTCTTCAGTCGTGTCGCCAATACGCTGGAACCCATCGCCGACGTCATCGCCACCACCTATCCATGGATGGAAGCCCACACCCCACAACTCACGGCGCTCTATCGCAGCTATACCGAGGCCAAATGGCAACAACATCGACTCGACTACGACGACCTGCTCCTCCTGCTCTATAAACTCCTGTGCCTTAGCGAGTCGACACGCACCCGCCTTGGCCATCAATATCAGGCGATCCTCGTGGATGAATATCAAGATACGACACGGGTCCAAGCCGCCATCGTGCAATTGCTAGGCAGCTATCATCGAAACGTCATGGTCGTCGGCGATGATGCCCAATCCATTTTTTCGTTCCGCGGCGCGCTCGTCGATAGCCTGAAGGGATTTCTCACTTGCTTCCCTGACGCCACTATTTATCGGCTGGAAGAAAACTACCGGAGCACGCAACCGATCCTCACCGTCGCGAATGACACCCTCCGCGAGGCCAAAGGCCTCATTCCGAAAACCCTGTTTACCGCCAAGGCCGACGGTCCCCAGCCCATCCTCGTCTCCTGCAATACCGAAATGGCGCAAGCGCAGTTTCTTGTTCGATCGATGATCGCCCGCCATCAAGAAGGCGTGCCTTATAAAGATATGGCAGTCCTGTTCCGAGCGTCATCCCACTCATTTGAAGTGGAAGGTCTGCTCAATAAACACCAGATCCCCTATCAGAAATATGGAGGACTCAAACTGACCGACACGGCCCACGTGAAAGACATCGTGGCCTATCTCCGGGTCGCCGATAATCCCCGCGATGCGGGATCCTGGCATCGCCTCCTGCTGCTCCTCGACGGCGTCGGGGCGAAATTGGCCCAACGGCTCGTCGACAGCATGTCCGAGACGGAAGACCCGATCAGCGTGCTGGAACAGACCACACATAAACAGCGCGCCGCCCTCCATCGAATCGCCGCCGTCCTCCGATCCGCACAGAACGACGCCATTCACGTGAGCGATCGCATCAATCTCGTGCTGCATCACTATGCGCCGATCTTAAGCCGCGATTACGGCACCGAGGCGCAACAACGCATGGACGACCTGCGCCAGCTCGGGCAGCTCAGTCTCAGTAGTCCCTCGCTCGAAGTCTTTCTCCAAGACCTGACCCTCAACCCAGACAGTTCACGTCCGCGCAACAACCCACGTGAGCAGGACCTGTTGACCCTCTCGACAATTCACAGTGCCAAAGGGCTTGAGTGGGCCCACGTGTATGTCATGCAATTGCTGGACGGCTACTTTCCACCCATCCGAAGCTGGTACGACGACGCCGCACTGGAAGAAGAACGCCGTCTGTTTTACGTCGCCATTACACGGCCCAAAGACACCCTGACGCTCACCTACCCCGTCGAACAATATCACCACATGGCGCATGAGACCCTGACTCAACCCTGCCGGTTTCTTCGGTCCACGCCCCCAGAGCACCTGCAATTGCTCCACATCGGAGACGGCACATGAGCCTCCCGGTATTTGAATTCACCTTCACCACCACCTGTACGCGCAACTCGCAGCCCTTCGTCGCCCTCGTCACCTGGCATGCGACGAAGAAGGCCTTTGATCGGACCTTCTTTCCGATCACCATTACCCCGACCGGACGGTTCGAAGAAACCGCCAAATGCACCTTTACCGCCGCTGGCGGCGACATCATCGAAACACGTCGTGGCCAAAGTAAAAAACGGGACTTCCGGTCCTTCAACCTCGTGGCGCCCTCCGGCTATCTCATCATGCTCGGCATGGCCGACGACATCACGGAGATCATGGGCATCATGGAATATCTGGCCGGCACGATTCCACCCGACCAATTAAGCAAGGGGCGCTGGAATTTCCGTACCGTCACCAGCGATTGGCGAGGCACTCCCCTCCCAGCATCAGCCGGTCAGCATTCCGCACATGGCATCATGGACTATCACCAACATCTGCAACACACAGAAGAGACACTCACGCGGCAACTCTCCCATGTCCGCGCGCTGATCCAGGATCAACCCACCCCGCCGGCTGCCAAACCTCCAAATCGAAAACGGGAAAACCGGCTGCCTGATGAGACACGACGCCTCACCACTCTGAAAGGAACGACGCAACCATGACCATACGACTCTTTCGCTACCCGATCACCCTGCACTACTCCTGGTTCATCCTCTTCGGACTCTTGACGTGGGGACTCTCCACCGAATTCATCGCACAGCCCACCCAGGACCTTTCGCTGGCCGCACACTGGGCCCTCGCGGCCTATGCCACATTCCTCATTTTAACGTCAGTACTCCTCCACGAACTCGCCCATGCCTTCGTCGCAGAACACTATCAGTTACGCGTCACGGGCATTTCCTTACACCTCCTCGGCGGATGGACCACCTTTCAAAAGGAGTGTCACTCACCTCGACTCGCCGCCACCGTGGCCCTCGCAGGACCGGCCTGCTCGCTCCTGCTCGCCGCGTTCGCGTGGCCATTTCAAGCAGACGTCATTTGTCGCACGCTCTACAAGGTGAATTTGGTCCTCGGTATGTACAATCTCTTTATCCCCTGCCTGCCGCTCGATGGAGGCCGTATCCTCCACGCGTGGCTCTGGCATCGATCTGGCTCATTTTCTACAGCCTGGGAACAAACCGCCAAACTGAGTAAACACATCAGTGTCGGCATGATGACACTGGCCATCATCGGCCTCGCCCTCCATTACGACTCCATTTGGATCTTCTTTATTGCCATCGTTTTGCGACTCCTCGCCGATCAGGCACACAAACCCGTGGCCTACAGCCAACAGTTTCCCAGCCATCTGAGAGACCTCATGGTAGCGCGGTCTCGCATTGTATCGATCGGAGAGAACCAAACCCTCGAAGAGCTCAAGACCTTGTTTCTCCGTCATGGCTACGGCGCATACCCGGTTACGAACGAGGCGGGGGCGATCATGGGACTGGTTCGCTACCGCGATGCGCAACATTCACCACAATGGATGACAAACGCACACACACCGCTTTCCTCCTTTATCACCCCTCTCCATCCGAACATCTTCGTCTCGCCCCAGGTCCCGCTCATTCAGGCACTCGATCAGATGATTTTGGAAAAAGTCGACCAACTCCTCGTGATGGAGGACGGCGTATGTGTCGGATGGATTACCCGCTCAATGATCACACGGGTCCAACATGCGCTGCGGAACCCCAGACCGGACGGGAAAGCGTCTACGGATGTCACACAGCCTATTTGGCAGGGCTAGACCACGAAGCGAGAACGAAGGGGATACACAGGAAGTGACCGGTCACAAGCGCCTCTAGCCAGTGAATGGAGAGATTTCCGCACATCTGAAAACTATTGTTAAGTCACAGACCAGGTGAGAAACGTTTCAGTAGCCTCGAACCACCGTAAGGAACACCACCATGAAGAAACTCTTCATATTCGGACTACTCATCTGCGCCTTCTTAGGAGGCGTGACCCTCGGCTGCGATCTCAAACCGTGGACTGACCAGCTGCTGAGGATTGGCACCACCATTCACGCCGTCAGGGAGACCTGGGACAAACGAACCACGCCCCTAGCCGAAGACATCTTTCTCGCCTCACAGCGTCACCCTCTGTGAGGCGAGACCGGTCAATTCTGGCGTGAGACCTCCCTCCTCCCCTAGAAATTGGCCACATCCGCATCTCTGTGTCACCGAGAACATCTGAGCCACACTCACCCTCATCACCTCGCCGTATTCGCCCCAGGAAACCGCACCGTGCAATACGACACGCTCGACTCCAACGTCTTTCCCTTAAACCAATGCCCCTGCGAACGCATATAAAACCACCGTTGCGGCAAATCCATCACCCGATGTCGTAACACCAGCCGCTCGTCCACGTAGCGAATGGTGACCGACCCCGCCGCAGACACCACCGCATCCTCTCGTTGCACTAACGGCGAACTATCCTCCACATATTGGCACGTATCAGGATGGTTCACCTTCATGTAGATCCACGTATTCAAATTATCAATAATGGATCGCGTCACTTCCGGCCCCACCGCCTCCTCCATCTGTGCATTGGACTGCGTATAAAAATTAATCCACACATTTGCGGCACTACACTTATTAAAGAGCTCCTGCACGCCTCGATACAACACGTTATGACCTTCATCGATATGAAGACACAACGGAGGAACTAACCGAAGCCCTGAAGCACATAAGCGCCCCACCAACGTCTGAATCATCGAGACAAACACCCGCGCCACGATCTTCCCCGTATCACCCGTTAACAACACCGCAACATGCACCACGAGGATCACCGACTGTCCCTCCTGCAGTCGGCGAATAAATTCATTGTGCCGCGCCTTCCCAAACACCTGCCCCACATTGCCAAACGTCAACGCGGACAGCATCGTCCGTAACGATGATGACACCTTCGCAAAATGGTCGGCAATCCCCGGTCCATGACAGATCTTCTCAATCGATTCGCAAATTTCTTCCGTGCCAGGGATCGCCCGCAACGCCTCTTTAAAATGTTCGAGGTCCGCATACCCCAGCCGATGCTTCACGTCGGCAAAATTGATATTCACCCCGCCGCCCTGACTGCGAATCAGTCGAATCAATCCGGCCACAATCACCTGCGTCACTTCCCGTGCAATATTCTTGAAAAAGACCTCTTTGCTCTCGATCCCCGCGATCACATGATGGATGAGTTCATCCTCCATATAATAATCGGCCAACGGATCGAGCGCCACCGAGAGATCGGGAAACACCGGCGACAACAACATCACATCCCCCAACCGGCCGCATTCTGCCGCCACCTGCACAATCTTTGAAAACAGCTCAAGGTCGCCCTTTGGATCTACCACCACGACAGACATCCCCTTCCGGATATCTTGTTCCACAAAACTTTCAACGAGACGGGTTTTCCCGATGCGGGTCGTGCCCATGCACCCCAAATGCCCCCCCCGTTCACTATCGGGCATGGCAATAATGCCTTCTGTCAACGTGGGATCTTGCATATTGGCGCCAAAGCCAATAGCCGTCGCCCCCGGATACATCGGTGTCATCTGCCTAGCCACATCAATCTCGCGTAACCGAGTCAGTGCATCATCCATACAATCCTCCCTTAGACCTCCACATCAACCGTCTTCCCACAGTACATACAACACCGCATAACCTCGAACCATTCGACGAGACCCTGATCACCACCAATCCCGTATCTACCTATTAGACATGTGATCTCAACACCCAGGAACCGCCATGCAGATTGAACGACGCTTCACGAAACACCTGACAACCCCCTATGACGATCAAACCTACGTCCCACGGATCAGCTTCCTCCAGACCGCACCAGGGAAACCTAAAGAACACGTCACCATCACCGCGCCCGACAACTGGTCCCAACTCGCCGTCGACATTTTGGCCCAGAAATATATGCGTCGAACCGGCGTGAAATACGACAACGGCGACATCACGGGCGAGACCGATGCCCGGCAAGTATTTGAACGCCTGGTGCACTGCTGGACCTACTGGGGCCTGCGCGGCCACTATTTCACCCAAGAAGACGCCACCATCTTCAGGGATGAAATGCTCTACATGCTGTCCCACCAAATCGCGGCCCCCAACTCCCCTCAATGGTTTAATACCGGACTGCACCATACCTACGGGATCAAAGGGCCAGCCCAAGGTCTCTGGCGCCATGATCTCGAGACCGGTGAAACCACGGAACTGACAAATACCTACGAGCACCCACAGTCAAGCGCGTGTTTCATTCAGTCCATCCACGATAATCTCGTCAATGACGGTGGGATTATGGATCTGTGGAGACGGGAAGCCAGACTCTTCAAGGGAGGATCAGGATCCGGGACCAATTTCTCTGCCCTTCGTGGCACACAGGAACCGTTATCAGGAGGCGGGAAGTCGTCCGGACTCATGTCATTCTTGAAAATCGGCGACACGGCGGGAGGCGCGATTAAGTCCGGCGGCACCACGAGGCGGGCGGCCAAAATGCAGATCCTCAATATCGATCACCCCGATATCGAAGCCTTCGTCAATCTGAAAGCCAAAGAAGAACAAAAAGTGGCAGCCCTCGTGGTCGGCTCCCACCTCTGCTCCACCAAACTCAATGCCATCCTGCACGCCTGCCAACAGACCGTACAGGGCACCCACACCCTGAACACCTCGCCAGCCACCAACCCGGCGTTGAAACAGACCCTCCGAGAGGCCCGACAGGCCCGAGTCCCTGAAGCCTTCATCCAACGTGCCCTCACCAGCGCACGACGAGGCCACCAGGTCTTTGCGTTTTCGACCTATGATTTGGGATGGGAAGGGGAAGCGTACCAAACAGTAACGGGCCAAAACGCCAACAACAGCATTCGGGTCACCAAAGCTTTTCTCGACGCCCTGGCGGCCGATGAGGACTGGCCCCTCCTCGCCCGCACCACCGGGCAGCCGATGAAAACCGTGAACGCCAGAGACCTCTGGACTCAGATCTGCGCCGCCGCCTGGCAATGCGGCGATCCGGGCATTCAATACGACGACATCATCAACGACTGGCACACCACCCCGGCACAAGGCCCCATTCACGCCAGCAATCCCTGTAGTGAATACTTGAGCAACGACGACTCCGCCTGTAATTTGGCCTCCATCAACTTGCTGAGCTTTCTACAACCCAAGGGCCAATTCGATCTCGATCATTTTCGCCATGCCGTCACGCTGTGGACCATCACCCTGGATATCACCGTCACCATGGCCTCCTACCCCAGTAAACTGATCGCGGAACGCAGCGCCTCCTTGCGGCAACTCGGATTGGGCTACGCCAACGTAGGCAGCGTACTCATGCGGATGGGATTGCCCTATGACTCCCGAGAAGGGAGAGCCTTTGCGCAAGGGATCACGGCACTCTTGACGGGAGAAGCCTATGCCACCAGCGCAGCCTTGGCTAAGCAGCTCGGCCCGTTCGCCCATTACCTCGACAATCGCGACACTATGGAACGGGTCATCCGCAACCACGCGCGAGCCGCACAGGGACAGACCGATCCAACCGCCTACGAACAGCTCTCGGTGATCCCGCAAGCGCTCGACCTCGAGGCCTGCCCACACGATCTCGCTGACACTGTTGGAGACGTCTGGAGACGCACGATTCAGGACGGCTCAACATACGGCTACCGCAATGCACAAGTGAGTGTCATCGCGCCGACGGGCACGATCGGACTCCTGATGGACTGCGACACCACCGGTATCGAACCCGATCTCGCCTTAGTCAAATGGAAAACCATGGCGGGTGGAGGCACTGCGACCATTATCAATCAATCCCTGGCTCCGGCCCTGATGCACGCCGGCTATACCCCGGACCAGATTCGAGACATCACGACCTATGTATTGGGACGACATACCCTCCTCGACTGTCCCACGCTGTCCCCCACGCACCTCCTCGCCAAGAGGCTGACAGCCGTACAGATTGCCCTCATCGAACAGGCCGTGAAAACCAGCGTCTCACTCGATCTCTCCATTACCCCGGATCTGCTCGGCACCGACTGGTGCATCCAGCGATTCCAATGCACACAAGACGCCCTCTACGCCCCGCACTTCTCCCTGCTCCAGCAGCTCGGCTGTACCCGTGAGGAGATTGCCATTGCCAATACCTGGATCTGCGGCACGCTCACGGTCGAAGGCGCGCCCCATCTCACCGCCGAGCACCTCCCGATCTTCGATTGCGCCAACACCGCGGGCACACACGGCACCCGATCGATCAGCGCCGAAGGACACGTCCGCATGCTGGGTGCCGTCCAACCGTTCGTCTCTGGGGGAATTTCCAAAACGGTCAACCTGCCAGCGAGCGCCGACGTCGAAGACATTCAAGCGGTCTATGAACTCGCCTACACCCTCGGCGTGAAATGCATCGCACTCTACCGCGATGGCTCGAAACTCAGCCAACCGCTCATGACCATCGGCACCGACACCCTGCAAGAAGCCATTGAAGATCAACAGATCCCAGACGTCGCCGCCACGCTCGCCGCACAACCCCTGGGAATTCCCCGCGGCAAAAGCCACCCGTTACCGAGTCGGCGACTGGGCTATACCCAAAAAGCCACCATCGGCGGGCATAAACTCTACATTCGCACCGGGGAATATGCAGATGGCACCCTGGGGGAAATCTTCCTCGACATGCACAAGGAAGGGGCGGCCTTTCGCAGCCTCATGAACTGTTTTGCCATCGCGATCTCGCTCGGATTGCAATACGGTGTGCCTCTCGAAGAATTCATCGAATCGTTCACGTTTATGCGATTCGAACCGAACGGACCCGTGACCGGCCACGAGCAAATCAAGATGGCCACATCCATCATGGATTACATCATGCGGGATCTCGCCATTAATTACCTCGATCGGACGGACCTGGGACACATCAAAATCCCCACGGAAGATTTACGCAGCGATTCGGTGATGCCGTATGTGAAAGGGAACGGTCATGGTCACGGACAATATCTGCCCTCTGACCAGCAGCTGTCAGGGTATGCCCGCCCTACGCAAATGCAGGAAGCGCGACTGAAAGGCTATGAAGGGGACTCCTGTCCGGAATGTAACCAATTCACTATGGTCCGAAATGGCGTCTGTCTCAAATGCGATTCGTGCGGAGCGACGTCAGGATGCTCCTAAAAAGTGTATCTATTTCAAGAGCACACCCCACCACGGCTCGCACTTTAACCAGCAGAGCAACGATTGCTTTTCCAATATCTAAAGGAGACCCCTCGCGGAAACAATATTTGCCACCACAGTTAAAGACACAGCCAGTTATCTCCAAAGCGCAATCGGCCTGCGCCACTACAATCTCCAAATGGCTGGGGATAGCGAGGAAGAAGCCGGGGAAATCATTATGACCGCCGTAAAACACTGCTCCCAAGCACACACGCTGCCCCTGTCTCGTGACCCCATACAAGCCATCCCTGAACGGAAAAGGACACCTATGCACATCGTACTCACACTGCTACTGAGCTACATCATCACGACAGACATGAATCTCAATGCCACCCCCGCACTCGCCGGTCCAGCACCGGAAATCGCTATTGTCCAAGATTGGCTGACCCAAGTAGATACCCACCACGATGCCGCAAGCTGGACGTCTGCCTCGCAACATTTCCGCACCATGATCACGCAAACGCAATGGGAGCAAGCCCTCGCCACCTATCGGGCTCCCCTTGGAACACTGATCTCGAGAACCAATCCCGTAATACAACGCACGACCACAATGCCCGGCCTGCCAGACGGGAACTATGCCGGCATCATCTTTCATTCGTCGTTTAGCAAGAAAGCCAACACGATAGAAACCGTAGTTCTGATCAAGGACACGGATCGACAATGGAGAGTCCTGGGCTACACCATCAAGTAAGAAAGTCGTAGACAGGAGATCCAAAACCATGGCACCCGTGCTCGCTACGCCGACTCCACAGACCCACTGGCTCGCGCGTTGGCGACGACTCGCTAGCGTCACAGACGGTCTCACGCAAGACGACCCTCGATTGCCCACCATCCTGACACTCTTAGAGCAATGCAGCGAGCATTGTCGCGAGGAGAATGATAATGCCTTCATACACATCGCCAAACAGATTACCCACCTCATGGCATTACCCACGCCCCCGACCCTGCCCACCGACATCGAACCGCCCCATCCTCCTGCCTCTCTGCACTAACACCATCACACCCCCATCACGGAGCCCCCATGTCCACACCCCCTTCATTGGTTGAACAGTTTCGACAGGCCCGACGCGTATCTGTCCCGATTCTGGCGATCAACACCCCGGATCCGGCAAGCACCATAGAAACGCTTGTCAACAGCACGCGTCCAAAAGCGACACCGGCCGACAGCTCAGACGCGACGCCGACCAGCGTCGAGTCTCCCTTTCCTATCCTGAAGTGGGATCTCACCCATGGACTCATCGGCCTCAATCAGACTGGCAAGGAACTCCACGCCCAGTACGTGGACACGAACGACCAACAGATGACCTGCGACCCGGTCGAAACCCTCCGGATACTCGAACGAATCCCCGGACGCGCCATTGTGTTCTTCCAAGGTGCGCATCGTGTACTCAATCATGACGGGGTCGTCCAAGGCGTCTGGAATCTTCGCGACGTGTATAAGAGTTCCGGCGCCACGCTGGTGATGCTCGGCGTCAACATCACCATTCCGGCCGATCTCACCCACGACGTCTTGACCTTGACGGAGCCACTCCCCACGAGCGGCACACTCCAACAGATTTATCTTGCACAACATGAGGCGGCACAAATCCCAGCTCCAACCGACGATGAGACCGAACGCGCCCTCGATGCCCTCCAAGGCCTGGCTGCCTTCTCAGCGGAACAAGTCATTGCCCTCGCCATGCGTCCCACTGGGGTCGAGATTCCTCAACTATGGGCCCGGAAAAAACACCTCATCGATAGTACCCCCGGGCTCCGAATTTGGAACGGCACGCAAACCTTCGACGACATCGGCGGCTTAGTCGGGATCAAAGCCTGCGCACGGCGAATCATTCGCTCAAAGCGACGGCCGCGTGCCGTCGTCTTTCTAGATGAATTAGAAAAGATCCTGGCTGGAGCGGGAGCCGACGGGCCGTCGCAATCCGATCTCTCACGGCAGATGCTCGGCACACTCCTGAGCTATATGGAAGATCACCAAGCAGGCGGACTCTTACTGACCGGCATACAAGGGACCAGTAAATCGATGTTTGCCAAAGCCATGGGGGCAGAAGCCAGCGTCCCGACCATCCAGTTCAACATGAATGAAGTCAAAGGCTCCCTGGTCGGAGAAACCGAGCGACAACTCCGTCAAGCCCTCGACATCATTTCGGCGGTCTCCCAAGATCAAGCCTTGTTTGTCGCCACGAGCAATTCCATCGCCTCCTTGCCCCCGGAACTGATTCGGCGCTTTACCTACGGAACCTGGTTCTTTGATCTTCCGACCGCACCGGAAAAAGCACTCATTTGGACGCTCTATCGACGCAAATACGTGCTCACCATAGATGATCCGCTGCCGGAAGACCGGAACTGGACCGGGGCAGAAATTTTCCGGTGTGCAAAGCTCAGCTGGGAATTCAGCATCCCACTCAAAGAGGCCGCACAATACATTATCCCGATGGCAACCAGCGCCAAGGAAACCGTCAAAAAACAACGTGAGCAAGCTCAACAGGCGTACCTCTCGGCCAGTACTGGGAGCGTCTATCGAATCGAATCCGACGTCCCCAAAACAGGACCCCGACAGTTCGCAGCCTGAACATTTAAAATGGACCCTATGGGAGCACACCGATCTGACACAGCACCACCCCAAACGGAGACCGACTCACAGGCACCGAATCAGACGTCACGGTTCACAAACAGCAACACGACCTCGTCTAGACAGTGACCCTGGCCGACGCAGACATCATCGTGAAACACGTCCACGCACATTTACACTTACATGAGGCACACCATGTCCACCACTATCGAGAACAGCCGAACCCCACACGAGGGTCTCAGCATCACCAGAACCAGTCAGCCCTTTCGCCCACTCTGGGATCAAGCCATTTGCGTCATCCTCACCATGCATAAGCTCGGAATCCGCCGCCGCGTCACCAAAACCGTCTCAGAGGAAGACCAGACTCGCCCACTCCCAGAGTCCACGAGCACCTCGCTCCTCTCGATCGATACCGATGAGACACGCATCCTCGTGACCAAAACGATCTTGGCCTGTCCGGAATATCAGGCCATCCTGAAACTGTACCGACTGACCAAACATCAAATCGACAAACTTGTTCTGCCCTCAGGCATGAAGCCAGGGGTCTATCTCATTCCCTTAGATCTGCTCGAAGAACTCAACGCCATCCTCGCGGCCGCACGCCAAGCCCTCGAACCGTTAGTCGAGCAGTTCTGCCTGGTCTACCCCGTGTCGATTGCGAACGATCACCTCAACCTGAAAGACGCATTCGATTCCGATGACTACCCCGATGTCGCCACCGTCCGTGAGGCTTTCACCCTTGAGACCCAATACATCACATGGGATTTACCCTCCAGTCTCGGATCCGTCAGTGAAGCCCTCATCCAACAAGAGCAGCAGCGGGCACGCACAAAAGTCCAGACCATCTTGACCGATATCACGACCAATCTGAGCTCGGTCATGCACGAACTCGTCACCCACCTGGTCGATCGACTCTCACCGGATGTGAATGGCAACGCCAAGCGGTTTCACGCCTCGACGGTCACCAACTTGATGGAATTTATTGGACGATTCAATGCCAGGAACCTGGGACAGAACGTTGACTTGGAACAGATCGTCAACCAGGCCAAACAATTGCTGGGGGGCATCAACCCTCAACACTTGCGACAACAAGAGCCATTGGCAAAAGCACTCCAAACTGGCATGCAGCAAGTAAAGACCCAACTCGATCAACTCCTCGCCAAACCACCCACACGCCAATACCAATGGGATGACGCCGCCTAACACACGGCACCACACCCGACATTCCGGTCAACACATCACTCAGCCAGACAAAGGACTCCGGACGACATGCCCATCACGCCGCAGGACATCCCCCACCTCAGACAAATCAATCTCATTGAATATCTCAGCAGCTTAGGCCATCAGCCGGTCCCTGGCCAACACAAGCCCCATCATGCCCTCTATCATTCGCCCTTGAGAAAAGACCGCAACCCCTCGTTCTCGGTCTCCTTCGTGAATGAGGCATGGATTTGGTACGACTTTGCCCAACATGAACACGGCGACATTATTGATTTCGCGCAGACCTACTTCCATCTCGAGTTCAAGGAAGCGGTCGACCACCTTTTGCGATCCGGCAACGCGCCCACGCCACAGAAGACGGCCCCAGCAGCGCTACCGCCACAAAACGAAACGGAACGCGCCCTCCACGCCAGAAAGCTCTATCATCACGCCAAAGCCAATATGACCCCTACCAGAGAGCAAGAGCTGCGCGCCTATTTTGAGATGTACCGACTTCCCTACTACGCCCACCTTGGGGCCGTCTGGCTGCCACTCGGAGAACTCAATTTGCCCTACATCGCCTTCCCCCTGCCCTCTCCCAACGTCCATTTCATGCAAGGATTGATGTGCCGGGCCTTGAGAGATGCACCTGATGACCATCGACGACGTTTCCGTGGCAACCGTTCGCCGTGGATCATGCGACGGCGCGATGCACCGATCTTGATTACGGAGAGCATCACGGACTGTCTGAGTAGCGACGTCCTCTTTGGGCCGATCTTTACCCTCTGCGCCCTCAACGGGCTCCCGAAACCGGAATCTGTGTGGCCGTTTCTGGAACGGCTCAACCCCAAAATTATCTACCTCGCGCTCGATAACGATCTCCCATCGGAGGATCCGAAAATCAAGAAAGGCCCTGAACTTCAACGGGAGCTAGTCGACCTGCTCTCCTCAAAGGGTTTTCATACGATGGAAGTACAAGTCCACCACCAGGCCGGTGTGAAAGACCTCCATCGGCTCTGGTTGAAACAACCCAAGCGCATTTCCACGTACCATCTCTCACGATCCGGCATTCACCATCCGGCACAATCCACCTCCTAACCATGTCCACCCACGGATGCTTCCTTTCGAGACTCCGCCATGTCCACCACGACTCCATTCACGCGATCACCATTCCTCCGCGCGCCCTGGTCCCAAGAAGACGATGTGTATCTTCAGGCCCAGTACAATCCTGACCACGCAGGCCGGGTCCGCGCCATCGCCCAGCACTTAGGCCGGACTCCCCACGCGGTCAAACGACGAGCGGGACTGCTCGGACTGCGACGCCCCCGCCCGCAACAACAATGGACCCCAGAAGAAGAGCAATTTCTCAATAATCACGCCGGCACACTCCTGACCACCACCTTAGCGAAGCGCCTCAAACGATCCGTGTCTGCCGTCACGCACAAATGTCGTCAACTCCACCTGCGCAACCGCTTTCGAGAAGGCTACACCTTGGACGATCTCGTCACGTGCTTCGGTGCCTCACCCCACACCATTCAGCGATGGGTCCACGACAGCAAACTCCAGATCCAACACCGCGGCACTCACCGACCACACGACGCGTGGTGCGTCACAGAAGACGCCATCTTGCAGTTTATCGAACACCATCCCATGGCCTTCGACCTCCATCGCGTGGATCAACTCTGGTTCCTGGACTTACTCTTCAATGGCCACATTATCGCGAAGGCACTCAGAGCACTCGAGTCCGACACGCCACAGACCGCCTAACAATAAAGGATGCCTTGCGCTGTACGATTCCCCTCCCGGCCCTCTTACATCTCCTGAGAGACTGCGTCAGCCTGATTCCAGCACGGACCACCATGCCCATCACAGGGCACCTCCTCCTGTCTGCCACAGATGACCACATCACCATCACCACCACCAATCTCGAAACAACCGTCATCGCGCAATGCCCCGCCTCGGTCTCAGAAGCCGGCACGGTCACCCTACCAGGGAAAAAACTCTATGAAGTCTTGAAAGAACTCTCAGGCGAGGAAATCAGACTCAGCCACAACGCGAAAACCCTTGCAACAACACTGGAATGTAACGGCAGTCGCTTTCAACTGATCGGACTCCCACCCGAAGAGTTCCCTGCAATGCCGACACATGCCGCCACCCCGCTCTTCACCATTGCCCAGCAAGACTTGTACACCCTGATGACTGAAACCCTCCCCTCCATGGGGCACGCGACACAACAAGCCCTCAATACATTACGAATCGAGTGGCACCCGACCACGATCCCGACTATTCGAACTGTCACCACAGATGGGAAACGTCTCAAACAATCAGAACTGACCACAGGAACCTGGCTCAAGAAACCCACGACTAAAGGCCATGCTCTCTTATCGCCCTGTACCGCCCAGGTGCTGCATCGCCTCTTACACTACACGAGACCGGACGTCATCACCGTCAGCATCGCAGACGCACTCCTGATCATCACTCTCCCGACCCTACCAGTCACAACACGTCTTGTGGAAGGCCGCTATCCCAATTACGAAACCCTGACACCAACACACCTCTCCCCGTGCCTGGAACTCACTCGCAAAGACTGTATTGAATCCCTGACCCGCCTGGCCATCATGGCCCCACCCGAAACCCCAGCCATCGATCTTGACTTAAGCGCCAATCGACTCATCCTCCACACAGACAATCCACAATTAGGCCAGGCACGAGAAGAAGTTTCCGCCACCATCCTACGGGAAGGCTTCAAGGTGCGACTGAACGCTCGCTTTCTCCTGGACGCCCTCACCACGGCACCCACGGACCATATCACCTTGAATATGGACACACCAGACAGCCCCTGCATCCTCACGAACGGCAATCCGACGCGATGGCGAGCCATCATCATGCCGATCCGGATCGGCGAACATCGTCCCGCGAATCCGGCATAAGACCATAGACCATCGCGATACGACACCAGTCTTCCGCGGTTCGACACCCGAACCGCTCCTGCAACGCCCGCCGCTGGCTCACCACCTCCGATTCGGGACACCCAAATTGATGGGCCAGCTCGGCAGTCGTCGCCCCATGAATCACCCCAAACACGACCCGCACATCGTCGGCCGACAAGAAACCCCTTCGAACTGATTCAGACACAATACCCCGAGCAACGCAGTCCAGTGTCCACTGTCTCCGCACCGAATCGGGAACAGCACTCCCTCCGCCCAGCACCACCCCCACAATCCGCCCAAACTCTTCATGCCCCGCCGACTTCACAAGATACCCATGAGCCCCAGCTGCCAACGTCCGCGCCACCAGCCAGCCTTGATCGTACATCGAGCACGCCACCACTTTACTGTCTCGGAAATCAGTACGAAATCGCCGAATCAGCCCCAACCCAGACTCATGAGGAAGGGAAAGATCAACAAACACCAACACCGGCACATGGGATCGCCCCATCCGAATCGCGTCCTCCCCAGTGACCACACTCTCAACCAACACCTCCTCGGTCATTTCCTTCTGTCCTTGAACCAACTCCAAATGGCGACGAATACCTTCAGCGAAATACCCGGATCCGTCCACCACTAAGACGCGCACCATTACGCGCTGCCCCTCTTGATCCCACAACGCACCATATCGACTTCCTCTCTCAGTGATTAGATGCATAACCAATCACACACCCTGCCTAGTTCTACGAGACGGACCAACTCCCATAACAAGGGGCCTCGCACTCTCACCGAAACCTGACCACCCTCGCGCAACAAGGAATCTGCGGACTCGAACTCGTGCTCCCACCTGACTACGACCGAACCCTGTTCACCACTTTCGGCGCCAGCCTCGTCATCACGCAAGAAATCGAATGACCAGAAACCCGATCCCGTATCTTGCCTCATAGGCAAGGCACCCCATGGCCCTCCTCGCCACAAGGGGACACCCACACGCACCGATTCTGGCACAGGACAGGATGTTTTAGAGAGAAGACAAGGAGCACCGAACCGTTAGTAGACCACCACACAGCAGAAGGGACACTGTTGGACCATGAAACGCATACATGTCAATGCCATCGTCCCACGCGCTTCAGGCTCGAAATGGAATCAAAGTGCTACGACGGAAGCGTCCAACATCGCCCTCGGAGTCAAAAAGTGCTTACAAGACCTCTTGAAACGAAACGGGGTGAAAGGCCTCCGACATACGCACCTCTCGCTCGAAGTCACCATTACCCACGTGCAGAAAAACCAGACTCACACCACATCCTCGGACACAGAGCACCATCCTGGCGCGTAAGACACCAGATGCAGACCACACACCATACTCACAACGCCTGCAGCTGTCGACCCTGTCCCGCCAAATGCGCCACCGCATACCGATAGACATCAACAGCATTTTTTAACGCGCACTGCCGCATGATCTTCCCCCGATGATATTCCACCGTCTTCCGACTAATCCCTAAGCACGCAGCCGTCTGCTGAATCGACAAGCCCTCCGATACCGCCTTCAGCACGTCACGTTGTCGCTTTGTCAGTGAGGGCATCGGAGACTGCGGTGATACCCCTGATGGCCCCATCAAAATGACATCCGCAATATGCGACCGGCCGGCAAACACCGCCCGCAACGCCCGAAGAAATTCCTCCGGCTCACTCCGCTTACTCAAATAGCCATTCGCCCCCACTTCCAACCCCTGCCGCACATAGCTACCCTCTTCGTGCATACTGACAAACACCAGTTTCACCGTACTATTCCCACTCCGGATCCGACGCGCGACTTCAATCCCACTCACATCCGGCAACGACACATCTAGCAACACCAAATCCGGATCGGTCCCCGCGACCTGCGCCAACGCCTCAGCCCCCGTCGACACACTCCCCACCACCTCGATCGTCCCGAACTCACCAGTCCGTTCCGCAATCGACAAATACTGACGCAAGCCGAGATGCATAAACGCATGATCATCCACGAGTAAGACCTTCACCCTCACACCTCCCCCCACGTTGAATATGTAACGACACGACCGTGCCCGATGTGCACGACGACTCAATCTTCAGCTCCGCATTGATTAATCGAGCACGCTCTTGCATGGCTAACTGCCCAAGTCCGCCGTCGGAAGCTGCCCCCCTCTCGCCCGACCTCACAAACCCTCTCCCATTATCGATTACGCGTAGAATCAATTCGTCCCCACACGTGTCGAACGCCACCCTCACGCGCGTCGCTTTCGCATGCTTCTCGCAATTATGCAGCGCCTCTTGGGTGACCCGATACACACACACGGACTCCTCATACGTCAACACCCGCTCAACCGACTCTGAACACTGGGACTCCACGGTCCACCCCTGGCGCCGCCCGGCTTCACGCAACAACCGCTCTAACGCCACGACCACCCCGGCCCGTTCGAGCGACGCAGGGTGCAATGCGAACGACAACTCACGCGTCCGCTGAACGATCTCCAATAATTCGTGACGATACTTCTCAATCCATCCCAACAACGCCTCTCGCCCATCGGTGGGCACATCCAGCACCGCCTGCATCTGAAAGATCATGCCGCCGAGTTGCGTGGCGACCACATCATGTAAATCACGCGAGAGTGTCCGTCGCTCTTCCTCGCCGGCCATCAAGAGTTGTCGATTCAACGCTTGGACACGCGCCGCATGATTTTCAATCAACCCTTGCTGCTCGACCGCACGTGCTAATTGTTGCTGCAAACAAACGTCCTGATCCATGACGGTCCGTTCATAGAGCCCCAACAGATCGTCAAACATGTCCGCATCACATGCACCAGCCACCAGCGGTCCTGCGTGGACCTCACGGTCGCCGACTCTCCCTCCACCAACGTTCTCACACAGCCTTTCAGAAGACCCTTGACGCTCAAGGCCGAGACGAATATTCAGAGACAGAATCCGCATCAGCGGCAACACAGACTGAGGAATGATCCCTCGAGAAAACATCACGACACAAAACAGCTCGCCATCACGAAATTGTCCGCCGAACCCAATCACAGATCGAATGTGATACCGATCGACAAACTCGGCTTGGGCAAGAATATAGGGACTGTTGGAGACATCGGGCACATACAACATATAGAGACCATCGACCTTCTCCCTCGCCACAAGGCTTCCAGTCTGTTCGAGGACCAGGTGAGACTCAGCGCTCACCGCGTGCATTAATTCACTCAGCATCGGAAACTGGACGGGAAACGTGGTGGCATTCACTGGCACACACCGATGGGTAGACGACAAGGACACATCACACCACCCCGGCTGGAGACCATACGTCCCAATCAACTGCAACACCTTCTCCGAAAGCCCCTCGCCAGATTCAGCCACTCGCCGTTCGACATAGAGACGGTCAGCTTCACCTAACTCGGCCACCGGCACGGTCCGGAACACCCGCACCAGTGGACACACCGGCACTCCAGTCTCGTGACAGATAAACGACTCAAACAATACCTGCGTAATGGCGTTCGCCCGAATCAACAGCGACGCGCTCTGCAATGAGATCTGCCGCAACGCCATCCCCAGATGCGTCACATTACTCAATGTGAGCCGGCTCCACTCACAAGAAAATTGCTCGACCCCACCCATACACTTCTCCATCTCCCACCTCGCAACACCACCATCAGCTCTCACGACACGCAAAATACAAGACATCGGCCCTAGACGGATACTGCCCGAATGGACAGCCCACTGAACCACCAACCTTCCGCCTCCCTAAGCAGAAAGCGATACCCCTCCGATCACTCGATAATAAGAAACAATGTCAACACGATAGGAATACACGCAATTTTCATTCCTATCCATCTCTGCCAAGCAAGACGAGCAGGGCGATATAACTGCTCTACCAAATTACGGTAGAAATCAGACATTACACGGAGAAGAAAGAAACGGAAGGAAGCAGTGAGAAGAAGGGGAAGTGACAACCACTATCACGTGGAAGGGACAGAACTTTCCCTCACCACATGTTCAAGAAGCAACGATAGGACGAGAAGACTCCACCGGTACATGCACAATCGAGCAGGTCTGTTCCGACACAAGACTCACACGGCTATGAGTAAACCGAGTTTCCGCGCTTCACTTACAAGCTGTGCACGATTATGCACATCCATTTTCATAAACAACTGAGACACATGATATTTTACTGTCCGCTCTCTCAGACCGATAATACTACCTATTTCACCATTGGTCTTGCCCACAGACATCCATCGCATCACCTCTCGCTCTTGAGTCGTAAACTTCTCCCGCCCATCCCTACGGAGCAACCGGCTCCACACCACAAGACTGTCATGAAGACGTTGCACAATGTAGCTAACAACCGGCTTCAGCCGCACATCTTCTCCCTCTGGACACCCTGCACAAGACATAAAGGAAGCCCACATTGAATCCTCATCGAAACACGACGCCGTAACCCCATGGACCATGCCAAATGTGGCGGCCCGATCAAACACCACTCGCTGTGCTGGCGTACACACGCCAATCATCTCAGCCCATGTCGTCGTAAACCCAAACGACGTCGCAATAGTTTGCGCCACAGGATCACATTGGTAATACTTCTGCTCATAGTATTCCTTCAGCCAGGCCTCAGGGTAACTCTCATTCAGCAGCCAATGCTGCGTTGTTGTTACATCCCATCCCTTCAAATCCGACGCATCCACATCCGTAGATAAAATTACGCCCCCTAAGACATTCGGGAACGAAAACGTCGAGTGCACTAACCCCAAGATGTGCCCAAAATCCTTCTGCGTCTGCGCATCGTTCGAATAATGCATAATTTCAAGAAGACCCAGGATTTCAGGCTTGGTCAGATCGCGCACAAGATCATCAGGAAATGCTTTCATAGCCCTTCTATCTATTAGAAAATCACGAGATAACTACCCCACTGTAGTAAAAGATGCGCTGAACGGCTATCCATCGTTAGTTGGTGAAACTAACCAGAATGGGGAATAGGTCCCTTGAAATATATCATGTGATTGAGCCCGCTCATGCGGTCACGGTCAAATTCCCCGATGGACGGGAATTTCGCGCACAAGGCTTACTGGGGCACGATCCTGAGCTGGACGTGGCGGTACTGAAACTAGAGGCCACCGGTCTCCCCGCCATTATCCAGAAAGCTTGCGGGATGGGATCGAAGTTCTGGACCGGATCAAGCCGGTATCACAGTTGGCACAGGTGGCAGGGGGGGGACACGATAAGTGGTTGATTTGTGTTGGGCCGTGCAGGGGTCGAATCTACGGCCCGCTGATTAAGAGTCCCGTCGAAGACCTACCTCAGAACACTCAGCAGAACGAATCATCAGCAAAGGAGGAGGATTTGTGATTGCGCATATCATCATGAATCATCCTGTGTCAGGGTGCTTTGGCACCAGCTTGGCACCAGGATTAGTTTTGACTTCCTGAGAGTCCGATCTTTCTTGCCACCATACTTCTTCTTTCGGGCAATGGCCATTGGGATCATGAGCATGTTGTGTTTGGCGAAATAAAATATTTGTGTGGCGGTAGCAGTTTCCCTGTTTTTGCTCAGTGAACAAGGACTTGAGATGATTCCATGTATTCTATTGATTCTGTAAAATTTGATCCGTAGTGCAGATCTTTAGCCAAAACTTAGCACAGTGCCATGGGGTGGTCTTCGTTTGGATTGGAACGTGGCATCGCCGCGTCCCGCAAATTCTATGCGCCGCGCTCGTTGGCTACAAGTGCTTGTTAGACAGCAGGACGCTCCTCGCACACTGGCTGACCGACGACCGTTCGCAGGTCCCTCGTGCCTCAGTCATTCATGCAGGAGACCGAAGCACGCGGTTGCTGGACAGGACACAGCATGAACCACCGACGACGATTGAGCGCCCCCGCGACCACGCTTCGCATCGAAGCAACGAGAGTTCCACTCCGCCGCCTTTCTAGTCCAGACCGTCATGCTCGGACTCCTTCGACGATGCTGAGCGGACCCTTGGTCGGCACCACTCGGGTCAGCTTCAAGCCGGCCTCTGCGAACATCGAAGCGAACTCCTTCTTCGTGCGCTCGCGTCCTCCGATGATGAGCATTTGAATGTCGAGGAGTTTGCCCCAGCTTGGGTCGTTGCCGGGATCGATGACGTTGTCGACGATGAGGACCTTCCCCTTCTCATTCATGGCGGCGCGGCAGTTCGCAAGAATTTTCACGCACTCCTCATCGTTCCAATCGTGGAGGATATATTTCATGATGTAGGCATCGCCGCCTGTTGGCACGGCCTCGAAGAAGTTCCCGGATTCGAGCCTGCAGCGTTCCTTGATGCCTTTCGCAGTCACGTATTGGTCCTTCTCAGCGCGGGAGACGACAGAGTGCTGGTCGTAGAGCACACCCTTCAGCTTTGGGTTCGCTTTGAGGATGGTGGCCAGGAGGCTGCCGTGTCCACCGCCGACATCCACCAGGGTCCGGATTCCGGAGAATTTATACGCGGCTGGGATTGTGGGGTTCTCGGTCCGAGAGAGGCTGGTCATCGATTCGCCAAAGACCTGGAGGTCCTCGGAGTGTTTTTCAAGATATTCGAAGATCGGAACACCGTGGGCCTTGAGGAACGGTACCTCGCTGGTCTTGACTCCATGGGGGAGTTCCATCCAGGCGTTCCATTGCCAGTTGTCGTTTATCATCAGCGCCCAGGCGTGCATGGAGGCCGGGACGCCTGTTTGAAGGGTTGCGGCGAGCGGCGTGAGTTTGAACCGCCGGTTCTTGGTCTCTGCAAAGATGCCGACGCTCGCCAGCGCGCGGAGGATACGGTAGAGCCCCTGCGGCTGAACGCCCGTAGCTGTCGCCAAATCTTCGACCGTGCGTGGTCCCTTCTTCAGGAGGTCGGCCAGCTTGAGTGTCGCGGCGACATGAAGGAGGCGCGCGATCCAATATCCAGTGGTGAGGTTCCGCATGACTTCCGGTGGTGACAGCTTCTTGGGCATTACGAGTCTCCTGAAAAATGAATGTGCTTTGCCGCCCTGTCTCGCAATTGAGTCTGCTGCGGCCTGCCGTGCAGCATAGCCCGGTAGATTCGGCAATTCGTTGGTGGACCAGTCTCTGTGCCGATTCAACACAGAGTCAAGATTTCTTCCTGCGTCGCCTGCCAGGATATGGTGCGAATCCCACAGTCTCTCCAGCTATCAGCACGCATCGAGTAAAATAACCGCTATGCGGGGAAACGGTCAATATAAACCTGCCCTCGGCAAATGCACGTCTCGGTCCTGGAGGCAAGACCGAGACGCGTGTCGTGTGGCGATACAGACTTAGCGGCTCAGGATCTCCAGAATTTCATCCAGGGGGCGGATGGTGCCGAGTAGTGTCGGAGCACCGAACTGTTGGTTGTGGTGATTCTCTTTCACCTGCAATAACGCGGTCACGAGATTGTTGAAATCGTCCAGCTTGGCTGTCTCGAAATACGTGATGAAGTCCAAATCATCTAAGCCGCTGGAGTGATACAGCTTGCGCTTCACGGTTTTCAGATAGGGCACCGTCGCATCCGCATGCTCTTTCATCATGGTGCTTCGGGCATCTTGTGGCATCAGCCACCACTCGGCATCTTTGCGGACAGGGACCACCACCATGTACGGAGAGCCCTGAGGCGGTGGAGTCTTCAGGTCGGCCTTCAGATCCTCCGGAAATTTCGGCACATAATTCAACGCCTTTGTGATGCCATTGAACGTATCGGTGTTCTTGAGGGTTTTCCCAAACGTCGTGCCCATGAAGTCTACCAAAAAGTTCTGGTTGTCGAGCATTTCTTTGGAGTGCACCCTCAGTAAGAAGTCCGCCTTCTCGGACAAGCCCCGCAGCAAGTGTGTATCCACGGTAATCTTGTCCGCATGCTTCTGAAACACCTTTTTTACTTCTGCCAGGCCCTCAGCCCTGGCGCCCTTATCCAGTTGTGACCAGTGATCCCCGACCTTGAACACGGCAAAGGTTGCGTAGACTCCTGGGTCTTTTAATAACTTCTCCCGATCCACTTCAGCGCCGGCAACCCGTGCGAGAGAGACGACAGCAAAAATTATTAGGACCACGATTATTCTGTTCCGCATGCACTCCTCCTTCTGCGTTGGTGTGAAATGGGATGGGAGATCATAGCGACTGTCGATACGGGTTCCACCTGCGAGACTGCTCGCGACCATGCCCTCCCTTCCCGCAAGACTTCAGTGCGGGATCTTCGCACCGAGCACGTCGACCTGCTCGATCTGTGGCGGTTCGGCAAGCAACTCGGATGCCTTGGCCATCAGTGCTGCTGCGATCGGGCCAGCCAAATGTGCCTTGCGGCCTGTATCATCAGCAAAGGCATCAAAGATGCCAAACGTCGCCGGCCCCAACCGCAGTGCGAACCAGATCGGCGTCGTGGCTTCTTGATTCGCCAGGGCGAGCCCGCCTTCGAGAAAGCGGGCGACATCCGCTTCTTTTCCTGGCTTGGCTTTCAATCGCACGAACAGAGCAACTCGTACCATGGTCATCTCTCCTTTCCGAGGTTGAACAGTGTGAAGGGAATTCTAGCAATGGATACCAATTGGCGCTAGTGGCAGGAGTGACAATTATGCTACAGTTCTCGCCATGCGGATTTATGTGCTCGCTCTCAATGAAGTCTTCGACACCGGCTTGTCTACGCTGCTCGACACGCTCAGTACGGCGAACGACCTGGCGGGGTCCGCGGGAGCATCTTCAACGCGTTTTGACGTGACGGTCGTGGGTGTCCGTTCCCGCGTACGCACCAGTCAAGGGCTGTCGGTACCGATACGACTGGCGTCACGACTGGCACGTCCAGAGGTTGTGCTCGTGCCAGCGCTCGGGGCGAAGATGCCTGAGACTCTGCGGGTGGCGCTTGAACGGCGAGACGTAAAGGATGCCCAGGCGCTTCTGCGTCACTGGTCCGGCAGCGGCACGCTGGCGGGTGCGGCATGCACGGGAACGTTCGTCCTTGCCGGCACGTCGCTGCTCAACGGCCAAAATGCGACGACATCTTGGTGGCTCGCCCCGTTCTTTCGTGAACGGTACCCGCATGTCGTGCTCGATGACTCGCGGATGGTCGTGAGTTCATCCCGCTTCGTCACTGCCGGCGCCGCGTTGGCGCACCTCGATCTGGCGTTGTGGCTGGTGCGTCGTCAAAGCCCGGCGCTGGCCGCGCTGACGGCCCGCTACCTGGTGATTGACCCGCGGCCCTCGCAGGCGGCATTCGCAATCCCTGACCACCTTGCGCATTCGGACCCGCTCGTCGAGCGGTTCGAGCGGTGGGCACGCCGTCAACTGGCTCAAGGCTTTTCGCTCAGCGAAGCGGCTCGCGCAGTCGTGACAAGCGAACGGACCCTGGCGCGTCGCCTGCAATCCGTGCTGGGTAAGTCTCCGCTCGCGTATGTTCAGGATCTTCGCGTCGAGCGCGCGGTACACCTGCTCCAGACGAGCAGCGCCAGTGTTGACCAGATTGCCGCCCAGGTCGGCTATGCAGACGGGGTAACGCTGCGCACACTCATTCGGCGTAAGATCGGTCGCGGCGTCCGTGAGCTCCGTGCACGCGACTGATCGATAGGATATAAAAAGGTAGCAGACTGGTTTCTTCCTTTTCGCGGTATTGGGGGGGATCTGGTTCATCCGGTTTCTATGGCTCGACGAGCAAAATAGACTCCCCCCACCAGATAAACGAGTCTGGAGTAGCTCAGACAAAGAAACTCGGAAGGCCCGTTGATTAAGAGTCCCGACAAAGACCTACCTCAGGACACTCAGCAAGAACCATCAGCAGCAAAGAGAGAGGATTCGTGATGGTGCAGATCATCATGGGTCATGGTGCGTCAGGGTGTTTTGGCACCAGGTTGGCACCAATGCGTTCGTTAAAGCGAGGCCCGCAATATCGTATACGTTTCAGGTGCCTTCTTCGATGGGCGAGAAGGTTGCACCCAATCCGGATGATCATTTGGCTCTTGGTTAGGTGCTTCCAGAGCAGCCAGCATCTCCGGTTGCGACGCAAACGACTGTCCCGCAAGTGGCCCTCGGTGGCAGTGATAGCCGCCGTTTATACGATCGTGATGGCATCCATGTATATCCAGGCCGCCGCTATGAGCATGCAGAGGTCCGGCTGTCAACATAACGGTAGTGAGCGAAAGTAGGAGCGCAAGAACGACTTGAGCGATCATGGTGTCCTCCTGGATTTCTTCACCCTACACTAGGAAGGACCATGCAACGGTTGGACCGTCGTAACCCTTGGGACATGTCGTCCGTTCAAGTGCGTGTACTTTCAAGTAAGTCGTCGTTTCTTGGCTGAGTGCAACATTCTCCAGGCAGGGCTATGAGCCGATTTCTTCCTGTGGCGGTTATGTTATCTTGTGGCGATTTAGTGAGAGTGCAAGGCTGGAAGACTAAATGGCGGGCTTGCCGTGGCCCGCTGATACACTGACGGAAACACCCACGCCTAAGACATCGCACGCGGCGCCAAAATCACATGTTCCCCACCATAAGGGCTACCATCACTCTCATCCATTCGCTATACTCCACAACACAACGAGGCGTCTCGCCCCATCACACTTACCCTGCATTGAGGAGGAATTGTTCATGGCCAAGTCGATGACCAAGGCACAGATTGCAGAACACATGGCTCAGAAGACTGGATTAACCAAGAAAGCCGCCGTCCAGCTCATGGAAGACTTTGCCGCCTTGGCCTACAAGGAAGCGAAGAACATCTTTACCATTCCCGGCATCGGCAAGCTCGTCCTGGCGAACCGCAAGGCTCGTATGGGACGCAATCCGCAGACCGGCGCAGAGATTAAGATCCCGGCCAAGCGCGTGGTCAAGTTTCGTGTGGCCAAAGCTGCCAAGGACGCGATCCTTGGCAAAAAATAACCCCTATCCCCTACGCTCGACCGGACGGTCACACGGCCGGTCGAGCGTCGTATCGATCCCATTATGCCAACACGCCACCACTTCCCTCACACAGACCGATCCGATCAAGAGCCGCTCAAACGACGAGATCGACACCATTCTTGCTCACTGCGTCAGAGTCGTCCGTTCCTCATTGAGCAATGGCACCCAACCCTCAAACGGCCCACACCCCTGACATGATCTCCCATGGCAGCGAAATACCAAGAGGCGCACAGTCACTCCGTGTTGATCAGAATCAACACCGGCCAAGACTTCTCTGCCGCGTCTTGATACGCTTGCGGCCATGGAACTTGATCTCATTCGAACACAGCTCCACGCCATTCAACACCTGACGCCCAAGTGGCTTGCCGCTGGAGGGAAAGAAGAGGAGGTCTCTGTACTCATGGCCGCGCTGCCAGAACTCCTGAACGCGCAACAATGGGACCGCGCCAGCAGACTCTTAGACACCGTCATCGCACAGCTCAAACATCCGACAAACTCATCGATTTTGTCACCTGATCTTCCTTCCTCCTCATCCAGAACCTGACCCGCTCCATCTCACTACACCAGACACTCCATCGACAACCAGAAGCCCAACCTAGGTCAGACGTGCTCACCAGCATGTACCCATCAGATAAACCATTTCCTGTTCCTCCTCTTCCTGCAACCTGCCCCACATCAAAGCACCGCCCCACCAATAGTTCTCACCGAGAGACCGTCTCCTGCATGAATGAAGACCGCCCTTACCACGATCCCGTAATCTGTCCTATCAAAGACGATAGACCCCCAACCGAAGGATGACCACAATGACCAGCGTGACCACACCAGAGACCTGTGTCGCCGTCGACCAAACACCCACCACAACGGAACACGCGACCTCGGCCCCACTCGACAACATCGCTCACGACCACGACCCCACGCCAGTCCCCGTAGCCGATGCCACACCAGGTGGAAACGTCCCCCCGCCCACAGTCACGGAGGATCACCAAGACCACGACAGCGAAGAGGTCACATCCTCACTCGAACGAGACCATCCCTCATTTTCAAAAGCCACCATTTCCGTAATCATTCAGCTGCTGCCAGAGGATGGACATGTGGAGGGACGACTCGCGCTGATCGCCGTCAAAAGCCATAATCTTGCCCCACTCATGACCATGCAGCGTCTAGGGACACTGGGGCCACTCCCTGCCTCCCTCACCACACTCCTCCAGCAATGGGACACCACACTCCCAGAAGCCTTGTCTCAACGCGCCCTCGCACGCGCACAAGAACAGGAAGTCCAACGACTCAAAGAAGTGGAGCGAAAAGCCCAACGAGCCGCCACAAAGCGACCTGATATCAAAAAGACAGAGAAGCCCAAGCCAAATCACACGCGAACGGACAACCCCATCCCAACGGCCGAGACCGCTCCCACAAGCCCAGTTCCAATCGCATCACAACCAGACCTCTTTTAAGTCTCAGAAAGGCACCCATGGTTAAAATTCAAATTGAAGGCCAGATCCTTGAACTCCCCCCTGACATTGCCGTCAACGACGACGCCGTCCGGCGCGCGATCGCCCCGGTGTTTCCCCAAGTCGCCAACGCCACGTTTTCACGCATGACTGGGACCGATGGTGTCACACTCATCAAGATCACGAAACAGGCAGGGACCAAAGGCATCTACGAGCGTGTGCTTGAACAATTGAAGGAAAGCCCGAGTCATGTTAACCCCATCTTCCCGCTCTACCAACGCCTGTACCAAGACACCACACCCCTCGCTTCGCCGGAAGAATTCTTTTCGATTCATGGCCAACTCGATCAGGCCCTTCACGCCGGCGAAGCTGAGCTGCACGACACCAACACCATCCTTAAACGGTTGGCCAGCGCTCCTGGCCATGCCAGCCGGCACACGCCTGTCGGCTTCTGAGACGCAGCAGTTCAATCTCAAGGAACAGATCCACGCCCTCAAAACTCTGCAAGGCGCCACGCTGGAGTCGATGGCTCACGCCTTACGGACATTTCAGGAACGCACGACCATTGTCGACACCTTCCAATTGCTGTTTCCACAGCACGCGCGACGAGCCATTCAGAAGGCACTGACCTCCACCCCCGCGGCAATTCACGAACATGTGCTCGAAACCTTCATGACCCTCGTCAACACACATCATTTCCCAGTCGAGGAGTGGGATGTCGAGCAGGTCCTCGATCAATTTCCCATGATTCCAATCTGCGCCCTCAATTATGACGAGGAATCGGAACTGGATGGCGAATACCTGGCTACGAGAATCGCCGCCACCATGACCGGCTATTACTCGAATGCCCCGTCCTGGGAAGAAATTCAACAAGCACTGGGCCCAACCATCCAAGTCCCAACGTGCTTCACCGATCCACACCATCAATGCCGCGTGAATCTCGGCATCTTGACGGAGCGATGCCAGCAACTCCGCCGTCCGGTCTCAGACTTTCCCACGATCCTCCGGATCATGCATCACGACACCGGCACCCTGTTTCTCGACATTAGCTATGCCTATGAGGCTCCCGACCATGGGTACACCTGGACGAAGCAAGATATTCAGGATCTGACCGACCAATGGAAGCGCGCCCAGCAACTCACCGGTACATGGATCCGCACCGCCAAACGACTCGACGCACAGCCGCGACACTGGCAGACGATCTTCTCCTGCTGGCAACAGATGTGTGAACACGACACAAGGACTGATCAATGACCAAGCACAAGTCTTCCACCCCAGATGGCGTGCTTTATTTCATCGGCGGCCAGCTGCTATTCGAACATCACAATACGAATGGAGCCGTCGTCAGAAAATGTCTCTCTCCCGAAGCCGCACGCCACGCCTTTACGCACCAACACACCGATTCGGGATGGCTCTCCCCGCACACCATCCGCTACGGAGAGAGCGAACGAGGCCCGTGGTTACTCCAACGCTACGCACCCGCGAGGTATCGCATCACCTTGGAACAGGGCATGCCCCTTCAAGGGCACAAGAAACCCCTGCGCACCCTCCAGGTCTGGCTTCCTGGCATGGTCTTTCTGGGAAGCCACAAAGATTATTACCTCTGGACCTATCGATCATGGAAAGGGAACGATACGGTGCTCTACCACCCACCCGTTCCGAACGTCCATGCCAATGGGCGCATCTGTTTTGGCAATACCCGGCCTCGCGTCGCCGCCGCCGACACCATCGACACAGCCTGGACCCTGTTCTGGGAGAGTTCGTTCAATGATGACCTCGCATCCGAGAAGTCCCGACAACATCCCAACACGATTCTCACACTCTTAGCCACACTCCACAGACCCGATGACGACCCGCTCGACTCCTATCCCGATGACGACCTCAAACGATCCCCGATGACCATGCCGGAGATCATCCGACAACTCACCCCTCGCACCACCACAGAGCACTAATGCGAAACGCCACGTCTCTCATCACACATCTCGTGGCCACACACCCCCTGCCCCCGGCCGCCAACGCGCTCTATGAAATGATTCTGGCTGGAAACGGCCTTTTTCTGCGAGGACACCGCAACCAGCTGGAGGTCCTCTTTCCCATCGCCACACACGAGATTGAAGGGCTCCCATACCTCGAAACCCAGATCACGCCACTGGTGCCCCGCATCCCTGCCACCCTGCTGACCGACATGTTGAGAGACGCCCGAGCGTACTGGAACAGCCCGGACGGTCCCCTTGAGAGCCTCTTCCACTTCTCCTATGACGCGGAATGGCACCTCGCCATCCCCGACCAACTCCGTACCGCTGTGTCCGTCCAACCACGCGATCTCGACCACTGTCCCTCGTACCAATCCTGCCTGGTCGAAATCCATTCGCACCATCACATGTCCGCACGGTTCTCCCAGGTGGACGATGAGGATGAAACAGGGTTCCGGATATACGGCGTCTGTGGCAATTTCCATCGACAGCCCCAGATCACGTTCAGAGTGGGCCTGTATGGCCATTTCTACCCGATTCCCGCCTCACTGATTGCCGATCTGCCGCCTGATCTCCAGGACACCTATCTCCTCAACCAACACACGCGAGCGTACGCAGAATGAAGAACGCACAACACGCCAGGCCCCCGGCCACCCCGACACTCGACTTCTCTCATCTCCATTCCGTCAGACTCCTCCCCAAACACTGCACCGAGCTCCACCTCATCCAAGTCGGGTGCGGAGGGATCGGCGCGCAACTTGCCAGCAGCACGGCACGCATCGCGCGCGAGTGCCAACGGCTGTACGAGTCTGTGAGGATCAGTTTCTTTGACGGGGATCTCGTGGAGCAGAAAAACATCCGCCGGCAGAACTTCTGCGACAGCGAAGTGGGGCAGAACAAAGCGGAGGCGGTGGCCTACCGCCTCAATATGGCCTGGGGCTTAGACATCGCCGCGTTTCCCACAGACTTCAAGGGGAACCACGATGATGTGAACGATCGACACAACACCCTCACGATCCTGCTCGGCTGCGTCGATACGGCCGCGGCACGACACACCCTGCACATCGCCATTGCCGAGCAGACACCTGAGCACGATGGACAAGTCTGGTGGTTAGATGGAGGAAATCTTTCCGTCCACGGACAAATTTGTCTTGGCAATACCGGTCGTCCCGACGTCCTCGCCCGGAGTTTCGACCTCCCCAACATCTGCCAGGCGCTCCCCTCGCCCGCTGTCCTCCATCCCGAATTGTTAAAATCCCTCCCCGACGAACAACCAGAGAAACGACAATCCTGTGCGGATCTGGCCATCCGCGATCCCCAATCGCTCACGATCAACACCGTGATTGCCGCCCATATGGCCGACTACTTGCTTCGCCTGGTTGTGACCAAAGACCTGCGACGATTCGCCACCTACATCGATATGGATAGCGGATCCGTCCGCTCGCTCGCGATCACACCCACTCAAGTGCAACGCTCCACCCCTCCCCTCTCAATAGAAAGCAGTGCCCGATGATCTTCACACGACAACCGGTCGGCGAGTTATGAGGAAGACGAGTTCAAGGTGCTGCAGAATCGGTTGATCGTGCGTTCGAAGAGGAAGAGAGCCGTATCTTCAAGAGAGGCGGCAAGAGCCGCCTCAGACGCGGTCTGCACTTGCTGGGCAGAGATGCGGAAGCGCGCCGCGATCCAGGACGCATCTGCCAGATCATCCTCTGTTCCGCGACGTAGCTTCGAGATGATGAAATCAACTGGAGCCAGCAGGGTGATCCGGACCCCGGGGTCATCGATCAAGACTGTGGCGCGATCGCGATAGCCTGGCGGCATCGCCACGACCGACCATCCGGACACGCTTTGTCCCAAATTGGTGGGAATGCCGTGGCGGCCCAAGAACTCATTCACAGCCCGAACACCGTCGCGGAGTTCACCGTCGACATCGACGGTGGCGCGGAAGGGATGCCCGTAGGCCAGCATGGCTAATCCGCCGATGAGGAGGAGATCGACAGCCTGCCCTGATTGATCGGCGTACTGTCGAAGTAAGACGCGCAGTTGATCAAGCGTGAGCATGGGCAAATTCAAGAGCCGCAGCAAATTGGCGGTACAAGCGTTCGTCAATGAGACCGTCGTCTTCGGGGAGCGGCAGCCGTGACACGAGACTGGAGATGAGGGAGCGGTAGTGTGTGTGCCAGCGGCACGCCGTCTGATACGCTTGCTGAACCAGCGGGTGATTCAGCGTCGCCCAGTCAATCGCGTCGTTCACCAGAATCTCAAGCCAGAGGATGCGGGCAATCCGCGGATGCCGCAGCGCCTCGTCAAGAGAGGTGACTCCGAGGTACGCGGGTAGGAGTTTTAACGGTTGAGGCGTGTGTGTCTGCGGCATAGAGGAAATTCTACTCAGGTTGTCCGGAAATACCAACTGGAAGAGGCCTGACAATTCGTACCTCCTACATGCCCGTCATCCCACTGTAAGCGAACCATGGAGGCGAACTACGTGACCGCTTGCTGAACCTCTACAGACAGGAGCACAGACGGCAGAACAATCAACAAACACCTTCTAACGACCCTCTGATGCCCCCTTCTCCGCTCTCTATCAGAGCAAACCCACCATCGATGCACTCGGGCATCAGGTAGACACCGCAACAGCCGCTATATCAGATACCGCTTCCGCGATCACCTTCGCCACCTCAGGCTTCACCCGAGCCGTAGGAAGAGGATTTTTTAATCGTGTGACCACTTCAACGGCCAACGCAATATAATCACGGCTCGCAGAACATTTTCGGTCATATTGCAGAACCGTATCTCGTTGCAATTCGGCCTTTTGGGCCGCGGTCGACATGGAAATCGTTGTGGATAAGCAATCGTTTTTAAATCGATCTTGCACCATCTGAAATACCGCTTGGCACACGTTCCGGCGGGAATCGTGTTTGGTCAATAGCACGCCAAGGATCGCTAAATCCGGTTGCACACTGTTTCTCACGGTGGCAATGATATTGAGTAAGTCATCCAACCCGTCAAACGAAAAGCCGGAGCCGCTTTCCATCGGCACAATCACATAATCACTCGCGGCCAACGCATTCATCGTAATCAACGACAAGGAGGGAGGGGTATCGAACAGAATAATGTCAAAATCCGTTTCTTTTCTGACCTTTCCCTTCAACACTCCAATGGGAATCGGATACAATGAGGGTTCGCGTAGACGATTTTCCACAGACGCCAACCGAATGTTGCCGCGAATCAAGGACACATTGGGCAATTTTGTAGCCGTGAGGCAGTCATCCAATTTGATGTCGGGATTCAGGATGAGCTCCGTCACACCGGGATTCGCTTCCGGCTGCATCTGTAACAATTTGGTCGCGTTCGCCTGGGCGTCACAATCCAAAAACAACACCTTGTAATTCATCCTCCGGAGGGCGTCAGCCAGATTAATGGCCGTCGAGGTCTTGCCGCAGCCGCCCTTTTGATTCGCAATGCTAATTCGTATCGCCATAAGTCCCCCTTAGTCCTGCAACCACCACGCGGTTAGAAACACACACGGAATCAATCCATTACACACTCGATGCCTGGGCATCTTGGCGCATCCGTTCCCGAATGAGTTCCAGATACCGCTGTTCTCGTTTCGCCTGTTGAATCATCGGAATATCACGCTCCCCCACCGCGTCAGTCTCTCGCGTGATTTCTGCCTGCTTCTCTGGAGCCAAACGTAAAAAATACAGCTCACACCGCTGTCGCTCCACACGAGTGCCCACGGCCCGTAACTCCTCGGCCTCATCTTTCAGCCGGCGCTCTTCTTCCTCCATCATGCGGACGGCCCGACTCTTCCATCCGGGGGGCGGATTGATTTCCATTTTCTTTAAACAGCCAAATAAAAACGCCGCCGGATCAGCAATCGGCTTCGAGGACTGCTTTTTGTGTTCAATGACGGCCACGACCTTATCGATAAAATCTTGAAGATAGCCCAATGAAGGCATCTGTCTGGCAAACGAGACTAGTGAGCGTCGATCGAGTTCTTCAAACGGTACAGACAGTATTAACTGATCCACAGGCACCTCTTGTAGTAGTTCAGAACTCTTTTGAAAAGAAGAAGAACTACTACTACTGGACGGAAGCAGAGAGTCATGCAGAGAGTGGGGTGTGAACGCCCGAGCCTGTGTCTTGGGAGCAGATTGCTGCACCAACAACGAGGGGAAGGCTTCCTCAAAACGATAAATTGAGCCTCCCTCGCTATGCTGCAATAGTGAGGTCCGAATCAAGAGACCGTTATCAATCATTTGATGAATCGTCCGGCGCACAGAATCCTCATGCCGGCCCACCCCTTGCGCCAATTCCGTATAGGACACCGGACGAGTCATCGTAGGAGCATCACTGTTTCGACACGCATGAAGCGCCCAGGCCACACTCACCCAATGTCGGGGAGACTGAAGCAGCCGAGGCGTCCGCGATCCGTTCCTCTGGACAACGGGGTGATCCGATTCCCGCTGAAGGGGGGCAACGAGGCCACTGGCTGGGTCTTTATACAGAGAGTCATGCGGACTGTGTTCAGTCTGAATACGGTCTGTAGGAACAAAATCCGCGACCACACTATCTGTATGTCCCACAACACTCTCTGCACATACAGACTGTATCGTCGATTTGCTCTTCGCTGCCTCCATGTGAGAAGTCGAAGACACAAGAGGAAGTGACTCTGACAACGGAGCAGCTTGAGGCGATTCTTCTATTAAGGTAGATGTAGAGTCAGAAGCACTGAGCACCTGACTTGGAGACGGAGCCGAACCTGTTAGACCTAACAGTTCAAGGGGATCAACTGGAGGAGTCGAAGACACCATTTCTTCAAGGCGCTTCCCGACAAGGCCTTTCAGAAAACTTCTTTCCTGGCTTTCTACGCGCGGCTTTGCGCCCACCAGCGCCCCCCATCGGAAAGAACCATCAGGATCAATCGTACGGCTACGAATCGATCATGATGGAAGACAGACCCCAACCATCGCGGAGGATGAGTACCACAACAATATGACTCTGTCAACATGTAAGGCAAGGGCACACTCATTAAGGCCGATCCTATCATGGTTCATACACGAAACCCACGCATCAATACAGGCAATAAGCAGTCAGCTATAAGAGGCGACAGGGAAGAGTCTAGGTAGGTTCACCGTCCAACATACAGGTCAGCACTATGGAAACACAAAGGTAACACGTTGGGAGGTCGAATGAAGCTAGCCCTGACCGGTTCCGAAGTGGCCCAATAGCCCCGCTCATCAGACTCAACGCCTCTGATGAATTACCATCAGTACTGGATCCTCCCGTCAACGCAACAACCAGTCGAAACCTAATCACCATACAGTCTGAATAGCTGTACAGACTGCATCAGGATGCAGAGAGTGATAATTGACAGCATCGGAGAACCGCAGCGTACAGTCTGAATTCTTATACAGACTGTATTTATCGTAATGCACAGCAGACGTTTGTGGTCACCGTTCTGCGAATGCGAAGGACGACCGTGCATTCCATTTCACCTCATCCTTCTCACTCACTGCACCACAGTACAGACTGTAATATAGTACAGTCTGAATATATCTACAGACTGAATAATAGAAAGAAATAATGCAGATAGTAATGCAGATAGTTAAGCAATATAACAGTTTGGAATCACGAAATTAAATATTAGTTAATACAGACTGAAGCACTGATAGTACAGTCTGAATATATATACAGACTGAAGTATTATACAGACTGAATATATGTCTGTAGTTCAGGCTCAATTGCGCGAGACACCACACCACATTGAGAATGACCTGGGGCCATGAAATCGACGTACGTCGATCCCCGCACTCTCTGCATATACAGTCTGTATAGCAAAACAGAAAGTACAGACCGTGTCATTAGACAAGACCGACCACATAATTTGGAACGAGAGCACATACACAAAGTCTCCCGGTGGGGGAGGGGAGTCAGCACATCTATGGGGGGTCATGCACAGAGAGCTATCAGTCACCTCTGCTCGACTCAACAGCCCAGCTTACATGGATGCCGGGGGCTCAAACCAATGGGGGTACGACTTACGAAGGCGGGCAGGGGAGAAGTGGCGGTCAAGGATCAGATAGCGACAGGCCTGACGAAATTCTTCAGGGTCCGGGCGTGATTGACCCAGCTCGTGAAATTGCAACCGTACCGAGAGCGCAATCTCTTTCCGAATGGCTGGGGTCAGCGATCGTTCGATGGCCAAGAGCTCCTGTTTATCATTCGTAGACAGGTCATCAAGTCGATGTTCAATGGAGAATCGACGGACGGGCTGATATACCTCTTTCTTTAACTGTTTCAGTATCTTAGAGACGTCCACCCGATAGGATGACGGCGTGTGGGACGTGCCCTCTTCTACCGTAATCAACTCCAGGGATCTCAATAAGGCCATCGCACGCAACAGTGACGCATCGAAGAGTCCGGTGCTCTGTCGGAGCTCACGGAGACTGAGGGAGGCGTGCAGCCGACCGCGACCGTACGTTTCCCGGATCAATTGGAGATACACCCGCGCCGCAGGCCCGCCAAGATCGGCCAACCCCTCATCGAGTAGCCGATTCACCAGCGCGGCGTAGGCATAGGGCGACCACGCAGCTGATTGGATGATCTCCGGATGAATCAGTGTCGCGTGCTCCATCGTCGACGGATCAACCGACTCCTCGAACCCGAAATCTCGCAGCATCGAGTCCTCGGCATCTGGATCGTCAGCCACGGGACTGGTCGACTTGACTGGTTTCTTCACGATCGCCATATCTCCACGAACCACATCGAAGGATTCTGTGACCACCGAGTGGGATGGTGACACGCCAAATGGGACGCACGATCAATGACTTAGCGCAGCCATCCCCATTAGTATAATACACTATCACGCCATACGCTACTAAACAGCAGTATAGATGTCAAGTCTAATATGTCTTAACTGCGGCAAACTAGTCATTTGTGGAAGTTCAGTAGACAGGCGGGCGGAAGGGGAGTACGATGGGTTATCGTAGCAATCATTCAGGACACGCTCAATCCGCTCATAGTGGGTCATGCATACACGCCAGCCGCCGGCACAGCCAATCCCGAACGATCAGGAGGAGCCTGGGGACGCCGCTCGATCGCTGACCGTCCAGCCGTTCCTGCCGGTCAAGCAGGCGGCGAAGCCCTGGGCCCTGGAGCGGACCACCCGTCGGGTCAAGAAAGACGAGATCCCCGTCCTCCGCTGGCCGAATGACGCGCCGATCAGCTCGCCGGCCGCCGACCACCATATCCGCACCATCGTGGAGAGCTTTCTCGCCAGCTATCGGACGCCCACGACCATCGTGTCCTACCGCAAGGCCCTCCGGGGGTTCTTCGAATGGTGGGGCAGTGATGGCCAGGCCGCACCCTTGACGATCCCCCTGCTCCGCATCTATCAGACCTATCTGCGCGACACCGTCGAACCGCGGACGGTGAATTTTTACCTTGCGACCCTCCGTAGCTTCTGTGGCTGGATGGTCGACCAAGGCGAACTCCCCTGGAATCCCATGGACGAGATCCGCAGCCTCCGGATCCCCAAAGGCTTCGTTCGGGACAGCCTCAGTGAAGAGGAGATCCGAAGGCTCCTCCACACCATGCCTCGAGATGGGGAGACGAGGAAACAACAGGAGTTGGCCCTTCGCGATTATGCCCTCGCCGTCCTCTGGTGTGCGGTCGGCCTCCGCAGTATCGAGCTCGCCCGCGCCCAGCGTCGGCACCTCGATTTCGACCAAGGGCACCATCTCTTGAAGATTCATGGCAAAGGCGAGGATATGGCCGGCAAACCGGTCGTCCTGGAACCATGGGTCATGACCCCCTTGCTCGCCTATCTCGAGTTTCATGATGCATGGCATCAGCCCGATGCCAAGGGGCATGACCGTCCGACACATGACCACCACCCGCTCTTTTGTTGGGCGCGAGGACCGGGGTTCTATCGGTCACGCACAGACAATCTTGCCGTCACCCGCGGCTGTCGGCCGATCGGCGTCAGAGTGATCCAGAATATGATGCGAACGTATTTGAGCACACCGGGTGTCCTGGAGAAGCCAGCCGACAAACTCCTCGTCCAGCGACGGATCACCCCCCATTCCCTGCGCCACTCGGCCGCCACCATCGCCCTCGAGCACGGCGCACCCCTGCACCAGGTCCAGGACATGCTCCGCCACGCCGATATTCAGACCACGATGCTCTATACCCACAATAAGGAACGGATTACCAATGCGGCCGAACATCGGATTCCAGACTTTACTGCCGCACCGGAAAGTCTTACGATAGATAAAACAACCACGTAGTTATGATTCTCACGTTTGAGCCCCCTAAAAACCTCTAACAATTTTAGCGCTTCCGGGTTCCCCGTGGGTAATCTGAAGGGATAACATGGTCATCCAGGGAGGGAACGACCATGCAAGACACCGCGCTGTATCAATATCTGTTGGGCTTGAAGTCGCCGTGGACCGTGCGTGCACGGCCGAGTTCAGAACTTTCCTAGACGGGAACCCGGACTTCACGTTCAACGAAATGTGAGCTGCTGCCGGTCTTAAAAACACCGAGTTAGGCGCAAGAATGAAACCGGCGGTGGGTCATAGCGCGCCCATCGTTATCTGGATCGCTCCGGCCGCGACCGGCAGAACGATCCAGACCTCCGTGACCGAACGGCCGGTAGCACGAACCAGCGCGTCAGCGTATAGGGACAACTGTCCACCATGCTCCATGGCAACTTGCTCCCACCTGTCTCTGGGAGCCGGGTTCGCCTTGTGGTCAAGCAGCACCCAGCCGTCAGCCACTTCCAGCAGCAGATCGATCCGCCCGTGCATAAATTGACCGCACGGGAGAATGGACTCGACGGGGATCTCCGCATGGCGGCGGCAATCCGGCCAGCGCAAGGAAATCCACCGGCCGAGGGCGCCGATCTGCCGCACCAGCCCGGATGGATCGATCGCGCCCTCCAGTCCGAAACCGTCGAGAATGCGTCCCGCCCGAGCCTCATCCATGGGTACGTCCGGATCGGTGAACGCCGTCGCAATACAGGCATGAATCGCGTTGCCAAGGGCCGTCATGTCGGTTCCCGTCTTCAGCGCGATCCGATCTCCGAGCGGCGCGGTATCTGTGATCCTGCATGGTCGTGCGACGGAAGCCGACGCGACAAGCGTTGCCGGCAGGCGTGCTGTACGCGAGGCAGGAACAGGGAACCACCGAAGGGACGAATCCGGATCAGCCGTCGCCGGCGTCGCCCCGGGCGCATCCAGGCTCTGGAAGTCGCACGGAACTTTCGAACCATCCGGCAGAACGATCGATTTTCTCGCACCATCCGGCGCGAGCCAGGGCGCATTCAGGGAACCCAGCCATTCGCACGTGCCCTTCTTCGCGGGAAACCCGAATACGAGACAGTCACGTGCTCGGGTCATGCTCACGTAGAGAAGGCGTTTGGCCTCGTCGATCGCTTCCGCGCACACACGAACCCCCTCCGGCGACTGGGCGATCACATCGGCCATGTCGACTTTCTTCTGGGCGCCGAACGGCCACGGCCAATAGCGGATCCAGCGGTCCTTGAGTGGAGCCGCGACGTCGAAGCTCGCGTCGGACCGAGCACCAACCGACCAGAGCCGATCCCGAATGCCCTTCTCCAGATCCAGGAGGATGACGATCGGCCATTCCAGACCTTTGGCCGCGTGATGCGTCATGACCTTGACCGCAGCAACCGGCGGTTCGGCGAGCATGTCGAGCTCCTCGTGCGCCTGCTCCCCGAGCCACAGGATAAGCCCGGGCACCGTCGCCGGTTCGCGTCGCGCGAGACATGCGTCCTCATACGATCGTGCAAGACGCAGCACGGCTTCCAGGTTGGCCAGTCGCACGCGCGCGACGAGTCCGTCCCGACGCCAACGCAGGACCCGTCCGGCGAGGTCGCACTGCACCATGACCAGCTCCATCGCCGCATACGGCGAAAGGAGTGGCGCCTGCGCGCGCAATTCTGCAATTCGAGAAAGCACCGGATGACCGTCCTTGGCCTCGTCTCGCCAGAGGCTACTGCCGCCACCGCGTTTGAGATAGCGCAACCGATCGGCCAGCCAGGACTCCGGCTCCTCGCAGTCCGCGAGCGACACGATCTCGGCGCTCGCCAGCGTGTCCCATGGGTCGTTCAGTCGTCGCAGGCACGCGAGCGCCAGCACGGCCTCGGGGGTGGAGAGCAATCCGGACTGTTGCGTAGCCCATGGCACGGAAACGGAGCGAAGGGCTGCCGCCACCGTCTGCACGTTCTTATTGGTCTTGGAGAGCACCGCGATGTCGCCGTAGTGCGCAGGCCGAGGACTGCCCGTTGCGGGGTCGATGACGCGATATCCGGAGGCAATAAGTGCCTTGATGCCTTCAGCGAGTGCCGCCGCTCTTTCCTGTACGTTCTTGCCGTTGAGCACCCAGTTAGCAAAGGCCGGGTCCGGGATTAGCTCCTTGCGAACGGGTGTGAGTTCCACCTCCGCGCGCGCGAGCCCAGGTGCAAAGGCATCGCCGAAGGCGCCATTGACCAGACGCACCAGGTGCGGCCGAGACCGGCGTGATTGCCCAAGGACCTCTCTGGAGCCCCCCAGAGTCGGAAGTTTTCCGAGCACGGCTTTCATCAATTCGGCGTCGCTGCCTCGAAACCCGTAGATGGCCTGTTTGACGTCGCCGACCCAGACTGTTTCGCGGGCAATGCGCGACAGGCGTACGAAGAGTTCGAGTTGGATGGGACTGGTGTCCTGGAACTCGTCCACCAGAAGCAGCTCCAGCTCCTCCGACAGTGCCTCGACGACTGCCGGCTTGTCCAGCAAGCCGAGAAACAGATGCTCCTGATCAACGAAGTCGATGACGCCCAGCTCGCGCTTTCTCCGGGCGTAGGCATCGAGCGCCTTTGCAGCGAGCATGAAGATCGCGGCAAGATACCGCTCGATATCTTGCCGCAGCCGAGGGTGCGCGACGAACCGGCTCGCGATGTCCGTTACGGGCTGCGCGGTTATCTTGAGCCCCGCCTCCGGTGCGCCCTTGGAGAGTTTGACCCAGTCAGCCCACACCGCGGTGCGGCTGCGGACTACGCGCAGTGTGTCGCGTGCGAGCGCGATATAGTCGGCCGTGTTCTTTTTTCCGGTCGCGCGCTTTTCGAGCTGAGGGATAGCAGTCTCGATTGTGCGTATGAGCGATGCGTCGAGGTCCTCTGCGGTCGGTGCGGGAAAGTGGGCGAGCAAGTCCTTCACGTTGCGCTCGCTGAACGTGGCACAGCGCGCGGGCGCAATATCGTTGGCCCGCGCCTGGTCCATGAGCGACTTGAGCGCATCTTCCCAGCTCTCGATGCCCAATCTCCGCGCAAGCTCGACGAGGTCCTGTACCGTGGCGCGCTCGGCGACCGCATCGATCGCCTCTCGCACGAGCGCGCCGGCCTGCGCTTCCTCAAGCACGCGTTGTTCCGGGGCCAGTCCCGCCTCGAAGGCGAAGCGCTCAAGGAATCCCCCGCACACGCTATTGACCGTGCCGATGCGTGCCTGACCCATCGAATTAGCCAGCGCGAATTCACCCTTTTCGAGGAGCGCGGCCTGGACCCGCTCGCGAAGCTCCGTGGCCGCCTTGCGAGTGAAGGTCATCGCAATCACTCCGCCGGGCGTGGCCTGCCCCGAGCTGAGCTTCTCGTGGAGGATCTGCGTGAGACGGTAGGTCTTGCCGCTTCCCGCACCCGCGCTGACGAATCTGAGTGTGCCAGGCATCGTCAGTCCTCCCAGCCGGCAAGCCAGCGGTACTCGTTGTAGGCTTCCCGCATCTCTTCCGGTTTGAGTGCGTCTGGAGGCCCCTCCGATTCCGTGGTCGGTTCGATGCCGTCGACGGCCACCTCGATCATTCCCGCATCGAGTTGGGATCGGCGCCATTTCCACGCAGTGACAAACTGCTCCCACAGCGGCGGTGTAGCGCCCGAGGAGCCTGATTGAACCGCTCGCGCCTCCGGAAAAAATCCCGTATCCGGCGCAAGGAGGCGAGACCCTTCGAGGATGAAATAGGAAACTTGTGGCTGCGCTCCCGTTTCCTGCCGCAGCATCTCCGCATACAGGGCCAGCTGCAGATGCCGATTCTTCGCGAGCCGGTCCTGATTGAAATTAGCGCCTGCCCATTTCATATCGACAATCGCCTGCTGTCCCGATGTGTTGCACACGATGAGATCGGCCTGCCCCTTGAGGTCGCCGCCAGGGAACATGCCGGCAAGATCGCGTTCCGGCTCCACCAGAACCACGCCCGCCGCTCCGAACTGGCGCTGGATCTCTTCGAGCGCGCGTCCCAGCACTGCACGCAACCGCTCGTAATCCCCACGCCGCCCCGGCATCAAGAGGACGGCGCCCTCCTCCGCGACCACCATGTCAAACTGCCGTGAGAACCAGGCCGTCAAGGCATCGCCGCGAAGGGTCTGCGCACCCCCGGTACGAAAGAACCGCTCGATCAGCCGATGGGCGAGATTGCCGTAGAGGCGGTTTTCATCGGCCACCGTCAGAAGGTTGGACGAGTTCAGCCGCGCAGTGTACTTCAGGACCCACTGATAGGGCGCATTCAGAAACGCATTGAGGCTGGAATAGGATTCCTGTGGGCGACGCGATATCGTGACCTCGGATGGCAGGTTCCACCACCGCCTGCGTCGCGGGAGAGGCGCATGCGCAACTACCGGAAGGTCTTCGCCGGCACAAGCAGTCACCAGATCTTCCAGCGGCTCCGGGCGCAGGCCATCCACACACCACTGGATTTCCTGCCAGAGCGGGTGGATCTCCTCACCCGGAGGAGGTAGGACGAGAACAAGCTGCTTCCGTGTGTTCAGGATGGGTCGAAGCCAATCCTGGCCTCGTTGCGCCAGCACTTCGTCGAGGTGCGGGAGTTCCGCGCCGGCTCGTGCGAGCGTCTCACGCTCGCTTCGGCTCCAGGGATAGTGACCGGGCAACGACGGCGCTCCCATCTGCCACCAGATTACCCGATCGAAGGGCTCTACTAATGCACCAGGGTCGGATACCGAAGGCACACACCCGACCTGAGCATGCATCGCGAAGTTCGGCGCACCGCGGGCTGTACAGTGGGAGACCAGCGCCTCAAGCTCCACGGGTGTGATCGAGGATTCCCCTTGGGCGGCCAATGCCTCAAGCGCCGCAGATACCGCGATGGCCTGGCTGTAGCCTGTCGCGCTGGCTGCGCTTTGAATGGGGTCCTGATCGGAAAACCTGGCGCAGAAATAGTCGCGGACCCTATGGGTTCTTGCGAGGAGCACCGTGAGCGGAGCACCGTGCGCGGGGCTGTACCGGGGATGCTCGACCCAGAACGCCAGGGCGGTGCGAAGATCGGCCGCACGCTCCGGATAAAGTCGTTCGATCTCTTCAATGGCTTCGCGCCAACGTGGGCCTCCGATTCCTGGACATTCCGCGATCACCTCGGCCAGGCGCCGGCTGGCATAGCCGGGCACTGGGCCTATCGGGTGGGAGAGAAACTGAAGGAGTGCATAGACATCGAGCGGCTCCCACACCGTGGCGAGGGCAAGCGGCAAGACCTGAAGTGCAGGTACCAACGGACTCGAATCCTGGAATCCCTGTCGGGCGATATCGACGGCATCGAGCGTCGCGTCGAGTAACGAGCCGTCCTGCTCGGCGACAATCGCGACCTCTTCCTGCCGCGAGGTCAACGTCTTGGCCACCCAGCGCGCCGCCACCAGACGGGTCTCCGCGCGGACGACGCGGAGGCTGCCATCGTCCGACCAGGCGATCTTTCCGTTGGGCTTCTTGCCTTCATGGGCAGACTTGAGTGCGATCTGCAGCTTTCCCAGTACGGTCTTCTCGTCTGCCGAAGGCCCATACGTTCGAACCGATCGCACCGGCAGCTTCGCGAGCACGTCACGCCAGCGCTTTGGAAACGCCTCCACCGGGTCGACCAACTCGACGCGCTCGATCTTGGACTGCTGTCGCGAGAGGGACTCGGCCACTTGGACCAATCGTTCCCCAAGCGACGGAAACAGGAGATGGCGGGCGATGCGCTCCACGTCCGCCATGTTGGCGATCCGCACGCCCGCCCCGGAAGGCAACTCGCCGTTCCAGCCGTGCAGATACCAATCGTCCCGCCACGACAAGAGTGAAGCGGATGCTCCGATCGGATCAATCCCGAACGAGGCATGGTAGAAACGATCCGGCGTGTCACAGCGCGTGAGACATTCGCGGTACTGCGTCACTCGGTGCGCCTGCGTGCATTCCGCACGAAGCAAGCCGAGCCTTGTCTCAAGCAGGTTCAGCAATCCGAGGGGGCCAACCACCGGCATTCCCAACCGATTGGCTGGTCGCCATCCGTGTTCGCCATCCAACCGCAGCCCGAAAGTGATCTTCATTTGATGGTCTCAGCCGCTAACAGGTTGCGGAAAAACGTGGTTTATACATACAACATCGCTGAGATCTCACAGCATGGCGACGATGCCACAAAAGCTCAGGATGCTCAAAAAGGCCGTCCAGCAAGGCCGCAGTGAGCGAAGAGGCGAGGCGTACGCTTCGGTACGTTGAGCTTCTGAGCGACGCGAGAACGCCGTTGGCGGACTTTTTCAGCATTCTGCTAAATGCTCGATGCCTCATGATTCTGGCCAATGTAATTCGGAGTGGGCACTACAGCAGGCCCTGTATAGTTTCCAGAGCCGCGACCGTTCCAGCGAATTCGTAAGGCAGCAATGTTGTAGCGCGGTGTGAACAGGGGAGGGACCGCGACGTCAAACCGTTGGGCGATCACAGCTGGCGAGGCCGTTTGGGTAAAGCGCCCACACATGGGAAGCCACTCTAGCATAGGAATATCTGAGCATGCGATGAATCAGGAATCCAAGCAGATCAATGAGGTGTCTGAGCCTGCCAGCATGCCGATCGACTCGATCGATTGGTAAATAGATGAAAATATAACTATTTCCCCATCCCAAGTTTGGGGCGCTTTCTCGCGTTTGGGTGCTTTCTCGCGGCTGAAAGCGTATTCTGCGGCGGCAATAGTTGAGTGGGAACCTAGCCTGTCTGGGGTTGTCACCGACGGAACAAACAGGGAAGTCTGCGATCTCTGGATCAATATATGATCGGGAGCACCTGTAACTGATTCAATCTCCAGTCTGACCATTATCTTAGAAGGTAGAACTGACTATGCAACCAACACAGGCCACTAAACGTATCAAGGTCAAAGCACTTGAACTGCTTGAACAGCATCCTGAAGGGTTACGGTATTCGGAGCTACACGCAAAAATTATGGCAGCCGATGGCAGCTTTAAACCAAATACCGTAAACGGCTGTATTTGGAATCTCGACGCCACCTTCCCTGAGAAGGTTTACAAACCATCCAAAGGACTTTTTCGCCTCTTGAAGAACAGGCCTCTGGAATCGGAGTCTCCAGACTTGCCTCCCGCAGCCCCACTGACCACCAGCCAAATCAGAGAAGAGGACTTTTATGCTCCCTTCGCTGATTGGCTAAAAAACGAAATCGAAGATGTAACCCACGCCATACCTCTTGGCGGAAATAAATTTAAAGACAAGTGGAGAACGCCAGATGTTATCGGGAAACGTGAGCCGATGCGTAGTGACATCATCAAAGGGCCTACAGAAATAGTGTCCGCAGAAATTAAGACGGAATCCCTCCAACTTGTTACCGCATTCGGGCAGGCATCCGCCTATAAGCTATTTAGTCATAAGGTTTATCTTGTCGTCCCTCGCCAATCTCAGAGTGAAGAAACATCACGCCTCGACTCTCTGTGCCAAATATTCGGCATTGGCTTGGTAACTTTTGATGCAAAATCGCCCGCAATACCTGACTTCAGGATTCTGGTCCGTCCTGTCCGCCATGAGCCAGATCTTTTCTACACGAACAAATACATGGCCCGAATCGAGAAGGAATTGTTCTCCTGAGTCCGATAGTAGTCAGCTTGTTTCCGTGTCGAATCGTAGATGTAAAAGTTTTCTAGATTAATATGGAAATAATCGACAACATCAATCGCCTTCTCGGCGACGACTTGAAGCAAGTCATTCAGCCTGGATCGAAGCTCAAAGTGGCAGCCTCATGCTTCTCAATTTATGCGTTTGAAGCCTTGAGGGCGGAGTTGGAGACAATCGAATCCCTCCAGTTTATTTTTACTTCACCTACTTTTGTCCCCGGTGAGGTCACCGACAAACTCAAAAAAGAGCACCGCGAGTTTCACATTCCCAAGCTTGAACGCGAGCGCAGTCTTTACGGCAGTGAATTTGAAGTGCGTCTACGGAATGAACTTACGCAGAAGGCCATCGCCAAAGAATGTGCCGACTGGATGCGACACAGGGCAATCTTTCGATCGAATCGAGGCCGAGCTCCCATGCAGCAGTTCGCGGCCGTCACCGCGGAGGGCAAAGAATCCGTTTATATTCCGCTTCACGGGTTCACTGCCGTGGACCTAGGCTATGAAAAAGGAAATGCCGTCTCCAATTTCGTCAATCGGATCGATGAGCAGCCACTCACCACAACCTATCTTTCACTATTCGATCAGATCTGGAACGACCCGGAGAAGCTCGAAGACGTTTCCGCGAAGCTCCATGAACACATCGCCTCGGTGTATCAGGAGAATTCGCCGAAGCGCATCTACTTCTTGATGCTCTATAACATCTTTAGCGAGTTCCTAGAGGACATCAGCGCTGATGTCCTGCCCAACGACCGCACGGGGTATCAGGATAGCCTCGTGTGGAAGAAGCTATTTAACTTCCAACGCGACGCCGCCACGGGTGTCATCAATAAGCTCGAGACCTACAACGGATGCATCCTGGCTGACAGCGTTGGGCTCGGAAAGACCTTCACCGCGCTGGCCGTGATCAAATATTACGAGCTGCGGAATCGCTCCGTGCTCATTCTCTGCCCGAAGAAACTCGCGGACAACTGGCTCACCTATAAAGGCAACCTCGTCACCAACATCTTCGCCAAAGACCGCTTCGGCTACGACGTGCTCTGCCACACCGACCTGCTCCGCGAGAGCGGGTATTCATTCGGTTTAGCCCTGAACCGTGTGAACTGGGGCAATTACGACCTCGTGGTCATCGACGAGTCTCACAACTTCCGCAACAACACTGCGTTCGAGGACCGGGAGACCCGGTATCAGCGCTTGTTGAATCAAGTCATCCGGCAGGGCGTGAAGACCAAGGTCCTGATGCTCTCCGCCACGCCGGTGAACAATCGTTTCACCGATCTCCGCAACCAACTAGCACTCGCCTACGAAGGCGATCCGGAAAATCTCAGCACCAAGCTCAAGTCCGACAAGCACATCGATGAAATCTTCCGCCGCGCCCAGGCGGCTTTCAATGCTTGGTCTGGTCTTCCGCCCGAAGAACGCACCGCCGCTGCAATCCTCAACTCCCTGGACTTCGACTTCTTCGAGGTTCTCGACAGCGTGACTATTGCCCGCTCCCGCCGGCATATCCAGACCTACTACGACACCAAGGACATTGGCACATTCCCGGAGAGGCTAAAACCGTTGTCCTTCCACTGTCAGCTCACTCACCGCAAGGATGTCATTGGTTTCAACGAAATCTTTGGGCGGTTAAACACACTCGCACTCGCCGTGTATGGGCCTTTGAGCTATGTACAGCCAAGCCGGTTGTCACAGTACGAGAGGCTTTACGATCCAGACGTAGGCATCGGCCACGGCAACCTCAAGCAGTCCGGTCGTGAGAAGGGCATTCAGGCGCTGATGACCGTGAATCTGCTCAAGCGTCTGGAAAGCTCGGTGCATTCCTTCCGCCTCACGCTGAAGAGTCTGGCGGACCAACACCACCACACGCTTGAGAAGATCGAGGCTTTTAAAAAAACTGGCCGTGATGCCACCTTCGCCGACGTGTCTCCCGCCTTTGCCGATGCAGAGCCAGACGACGAAGCCGAATTCCCCAGCCCCGACGATGCACGAATCGGTAACAAGGTACAGATCAATCTCTCGGACATGGACCTTCCCCGCTGGGAGCGTGAGCTGCGTACTGACCTCAATATCATCGAAGAGTTGCTCGCGGAGATGCACAAGGTCACGCCATCTGATGACGCGAAGCTCCAGCACCTCAAAACGACGATCCTCAGTAAGCTGGCTTCACCAATCAATTCCGGAAACAAAAAGGTTTTACTCTTCACCGCCTTTGCGGACACAGCAGACTACCTGTATGAGCACCTCGCGCCATTCTTTCTGGAAAAGAAGCAGCTCCATACCGGCAAGGTCACTGGGGGGGATAGTCCCAAGAGCACGCTCAAAAAAACCTACGACTTCCAATCGCTGCTCACGCTGTTCTCCCCACGCTCCAAGGAGAAAGCCGCCATCCTCCCGAGGGAACCAGGTGAGATTGATTTACTCATCGGCACCGACTGCATTTCCGAAGGCCAGAATCTCCAGGATTGCGACTACCTCATCAATTACGACATCCATTGGAATCCCGTCCGGATCATCCAGCGCTTTGGCCGCATCGACCGTATCGGCTCTCAGAATAAATTCATCCAGTTAGTCAATTACTGGCCCGACATTACGCTCGACGAATACATCAATCTCAAGGAACGCGTCGAAAACCGCATGGTCATCGCTGATGTCACCGCCAGCGGGGACGACAACCCCCTCGACTCCCGCGCCAACGATGTTGCCTACCGCCGCGAGCAGCTTCGCCGTCTGCAAGAGGAAGTCATCGAGCTGGAAGACCTCAAGACTGGAATTTCCATCACCGATCTCGGGCTAAATGATTTCCGCATGGATCTGGTGAATTATGTGAAGACTCACGGGGATCTCGCCAGCCTGCCAAACGGCATGCACGCTGTTGTTCCGTCCGCGCCCGAGCGCGGCCTCGTGCCCGGCGTCATCTTTACTCTACGCAATCGCAACGACGGTGTGAACATCAACCGGCAGAATCGCCTGCACCCGTATTATCTCGTCTATGTCGGACAGGATGGGAACGTTGTTGTCCACCACACGGACGCCAAGCGGTTGCTAGATCTCGCGCGCGCTGCTTGTAAAGATAGAAACGATCCCATTCCCGAGGTCTATCAGCCGTTCAATCGTGCCACTCAGGACGGTCGCCGCATGGACGCATATTCGGCACTCTTGCAAAAAGGCATTCAGTCCATGATCGAGATCAAGGAAGAGAAGGACATTGATAGCCTCTTTACCGGGGGCAAAACAACCGCCTTACTCAACACAATCAACGGCCTTGGCGACTTTGAGTTGATTGCGTTTCTCGTGGTTCAGCCCGTCGTTTAAAACCATATGTTTGCCTACCCGAAACAAGCCGAAATCAACCGGGTAGTTCCCAAGACCAAAATCTACGCGCATGCGAAGGTGTCCAAGCGCATCAAGGAACTCTTCGTGACGCAGGTCGAAGAGATTCTTTGGAAATACAAGCTCTCGCCGGAGACGATCAATTTGCCCGCGCGCAACGGTATCAACGAGATTCAGGTGTTTGAAATTGTGCTCAAGACGCCGGAACTAGACGTAGATGTCCTCCAAGCAATCGAAAAGGCCATCCCATTCCCGCTGGTGTTTCAGCTCACACACGAAGCGCAGGTCCGCTTTGCCGCTGTCTACAAACGGCCCAGCGACGCCGATGCGTCGAAGTGGGTTATCGAGGCTAGCTTTCAAACTGAATTGCAACCGGCGGACGCCGAACGGCTGCCGCTCCCGGTCGCGCTTGACCTCGCTGGGCTGTACGCGCACATTGTCCGGTGCCACATTCCGCTGCCGTCGCGATCCGGAGAAGGACTCGCGGCGCATGTGGCCCGCTTCAATGAACTGGAAGCGAAGAAGAAGGCTCGGCAACAGCTGGAGACCCGGCTCGGCCAAGAAAAGCAATTTAATCGGAAGGTGGAGCTGAACGCCGCACTGCGCTCACTTTCACAAGAACTCGAAACACTTAGCAAACACTGACGGATTGCCCCATGGAAAAACTTAAGCTGCATACGCCGAATCTGACTTCGGAAAATATCGAGAAGGTCGTCGCCCTGTTTCCGAACTGCGTCACCGAGACGAAGGACGAAAAGACAGGGCAGCTCAAACGGGCGATTGATTTCGACCAACTTCGACAAGAACTTTCTGGTCATATCGTCGAAGGCCCGCGCGAGCGGTACCACCTCGACTGGCCCGGCAAGCGGGAGGCGTTGTTGGCCGCGAATGCGCCAATTGCCAAAACTCTAAGGCCTTGCCGAGAGGAAAGCGTGGACTTCGATACCACCAAGAACCTCTTCATCGAAGGCGATAACCTCGATGCCTTGAAGCTGCTTCAGGAAATTTACCTCGGGAGGGTAAAGATGATTTACATCGACCCTCCCTACAATACGGGAAACGATTTCATATACGAAGATGATTTCTCTGAGACTAATGAAGACTATAAACGCCGCTCAAATCAGAAGGACGAACGTGGAAATAGATTGATTGCAAATACGGACTCTAATGGCCGTTTCCACTCCGATTGGCTGACGATGGTTTATTCGCGACTGCGATTGGCAAAAAATCTTCTATGTGATGATGGTCTCATTTTCATTTCTATTGACGACAATGAGGTCGCTAGCCTTCGCCATGTGTGCGACGAAGTGTTTGGGCGAGAGAACAATGTCGAAACCTTCATCTGGAAAAAAAGTTATGGGGGCGGCCCAAAGGAAAAATACGCGGTAACACAGCACGAGTATGTGCTGCTCTATGCGAAAACCAAAGCGGGGCTTTCTCCTTTCAGCCTTAAATATGATCCGGCAAAGATTGTACGGTATTACAAGGGGCAGGATGAGCACTTTAGTGTGCGCGGCCCTTTTCGGCTGAAACCATTGGAAGCAACAAAGAGCATGGATTCGAGGCCAAACCTTGTTTATGGCATCCCTTCACCCGATGGGGACGAAATTTGGCCAGAGCGCCAGTGGTTGTGGAGTAAAGAAAGGGTACTGAAAGCGATCGAAGACAAAGGTGTGGTATTCATCACGAACGGCGAACGACGCACGGTCAACTATAAGCAATATCTGCGGGATGAAGAAGGCGTGGAGCGAGGCGAGAAACCATTCTCTGTTATTGATGGCATTTACACTCAACAGGGAACGGATGACTTGCGAACGATATTTGATGGAAAGCTTGTCCTTCAATTCCCAAAACCATTAGCACTCATTCGGAAATTCATCGAGATTGGAATGCCGGACAGAGAGACTGGCATCGTGCTCGACTTTTTCTCCGGCTCGGCGACTACCGCCCATGCAGTAATGGCCGTTAACGCTGAAGACGGCGGAAAGCGGCAGCACATCATGGTTCAACTTCCTGAACCGTGTGACGAGGGGAGCGAAGCCTACGGCGCTGGGCTGAAAACTATTTCTGAAATTGGCAAGGAACGCATCCGCCGCGCTGGATCCAAGATCAAAGCCGAAAACGCTACCAACGCCCCGAATCTCGACATCGGCTTCCGCGTTCTGAAGATCGACACATCCAACATGAAGGATGTGTATTACGCGCCAGATGAGGTGAAGCAGGACCAACTAGCGCTGCATACCGACAACATCAAGGAAGATCGCACGCCGGAAGACCTGCTCTTCCAAGTGCTAGTGGATTGGGGCGTGGATCTGGCCTTGCCCATCGCTCAGGAAACTATTGCCGAGAAAACCGTTTTCTTCGTGGATGGCAATGCTCTGGCCGCCTGCTTCGACCCGAATATCAGCGAGGACCTCGTGAAGGAACTAGCAAAACGCAAACCTCTCCGCGCCATCTTCCGTGACAGCAGCTACGACAGGGACAGCACGAAGATCAACGTAGAGCAGATCTTCAAGCTCCTCAGCCCAGAAACTGAAGTGAAGTCGCTGTAAGCCATGAAGCTAAAATTCAAACAACAGGCTTTCCAGACGGATGCCGTGAAGGCGATTGTGGACTGCTTTGCCGGCCAGCCAAGGAACCATGGCTCCAAATATGCCATTGACCCCGGCCGAGCCGCTGCGGGCAGCATGGTCGCGCTTCCTGGAATGGAAAGTGATGGCTTTGCGAATGCCAATATCGCCCTACCACCAATCCTGATCCTGGAGAATCTGCACAGTATCCAGCGGCGCCAGAACCTTCCTAATTCGCCGGAGCTGAAGAAAACATCCGTCTGCGATGTCAATCTTGACATCGAGATGGAAACCGGTACGGGCAAGACCTACTGCTACATCAAGACGATGTTCGAGCTAAACCGGGAGTACGGGTGGAGCAAGTTCATCGTGGTGGTGCCCAGCATCGCCATCCGTGAAGGCGTGTTGAAATCCTTTGAGGACATGGCGGAGCACTTTCTTGGGCTATATGGCAAGCGCGCCCGCTACTTCGTCTATAACTCCAAGGATCTCCCAAGCCTGGAGAGCTTTTCCTCCGACGCCGGCATTAACGTAATGATCATCAACGTACAGGCGTTCAATGCCCGTGGCGAGGATGCCCGGCGCATTTATTTGGAGCTGGATGATTTTCAGTCGCGCCGGCCCATTGACGTCATCAAAAAGAACCGCCCCATCCTGATCCTCGACGAGCCGCAGAAGATGGAAGGCAAGGCCACAACGGAAAAGCTGGCGGAGTTCAACCCACTCATGATTTTGCGTTATTCCGCCACCCACAAGACGGAGCACAACAAGGTCTATAGGCTCGACGCCATCGATGCGTATAACCAGAAACTCGTGAAAAAGATCGCGGTGCGCGGTATCACAGTAAAGGGCCTCGCCGGGACAAATGCGTACCTGTATCTGGAGTCTATTCGCATCGCGACCACCAAGCCGCCAGAAGCGCGGGCCGAGCTCGAAATCTTACAAGCCAACGGGATCAAGCGTGTCCATCGGCTGCTGAAAAGGGGTGACGACCTATTCACGCTTTCGGACGGCCTAGAGCAATATCGGGGCTTCGTAGTGTCTGACATCAACGCCATCGAGAATACCATCAGTTTCACTAACGGTGCTGTCCTCGGAGCGGGGGAAGCTACCGGTGATGTAAATGAATCCTCTCTGCGACGCATCCAGATCCGCGAGGCCATCAAGGCGCACTTCGAAAAGGAGAAGATGCTCTTTGGCCAAGGAATCAAGGTGCTCTCGCTCTTCTTCATCGATGAGGTAGCTAAGTATCGCAGCTACAACGAAGCTGGGGAACAGGCCGGGGTATATGCCCAAATGTTCGAGGAAGAATACGATGCCCAGCTCAACGAACTGCCATTGCTGGAGGACACGCCCTACAACCGCTACCTCAAAGGCATCCAGACGACCAAGACGCACAATGGCTATTTCTCCATCGACAAGAAGACCAAACGTCTAGTGAACCCCGACGTGAAGGTGCGTGGTGAATCGGCCGGCGAAGCCGACGACGTGGACGCCTACGATCTCATATTGCGGGACAAGAAGCGTCTGCTGACTTTCGATGAGCCGGTGCGCTTTATTTTCTCCCACTCCGCCCTGCGCGAGGGCTGGGACAACCCGAATATCTTTGTGATTTGCACGCTTAAACATAGCGACAATAACGTCTCGCGTCGGCAGGAAGTGGGTCGAGGAATGCGGCTGTCCGTTACTCAAAGTGGTGACCGGATGGATGATCCCGCCACCGTGCATCAGGTCAACGTGCTCACCGTCGTGGCCAATGAGAGCTACAAGGACTTCGTCGCCGGCTTGCAGAAGAACATCAGTGACTCGCTGTCAGCGCGCCCCAGACAGGCCAACGAGGAATACTTCAAGGACAAGGTGCTCAAGACACCAACCGGCGACGTGAAGGTCACGCCGCACATGGCGAAGTTGATCGAGCGTTATCTCGTGAAGAATGATTACTCGGACACCAACGAGTGCATCACTGAGCAGTATCATAAAGCGAAGAAAGAGGGTGCGCTGGCGGCCCTACCCACAGAACTGGAGCATTACAAAGAGCAGGTGCTTCAGCTGATCGACAGCGTGTTCAGTGCGGCTCAGCTGCCCGAGATCGAGGATGACCGGAAGGGGAAGGTGAATCACCTCAACGCCAACTTCGAAAAGAAGGAGTTCCAGGAGCTCTGGAGCCGCATCAACCGCAAAGCCATCTATGCGGTGGACTTCAAGTCCAGCGAGCTCATCAAGAAGTGCATCAAGACGCTCGACAAGGAACTCAGAGTCACGCCGCTTCAATACACGGTGACTGATGGCGAACAAAAGGAAGAGGCTAAATACGATGAGGTGAAGAAGGGCGACTCCTTCGTGGTGAAGCAGAACCAGACCGACAGCCTGACCAGCTCAGCCCGTTCCGCCGTGAAATATGACATCATTGGCAAACTGGCGGAAGCTACTAAGCTTACTCGCCAGACCATTGCCACCATTCTGCGCAGCATTAATATCGCGGTATTCGGTCAATACAAGACAAACCCCGAGGATTTCTTATTGAAGGCCGGCACACTCATTAATGAGCAGAAAGCTACGGCTATCGTCGAACACCTCGCGTACAATCCGCTTGAAGAAACCCATACGATCGACATCTTCACGCAGAAAAAGGAAGACCTAAGTAAGGGGTTCAAAGCAAACCGTCACATTTACGATTACGTTTTTACCGATTCGAGCAATGAACGCACGTTCGTCGGCGAACTCGATGCCAGCTCGGAAGTCGTTGTGTATGCCAAATTGCCCAAAGCCTTCCATATCCCGACCCCGGTCGGGAACTACAACCCAGACTGGGCCATTGCCTTTAAGACTGGAACGGTGAAGCACATATATTTTGTGGCAGAGACCAAAGGCTCCATGTCTTCGATGGACCTCCGGAAGATCGAAGAATCCAAAATCGAATGTGCTCGAAAGTTCTTCGCCAAAATCACGTCCGATCAAGTGAAATACGATGTAGTGGACAGCTATGGGAAGCTGATGGAGTTGGTGAAGTAGGCGCCATCGAAACCGTCCCCCATCAATTTTTCCCCCATGCTGGCTAAGCCAAGGAGCTTCTCGTGATCGCCACAAAATCCGTCTACTCACCCATCGAACCACGCAAGGATGGCTTACGCATCCTCGTCACTCGACTTCGTGGACGCGGCTTGCCGGCCTCACGCTGTGACGTGTGGATGGCCAACTTAGGCCCTAGCCAAAAATTGCTCGCCGCTATGCGTTCCCAAAAGATTACCTGGGGCGAATTCGGCCGGCGCTACCGCGCCGAGTTGCAGGAGAGTGGAAGTATCGATAAGCGCAACCCCTTGATCAAGAACCACGGGCAGAAGTTCACCCTACGACTGCTTCAGGAACTTGGTCGCAGAGGCACCGTCACCTTGATGTGCCACTGTGATGAGGACCAGCCCCACTGCCATCGGCATATTCTCAGTAAGGTCCTCGCGGGGAAGATATGAATCCATCTTGTTTTGGTGATATGCAAAAGGCGCAGCTCACCACCACCCAAGCCGAAAGCCGCCGCCTCCTCGAAGCCGTCCTTGCTGAGGCGCTTCAGCCTAATGTTGCGCTTACTGGAGGATAGGTCACATGCGAATTGTTTTTATTGAAATTCAAAATTATAGGGGAATAAAGAAGCTTGATTGGGCTCCGACAGCGCATGTGAATTGTCTTATTGGTCCTGGTGACTCTACTAAGACCACGATCCTCGATGCGATTGAGCTTGCGCTAAACCCCAGGTCATACATGCTCGCAGACGACTCCGATTTCTTCAATCTCGAGGTCGAGAAGCCTATCTGTATTACGGTAACACTAGCCAGTTTACCCACCGAGCTCAGGTCTGATGATCGCTATGGAATGCATCTTCGCGGATGGAACGCGCAGGACTCTACGGTCGAGGATGAGCCAAATGGAAATCTGGAAGACGCGTTATCTATCCGTGTCACGATCGACAAATCGCTTGAAGCGCGCTGGTCGATCTTCAATGACCGTATCGAGAAAGAGGGTGGTGATCCACCAACGATTCGCTACAAAGATGCAAAGCAGATGGCGACAACCCGACTCGGAGCGTATGCTGAGCGGCATTTGGGCTGGGGCCGTCAGTCGGTTCTCACGCGGATTGGAGAAGGGTCCGACAGTGTTAATCTTCAATTGGCGGAGGCGAGCAGGGCGGCACGCGAGACATTCCGCAAGAGCAATCAGAATATTTTTAAAATAATCGTCTCACGGGTAGAACAGCTTGGGAGAAAATTCTCCGTACCCATTCGTGATAAATATGCGGCTGAGCTCGATGTTCAGGGTGTCAATATTACAGCTGGGGGTATCTCTCTCCATGATGGCAAGCTGCCGCTGAGGCGGCTGGGAACCGGCTCATCCAGACTGATTGTCTCAGCGATGCAGCACGATGCTGGAGGCTCGCATATTGCGCTCATAGATGAAGTTGAACATGGGCTTGAACCGCATCGCATTGCAAGGCTGCTGACGCACCTAAAGTCTCTCGACATTGATGAGAGTAAGGTCCCACCGTCACAAATGTTCATGACAACCCATTCCCCGGTTGTCATCAGGGAACTTACTGCCAACGATTTATTCACTGTTCGTTCAAGCGCTGGTGTCACTGAGGTTCGGTCCGTCGCATTGACTGCAAAGGATCTTCATTCCGCCCAAGGCCACCTGCGCCGGTCACCTGACGCGTTTCTTGCGCGAAAGATCCTCGTTGGCGAGGGTCGAACCGAACACGGACTGCTGCGAGGCCTCGATGCATGGTGGAGCCAGAAGGAAAAGGATTCGTTCGCCCTGCGGGGGGTAATCGCCATCGATGGAGGTGGCAACACAGTTGCCCCAGTTATCGCCGAGCATTTGCTCGATCTTGGGTACGAGGTCGCTCTCCTACTCGACACAGACAAAGCGATTCCTGCTGGCCAGATTTCCTCTGTGAAAATGAAAGGTGGAACAATTTTTGAATGGCCTGACAACTGCTCGACCGAGGAGAGAATATTCCTGGATGTACCGTGGGAGACGGCCATTGCACTCGTAAAGCTTGCAGAAGACCATGTGGGATCTAGCAGCGTCAGAGCCCATATCAATAATGTGTGTAAGGCAAAGTTGCTTGCCGAGATCTCTGACCTTGTTCTCCCCAACAGTCTCGACACCAATAAATTTCGTCATGCTCTCGGGCTGGCAGCTAAGAATGATACGAGACCCTGGTTCAAAGATATCACCAGAGGGGAGTGGCTTGCCGAGAATGTTGCGCCCTGTCTCGATAAAATTTCTGACAAACCGCTAGCGAAAATAATCACTAGCCTGAGAGAGTGGGTCGATGCGTGATGAACCCGGACGCGGAAATTGCCCAGCTTGTCGTTTCCTTGAAATGTGGAAGTGTGGTCGCTGCGGCAGGCTGCGGAAAGACCGAACAGATTGCGAGGGCTACTCAGATTGCTGAAGGGCGTAGGCTTATCTTGACCCATACGCATGCGGGCGTGGACGCGCTTCGAGCACGACTTAAGATACACAAGGTCCCGAGCGAAAAGTTCCGTATCGACACAATTGCTGGCTGGTGCCTCCGCTATGCAGCGTCCTTCCCAAAACGGTCCAGTCTCACATGCGCGAGCCCGCGATCCGACAAAGAGTGGAATGCTGTCTATGAAGCGGCTGCTAGGCTCATCCGGATCGGCGCGGTCAAGGGCGTATTGGCGTCATCCTATTCCGGTGTCTTCGTCGATGAGTACCAGGACTGCTCGGGCCTTCAACATCAAGTCATCAAGGCGATAGCCGATTATCTTCCGGTATGCGTATTCGGTGACCCACTTCAGGCTATTTTCGACTTTAAAGGTCAGACATTAGTCGATTGGGGCGCTGATGTATTCCCCGTTTTCGACAAGGCGGGGGAAATGAACACGCCTTGGCGGTGGAGGAATGCAGGGAATGCAGAGTTGGCCGACTGGCTAGCCGGTGTACGCCTCACTCTTGAACAGGGTGGCAACATCGACTTGACGAGTCGCCCAGGATGTGTGAAATGGGAAAGTCTTCCTAGTGATCCAAAAGTTCGGCAAGCCACAATCGTAGGCACTTGTAAGCGCGTAATGGGTAAGGCAAGCAATGCACGGCTTATCGTGATCGGTGACCCTGCTAACATTAATGGGCGGGCCGCTCTTGCCCAAAAGCTTGCCGCAGCGGGTTTTTCCAACATTGAGCCTCTTGGCAGTAAGCATCTGTATGAGTTTGCGAAGAAATTTGAAGCTGCTAAAGGATTCCCACGTCTTGAAAAGGCTCTGGATTTCATCTGTGCTTGTATGGTCGGCGCTGAAAAAACTGATTTTCTTAAAGCTGTGAAGTCTCATGCGTCTGGTAAAAAGTGCGGAACTGCCAAATTTGGCGATCTGATCAGAGTCGGCATTGCTGTTGCCGAAGGCACTGCTGAGAATGCTGTGCTTGAATTGATGCAAGGTTTCCATGACAAGAAAACCACCCGTCTATTTCGCAGGGAATTGTTCTTTTCAATGTGCTCAGCATTGAGAATCAAGGCGACACGGCAGCACGATGAACTTACGGATGTAATATGGGACGTTCAAAACCGCATTCGTCATAGTGGTCGCTGGATTGGGAAGCGCAGCATCGGCAGTACGCTTCTCGTGAAGGGGCTTGAGTTCGATCACGCCGTGATTATTCATGCAAACAGTATGAGCCGGAAGGACTGGTACGTGGCGCTTACGCGAGCAACCACCAGTGTAACGATTCTTTCTCCGTCTGAATGCTTTTCCCCGTCGGCATAGTGAGACGAACGCAGGTGCCAGACCAATACGTTCTTAATATCCGTAGGCCGGCTCTGTCTCGACTATCAGAACAAGGCTAATGTCACTGATGGAAGCTACTCTGGGTGAGGAGATCTTTCAGGAGCAGATGATGGTGGAACGCCTCGCGATCCCAGCGAATACGGAATTGATCATCGGAATTATTAATACTGATACCACGGTGACGTGGGATCTGGTTTCATGCATGGCCAAGCCGCTCTCGAACGAACCTGATTGAGCTCTTAATGCGCTTTATTCACGCCTCAGATCTCCATATTGATAGCCCTTTACGCGGCCTCGACCGCTATGACGGTGCCCCAGTTGAACGGTTGCGGACCGCCACGCGTAGCGCGCTTGAACGGCTGGTGGACAAGGCCCTCACCGAGCGCGTTGACTTCGTTCTCTTCGCCGGAGACATCTACGACCGCGACTGGCATGACTTCCACACTGGTTTGTTTTTCCGCGAACAGATGGTGCGCCTAGGCAGGGCGGATATCCGTGTATTCATCGTCCAAGGCAATCATGATGCGCAGGGCGTGATCTCGAAGCAATTGGCTCTGCCGCCGAACGTCACCGTGTTTTCCAGTCGTAGTGCTCAGACCGTTAAGATCGATGAGTTGTCGGTCGCGATTCATGGACGCAGCTTCCCGGAGCGCGAGGTGGATGAAGACCTCGTCCCTTCCTACCCGGCACCGGTGACGGGTTTCTTCAATATCGGCATGCTGCATACCAGTCTGACCGGCCGGCCGGACCATGATTCCTACGCACCGACCGATCTCCCAACGCTGGTGGCCAAGGGCTACGATTACTGGGCGTTGGGACATGTCCACGCGCGTGAGGTGGTCTGCGAGCATCCACGCATCGTCTTCCCCGGAAATCTTCAGGGTCGCCATGCCAAAGAAACGGGGGCCAAGGGCTGTGAGATGGTCACGGTGGAAGCGGGACGGATCGAGGCAGAATTCGTTGCGCTGGACGTGGTGCGCTGGAGTCAGGTGTCGGTGCCGCTTGACAGTGTCGACCGGTTGGAAGCGCTAAGCGATGCGTTTAGTCATGCGCTGAAGCCGGTGCTCATCGGGACAACGGATCGATTGCATGCGGTACGTGTGACGCTCACGGGATCGACCGAGTTGCACCGACTGGAGGCCAACCAGCCGGGCACACTGGCAGCTGCGATGCACGCGGCGGCTCAGGACGTAAGCGAGGCAGAGATCTGGATTGAGCAGGTACGGCTGGAACTGTCCACGCCGCTAGATCGTGCCCAGGCTGCGCTACGGCAGGATGCCGTGGGCGAACTGGTACGTCTTGTTGATTCGATTGCAGGAGACCCTGCGGAGCTGATGCGCAGGGCACAGGCTGAACTCGGCGATCTACTCGGCGCATTGCCACAAGAAGTCGCTGCCGGTGATGTGCCGAAACTCGACGATCTCGGCGAGCTGAAAAGCTTGTTGATAGATGCAGAAGCAACAGTGCTCGCGCGCCTGGCTGCGTCCGGAGAAGGCACATGAAACTCGTCCGGTTGTTGTTGCAGGCCTTTGGCCCCTTCACAAATAAGGTAGTAGACTTTTCTACGGGCCCAACCGATCTTCATCTGATTTATGGGCCGAATGAAGCGGGAAAGTCGTCCGCGTTGCGGGCGATGACGGACCTGCGCTTCGGCATCCCCCTGCGCAGCCCGGATGATTTTGTCCACGCGACCGGTGATTTGCGCATCACCGGTGTGTTCGTTGACCAAGCGGGCCAGCGGGTTGGCTTGATTCGGCGAAAGGGCAGAGGTGCGACGCTCGCTCGTCTCGATGTCGACACGGAGCAGCCTGACCCCTCTCTTGAGGTAGAAAGTACGCATGAACGGGAATTGACAGGAGGGCTGGAGCGTGCCGAGTTCGAAGCCATGTTCGGACTGAATCATGCGCGCCTACGCGAAGGCGGTAAATTGCTTTTAGCGGGCGAAGGTGATCTGGGTTCAGTCCTGTTCGAAGCTAGCGCGGGCACACGTGGCATCGCAACGCTGCTAGCAACACTCGATGCCGATGCCAAACGACACTATAACCCGCACGGCCGTGCACAAAATGCCACCATCAATGAAGCGCGTCGGCAACTCGACGAACAGCGGCAAGCCTTGCGTCAGGCGCTAACAAAGCCGGCTGACTGGCAGGTTCTCAACCGCGCACATACGGCGGCCAAGGTCGCACTGGACGATGTGAGCCAGGCGCTGGACACTTTGCGTCGACGAGAGAACGAATTGACCGAATTGCGCACGGTTGAGCCACTGCTCAGGGATCATGACCGGGCGTTGGCCGAGCTTCAGACACTCATCGAAGTCCCGGATCTTCACGAAAACGCACGTGAGGAACGATTGGTGGCTGAACAGACCTTGCGTCGCGCACAACAGGATTTGCAGGACGCTGAACTTGAACTTGCGCGCTGCGCGGAGTCGCTCGACGGCCTAGTGATCGAACCGCTGTTACTCGTACATGCCGAAGCCATTGAACGGCTAGCTGCCGGAATTGAAGCGGCGGCGCGCAGCCGCATCGAGGCCCAGCAGCACCAATCAGTCATCACGCAGCTTGACAGTGACCTGATAGTGGCAGCAGAACGCGTCGCACCAGGGCGGACCGTTGGAGAGATCTTGAACGCCGTGCCATCGAGCGCCGACCGCGTGGCGTTGGAGGGGCACCTGCTGCAGATGAGCCGGCTCGGCGAGCGGCTGGATTTGAACCGACAGCGGGCTGAGGACCTTGACCACGCATTGAAGCTCGGCGCAGAAGAGGCGCCCGACCTGCCTGACCCAGTAGCCAGGCAGAGCCTGGTCGCAGCGCTTCGGCGTGCTCAGGCGCTGGGCGATGTCGCACGGCAAACGGCCGACCTCGACCGCCAGATCCACAAACTAGCGGGCCAACTGACGCAAGCGCTATCAGACTTGGGGACCGAATCCGTGCAGGCGCTGAGTAGTGCGCAACCTCTGCTCGATGCTCAGATCATACTCGCACGGCAAGAACTCGCCGACGTCAACGAAGTGCTGCGTGGAGCGCGCGAGGAAGACCTACGGCTGGAGCGCGATTTGGACGAGCAGCGGCTTCGGCAACGGCAGCTCGCCGCCGAAGGAGAGATCATCACCGCCGAGACGCTGCGCCTGGCTCGTGAACGGCGCGATGAAGTCTGGGCGTTGATCCGTCGGACCTATGTGGAGCACAGCGATGAGGTCGAAGAACTGGGTCGCGCGTTCGCTCCGAGTAACTCACTTCCGGAGGCCTTCGAGGCGGCACAAAGCGAGGCCGACCGGCAGGCGGACATGTTGCGGGCCGATGCGAAGCGGGCGGCCTGGTTCGAGGAATGCGTTGCTCGAATCGAGCAGATGGATAGGCGCCGGCGCGAGATTGGTGGCGAACTGACGGTGCTCACGAACCGTAACGTAAACATGCGCGAGGTGTGGGCCCAGCGTCTCGCACAGGCGGCATTGCCAAGCCTCGAAGCGGAAGCCCTGAGCGAATGGCAGGCCCGGCGACATGATGCATTGCAGCTTGCCGAGCGGGTGGCGGCGTTGCGGACAGATCGTGATCGCGTGCTGGCGGAGGCAACAACAACAGCCTCCAGTATTGTCGTAACGCTGCAGGCTGTCGGGCAGCTTGCCGAAGGCGCAGGCGTTGCGGGCGAGTCTAGTGCGCTGCCGTCCCTGATCGAGCAGGCAGTCTGGTGGGACAAACTCACTTCAGAGGCTGAAGCCGAACACGGCGCACGCGCCAAGGCCGCACGTGCGCAGCGGGCGGAACGAGACAAGGTTGGCGCGCTGATCACTGAGACCGAGACTGAGTTGCAGCGCCATAAGACGGCCTTGCAGACGTGGCACGCGCGGCTTTTTTTGCCGGCCGGAAGCTTGTCAGAAGCCGTCAAGGCCCGCCTCGACGAATTCGGTACGTTGGTTCGACAATCCACGGCGCTTAACGATTTGCGACAGCGTCAGGCCCACCATCAGGCCGTCGTCGATGACCTCACGGCGCAGGCTGCCCAGCTCGCGGTGTTACTGAACGAGTCGACGCCCGTGTCTGCCGATGATTTTGCGGATCGTATGCGCAAGCGCTTGGCCACATCGCGGGAGCGCGATCAGCTGCGCAACACGTTGGTTCGCGATCGGATGCGGGCGCAGGAAAAGAAGCGGCAAGCCGAAGGTCAGCTGGCAACGCAAACGATCACTCTGACGCGGCTCTGTTCGGCTGCGAGAGTTGATACGGTCGACCTACTTTCTGAGCGGGAGAACAGCGCCGCGCGTAAGCAGCTCGCGCAGAAGGAGTTATCCACGCTGGGCAAGCAACTAGCACAGGCATCGGCGCGCTCAAAAGACGCACTACGGCAGAGTTTGGCTGGTCAGGACGCCGTTGCTATGGAGAGCGAACGCGAGCGCTGCAAGGTCGAGATCGCACAGCGCGAGCAAGAACAGACTTCCGCACGGCAGGCCGAGGAACAGGCGCGCCGAGCACTGGAAGCAATCGACGCTTCCGACCGCGCGGCCACGGCGCGTGAAGCCATGGAATCAGCGGCCGCACGTTACCGCTCAGTGGTCCGACCGTGGGCACGTTTGAAGCTGGCGCACGCGCTGCTGAACGAGGCCTTGAACCGCTTCCGCGAGCGCGCGCAAGCGCCGATGGTCGCCGCCGCCTCTACCTACTTCTCTCTCATGACAGGCGGAGATTACGAGCGGTTGGTGGTAGACGAAGCAGAAGACACGCCCGTGCTTTACGCAGAGCAGACAGGGGGCAAGCGAAAGGGGGTCGCGGCTTTGAGCGACGGTACGGCAGATCAGCTCTATCTCGCTCTGCGGCTTGCGGCGTTGGAGCTACGGCGCGCTTCACACCCACAGATGCCGCTGGTGCTTGATGATGTCCTCATCACTTCGGACGACGACCGCGTGGCAAACATCCTGCGAGCACTGGTGCGATTTGCTGAGGGCGGGCAGGTCATGATATTTACTCACCACGGCCATCTGATCGATGTGGCACGCAAGGCTCTGGGCGATCAAACATTTGTTACGCACACACTATGAGTGTGAAGATGCCAGCTACAGAAATCTGTTCAACCCTGCGAACCAATACAATCCTGAGAATCCCCTGGACCCCGTCAATCGCTATAATCCCACTACGCCCTTCGCGCTGCTGAATCGCTTCCGCTGAATTCGGTCTTATTCCGATGGCGTGAACCCTTTGGTAATCAGTGCCTGTGTCTCTTCTTCTTGGTGGATTCCCAACTGCGTGCACCTGAGGTCCAGCCTCGCTTCCCTTGAGAAGGAAGTAGGGGATAGGAGAGGAGGCACATAGTGAGGGGCATCCTGGCCGCTTTCGCACGAGTGCGCAGGGCAAGGTCGCGCAACGACCCCAGTGCTTTCCTCCGTTCATCTGGTTCGTCTGGTTTGTTTCTTTTGTTTGTGTAGTTTCTTTGGGGCGATGAACGAAACAAACCAGACCAACGAGATGAACCAAATAAATAGGCTGCGACCTCACCCCTCACTGCTTCCACCCTGAAAGGTGGGGTGATTTCCCTGAGGGAAAGGGTTATTCTTCAGGTGAATTGTTGCGTGCCCTCCTAGCCTAATCTCGGGTTGTAGCCACCGGAAGAAGCAGGGAAGTCTGTAATCTCTGAATGGTTGTATTACTTTATGATCGCAAGGCCTGACTGTGAATCTTATTCAGAAACCGCCAGAGCTTGGGCTCACTAGCAGGACCAGTCGCTTCAAAAGCGGCGACTCCAAAATCCTGTGTTGTGTAAGCCGCGACGGCGCAAACAAAGTGAGTTTTAGAGGATGAAAGTAATTACCATTCAGTGCGAGGAGTTTGCGAACGAAAGCGAACGGCAGGCTTTTGAAGCCGTTAAGCAGAAGCTCGCCGCGCAGTCAGGTAGTGACGAGTGGATCATTCTTTCGAACCTTCCACATTCTTCTACTTCGCGACATCAATCGGATGAAATTGACCTCCTTGTCATCGGTCCACAAGGGCTTTTCGTAATTGAAGTAAAACATTGGGACCGCGCTTGGATGAAGAAAAACCAAACCCTGGTTGACAGCGAAGCGGAGAAACTCTCTGCAAAGGTGCGGCGAGTTGCAACCAATGCTAGACGGCGGTATGAGGCACTTCCAAAAGTGGATGGCTACATACTGTTAACCGCTGAAACAAAAGCGTTTGGTTCGGGCGGACGGCCCGAGTCTCGTGGCGTCAAATTCTTCACGTTGAAAGAGGTCATTGAGATTTTTGATCTCTCACAGCCAGGCCAGTTGCCTCCGGCAGTGGTAAAAGGGCTTTGTCAGTATTTGGAGCCGCGGAGCGGCGTCAATGTGACTGGTAGTCTCCGCCGACTTGGAGATTTCATCAATCTGGAACTGGAAAGCCCCGCAAGCGAGCGGTTCCATCGCGTCTATCGGGGTGCGCACGCGCGAACACAGGACAGAATCATCTTGCATCTCTACGATCTTTCAGCATTTGAGGGGAGCGGAACAGAGAATCTCGCGGCTCGTGAATTTGAAACGATGCAGCGGCTACAGAAATCTCCGTGGGTACCTCACTTCCGAGATTCATTGCAAGACGTACAGGGTTTCGTTGGGGAAATGAAGTTCTTTACAGTAGCTGACCCTTGTGCCCCTACAATTAGAGAAAGGTCTGCTGATAAGTCGTGGCTAACGACTAGTCGAGTCGCATTTGCCCATTTGGCCGTCGTAGCGCTGGCCCAACTGCATGCCTCTTCCTCAGAAGATACTCCCCCCATCGTCCACCGCAGTCTTTGCCCGTCCAATATTCTCGTTACCGCCAGAAATCGTGTCCTTTTTACGGGCTTCTCGCTTGCCAGAATTCCAGGGCAGGATACAGTGTCAAAGGTTCCATTACCAATTGGCGATCCCGCATCGTTCTCGGCACCAGAAGTTCACGAGGGCGGGTTGAGCAGCGCTGACCAGCGCAGTGATGTTTATGCTCTTGCTTCATCATTGCTCACGATCTTTGATGGCATTAATGAGGAGGAAGCAGAACAGTGTCGGACAATCCTAGCGCGCGCGTTGGTTGAGAACCCTGTTGACCGACCTACGCTTAGCCAAATCGCTGATTTGCTGGTTCCGCTGGCAGGTGAAAAGAGCGCCACAGTGCCTGCTGCATCACCCGCAGCAGAGATTGTGCAGCCCTTGCCTCTTCCTCGTTACTGGTCAGAAGACCTCCTTGTTCCATTCAACAACAAATCCTTTCGAATTATTTCGCGTTTGGGTTATGGGGGTGTCGGGTTGACATTCAAAGTCGTGGAAGTGGATCCCGCCACGGGCGAGAATTTCGGCACCTACGTCGCCAAGGTAATACACGAAGAGGCCCCTGGCAAGGCTGCCCTCAAAGCCTACCAGCGCGTCAGATCGCACACAGCTTATCCCAACCTCTCGGTCATTTATGAAACGGCGAGCGATTGGCAGAACAATTCATTCGTGGCCCTGCTTAAATGGGTTGAAGGTGATGCACTCTCTAGTCTATATGGAGTGATACCGCTAGTTGCCGAAGAAAGCGGGGATGCTTCGCCAGAGGCACTCGTTCTTCGCTGGGGCAAGGACCTATGCGAGGCCCTGAGCCGGCTACACTGCGTCGGCCTGGTACATGGTGATGTGAGTTCGTCGAACATCATCGTTCATCAAGGCGAAGTATCCTTAACAGATTACGACCTGGTTACACTGGCGGGCAACGCGGCGTCAGGTCATGGCGCGGCGATGTTCTGTTCTCCGCAAGCGGAGCAGTATCAGCCACTCAGCTTTTCTGACGACGTATTCGCGCTAGCGACTTCGCTCTTCAGAGCAGTGACCGACCGGGAACCGTTCCCAGTGCATGGGGCGAGCTTCGACAAAACTAAGGGTGCGCAATGGCAAGACGATGAGAAAGGCAAGATGCCACTTTTTGCCGAGTTCGTGTCACGGGCCACTACGCCGATCCCCGAGCACCGGTTTACTTCAGCAATGGTGGCTCTGGAGTGGTTAGAGTCAAGACTTTCACCGCGACTGGCGCCGAAATCATCTCAGCCTTCCGTTCTGGCAGTGCCCGCGACGCTCACCGAAAATCAAGTGCCTTGGTTAAAATACCTCTTACAAGTATTTCCGGGCTCTACTTACGGCAATAGTGAAACGCGCGGTCTAGACAGCGCATTTGCGATAGACACCTACGTAGAGACGGCACTTGAAAAGGTACTCTTCGATGACATTCTCGCACGCCGAGTGCGGCTCGTCATCTTGTGCGGAAACGCGGGCGATGGAAAAACAGCTTTGCTGCAGCATCTCGCTAAGCGTTTTTCTGTGCCGGAATGTACCTCGGCACAGCGCCTCTGGGAATCAACAACGTCCGACGGTCTCAGACTCAAGGCTAATTTGGATGGCGCCGCTTCCTTCGGCGGTAAGAACGCTAACGAACTTCTTGACGAGTTCTTTGACCCCTTTATGCAAGGCTGCCCGGCCGAAGATGTCGCCCACTTGCTCGCCATAAACGATGGGCGTCTGCTCGAATGGATTGACCGCTACCAAAACCAAAAGGATGCCCTCCCCCTAGTCAAACACCTGAACTTCCTGCTTGCCCAAGAGAGTGACATTACGCTTCCCTACTCTCACATTCGTTTGATTGATCTAAACTCGCGATCATTGGTTGGCAACATCAGCCCCGAAACGAACACCGTAAATACAGAGTTTCTCGACAAGTTGGTAGATAAGTTGCTTGGTGGCGAACGGGCAGCAGAGATTTGGAAGCCATGTAGCACCTGCAGCGCTCTAGCGCGCTGTCACGCCGGGCGAAACGCTGGCCTGCTACAGGACAACCAACCCAATACTATCGGGCGACGTATCCGTGAACGGCTAGCGGAGTCTCTGCAAGCAGTGCATCAGCGTGCCGAGGTTCATATCACGGCCCGCGAGCTACGTGCCACGCTGAGCTACATATTGTTTGGTATTCACTATTGCACAGACCTGCATGAGCGTCTTGAGCTCAAGCCTCCAAGTTATTGGGATCTGGCATTTGAACCTACCTCAGATTTGCGCCAGGGCGAAGTGCTCCAAGAATTTACTTTCCTCGATCCCGCGTTAGATGCGCATCCGATGATTGACCGCCGGCTCGCTGGGCACGGCAGCAGAGAAAATCGCCACGCTGGGCCGGCCTACCCGGAACTCTCTTTTGCTTCAGCTCGAAGGAGGGCTTTCTTCGAGTGGCAGCCACAGGAGATTGAGGCGGTGGGATCGTCCACTGATGCCTTGGGCCTTGCGCACGGTCTCCACTTGGGACAGTTCAAGGAAGCTGGATTGCGCGATGCCGCTTTGAACACGCTTCTGTGTCGCCGACTTTGCCGAGGGGTTTCGCGCCTGGAGGATCTTCCGCTGCTAGCGCTTAAAAGAATCGAGACGGGGCGAGTACCGCTAAAAGTCTCACCGCGCACCCCGACCGAAAGTATTTTCTGGGTAGAGAAACAGCTGGAGAGGTTCACCCTCAAATCCGAGATTTCCCTCCCCCCCAATTCAAATCTCCCACACCTTCATACCCGGTTGTTGCTAACCTACTCCTACCATGATGGTCGCACCGAGGTGCTCTCTATGGCGTACGAGCTTTTCCACACGTTGCTTGAACTGGAGTCGGGTTTCCAGCTCGATGACACCACGTCAGATGATTTGTTTGCCAATCTTGCCATCTTCACACAACGCTTGGCGCAGGAGGGCGAATCCAGTTTGTTTGCTTGGAATCCACAGGAAGAAGGAAACTTCTATAAGGTAGGAATTGATAAGAGCTTAGGCCATCAACTGCTAGTTTGCAACGCTATCGGAGAGGAAGAAGCATGAATGCAAAAAGCATTGTTGAGTCTGTTTTTTCAGCTCCGATAGCAAAAAGGCTGTGGACTGCCAACATAGATTCTCTTTTGCCCGTCACACCTCAACACTTCTCAGTAGCCGCGGTGCTTCCTGCTGTTCTATATATGTTCCGTTGGGGCCAGCGAAGAGGTAGAGGCCAGTTTCAGAAGACTTTCGGCTCGAATTTAGCAAAACCAACAATCAAAGATGTGACTGCCGTTTTAAGTAAGAAGCAATCTGATTTTTCCAATTTTGACTCCTCAGTGAAGAATTCTATCCTCGGGGACTTGTTGCTTTGCTATCTGCTCGAGAACAAAAAACACGAGAATGGTCACGACGCTGAAGTGGCACGCGTTTTCCCTGCCCATTACATGTCATCGTGGATTGACTTGCCCTATTCTGTCGCCCATCTCCGTTTTGTTCCTGAAATGTTAGTGGCTCTCTTGGCGCAGCAGCCGGATAAGCAGTTCGTAGAACCATCATCTCCACCAACACGATTCTCAGTCAGCTGTGGATTCCAAGACAACAACCTGCTACAGATTTTCGGGAAAGGAGTCAGCATCGAAGGGCCGTTCGCCGCTAACATAACCAGCGATAAAGTCGATGAAAGCGAGAGCTTTGGCATCGATCAACTGTTAGCCATCCGCTTAGCCCAGGCATGCGGAGAAGCTCCCGTAAAGCTTCGTGGTGAACGTGAAGTCTCGCAGATACCTAACAAGTGGTCTGTCGCGCGTATTGCGGCAGAGCATTTGAGAGAAGACTTGAGCATTCTCTTGCAGGCGTATGGTGAATTGATCCCCCGACAAACCTTGGTGCCGATGCTTGAGAGTGTTATAGGCCTCGGGCTCTTAAATGTATTTTTGGGCTGCCTGAGTTCGGCCCTTCATTGGCAGAAGACCGGCACTATTATCGCAAAGGATCAACAGGCACCGTGGGCGATTTATGTCGATGCATCAAATGGCGTTGACCATTCGCTACGGAGATTGTCCGAAGAAAGCTTAGAGGAGGTTGGACGGATGGTTGACCAGGTGCAATCGCCCTTGATGGCGATGCGCCTGCTGGATGCTAAGGGCCGGTTTGATCCTAGACTGAAGGCTTTCTTGCCGCAAGGGCCGGATAATTCAACCTGGCTCAATCTGCTTGGACAAGTGAGGATGGGACACCACGAACGATCCAGATTGATTCTCAATGACCTCGATGAAAAATGCGAAGCTCTGGCTTCGTCTTTAGAAGAGGAGACCCTTTCTGAAGAAGTGGTTCGCCTGTTACGTTCTGAAGCCACCACACCAGACCCTGTCGATAGACTGGCAGATGCCTGCTGCTCTCTCATGGGAGAAAAGCTTCTTCGCACCCAACACATGAGGTTCCTCGATTCCTGCCTTATGGTGGATTCTCCTCATGGTCTGGGCAGAAAGCGACGAGTCTCGATGCGAAATGTATCAAAAGGCCGAACAACTGGTGAATTTCGCTCCGTGGTTTTGCCCAATACTCTCTTGGATGCGTTAGCCCACCGACATCTTTGCAAGGCGGCGCGAGGCAAGTCTCAGAGGCCGCTACCCCTGATAGTATTTCTACAGATATTGCGGCAACGGTATGGTCTCTGGGTGGACGAGGCGCCTCCAAACATGGCAATAGGCGATGAAGACCTGCGGCGTAACCGACAGATTCTTGAGCGAAGATTACGAGACCTTGGATTACTTGTCGGTGTGAATGATGCCGAGTCTATGAAGCGACTGCGCCCAAGATATCTTACCACCACCACATTATGAGCATTAGCAGCACCCAGGCCTCTTACCTTGCCCGAGCTCTTCGGGAGCTCGCTGGACTTGCAGCCCCTGGCAACATCGCATTCCTTCGCTGCATACCTGCGGAACTTATTGGTCCGCTCGTCACCCATGAAAAGTTTCGGATCCCAGGATGGCAGGTTTTTGCTGTAGCGGGAGAAGGGGATACGATGCCACAGACCATCACAGCAGACAAAGCTGTGGAAATCCGCGAGAGCAAGGAATCGGCCACACTACTGATCGTGGATGTTGCCGCCGCGGGGGCAGGAATGGATGGCATCTATAGCGCGGCAAAAGAGATATCCGAACAAAAGCTATTTAAGAAAGCAATCGATAAAGCCAGGAAAGCTTTACCCAAACCCATCGCCGAGGTGGTAAGGGAAACAGTAATCCGAGCGAAGAAACTCGGTCAGCGGCATACTGTTTCCCCATGGCAAGAGTTCACGTTTTATGCCCTATGCGCCGAGAAGCCTGACAATATCGGTGCCGCGATGGCCATGTTGGGGTTGTGGCCTACGATGTTCGGCCAGGAACCGGACATTCGTGACATCAGTAAGTCAGTGTTGCTTGTTGAGAAATTGCTGCTCCCGCCTGCCTCTTCAAAATCCCTATCTGCACGAATCGCAGCACTCATGTTGCAGGGAGACACTGAAGTTCAGCGAGCAGCCTTAGAAAAAGTATTGAGGGAAACAGGAGGACAATCGCTTTCTGATGTGCTGGACAAGGTCGTGACGCAGCCAGATATCTGGCTGAATAATATCAAACCCTCCTTCGCCACTGACAAACTTTCACGCATCGAATTAGTGCCTTGGAGAAAACTCAGCGGGGGGCTTACGGCTTGGTCGGGACTTCATCTGTCGGGTGCTGATGATTTTCCATGCTTGATTCTAGATCCAAACAATCCGGCATCTGGTCTCGCCATACGTTGGAACACACAGCCAGCAGAGATTTCCAAGGGCTCAGTCAACTATGAAGTGGAAATTGTTGCAGCCTCGGATGTGCTAGCGACAAAAACCATCGAGCACAGTGAGCGGTCACCTCAGAAGACTTTCTTTAGTTTTGAGGACTTTGAAGAATTGGATGACTCAGCCAAGTTCCAAGCCAGGGTAGTCATTCGAGCGGTCGATGCCCCGGACGTGCTGCCAGATGAATCAGAAGACTTCCTCATTGCTTTCGGCGCTTTGGATGTGGAGAGAACCTACCGTGGTAGTGGTGAGACGGTCCGTTGCGCTGTCGAAGGTGCAATCATGCTCGAGAGCAAAGACGACCTTGTTGAGCTCTGTCATAAACGAGCGGACGACGCTCACTTCCGTACCGATTCGAAGGGCTACATCATCATGCGCCCGAATAAGGCAGGCCGGAGTTTCCGTATCTTCCGACCGCTCTTAATCTATGAAATCGAGGAGAAATGGAAGGTTAGTCCCGAAGCCATAGGTCGCTGGTCGCTTCAAGTGCGTGCCGATGGAACTCGATCTGGCGAGCTGACATTCCATCCACTCGAACGTGGTGATTGTCCGGAATCGACCTGGAGCCGGCTGCAAACTAGATCGCGTCTGTTCTGTGAAGACACGATGCAAGGGCCTGGAACTTTGTCACGAATCTATATTCATGATAATAGCTCTTCAGCACGGGCGGTCGAGTATTTGATTGCGTGGGAGGGTGCGTTGGCAGAGGGTAGCGCTGCACTCGCCCTGGCCCACACAGTCGAAGTGCAAGATGTAGCGGGCAAGACCGTCGGTCTTATCGTGCTCCCCTCGCACCCAGTCCGAGTTGCATGGCAGGCCGCTTACGATGCTCTCGCAATTCACGCTCGATACGAGGGTGGACTGCTGCCATCTAAGGTGAGAGAGGCGTTGAAAGCCCTTGATTCTAGTCATTTCCCATCCATGCTGCCCGGACTAGAACCAGGAAGCACCTTCGTCTTCGCGGACACGCTAGGAGTCACAGCGGTGGCCATGGTCCTGGATAGTGATCGGGAGCCAAAAGCGGCCGTCTCGACGATAGCTCTGTGTCTAGGCGAGGGAATTCCTGAAATTGCCCCCTCCGTCGGTCACCAGACAGCGACCATCCTTGGCAAAGAAGTGGATAATTATCTCAACTACCACGAACACATCCGACTTCTGAAACTGCACGCACTGCGACCCGGTGATGGTGCAACTGTAGTCCGGGCGTTGGGCAAAGCTATTCGCCAACCAGCCCCTGGAAATGGTGAAGAGGAAATGCGGGAGATAGCCTTCAGCCTGAACATCTATCCATCTTCAGCGCAACAAGCCGTCGCAGGTCGGTTCCTGACCCAACTTTCGCAACGGAGGCGGAGCGGCTCTGGCGGGATTGAGAAGGAGGATGCTTGGATTCTTGACCCTCTTCCGTGTGGCGGGAATCGCACTATGCCGCGGCTACGCTGGTCGCGGCGCGATTGTCTGTCGCCGCAGGAGCATGAGCCTGCTCACATCTCGCTGACCTTTGATATGTTCGTCTCTAAAGTTGTGGCTGAGGAGCGCTCCTTCCAAAGTAGCCCGCTTCATGTTTTCGGCCTGGTAGCTAGCTTAGAGCGCGAATTCTTTTTTGAGGCAGAAACTCCAGTTTGGAAAGCATTTGTGAACCCGGAACAAGAAGGGGAGAAGCACCCGACTGCCAAGATACTCACGGAGCGTCTAAGCCGTGCTCACTCGGCCACACTGCGTGCCGTCGCTAAGTCACTCGGTAAGGATAGTGGATGGCCTATCCTTCGCACTGACCTGAACCGCGAGGAAGTTGAAACACTCAAGACCTTGCATCGGCTGAGTGATTGGGTTGTGACAGTAGACCGGAACGCTGGCATCGAATACTTTGATTCTCCACGAGAAGCGCAAGCTGTTTACGACGCTTATGTGATTGATGCAGTGCCAGAGCGCGACGACTTGGGCTGTCTCCAGATGATCACGTCCACCAGTCATCTGGATGAAGTACGTGGACTGTTAGACCAAGCCCTCTCCTTCATGGGGTTGAGCAGTTCGCTAAGAAACTGTGAATTTCTCCTCGGCGAGCTCAAGGCGCTAAGTGGCCGGCTCGCAATGCGCTTGGCGAGCGCCACGACCGAGGCTCATGTCAAGACTAGTGGCGAACTTGTCGCGCTGGCGTTGTCGCGTGCGCAGTGCCGTGCCCCGCAACCAGAGCACCCCTGCTGGCTCTCATTGAATGACGGATTTTTTGTGCCCCTGGACGACGTGCGGGATCTGTTGCCCGCTCCAGAGCTGCAGGAAGGTAAAGAAGAGGGTGATACGAGAGCAGACCTTCTTTATGTCGCAGCTCCAACACGAGGAGGGCTCACGTTCCGCTTTGTGGAAGTCAAGTATCGGCGGCACCTATCGTTAGCTCGACAGCTAGACATCGTAGAGACTGTCAGCCGACAAACATCAGCGAGCTGGAGACTCTGGCTAGATTGGTACTTTCCCAAAGACTGCTCAATAGTCGTCCGCTCCCTTCGCCGCAGCAAGCTCGCGCGCGCCCTCCGATTTTATGCAGAAAAGGCCAAGCGCCATCATCTCACTTCCGAGGCGTTTAAGCGCTTGTCACAAGAAATTAACCGAATATTACAGAAGCCAGAAGAATACACACCTCAGGAGATCTCAGAGCCAAATCGCGGATACATTTTCTGTCCAGAATTCACTCAGCCAGAGCCAGAACGCCTCTTTCCAGACGTGTCTGATGACACGGCCATCTTCCTCTTCGGCCCTGGCGCACTGCTGGACGTGATTCAGTCTCAAACGCCAGACGCTCCGGTACAAAGGCCCACTGCTCAAGACAAGACTCAAACGCCCAGCCCGACCTCCGTTTCCATTGAAACTCAAAGCGAGCCGGAAAATGGCATAACGGCAACGACCATGGGACAAAAGTTCACAGAAGCGTTGACGATAGCGCCAGCAGGTAGAGGGGGTGTCATGGTCGGCACCGTTCATGGCACGGACACACCAGTGGAGTGGTCTGTGAAAATCGAAGGTAATCCGCATCTGATGATTGTTGGATTGCCTGGAATGGGCAAGACCACGTGCCTTGTCAATCTTTGTCAGCAGCTTCAAACTGCTGGCATCACACCCATCGTATTTTCGTATCACGATGATATTGACAGCAAACTTGCGGCGTTCTTCCCTGACTTCAGCAAGTCGGATTGTCAGAGCCTTGGCTTTAATCCAATGCGCGTGACCGAGTCAGGGCTGTTTGGTCACATCGAGAGCGCCGGTCTTCTTCGCGATATCTTTGCATCTATTTTTCCTGAACTTGGGGATTTGCAGTTGGAAACGATCAGAGGGGCCATTAAATCCAGTTACGAAACGCACGGATGGGGTCCACGGCATGGCAGTGAACCCCTGAAACCGCCACCGTTCCGAGATTTCTTCAAAAAACTCCAATCTTCAGGAAAAGCGGACAATAGAACCCAAACGCTGTTAGCTCGTTTAACCGAGTTGGACGACTATATGTTTTTCAGCGATTCACAAGCCGGGCAAAGCTTGCTCGATGAATCTCGGCTGACTGTTCTTCAGATTCACAAAACGCAAAATGCCGCTGTGCAGAGGGCCTACGCCTCTTTTGCGTTCTATCGCATCTACCAGGATATGTTCCGACGCGGCCGTCAGGATCGCATTACTCACGCAGTAATCTTCGACGAAGCCCACAGGGCCAGTCGTCTAAAGTTGATTCCGACAATGGCCAAGGAATGCCGGAAATATGGGATCGCACTAGTCCTTGCCTCACAAGAGGCCCGCGACTTTGACACGTCTCTTTTCTCTGCCATCGCAAATTACCTTATTCTGCGAGTTACAGAACATGATGCTAAAACATTGGCGAGGAACGTGGCCCCTTCCGACATGGAGAGACGTGTCGCGGATCGCTTGAAGCAAATTGAGAAATACCAGGCCCTCTACTTCTGTGAAGGCAGGAGAAACCCCGTCCATGTGGATCTTACCGAATCCTCCACCTAAGACCGGAAGAAATAAGGGTGTCAGGAACCGTTTCTGACCATCTTGCGCTGTCCTCCAGCAGAGAGTAGGCTGAGTCCACTGGTTGTTCCGCTTGTCGGAGGCTCGCCATGTGGGTTGTCTTCCTCCTTCTGTTCCTGCTGCTGCCACTGCCTCTCTCCGTCCACGCGGAAGATCTCGGTGAGCTTAGCGCGAATCCGTTCAATCCTGATTCCACGTCCAATCCATTCGGAGCTGGCAGCCCCTTCAAGCCTGACGGCCTAAACAATCCATTCAGCCCCTACGGCAGTCCCTTCAGCAATCAATCGGCGACGAATCCGTTCGCCACCGATGCGCCTCGGCTGTATGACCAGCAGGGGAACTATCACGGCAAGCTCAGCACGAACCCGTATTATCCTGATTCGACCAGTAACCCCTACGGCCGCTACGGCTCTCCGTTCTCACCAGACTCGATCAAGAATCCCTACGGCGCCGGGAATCCCTACAGCCCCAGCAGTCCCACGAATCCCTACGGCCGTGGCCTGCGAATCGAAGGACGCTAACCCATCCGCTGAATCGCTCCAGGTGAACTCACTGGCGGCTCCCCCACGGTAGCCTTGACACCTCCCCATGGACGGCCTAACCTTCGATGCACAAACAACATGTGTGGACGCTTTTCTCAAACCGCCTCGCCTGAGATCATCGCCCAGCAGTTTGAACTTACCGATCCGCCTCTGTTCGCACCTCGCTACAACATCGCTCCGTCTCAACCCATCGCAGTCATACGGATTGAACCAGACACCGCCACCCGGAAGCTCGTGATGCTCCGCTGGGGTCTCATCCCATCCTGGGCTAAAGACATCAAGATCGGGAATCAATGTATCAACGCCAAAGCGGAAACCGTAGCAGAGAAGCCATCGTTTCGGTCTGCTTTCAAGAAACGCCGCTGCCTGGTGGTTGCCACGGGATTCTATGAGTGGCAGGTGCAAGGAGGCACAAAGCAACCGATGTGGATTGGCTTACGGAGTCACCGGCCTTTCGCCTTTGCAGGATTGTGGGAACACTGGACGACTGCCGAAGGAGAACCACTTGAAACTTGTACGATCATCACCACGGAGCCGAATGACCTCATGGCCCCGATCCACAATCGGATGCCGGTGATTCTCGCGCCTACGTCTTATGACCAATGGCTCGATCCCACCTTCCAGCAAGTCGAATCCCTCAAGGCGTTCCTCCGTCCGTATCCGAGTGAGGAACTCATGGCCTACCCTGTGAGCACCCTTGTCAATAACCCTCGCCATGATGCGCCGCAGTGCCTTGAGCCGGTCTCAGTGTAAGGAGTACACTACTGCCCTTCCCTGCTGTGAGGTTGCTCCATGATTGTCGATGCTATCTACGCGCCTGATCTCTCGACGCGTTACAAGCTACCTGTGTTTCTGGGGCGACTGCCTGCCGGGTTTCCCTCTCCCGCAGACGATTATATCGAGGGCAAGCTCGACCTCAACCGGCACCTCATCAAGCATCCTGCCGCCACGTTCTTTGTACGAGTGACGGGTGACTCGATGACCGGAGCGGGGATTCATTCAGGGGACCTGCTCATTGTGGATCGCTCGCTGGAAGCCGTCGATGGCAACGTGGTCGTGGCGGCGCTCGACGGCGAACTGACGGTCAAGCGACTCTACCAGCGAGACAAGACCCTGCGGCTCCTTCCTGCCAACACGAACTATCAACCAATAGAGATTCAGGCCCAGCAGTCCTTTGAAATTTGGGGTGTCGTCACCAACGTCATTCACGCGCTCTGAGCAGTCCCATGCCCCCCATCTTTGCCCTTGTCGATTGCAATAACTTCTACGCCTCCTGTGAGCGGGTCTTTAACCCTCGCTTAGAGGGAAAGCCCATTGTGGTGCTGTCCAACAATGACGGCTGTGTGGTCGCACGCTCCAATGAAGCGAAAGCGTTGGGCATCGGGATGGGCGTCCCGGAGTTTCAGATTCGCCCCATGCTTCGTGCGCATCATGTCCAGGTATTCTCCTCCAACTACACGCTCTACGGTGATCTGTCGCAGCGGGTCATGGAGACGCTTGAGCAGTTCTGCCCCGATCTCGAAGTCTATTCGATTGACGAAGCCTTTTTGAGCCTGGTGGGTTTTGAACGGCGAAATCTGACTGACTATGGGCAGCAGATACGCCAGACGGTGAAGCAATGGACCGGCATTCCCGTCTCGGTCGGTATCGCCGAGACGAAGACCCTCGCCAAGATCGCGAACCGTGTCGCGAAGCAAACGCCGGACATGGGGGGCGTGTGTGACCTCCTTACCTGTCCAGATCGAGAGGCACTGCTTAGTCGGGTCGCTGTTGAGGATGTCTGGGGGATTGGCCCGAACCATGCCCACATGCTCACGCAACACGGCATCACCACGGCCTTTCAGTTGCGCAGGGTCGATGACCAGTGGATCCGGAAGCGCATGGGCATCGTGGGCCTTCGTCTGGTGATGGAGTTGCGTGGGGTGTCCTGTCTGGACCTGGAACAGTGCCCCGCTCCCAAGCAGAGCCTGACGTGCTCACGCGCCTTCGGGAAGCTCATCAGCACCCTGGGAGAAATGGAAGAGGCGGTCTCGGTCTATACGTCGCGGGTGGCTGAAAAGCTGCGACGTGAACGACTCGCCGCGACCGTGTTGACCGTATGTCTCACAACCAACGAGTTCAAAGAAGGGCCGCAGTACAGCAATGCGCTGACGCTGAATCTGTCCGTTGTGACAGACACCACCTCGGACCTCATCAAGTCTGCGCTTCAGGGCATTCGGGCGATCTACCGAGATGGGTATCTCTACAAAAAGGCGGGGGTGATGCTGACAGGCCTGGTCCCTGTGAGTCAGACACAGGCCGATCTGTTCGACGACCGTGACCGTAGGAAGTCAAAGCGGCTTATGTCCGCGCTTGATGCTATCAATGATCGGTGGGGGGCAGACACCCTCCACTATGCGTCGAGCGGTATCAGCAAACCGTGGAAGACGCAGTTTCACCGCCGTTCGCCTGCTTATACGACCGATTGGGATGCACTTCCCGTCGTGAATGCCTAACGCAGAATACAACCATTATCCTCACTCGGCTCTTGCGCCCTCGTTCGCAACCCTTCTAGAATACGCCTCCCTGCGAGGCCCCCATGCCCTTCTCGATTCGTCCCTTCCGTCGCTTTCCCGTGCAATGCTCCGTCTCTTACAACGCTGGACCATTCCAAGGCCAAGGCACCGTGTGGAATCTCTCCTGTGCCGGCTGGCGACTCTCCGGCGATTTACCCATGCGACCAGGGGAAACCCTCTCGCTCACCATCACGCTCCCGAATGAGCAACGCATCAAAGTGCCTGAGGCTGTCGTGCGGTGGTCGAAGGGGCAGGAGTTTGCGGTGGAGAATGTCGTCATCCAGCCTCACACGCATGCTCGGTTGCAGCATTATGTGAAACGATTGGTACAGGAGCCGGCGGAGACGGGTAGGAAGTTGGCATGGGAGACGACACACTGACTGTGCAGGAGGTCAAGCACAACGGCCATGAGGAGCTGACACTCCTGGAATTGGTGTTGCAGTTACACGGCGAGTTCAGAAGAAGTCTGGAACCGATTCGTGTGACGCCGCTCCAAGCTGGCGTGATCCTTTTCCTACGTCGTCATACGGACGCCAAACTGACGGACGCCGCTGCTTCGCTAGGCGTTAGGCTCCCGACATTGAGTGAGGTGGTGAAAGACCTGGTGCGGAAGCGGTGGGTCACCAAGCGGCGTTCGGTCACGGATACCCGTGCCGTGTGTTTGTCGCTCAGTCGGCGGGGGCAGGTTATCACCAGAAAGATCGAGAACCAAGTTCGACGAGTGAGTACGGGAGTGGCGGCGAACAAAGATTTGACCGCCGCTGGTCTGAAGCGGCTGCACCGCGTTCCAGCTCAACTCAAGGAGGCATCATCCTAAAACCTAAGTGTATGACCAATTTGTTAGTCGCGTCACTGCTCGTAACATTCTTCTCCAGCCTTGTTTCTGCCTCTGAAATAACCGGGTCCGTCGTCTCCGTGATCGACGGCGACACCATTGAAGTCCTGCACAACGACAAAGCCGAACGCATCCGCCTCAGCGGGATCGACTGCCCTGAGAAAGGCCAAGCCTATGGCAAACGAGCGAAGCAAGCCGCCTCTGACCTCGCCTTCGGGAAGGAAGTCACGTTTCAAACCTTTGGCAAGGACAAGTACGGGCGCACGATTGCTGATGTGCTCCTGCCCGATCGCACTAACGTCAATCACAAGCTAGTAAAAGACGGCTGGTGTTGGTGGTATCGAAAGTATGCGCCAGGGAATACGGTGCTGGAAGGGCTAGAGAAGGAAGCGCGAGAGGCCAGGAAAGGGTTGTGGACTGATCCGCAGCCGGTGCCGCCGTGGGAGTATCGAAGGTCCAGACGCACACGCAATCCCATGAGATAACTGTTTTGCCAATGCACGCATCGCGTCTCAGAGACGGCTCCTCGAACGCGTGCACACAGGTGGGTAGTGTGACAATCTCTCCGACCGGCTTGCCGCCGGCACCGCGCACGGCACGGCGTGCATCTGGAACCGAGGCCACCACAACGGCCACCCGAACGATCCTGGGACACCCACTCCGTCCCCTCGCTCTGCTGTGTGGCCACACCCAACTCACCACCACCAGTCCGTGACCCCTCGAAGCGCGTACCGGCTTCACTCTGTAAGACGCGCGCGCCCGTCGTCAATATCATCTAGTCATACGAGGCCCTCATGATCCATTCCTCACCTCAATCCCTGGTCTGTTGTTGCTGCGGAGACAGGACACTCGGCCGACAATGGTGGAATCGCGATACCGGCTTTGGCCTCTGCCAACGCTGTGCAGACTGGATTCCCACACGGGGCACCACAGAAGAAGCGATGCAGCAACTGTATGGGACACGAGGTGTGCACTACGCCCTCGAGCCACAACCTACAGCCATACGTTAACTGTAATGTCAGCCACTCCGCATCCCTCGCTCCTCCTCTCACGAGCACCAGCCCTGTTACATCCTGGTATACCTTGGCTCCCCATAATTTTTCTAACGGTTGGTATTGTTCTCGGATGTTGGTTCTCCCTCATTTCGCCATTATTGGGATTCTGGTGTGGCCGGGGAGCGTGCGCGGAGTTGTTAGGGTGGGAAGAGTATGGTATACCAGGATGTAATAATTATCCTCCGTCACCACGATTGACCCATAGGCCGAGACTCCTGATCTGACGAGACATACGCACCATGGCTACAGAAGAACCCCCGTCCCCCGACAACCAGTCACTCGGCTGCAGGCTCGCGGAAAGCGACTATTGGCGCGATCGCTATATCCAGGAACACGAGCACAGCTCGGAAACTGAGCGACTGTCACCCGAGACGATGGCGACGTACGGACAGAAGATTCAATTGTTCCTTGACTGGTGGACCCAGCACGACCCCGAACACGCGCTCACACAAGCCCTGGCACAGGCCTACCAGGTCTGGCTCATCGCAGAATGGAAAGAGCATCGCCGGTTTACGAAACGCTCGTATGGCCTTTGCCTCTCAGGGATTCGACGCTGGGGGACCTTTCTCGTCGCCCAGCACGTGCTCGCCGCGAATCCCTTCCGCACGATACGAGGCCCGGAGCGAGCGGATTCACACGCCAGCGGATTCCTGACACGGCCCGACGCCGATCGCCTCCTGGCCACGTTCGACCGCACCCACCTCATTGAACACCGCGATTATGTGATCTGCCGCTTGATGCTCACACACGGCGCGCGAGAAACCGAACTCTGCCAAGCTACCGTTGGAGATGTTGCCGGCGCCGGCAACGACGTCCAGCTCTCGCTCAACAGCAAAGGGAAGAAGAAACGGGAAGCGGTTCAACTCACACCCGCCGTCATCACGGACATCCAGGCCTACCTCGCGCACCGTCGCGCCCTCGGCGAACTCGTCACCCCGACGTCACCCCTACTCGCCCCGGTACGCACTTTCGACACCCCCCGGAATACACACATGGGCAGCCATGAAATGCGGCGCCGGATTAAGCTGGCGTTGGCCCGTGCCACACTCACCACCCGACACCTGACGGGCGTCTCACTCCGACACACAGCCGCCATCCAGGCCTTTCTCGACAAGACTCCCTTCGACGAGGTGCAAGCCATGATGCGTCACACCGACAAAAAAACCACCAAGATTTTCGAGGCACGGGCAAAAGGGATTCGCCGCAGACAAGCCCGTCGCGCACGGACACCCACACGCGCCCCTCATCAGACTCGTCGGCGCGGAGACCCCGCCCTTCAGGACGGGGAGGACGCGCCGGGCCTGTTCTCTTGAGTGTGAGCTCGCCCCATGAGGAGGAATGCGGTGCCCCCATGACACGTCGCTGGACCTTCCGCGCCTATCCCACGGTCAAGAAGCAGCACAAGACAACAACACCAAACTGGCACGCCAATGGCAGAACAGCACCCGAGAGACGTGGCAGATCGCGGATGGATCCAGACTCGGCGCAGGAGCAAGGACGTGACGATCGCACGCCCCTCCCACAGCGTGGTCGACATGCAGATCCCAGAACACAGCGCCTTGGCACAACGGGTTAGACCTCGGCTTGAGAATCGGGTAACATGTGGCCAGAAACTGTGGTAACATGTTATCAAGACACCGCGAAAGGGAACCTCGATGGCCACTGATACCCACCGGACCCAGAAGGAGAAGCAGAAGCGCTACAGGAGCCGCCTACGCCGCAAGGGCCTGCGTCCCGTGCAGATTTGGGTCCCCGATACGCGGGCGTCGGGGTTTTCGGCCGAATGCCGCAAGCAGGCGCGCCTCGCGTCCCGTTCCGCCCAGGAAAAGCCCACCCTTGACTTCATCTCGGAGATCGCCGTGTGGGACAACACCTAAAGCGCGGCGACCTCGTCACCGTCGCGGCAAAGGGACATTTCAGCGGCAAGCCACGCCCAGCGCTCATTCTTCAGTCGGATTTGTTCTCTGCGCTCGGCAGCGTGACCATCTGTCTCCTGACGACTGAAATTATCGACGCGCCCCTGTTCCGCCTCGCCGTTGAACCATCTCCTGCCAACGGTCTCCTGCAGACTTCCCAGATCATGATCGACAAGATTGTCACCGTTCCGCAGGACACCATCGGGGCCCGTATCGGATCTCTCGACCGCGACATCATGGTGCGCACCGACCGCTCCCTTGCCGTGTTTCTCGGGATCGTGTGACAGGCATCGTATATTGATGGACTTCGCGCCCGGGTTCGATCATTTCCCAGACACTCAACCTGTCCGCCTTCACCCGCCTGCATTAGGGACTCATCTCGTTCGTCAGCGCCTGGACCGGCAGACCATCCGGATTACCCCGATTGTTCCGGTACGCAGTATTCGATCTCCGGCTGTGTCACCGCGACCCCGCCACGACCAATCCCCCGATCGCACGTCACAATTACCCGACCAGCCTCGATACTCGAAAATTGCCTGGTCCAACCGTGAGGGTACTCAGTAACAATCAAGCAACGAGGTCGCCTCTTCTCTGCAGTGCAGGCCCTACCCCAGCTCACCAGCGGACTTTCACATTGCATGGCTGACCGCCACACTCCGTGCCCGCATGTCTCTTGGATAAATCAGAGGCGATAGAAAAAGAGTTTCTATCCTCACGGCTGTCCATCTTTCGACTGTCAGGCGTCACGACCTTACGCGAGAGGGGCCCTGAGCATTGAAGAGGAACGTCCGAGTGACCCCAGGTCGGTCGTGAGGCGCTGGAATCGTGATGACCTGTAAGAATTGCTCAACATTGCAACGAATCCCCACTTAGTGGAACGAACAACGAGGGCAAGAATGGAGACCACGGAGACAACGCCAACACAAAAGCACTATGCCATTCCGCGCTACCGTGTGTGTGTCGTGCGGGAGAAATTTGACGCGCTCGTAGCCGAACCGCCCAAGCGCTTGACCGACAGTAGACAGGTCTATCACGCACTGCGACCACATTTTGCCGATGCGGCCTGTGAAGAATTCGTGATGATCTGCCTTGACGCGAAGCATGCTCCCATCGGCTGGCATATCGTCTCGATCGGTTCCCTCACCTTGTCTATTGTTCATCCGCGTGAAGTGTTCAAGGTAGCTGTAGCCATGAACTCCGCCGCGATTATTCTGGCGCACAATCATCCCTCAGGCGAACCCACGCCAAGCCAGGAGGACCGAGTACTCACTCAACGGCTCGTTGAGGGGGGCGAGTTGCTTGGCATCCGCGTGCTGGATCATGTGGTCATCGGAGATGAAGGGCGCTATGTAAGTTTTGCCGATCAAGGATGGCTCAACCAGGGAGTGCATTCGTGAAAGTCACCATGGCCGCCACAACCGGGGAGTAAGCAATCGATGAATAGAGGAAGTAACACAGGCGCTCCGCATCCCTTTGAATGAACGTCTGGAGAATTGGGAACTCCCGTTGACCTTTGCCCCTATCCTGCATGATCGGCACGGCACCCAGGATGGCGAGGCCGGCATGTTCTAGATACCTGGCCCATTCGCGCAGGACTTCGGGCCCAACGCACGGAAGAAGCCGACACAGTGTCTTTCCCAGTGCAGACATCAACATCACCTAACCATGAGGGCCTCACAGATGAAGCCGATCGACCCACTCGTGCAAGCACAGCGACTCATTGGCGAGATTGCGGACTACCCCGCGAATGAAAACAGCGAACCAGACGTAATGGGCGATGCCCTCGCAGCCATTCACGCCAAGGCCATACGGGCAGCATGGCACCTCGAAAAGGTCGGGCCCGTCTCCCCCGCCCTCACTCCGTCGGACTGGACCGAAATCTACTACGCGCTGGAATTCAAATTGACAAGCCCGGCAGTTGTCGGAGACGCACGCTTCACGAAGCAGCTTGAGACCATCATGCAAACCATCGGACCAGACGGTCGGAATATGTGGGGTGGCCGGTGATTCTTCACACGGAAATCCTACAGCTTCCGCGAATCAAAGACAGGGTCAAGATTGAAATTGTCACGTTCAACAAGGAGCCGTGCTGGGTTGCCTACCGTGAATCCGCGATAGGCTGGAACCGTATCTCAGCCATAACACGGGCAGAGGAACGGCGATTTCCAAAGAGTGTGGGGCTTGCCGCGCAATCAGTTCTGAGGCAGTACCTATCCACGTCTGCACACACGAAAGGACAGTAGCCATGGCCAGCACGAGACAATTAACCGAATATACCATCACTATCATTAGGTCTGAGACATTCGGCATCAAGGCGAGGTGCGCAGAAGAAGCCGTTAACCTGGCCTTTGAGTGCAGCGTTGTTGATACGGACTCCGTACCGTGCGAGCACGTCCAGGTTCTTTCTCACAGGTGCGAGACAGATAGCCACACCGTAGATGAAGTGCGCCATGCCAAAAGCAAAAGATTAATGAGGACACAAACCATCTCGCGCCGGCCCGCGTCGTCAGATTCTCCTGGGCTCGCGCGCTGAACTGGGACTTGCACAAAGAGACACCCCGACACGCCCTAGTCGACGCTGTACTGGATCAACAGGGGACCCGGTACAACCGAGACGGAACAGGGAGCCGTCACGCTGGACCAGACGGCAGTTTGTCGTCACCGCCACTCTGATTGAGGAAGACGACACGGCTACACCGCACCAGCAGCACCCACCACGCAATCACACGGAAGGATCGGTATGTCACGTCTACGCAAAGGAACCATCAAACAGGACATCACGCCAAAGTTGCCAGGCTACTACGTGTTTATTGTCACGGGGGGCATCGACCCGACCCTCCATCGGCAACGATTCACGACAAGGAAGGCGCGGGATCACTACATGAAAGACATCTACGCCTTGGATGTCGATGAAGAAGCCGGGGACCTGCCCTGCTTTCTCAATGTCTCGCCACGCGGGACCGTCACGATGGGCTATTACTCCCGCGAGTGGTTTGAGACAGCCAATGGGCCAACACCGCTCGCTCCCATCACAACCTAACCCCTCACCGCCGACCACCCTCACCATTCAGCACTGAGTACACCGCATGTCTGATCCGGAATATCCGTCCTATGCACAGCTCTGCCAATTTGTGCGGGAGGCGAAACGCTATCCCCGTTTGAGCGATCCCATCCCCGCGTATCGCTATGCTGGCTGGGCGTTGCCGATGATCATGGATGGCCATCGGATCCTCCGGGACGTCCCAGATCGATGGGGATACCATCTCCGTATTCTGGAGGCACAGCACCTTCCTGATGAGCCGATCCCCCAGATACACTTTCTCGCCGGACCGCACTCTGACACACTCAAACACCTGCACCAATGGATCAGACTGGCAGCCCACCACCAATCCACCTGGACCGGCATGACGAACCTGATTGATTGGATGGCCTACGCACTCCTGGTCAGCTCAACACCCCCTCGACTCGATGACGCCATCCAAGTCGAACTCTCCCAGAAAGTCAATCTTCTGGAGATGGTTCTACATCCCTACGACTACTTTGGGGACATCATTTCGGAAGGCCTCGGCAACGGCCCCTGGGCCAATCCGAACAACTTTTACCCAACGCCCATGGAAATCTGTCGTCTCATGACCGCCATGACGTTGCCAGACCTTACCAACGCATCGTGTGAAGACCGCATGAAACTCCGCACTGCCAAAATTGCTGATCCCGCGGGCTCTGGCACGGGACGTATGCTGCTTCTTGCTTCCAACGTGAGTCTCACCTTGTATGGTATGGAGCGAGACCCCCTAATCCGCACGGTCTCGCTCATTAATGGCGCGTTGTATGCGCCCTGGCTCGCTTTCCCAATTCCCGACCATATTCTCAACAAGTCAGCACCAGCCGCTGATGCCACACTCACGAATGACATCGCCTCACCCCTCCCCACGGAATACAACATTTTGCCATCTATCACCTGTCTGAACCAATCGCCCACCATCACTTCCACGCTCGACGAGGCAGTGGACGAGACGAGGCAACTCGAATTTCAAGACTGGTAACACTCGAACTTCACATGCCGCTGTATCACACACACGATGCACCGCAAAGATCACGTCCAACTCGACACGCCCACCCACCATCTCAACGACATCTCAATGACTAGGAAAGGAGAACAGACATATGAGCCACGAAGCCCTATCTGCCAATCTATCCCGCAAAGCCGCAGCCATCCTTCAGCAACTCTTCACCTCCGGCGATTCACAATCGCTCGCCGTGGCCGATTGTCTCAATAGCATCGCTGACAATGGAGAAGACAGTGCCTCGGATGCCTATCTCGTCGCATGCGCCAAGGAAATCCGAGACGCCGCGAATGCAGTCATCACGGCACTCACTCCCACCAACACGCGTCACCAGCGGCAACGACGCCCCACTACATAGCCGGCACACCAATCACTCTCCACGCGCAGACATGGGGACCCCATAGCACCAACACCGCCCCACATCCTCGCCGAGATAATACGCATCCATCATCGATAGCCATCTCACATCACCCTAGGAGTTCCTATGACCACCGGGTTTCCAGCACTATCCTTCCAAAAGACATCCCTGAACATGTCTTAGCAGGAATCGGTCTCCAACACCTCCCGACACTCATCCGAGATGAATGGTGTACCACCCATTTCCGGGGCAACCGCGCCATCTCCTATACCTCCCTCATGCTCCTCTCGCAACTGCTGGCTGATCAGATCAATGCTCTCCGCTCATCCTCCCAGGTCATCTTGATCAATCCCTGCTCAGTCCACGCCCTCAGAAACCACCGTTACAAACACTCATACGATCAGCCGATCATGAACATCGATCTCCGTCGTTCGCCCTGACACCACGTGCATCACCACCTCCAGCACTGGATCGATTCCCGAACACGCTCCTCAGACAGAAGGGACCTTCATGGACCAATCCCCACTCCCACCGCTGCAGCCCTATGAGGCTGCGCAATTCTTTCAGCCAGAGCACCATCGGCCTCTGAAAGCATTCCAACTCTTCCCCCGGGAATGGACCCATCTAATGTCCTGCCGGTTTGGACTCGATCGACCGTCAAGTTTTGATTGCCATGTCCCATGGTCTGGCAATTCCTTTCGATACGACATCTTCGAGCGCGCCGAATATACGCAACTCGCTCTCCGGCGCCAACATGGAAACGGCACCTGCTGGTATATCGTGCATGAATACCGTAGTCGGCACGAATCCTCCCTGCTCCGGCACATCCTGTCGATCAAAGATGAACCCACACGGTGGGACTATTGCCACTTTCTCTGTGACGCCCTCGAACGGACACAATACGCCGCCCATGCGGCCGAACGAGAACGTTGGACCCAGGCCCTCCTCGAGAAACGAGTCAAAATTCAACGAAGGCGAGGTCATGGCACGGCACTCATCATCCCAGCTGAAATCGCCATCACCGAACACACACGAACACACTGCCTCTCAGAGGAACACACCACCCATGAACCAACATTGGAAATCGATCACAGCCAGCCGCAATGACGAGCTTCTTAACGATGTGCACCCTGCATAGATGGCCCATAACGGACTCTTGATGGGAGAGGCCATGACCCATATCACCCATGATAACGGCCTGATTGCAGGTTTCTCTGCCTCATGCCATGACAACGTGCTGGTCTCCGAGTCCTCAATAGAACGCTCCCTCATGCGCTGATCTGCCGCCCACACGTATTTCCTATCACCCATGGAGGCCCGATGAAATCGTCTACCATTCCAGAAACCATCTTGCGCGTACTCAGTACGATCACCATCGATGGAAACGTTGTACGGTTGACAGCTCAATTGCCACGCGAACTCTACACCCAAACAAACACCGTCCTTGAAACGCTCGGCGGAAAATGGAATCGCAAAGCCAAGGGCCATCTCTTCGACGACAATCCTCAAGATCGGCTCGACGATGCGCTGCTCACGGCATCCTACAACCGGCCTGACAATTTTGGATTTTTTGAAACCCCCGAGGCGCTAGCCCGTACACTCATCGAAGAACTCGATCTCCAGCCGCACCATACATTTCTCGAACCCTCCGCAGGCCGGGCACGAATCGCCGATCAAGCAGCTAGAATTGTCACGCCCGGGCAGATGCTGCTCTGCGAACTCCAAGAGTCAAATCGACACGTGCTAACAGCGAAAGGTTATACAGTCCATGGGATCGACTTTCTCACGTGGATACCCCTGCACCTCGTCGACCGAATCGGAATGAACCCACCGTTCGCGCATCAGCAAGATATTCTACATGTCACGAAAGCCTTCAGCCATTTGGCACCGACGGGAAAGCTCTTCAGCATTATGAGCGCCGGCATAAGCTTTCGTGAAGATCGACGCACACAAGCGTTTCGAGCCCTCGTTCATGAATATGGCTCGATACGGCCGTTGCCGGATATGACCTTTCACGCGAGTGGCACAGACGTCTCAACCGTCCTCGTATCTCTCATCCATCCCTAGCACCAACCATCACGTTTCACGAATGACGGGATCTATCACACCCCTACATGAACAGAGGCGCGCCTATGCCCCGACTGCACACGGACCACGCGAAAGAACCGTGGCAGATGACGCGACAGGAATTCAGACAGTTCGTCGAAGCGCAATCGAACTCCTCGCATACCGCCAACCCTCCGCTGTCCATTGGCGACTACAACATCCCACAAACAATTATCGTCAACGATCGTACATATCGTTTCCGGTACTCCTCAACGGGCATCCGAGGACGCTCTATGGCAATGTCCAATGAAATATATCTCTCTGGCCCAGGCATCCCTCCGAACACAAAAACCACCGCTCACGGATCGCAAGAAAATGGAGACGCCACATTTGTTCTTCGACACATACGGAAAGCAGAAATTAAACTGGCCCTTGCCAAGAACCTCCCCATCCCTCCTTTCGTCTTGGCAAAATTCCACGACCTAATCCCCTAGACGATTCAACGTCGAGTTCTTGTATGACTTGAGACTCACACCATTACATACACCTTTGGCCAATACCAAGGTCAACAGGACCGCACCAACAGTGCGCTCTCCTCGCAACGTAGTCAGCAAACAAACGCCGCCTCTCCACTATCAAGGAATTCCATGTCACACATTGCAACCTACGCGACCACCATGACCTCGCTAAAAACAATCGAAGCCGCCTGTCTCCGGATGGGCCTTACCTTTCTGCGTAATCAGAAAACCGCACAGTTCTATAAAGAACAACAGACCACATGTGAACATGCCATTAGTATTCCGGATTCTACCTTTCAAGTGGGTCTCGTGCGCCAAGCTGATAACACCTACGCCTTCGCGATGGACACCTACGACCCCACCCTCCGAAAAACCATGGGACAGAACGGCCAACGCTTTCTCCAACACTATGCCGCCGCCAGCGCCATTGCTGAAGTCAAACAACATCGCCGTATGCGCATCACTGAAACCACATTGAAGAACGGCACCATCCGGTTGCAATTCGTCGCCCGCTAATTCGCCCTCATATCCTCAGAGGAGTGCTCATGCTTGAAATTATCATCGACATCACCCCCGAAGGCGAAAGCCACCAAACCGTTAAGGGACTTAAAGGCAAACAATGCCTGACCCATCCGGTCGTGCAAGGACTCGATAAAGTCCTAGGAAAACGCAAATCACAACTACATACCAGCGAGTTCTTCGCCTGCGCCACACAGATCGTCACTCAAACTCAGCAGGCGTAACAGAAAAGGGGTCGCGCGAACACATGGCACTACCTCATCAATTTGAACTCATCATTCACCGCGACGGCACCGTCTCCCATCTCCATACTGATGGTCTGCGCTTAAAAAAACTTGGACCCCATCACATTCGACGTGCCTCCCTCGTCGAACCTTCGCGCAATAGTCGTACGTGGGAAGTCCGACTGCCACAATCGAAACGTCTGATTGCCACTGCGAGCACCAGACTATGCGCACTGGCTCGTGAACGCACACATCTGCTGCACGACATTCTTCCCATGAAACGCAGTGCTCACAGCAGACTCTAGTTCATTCCGTTATGACCTCAACCCTCGTCACTCCGAGAACCGCACCACTCTGTAGTCAATACACGGATACTCCATTTACATCTCACGCAGAGGTCACCATGTCAGCACTCGGATGGACGCCAGGCGTTGCCGCATTTTACCGTGGGAAAGACAATCATAGCGCTGCCTTACAATTGAAACTTCAAGCGGCCACTGCCATGCGCGAGGGCTACGTCCAGCTGGACATGACTAGCGGACCCGCTCCCTTCGAATACGACTGGCCCCGTAAGATTGTCTGGCAATTTACGCTAGTTGAGTTGGCCACCATCATTCGACTCTGTGAGGCTCCGCATGTAGACATACCACCCGTCACGCTCAAGCATGATCCCAAGGCCAAACAGGACGGAGCGGGAGAACGGAATAAAATATTGAAGATTCGACGTGGACCTAGAGGCGGCGCTTTTTGGGATCTCTCTGAAACCAATATCACCGCACCTGAAAAGGATCGGGCGCATAGTTTTGCGATGAACGACGACGAACTCCTTATCGTGAGCGAACTCTTTCGATCGGCGCTTGCCATGACGACTGGATGGACGGCCATGCTCTGCACCGCGAGACCAGCCCCGTTCAAAGCTCAACACTCGGCCCCTGCCGCCTAAGACACCCCGCTCCGCCGATGCACACCGATTGGCAAAGAAAGACCTCCACCATGTCCACACCTCCCGCGCTCTACAAAACAGTCGTGGTCATCTGGACCCGCGAACATCCAGAGGAGCAGGAGAGGGACCTCGTCGAACTCGCACAAGCCGCCATCGACGGGCAGGCGTATTGTTCTCGCGCGCAGACCACCTCCATCGCTGACCCCAGCAAAGACCCAGACTGGGATCGAACAGAATTCTTCGACTCAGGCGCGATCTCTCCAGAAACCGTTCCGCCATTCCGGACCGTCACCGCCGCCACGCTATCGACCGCCTATCGCACCCTCTTCCCGGACGAATGCACCTATTCCCAACCGCAGATCACAAACCACGAAGAGATTATGAGCAACTGGCTGGCCCGCTATCAGGCCCACCCAGAATCCGCCCTGGCCACCACCAATTGGGCCGGCAAGGTCACCCAGGCCCTCTTTCACGCCCTCCACCTTCATATGCCACGTACCAAACGGGATCGTCTTATCGCCCTACAAAGTACACAGATGCCAGAAAACGGACCGACAATGCCGACCACATGAAACAGGCATAACAAAGTCTGAAACACCTTGTTATTGCAGAATATATCAAAGCATATGCCGCAAGACCGTGACACGTCGACAATCCATGTACCACACAACACTAAACAACTCCTCACCACTCTCGGCGCTCAAGTCATCAATAAGTCCAATGTATTATCATCATGAAATTATATTGGACCTATTTGTCTTAACCTAAATCCTGAATAACCTCCGAGACAGACTCCATCCCCTTCCCCATCGTGCCCGCACCCGTATCTAATGAGTTCTCGCTAAAACGACATCCCATCAGGACCCGCTCGACGTCGGCGGCCACCCCGTCGACGAGCACCGAGGCCACCTCGAGACCGGCGAGGTCGAGGTCGTATCGGCTCAGGTCCTGCGTGGCGGTGGCCTTGATCGTGGCAACCCCCGAGATGGTGCCGTCGTCGGCCATG
>OBEQ010506329.1_pt1 | contig 177323 bp, 177 predicted proteins | sample 1670901 | NCBI WGS metagenome assembly OBEQ01 (sample SAMEA104232315, study PRJEB22302) | groundwater metagenome | biome: forest; feature: aquifer; material: groundwater | place: USA | collected 2011-08-07 | depth 5.4 m
CTGGAAAAGGCTATAGGTCTATTACTATTGAAACATACCTAAGGATATGATATACTTATTCTGAAGTTAGTGAGACTTAAGATTAGGTACTCCATTATTCGTATCTTCTCTTCCCATTTATACTCACACAAGTAATTATGTTTCATCCCCAACGTCGATCGTTTCGTCCTCAGAACCATCGTGGTCAGCCAAAACAGCTCGACTCCCGACTCTTTATCCAAAAATCAGCAGAACAACAGGGAGAAGAAGTATATACTCCTCAACACGCATTCACTGATTTTCCCATTGATGCTCAGATTCAAAATAATATTCGCTCCCGTGGGTTTAAAACGCCTACTCCTATTCAGGATATGGCGATTCCCGTATTACTGGAAGGTAAGGATGTGATTGGGCTTGCAAGCACCGGAACGGGTAAAACTGCCGCATTTTTAATTCCATTAATTAATAAAACGCTTCGTGATCGCACACAAAAAGTACTCATTGTAGCTCCCACCCGTGAGCTTGCCGTGCAGATTCAAGATGAGTTTAGACAGTTTGCCCGTAATATGAGTTTATTCTCAGTGTTATGTATTGGCGGGGTGAGCATGGGATTTCAGATACAGTCTCTGCAGCATAACCCACAGTTTGTCATCGGTACACCCGGAAGACTGAAAGACCTGGAACGTCAGAAAAAACTTTCATTTGGTGCTTTCAATAATATTGTGTTAGACGAGGTTGACCGCATGCTCGATATTGGGTTTGTCCGTGAGGTGACCTATATCGTGTCCCACCTCTTACAACCTCGCCAGTCACTCTTTTTTTCAGCTACGATGCCACAGAATGTGCAATCAATCATGCATGGATTCCTGAAAAATCCTGTTACCGTTGCGGTAAAGCAGACGAAGCCGTCAATCAATGTTGACCAAGATATTATTAAAATACAGGGTCAGGTAAAGGCCGATGTGCTTCACAAACTTCTCAAACAAGAGGGATTTCATAAAGTTTTGGTCTTTGGCCGTACCAAATGGGGAATGGACAAACTCGCCCGCATTCTGACTCAAAAAGGAATAGCAGTTGCCTCCATTCACGGAAATAAAAATCAAAATCAAAGGCAGCGTGCAATTGAATTATTTAAAAGTAACAGAGTACAAACATTACTCGCAACTGATATTGCCTCACGGGGACTCGATATTGATGACGTGACCCATGTCATCAATTATGACCCTCCCCAAACGTATGAAGACTATATTCACCGTATTGGCCGAACCGGCCGCGCTGGAAAAAAAGGCACTGCGCTTACCTTTATTGAGTGATACAACTTCTTACTCTTGACAAGCTTTGTAGTATTTGTTCTACTTAAAAGTAGGTTGGGAATATGAGAAAAAAGTCTACCAAAGTGTGGAGATCTTCTGCGTCTTACAACACTCTCAGCATTGCGCTTCTGATTGGTGCACTCTGTATTGTGGGAGGAAAAGCAATCTCTGAAAATATACAGGGAGGACATATATTGGGTACTTCCTCATTCTTTTTAGCCGACAATAAACCACCGGGTGAAGGCGGCCCACCAGGTGGAGGAGGATCTGCGCCACCACAGAATCAGCAACCGCAACAACAACAGTCTCAGCAGCAATCTCAGCCACAGAAGCCACCAGACAAACCCCCAGAGCAAAAAAATAATAATCCTCCACCTCAAAATAACCCACAGCCCCCGCAACAAAACAATCAGCCTCCCCAAAACAACCAGCCCCCACCCCAGCAGCAAAATCAACCACAACAACCACAACAACGATCTCAGCAGCCATTTTCTCAAGGTGGTGCCCAAGAACAACAGATGCGACAGCAGTTCCAGCAAATGAATCAACAACAGAATCCACAAGACACTAATAAACAGCAATTTCAACAGCAAACCTCTCAAAATCAACAGTTTACTACCCCCTCAGGAGGCCCAAATAAAAGTCAGTCTACTACTACTCAACAGAGTCAAAACCCTGTTCCTACACAATTTCAGCAACAGTACCAGCAATTTCAGCAGCAATTTAAGCAGGAAGCTGAGAAAAAGGGTATACAGTTTAATGGGTCCCTTCCTCCACAATTTCAGCAGCTAGAGCAATCAGGAAAACAGCAAAATCAGGGCGCCAACACTAATTTTCAATCACTTCCCTCTCTTAAGGAATTTCCTACTATTACCGGAAGATTTGAGGTACAGCCATCGGGTAATGCTCCTGTCATTAATCTTAACGACGCAAACACAAGAGTAGTATTGGGAAGCCTCAAGGCAAAAAAAGCTGACGGCACAGAGGTTCAGATTGACAAAAGCGCGCTCGAAAAAATAAATACCGCAATAAAATTGGAGACAGGTTCAGAAGTATCTCAAAAAGCAGACCAGTTTGTTCTCCAAAGAGGTGGTGTGCAAGCTGAAACGAAATTTCCTATTTCTTTTAATGTCGCAACAAAGACATTTTCAGTACAAACTCCCAATGGAGAAAAACAAATAAGCATTCTCCCTGATCAGGCAGTGCAAAAAGCTATGGAAATTAATAAAACCACATCTAATAACTCTGCAGTCACCTTAACAGAACTCAATAACCAGCCCGTATTTCAGGTTGCAGGAACGGCTCAAAAAAAATTCTTAGGATTTGTCCCTGTTTCTATTCCTAAAACAACCGTTGTTTCAGCACAAACGGGTAATGTGGTAACAACCAACCAGAGTGCCGTCTCCCGCCTCCTCGAGTCAATTTCTTTCTAAGTGAATCTTGTTACTATAAAAATAAACAGAACTCCTAAAATTGTTAAACCTATCATCTTCCAAGAACTATGCTTGCTGTGTGCCTCAGGGAGGAGATCGCTTGATCCAATGTAGAGGAGGAATCCTGCAAAAAAGCCTAAGTACAATATTAATACGTTATCTGGAATAACTATGGCAAAAGTTGTCACTGCACCCAAAATTGGCGCAAGCGCATCGGCGAATAAAAACACGAAAGCTTTTTTGCGCGTATTTTTATTGACAAGCATAAGGGAGACAGTATTGAGCCCATCGGAAAAATCATGCGCGATAACGGCGATTGCGACAAGAATACCAACATGAGGATTAATATGGAAGCCCAAACCAATTCCCACGCCATCCAAAAAACTGTGGAATATTAAACCAAGGGTACTTATAATTCCTACCTGAGGATGTCGGTGATTTGCGTATTCTCCTTCATGAGAGTTGTGAATAACCGCATATTTCTCCAGGGTGTGAATAACAAGAAAGCCAGTGATTACCGCAACGAGTGGATAGGTTATATCAAGTTTATTTTCAGTGACTATTCTGAAAATTTCCGGAATAACATCAAAAAAACAGACAGCAATGAGAACGCCTGCAGTGAAACTCATAATATAGTGAAGTTTTTTATGGTGATGAAGAGAAAAAAGTCCCCCACAGAATGTTGCTGCAAACGCACCTAAGGAAAAAAGTATAGGAGTCATATATTATTGACAGTTGGCGCAAAGGCCAAAAAATTCTAAATGGTGATGGTCAACTTTGAAAGTTGTTTTCTCACGTACTTCTGTTACAAATGGTTCCTCAGTAATACGAATGTCTGCAATAGACCCACAGGTATTACAGACGAGATGGTGGTGATGATTTTTCTCATCAACCAGCTCATACCGTCTCTTGGCTTCACCCAGCTCCAAGGTTCGCACAATTCCCAAAGTTACAAAAAGCTCGAGTGATCGGTAGACTGAGGTAAGATCAATAACGCTATTTCTTTTTCTCAACGAATCGTATAATTCCTGCGCAGTTAAAGGATACTGTTTCAGTACCTTCACGATCTCTTGTCGCGGTTTAGTGAGTCGGTACCCTTTTTGTTGTAGTGTCTTCATGATGTCCATAGGATAGTGCTATTATTGCAAATGATTTGCAATATGTCAAGAGTAATGTGCAAAAGAAGAGGATATGGTATAATAACCTATATCAGCGAGCAGAGATTTGGTTCTAGTATCTGGGGGAACTTCATCAATGATTGTTACGTGTTACTTCTGAAAGGGGGTGTTATACATGCAAAATAATAAATTATTCGTCGGTAGTCTTCCTTGGTCAGTAAACAATGATTCACTTCGTGAATTATTCGCACAATATGGTGAGATTACTGAAGCTATGGTGATTAATGACAGAGAAACCGGCCGTTCAAAAGGATTCGGATTCGTCACATTCGCCAATGAAGCAGACGCTCAAAAAGCACTCGAGATGGATGGTCGTGATATTGAAGGACGAAAAATCGTCGTAAACATCGCAAAACCTCGTGAAAATCGTAGTGGTGGAGGCGGAAGCTTTAGACGATAAATTGGTATCAGTACAATAGCGCTCGTGTTTGTCAAAGAAATGCGATAATTTTTATCTGCGGGTTCTATTCTACGATTTGTTGTAAATTCACACATTTTTATGTATAGACACACACAGAGAAGCGGGCGCTATGGTAGAAACAGCCCAAAAATTCATGAGTCAAAATTTATACGGAAAGCATCAGCGAAAGCGCTTAATATGTCCGTTACGCCGTCAGTATTTACTGACCTATCTTTAGACGCGGTATTACACAAAAATATTGCACGGAGTGGGTATGTAAACCCCACTCCTATTCAGGAAGGCACGATTGCTCCAATCCTTGCGGGAAAAGATGTAATTGGTATTGCCAACACAGGTACGGGTAAAACTGCAGCTTTCCTAATTCCTCTCCTCGATAAAATTACTAAAAACAAACACGAAACAATTCTCATTATTGTGCCCACCCGTGAACTTGCTGCCCAAATTCAAGGTGAGATGAGATCACTTGCCCAGGGCATGAGTATTTACTCAACCCTTTGCATAGGAGGAGCATCAATGGGTAGCCAGATATCTGAACTTCGCAGAGACCCCCACTTTGTGATCGGTACTCCTGGTCGATTGAAAGATTTACTAAAAAGAAACTGTCTGGTGATGTCCCATTTCACGAGTATCGTGCTGGACGAGGTTGATCGTATGCTTGATATGGGATTTGTCCGAGAGATTCAGTACCTCATCTCACTCTTGCCGAAAGTCAGGCAGTCGCTATTTTTCTCCGCAACAATTTCTCCGCCCATTCGCACACTTATACAATCATTTACCACAGACGCGATTATGATTTCAGTAAAGACACAGGATACTACTGAGAATGTTGAGCAAGATATTGTTCGGGTAAAAAATGGTGCCTCAAAAATTGACGTACTTGAGCAGTTGCTGAAAAATGATGCGTTTAAAAAAGTACTCATTTTCGGCCGCACAAAGTTCGGTGTAGAGCGTTTATCTACCACCTTATTTCAAAAAGGGTTTAAAGTAGCCTCCATTCACGGTGATAAGCCGCAGATCAAACGCAGTCAGGCAATTCGTCAGTTTAAAGATAATGTAGTTGATATTTTAGTCGCAACTGATGTTGCATCCCGCGGTATTGACATATCTGATATCACCCACGTCATTAACTATGATCAGCCGGCAACGTATGATGATTATGTTCATCGTATTGGGCGAACCGGACGGTTAAATAAAATGGGTATTGCACTCACCTTTGTAGACTGATGCATGGAAATAAAAACGTGTATACTTAAGGGAAGGTTACCTATATGAATAAGCTAATAATAAGCATTGTCGGTATAGTGGTTGTGGGCTTTATCATTGTACTCTCACGTTCAAACAAGATGGAAAAACCTATGCAGGTAACTCCTTCTCCAACGGCGATAACTCAAGAGACAACTACACCAACGTCTGCTGTTAAAACAATTAACGTTGAGGCAGGAAGTTTTTACTACAATCCCAAAGAGATTCGGGTAAAAAAAGGTGAAAAAGTAAAAATTATCCTCACCGGCCGCGATATGATGCATAATTTTAATATTAACGAGTTCGACGTACACTCACCTATGGTAAACTCAGGAGAAACAACAAGCATTGAATTTACCGCGAGTCAGACAGGCTCATTTGAGTATTACTGTAGCGTCGGTAGTCACCGGCAGCGCGGACAGGTGGGAACCCTTATTGTTGAATGAGAAAATATAGTTTATGGCTCAAGATTGTACTGGTAATCACTGCGTTTTGTGGGCTAACGTATGTTACCGTACAGCAAAACTATCGCCAGTCTGCAAATGATCCGCAGATTCAGATGGCTGAAGATCTGGCGGCGCGCCTTTCTGCAGGCCAGTCGGCCGACAGCGTGATCGATAAAAACACCATCGATATCGGGAAAAGTCTTGCACCATTTGTAATCATTTTTAATGATCAGGGTAAATCCGCAACCGCATCTGGCAGAATAAACGGTGAGATTCCCACGATTCCCAGCGGAGTGTTTAGATACATGCGACGTCATGGGGAAGATCGGTTTACCTGGGAGACAAAAGAGGGGATTCGAAGCGCAGTTGTAGTCACGTCCTTCAAAAATAATAATCAGTCAGGTTTTGTGCTTGCAGGTCGATCACTGCGTGAGGTGGAGCGCCGCGAAAAACAGCTCACACTTCACGTTACATTTGTGTGGTTAACTACTCTGTTTTTTAGTTTTGTCTTGTCGCTGCTTTAAGCAGAAGATAAAAAGGATAAATTATTCTTTTAACTTTTGTGCATATTTTTGGCGAAGATGAGCGATTTTTGGTGAGATGATGAGTTGACAGTAGGGCTGTTCGTAATTATTCGTATAGTAATCGTGATGGTATGCCTCAGCAGGGTAAAATTTCTCTAGCGGTTTAAGTTCTGTTACGGGCGGTTTGCCAAATTCATTACTTTTTGTGATCTCCTCAAACACCTGGTTTGCAGTTTGTTTTTGCTTTTCTGTGGTGTAAAAAACAATAGAACGATATTGTGTACCCATATCTGCACCCTGACGATTTAAGCTGGTGGGATCATGGGTATGAAGGAATATGTCAAGCAAATCTCTGAAAGGAATTATCTGTGGATCAAACTCTATTTTAATAACCTCAGCATGTCCGGTTGTTCCAGAGCAGACCTGTTCATACATGGGGTTAGGTACGGCACCGCCGGCATAGCCGGAGATGACTGTAATAACGCCACGGAGTCGTAAAAAAAGAGCTTCAGTGCACCAAAAGCAGCCACCACCAAATATTGCAATTTCAGTCTTCATTTTTTAGGAATAAATTTGAGAGAGATGGAATTCACGCAATGCCGCGTATTCTTCGAGGTAAATTCTTCACCAGTGAATACATGACCAAGATGTGCACCACATATATTACACTGAATTTCTGTTCTCATACCGTCTGCATCTGGTATACGTTTTACTGCGCCCTCTATTTCCTGATCAAAACTTGGCCATCCACAACCGGAATGAAATTTACTTGACGAGGTGTAGAGTGGCGTATTGCATCGACGACACACATAAATACCCTCTGCAAACGTTGTGTCATACTCTCCAGTAAATGGTGCCTCAGTATCTTTATATACTATTACTTTTTCTTCCTCCGGAGTCAGTGTATTGAGTTTCATATCTCCATTTTACCACTCCTTTTTACTCCTAAATAAGGTATTCTATTATTATGTTGGAGAGAGTATTTATTCGGAAGTTGTATGGTGCTACATACCTTGAAAACTTTCTCGTTGCGGCAGTTACGACACTTTTAGGAATTCGCTTTTACCTTGAACTTACCCGCTATCCTCAGATTGGTGGACATGGACTGCATATCGCACACATGCTCTGGGGAGGACTTCTCATGTTGATTGCAATCATACTTCTTCTCGCATTTACCCATAAATCAATCGATCACTTTTCCGCAATCATTGGAGGTGCTGGATTCGGAACCTTTATAGATGAACTAGGAAAATTTATTACTCATGATAATAATTATTTTTTTGAACCCACCATTGCATTGATCTATGTTATTTTTATCCTTCTTTACCTCAGTTTTCGTTTTATTGAACATCAGCATGAACTCACCAAAGAAGAATACTTAAGTAATGCTTTTGATATGGTGAAAAATATGGCGCTTAATGGTAGTAATGAACTTGAAAAAGAAACTGCTCTCCATCTTCTTACTCACTGTGATCCAGCCAATCCTGCAGTTGTGCATCTGCGTACGATTCTTGGGGTACTGCGCCCTCATGAGTTACAGGATCAGACACTCCTCTTTCGTTTGCAGAAAGTAATTAAGTTGTGGTACCGAGCGGTTGTTCATAAAAAATGGTTTGTGTGGGCAGTCATACTATTTTTCATAGGATACTCGCTTATTAATTTATACAAAACCTTTGACGTTCTCCTTCTCTATTTTAAATTTAATGAGTTTTCTCTACAATTTGATGACCTAGGAGAGTTTGTGTCTGCAGTTATCAGTACCCTTATTGTGTTAGTTGGTATACCCGTGATGTTTCGCTCCCGCATTGCAGGATATCGGTTATTCAAGCTTTCGGTTTTGATCTCGATATTTATCACACGCTTTTTTGACTTCTATAAAAATCAGTTCTCAGCACTCCTCATTCTTGCTTTTAATGTAGTAATTCTTCTCGTTTTACAGTACAACATCTCTGAGGAACAGATAAGACATAGTCATGAAACTGAAGATAATTAAAACTTCGCTTTTTCTAGATAATCAAGAAGCTGTTGACCGGTGCGACCGCCTGGGCGTAGACGGTAAAGAAAGTAGCGATTTTGTTCAGTTATCTCAGTACCGGGAATAGTGGACATGGCGTTCGTAAAACCAGCTACCTTCACAATCGTGATAGTTTGTTCATCAAACGCACCATAAGGATAGGCAAATGAATGTATAGTTGCTCCAAGGATTTTTTCCAGTGCTTTTTTACTCTCCTCAACCTCATACGTTACTGTTTTTGGATTGAGTTGCTTTAACCACAGATGGTGAACGGTATGGGCGCCGACCTCAACCAACCCGCTTTTCCCCAGCTCCTCTACCTGCGACTTATACATAAAATTAGGTTTACCCAAAAATCCCGCAATCACGTACTGCACTGCTTTTGCGTTATATTTTTTAAGGAGGGGAAAAGCATCGGTGTAAAAATCACGGTATCCATCATCAAAGGAAAGAATGATGGGTTTTTGGGGAAGTTTCGACCTTCCCTCGAGTGCACTCACGAGATCACTCGGGGTTAAAAATGTATAGCCTGCATCTTTAAGGGTAATGAGTTGTCGCTCAAAGGTATAGGGAGTTGTGTTAAGGGATTGCCGGATAGTATCACCCTTATCTTTCACATATTCAACATAGTGGTACATGAGAATAGGGAGGCGAAGTTTTTCAGGTAGTTGTGGTGCGGGAGTAGGTGACGCTGCAAGTTCTTGTTGGACGTCAGGTGGAAGAGTGGTAACATCAGGTTTAGAGACAATTTCTCGGCTTATTTTTACACTTTGAAGATAAGAGAAGCCAAAATAAGCGACACCTCCAAGTACACAGGCAGAAATTACTACCAATACTCTCACAAAATTAAAACGAAATTTCTTTGCAAATATCACAGTGTAATTTTACAGTAATTTTTTTTAGTTGACAATGAAGGAATAATATTTTACTCTATAGAGTGTGAATAGATTACAATACCTCAAAATAGGTACGGTTGTTCTAATTTTAGGCATAATTTATTCCTGTGCACTTCCTCCATCCACACGGGCAGTAGGCGAGGCAAGTGCAAGTGAGCTACCTTCAGATTTAAAAGGAGATTTGGAGGAAGCACTGAAATCCAGTAATACTGCGCCTGAGCAAGATACGCTCGCGAAATTAGAAACAGTACGGGTTGCGGTAGTTACCCAAACAGGCACTACTTTTGTACAGCCAGACCCAAAACTGGCGCCTGAAATAGCAAAAACACCAGCAGCACAGGTTGTGCACCCGGAACAGACCCATTCAGAACAGGTGACATTTGTCCAAGTAACTGTTACCGTTACCCCAACCCCTGAAGAGGGGACACGCAATCAGTCAGGTGTAAACCAAACATCTCCTGGAGCACCTTCATCAACTATCTCGCCCGGTCCTTCTGACATTCCCACGCCTACCGGAACGTCTGTCGGAGGGACACCGCTATCACCAGTTCCTAATACTATGGTTCCACTTGACATGCTTCCCGATGATAACAGTGCACCATCACCCACCAGTCAACCAACAGAATTAAAGCAGGGACCAACAGGGGGGCAGATTACAACCGTACCTTCACCTAGCACTATCAATAATAATACTAATTCGCCACCTACTTTTATTCCAGAGCAAAAATCAGGAACTCAACCGATATCAGTACCTGCGACCACTGTGCCAGAGTCTACCATCGGGCCTATTGTAACTTCATCCCCCCCAGAAGTGCAACCAACTACACTAGAGACACAACCAACTGCAGAGGATAGCGGAGCAGGAAAAAGCGCAGTTGAGGGAGTTTCAAAGACAATTACTCTCCTTGAAAAAATTCTTTACAAATTATTTGGTCAGTGATAACTATGGATACTCCTGAATCAATACCTGATACACAACCGCAAGTAAAACCCTCACGGCAGATCTCAAGATCAACTCTCGTATTAATGGGGGTAATACTCCTAACAAGTATTGCAGTTGGGGTACGCAGTTATGGCCAGTTAATGACAAAGAGACAAACTCCTAAAACACAGGTAGTGAATAAGCCGGTTGTAGTACGACGGTCAAAAGAACCAAACGTGATTGTCAACGCAACAACAGCAAAAAAGATTGATGCGGTAACCGGCAAAGTCATAACAGCAGCGCGGGTCTTTTTTGTCGATGATAAGACTATTTTCCTTGCGCTTGATTTAAATAATCCGAGTATTGGCACAAGAATTGATTATGTACGCTACCTCAATGGTCGTTATGTTGATCATGGGAGCGTACAGGTAACGAAACCTCAAACAAACAATCTTAACTTTGAGTGGACTACTAAACTTGTGGGAAGCAGGCTCAATGGTACATATCGGGTAGCAACCTATACCAATGGAGTTCTTGAAAAGCGTGTAACGTATGCAGTTGAGAAACACAAGGTTGCTTTTGTGTATCCGGATGAAGACTACTCCCTTCCTGACTCATCCTTCCTAACGCAAGCACACTAAATCGTGGTATAACAAATATATGGATAGAATACCCAATGGTCTTACGCCACAGGAAGTTGTAGAGAGTCATCAACAGTATGGAGCGAATATTGATACGCGACATGATTTTACGACTCTCAAGATTGTCTCCAAAACTCTTTTTTCACTCTTCAACATGATTCTCGTGGTTTTTATTATAGTACTCCTGCTTGTGCATCAGAAAACTACGGCACAGTTTATTGGTTTAGTTGCTTTTGTGAATACTATTATTGAGATAATTCAGGAAATTCGGGCTCATTTTATTGTAAAAAAACTAACACAACGCACTGAAAAAATAGTAAAAGTTATACGTAGTGGGACTTCAGTCACAATTTCTATAGCAGAGATTGTTATGGGAGACGTTATTTCTCTTGCTTCAGGAGATAGAGTGCCAGTTGATGGTGTGGTAGTGCATTCAGAGTATGCTGAGTTTGATGAAAGTATACTCACCGGAGAATCACAGTATGTGGAGAAAAAAACAGATGAGGTAGTACGAGCAGGTAGTTTTGTTGCGGCAGGTAGTTGTTATTATAAAGTAACAAAACTTTCAAAAGATTCCTATATACAATCTGTCACAAAGGAGATTGCTCATCAACCTATTACTCAATCTCCCCTCCAGTCTCAAATTAATCAGATTATCACCACTCTTACCTACATGACGCTTTTTTTTATTGTGCTAATCGTTGCAGAAGGTTTCATTCAGGAAAATCAGAAAGAGGAGATTATTATTAATTCAGCGACCCTTGTTACCTCGATGGTGCCGCAAGGTTTGGTTCTCATTACAACTCTTTCGTTTGCATATGGTGCAACGAGAATTGCAAAAAATCAGGCAGTTGTGCAAAAGTTAAGTGCTATTGAGTCTATGGCAAATACGAACGTGGTCTGTATGGATAAAACAGGTACGCTCACGAAAAATATTTTTGAGATAAAAGAAATACATTGGATGTAATTCTACTTATGGAAGCATCATACGAACCAAAACAGCTCTTAAAGACTTTTCTTCGGGACATATCTCAGAAAAATAACGTTATTACGGTACTCGATCAGTATCTGAAAGAGGTACCTCCTTTGGTCAAATTGCAAAAAAAAGATGAGATTCCATTTTCTTCAGACCGTAAATACAGTGCATGTATCTACGATGGTATCTCTCTTGTTTTAGGTGCGCCAGAAGTACTCCTGGAGAAAAGTTCTTTATCGTATAAACAGGTTGAAGAATATGCTCAAGAATCTTTTCGTGTTGTTACTTTTGGAACAGTTTCGGGAGCAATAAAAAGTTACGATACGTTACGCGGTCACTTTATGCCGCTTGCAGTTATTGCAATTGATGATCCTATTCGTGTAGAAACTCAAGAGACGCTCGCTGAGTTGGCAAAAAATAATATTGAGTACCGTATTATTTCCGGAGACTCAGTCGATACGGTAACTGCAGTCGCACGAAAGATTAACAAAAATATTCCTGTGCAGGCAGTAAGTGGTCTCGATTTGGATACTATGTCGCCTGCGGAGTTTGAGCAAGCTGTTCTCACTCATAATGTTTTTGCCCGCATCAAGCCACAGCAAAAACAGATAATAATCCACACCCTTAAAAAGAATAAGTTATTCACCGTCATGATTGGCGATGGGGTAAATGATGTGTTGGCGCTGAGAGAAGCAGATTTGGGTATTGCAATGAATGGGGGGTCTGCGATGGCAAGGGATGTTGCAGATGTGGTTTTGGCTAATAATTCCTTTGCTACACTACCACTCATTCTCTATGAGGGGAGGCGCATTATTGCTAATATTCAAACGATTGCAAACATTTATCTTATTAAAAATATCTCCTCAATTCTTACGATTCTTATTTTAGGTTTTATTGGGTTGCGTTTTCCTTTTGATCCGAGGCATGTGGAAATTGCGAGTGTACTAGTTATTGGGTTGCCCTCATTTGTTCTTGCGTTTGAAAAACACACTTTTCAGGTAAGTGATAAAGGTTTTATTAGTCGTTTACTCATATTCTCAAGCGCCGTTGCTTTTGTGAATGCACTCATTTTTTCTGCGATCTATATATACTTTGATCTGGTGAGCGAAAAATTATTCTACTCGCGTACAATGCTGCTTATAGCAGTTATTTTTGCAGGAGTGAACAACCTTTTCCTCATATATCAACAACATTACTCACTCCCACAGATTACAGAACGTAAGATATTTGTAGGTCTCATTGTAGGAATTTATATGCTATTTTTTACTATACTTGCAGTTCCTTTTGTGAGAAGCTTTTTTAATATCAGTACAGTCACGCCTATAGACGTGGTCATTACCTTTGGATTAACTACAATAGGCGCGCTAGCACTCATACCTATTACAAGACGTTTCAGGCACGAATTATAATGTATGCCTGTTTCTTTATGTTTGTAAACATGCTAGAGTTTAAATAAATATGATAAAAACTATCATACCTTTTCTTACTAAATGGCAGGTGCAGCTCGCACTCCTTGGCATACAGCTCCTCTTCAGTTTGTTTGGCTTCTACAACTATTTTTTTAATTACAATTTATCCAGAGCTTCTCTCACACAACAGTTTCAAGATAACGAACTTCTTCTTGCAAAGTCTGGGGCAAAATCTATTGAAGTCTTCATGAAAAATACTATTAATCAACTGATTATTTTTGAATCAAATGATATTTTTGAAACATTCGACGACGAAAAGATACGTACGCTTTTTCGACAATTTATTAATAACGCAGAGGTACCTCTTATTGATATAGCACGGTATGACAAGGCAGGAAAATTATCGATTATTGAAAACAGAAAGAGAATATATGTAGGAGAGCATGAGGATTTTTCTGATCGCGACTTCATACAATGGTCGAAAAACCCCGTAAACGAGAATAAATTCTATATCACTGCTCCCTATATTGCACGTGCCGGAGAAGCAAAAGGTAGGACAATTATGGTAATTGCGATACCTTCGTATTTTCATCACATACATCAGGGAACTATTACAATGCGCGTTGGTATCGATGAGTTTAAAAAATATTTTCTTGACCCATTGGGCGGTAATAACGAGGATATATTTATTCTTGACGCAGATAGGAACGTAGTGTTAGGAAAGAAAACGCTATTGAATCAAAATCTCATAGAGTATGCGAAAAAAACGAAGTGGGTGGGTTGGCAAGACTTTGTAGATAAACTCAACGAGTCGGTGAACCAAACAACAGGTATAGCGACGTGGAATGTACAGTATCCCTCTGAGCGGACGAGGGAAACATTAGCTGCGTATAGTAAGATTGACCTCCCAAGTACCGATAGAGATTTGACACTCTTTGTAACAACGGTCAAACCAAATATATACACTTCTCTTACGCCATTTTTCTCCTATGGTACGATTTGGTTAGGTGGTAGCATAATAATGACGTTCATCATTGGTGCGATATTGACGCTTCTTAAAAGTCGTTTCCATGGGTAAGCCGCGCCGCTTTTTCTTACAAAACTTTTTCTCTTTTATGGATAAATCTTTACAAAGGAGTAGTACATTTAACGGTATGAATATGCATCTCGCAATCGCAACACATCTTGTAGATTTTTTCTATAACCAGTTTACCTTCATGAATTTTAAGTTTGGGCTGTATTCACTTATTGATCTTATTCCTGGAATTGGGGACGTCGTATCTCTTCTCCTTGCAGTCTACATGATCTGGATCGCAAAGCAGCTTGAGGTTCCGCAAGGAAAGGTGAATAGGATGATCGGGAATATTATTCTTGACTTAAGTTTTGGTGCGGTACCACTTCTAGGTGATGTGGTAGACACATTATTTCGTGCACATGTAAAAAATTTAGAGATTTTAAAAGAACATGCACCGAAAAAAACAGTTCCTGTGTCTCGGCCCCGTTTTATTGCTCATAATTAACGTAAATACGATACAATAGTAAGGTACTATGAATGCCACGATGCTCGCAGTCCTTAAAGAAAATCCTGCACCTGGGGTCACTATAAAACAGATTCCTATCCCGACTCCTGCAAAAGATGAGGTGTTGGTAAAAGTTATCTACAGCTCAATTTGTGGTACTGATATTGGCATTTATGACTGGATCCCTTGGGCACAGGGTCACATTACCCCTCCCATTGTTATTGGACATGAAGTGGTGGGTAAGGTTGTGGAGATAAACACCTCTCAGGACACAACGATTAAAAAGGGTGATTTAGTCTCTTCAGAAACTCATATATTTTGTAATACCTGTTACCAATGTCAGATTAATAATCGCCATATTTGTGAGAATATGGATCTGTTTGGCATTGGTCGAAATGGTGGATTTGCTCAGTATGCAACGATTCCCCTCAAGACTACCTGGAAAAATAACCCAAAAATCTCAACAGAGGCGATGAGTGTGCAAGAACCGTTAGGAAATGCAGTGCACGTAATAACAAAAGCAAATGTGCCGGGGAAAAAAGTTCTTGTGGTGGGTTTGGGTCCAACAGGGTTATGTGCAGGTGCCGTGGCAAAAGCGTACGGGGCGAGAGAAGTAGTGGGGATAAATCGCCGAGAGTATCGTAAACAAGTTGCCAAAGAGATGGGATTCGATCGAGTTGAATCAGAGATTGGCACGCAAGAATTTGGGACGTTTGACGCCGTGGTTGAGATGAGTGGCAGCACCTCTGGTATTCAAACCGCGCTTGACGCTTCACGCATTGGCGCGACAATTGTTGCGTTTGGTATTCCTAAACAAGACATCTCAATAAATTGGGGCAAGTATTTAATTAATAAAGAACTCACAATCGCTTCAGTATTTGGTCGACGTATCTGGGAGACGTGGCATCAAGTAACAGAACTCCTCCTCGCAAAAAAAGTAGATCTGTCAAAAATTATTACTCATCGTTACAAACTTTCCCAGTTCAATGAAGCAATGAAGATTATGAAAAGTGGGGAGTGTGGCAAAATTTTACTTGATCCCTCATGAAAGATACAAAACACTTAGCGCAGATTATTGAGGAGATGAAACAGAAGGGGCTCTATAATACTGCCAAAATTGTTGAATCGGCACAAGGTGCCTACTTGACGGTTTCCGGCAAGAAGTATCTCAATCTTTGTTCTAATAACTATCTAGGGATGGCCTCAGATTCACGGCTTAAGGCGGCCGCGATTCGTGCGATTGAAAAACATGGAGTTGGTACGGCCTCGGTACGTAGTCTCATCGGGACCAATAGTCTTCATATTGAATTAGAGCAGAAACTTACAGATTTTAAACATGCAGAAGCCGCACTTGTGGTGACTGGAGGATACCTTGCAAACATGGCTGCAATTCAAACGCTTCTCGATAAAGAAGATATTGTAATTTCTGATGAATTAAATCATGCGTCTATTATTGACGCGATTCGGCTCGCAGGGGTAAGAAATAAATTCATTTATAAACATGCGGATGTTGCGGATCTCGAGGGACAATTGCCAGAAATTCAAAAATTACAGGCAGTCAAAAAATCAAATGGAGAAAGTAGGAACACTATGATCGTGACAGATGGTGTTTTTTCAATGGATGGAGATATTGCGCCTCTTCCGGCACTTGTTAAAATAGCAAATACATTACATGCCTACCTTATGGTTGATGATGCTCATGGTGAGGGAGTATTAGGTGAGCAGGGCCGAGGAATTGTAGATCATTTCAAGCTTCATGGTGAGGTTGACATTGAGGTTGGCACATTGTCAAAGGCGTTTGGGGTGCTGGGTGGATTTATTACCGGTAAAAAAGATCTTATTGAATACTATCGACAAAAAGCACGGCAGTTTTTATTTACCAACGCTCTCTCAATTCCGGATACTGCCGCGCTCATTGAAGCGGTCAATATAATGAGTGAGTCTGATGAGCGGGTGAAACAGGTCTGGAAAAATACAGAGTTTCTCAAATCTCACTTACAAAAAGAGGGATTCAATACAGGTAATTCTCAGACGCCCATTACTCCTATTATGTTGGGAGATGAGAATCTTGCGAAAGAGTTTGCGTCTCAACTCTATAGTGAGGGCGTGCTTGTATCCGCGATTAAATTCCCCATGGTTCCCTTGGGGAAGGCCCGTTTACGTCTCATCCCCTCTGCGATTCACACGGAAAAACACTTACGCTTCGGGATTGATAAAATAGGCGCGATCGGAAAAAAATTAGGCGTGGTGTGAACATACTTCTTACTTCTTACCACTCTCTTACTTAGTTATTATTGATTTATTATCAGTCGTTTCTACACTAACTTTATGCGTAAAATACTAGGTGATGGACATTTTTGGTCAGGGACATCTGGTTGGAATGAGAATATCTCAGGGGTATGGAATCTCCTTGTTATGCCAATGGTTTTATTTCTATTCATGATAAGTATGTTTAACGTTTATACCAAAAACCTGCATCAACCGGGAAATCATATGGAATATGGTATTGGCGGCGCACCGCCAAAAAGTAAATAATTTTGTAAGCATTTTCTTACCCAAAACTAACTTTACTCTTATTGTATTCTTAATCTCACCTTCTAAACTAGATCTATCTCTTTCACTCCACTACGATCGGATGAAGGAGAAACCCCGTTAGGAAGGCAGATATAACGGGGTTAGGAAAATTTTAATTATAAGTTTATGTGTAGCTATGAGAGCAGCAGAGAAAGTAAAAAATATGGTTCTGTGGGTGATAGATACCTATTAACTAGCATGGATTGTATACCATTGACGTTCCTGAAAAACAGGGGCGTTTTTGTTACGAGATATTTCTCATGACGTGACCACAGCAATAAGTATAATTCTTCCCAAGAGAAAAGTAAGAGGTCTTAGGCAGTATAATAAAACGATGGAAACGATAATTCAAATACTGTTTGTATTTTTTCTTATTATTCTCAATGGTTTTTTTGTGGCTGCAGAATTTAGTTTAGTCTCTGCGCGAAAAACACGGATTGATGAGATTGCGAAAAAAGGAGGAAAACGTGCCAAACTTGTACAACAGGCACTGCGACATATTTCCAATTTTATTTCAGCTACTCAACTTGGAATAACGTTATCGAGTCTTGCGCTCGGTTGGATTGGTGAGCCGTTTTTTGCAAAACTTCTTGCCCCTTTTTTTATCAGTCTTCCGCTTCCATTTCAGTTTGTTTCGGCTGAGGGAGTCGCCATTTTTTTCGCTTTTACTATAATCACATTTTTTCACATTATTTTAGGTGAATTGGTACCGAAAAATATTGCTCTGCAAAAATCAGAAACTGTTGCACGATTAACCATTGTGCCTCTTATGATTTTTTCCTTTATTTTAAAACCGTTTATTTTTTTACTTAACAACGCAGGGAGTACCGTATTGAAAGTACTGGGTTTTTCTACACAGCGAGTCGCCCAGGTGCATTCTGAGGAGGAGATTAAAATGATACTTACTCACAGTGGAAAGAGTGGCGTTATTCCACAGGACGAGATTGATATGGTGTATAACGTATTCAATTTGGGGGACACAACGGTAAAAAAGATTATGGTGCCGAGACCTGAGATCGTTGCGTTTTATGAGGGAGACACGCTTGTGTCAATATTCAAGGTTACGAATATAAAAGCGTTTAGTCGCTATCCAGTGTATCGTAACTCACTCGACGATATTGTGGGTTTTATCCATATAAAAGATATTTATCGTGAAATGTATAAGCGTCGGGGAAATAAACGTCTCTCACAATTAGATATTATAAGAAAGATACTTACTGTTACAGAATCAGCAAAATTAGACAGGGTACTTATAAATATGCAGCGGTTACATCTGCAACTCGCGGTTGTAGTTAATGAACAGGATAAGATTTCTGGACTGGTAACCCTTGAGGATATTGTGGAGGGAGTTGTGGGAGAGATTGAAGATGAGTTTGATAAACCTTCACGAGGTGCGAGTGGTTAACGTACCGGAGCGTTAAAAATCATCAAAAATTCTTCAAATAATGACTTCTTCGATCCCACGGTTTGAGTACTTTTAAACTGTTTCATGTTAGTTAACAACTTTCCACGTATTTACTGAGTATCCAAGCTCTTCAATCACTATTTTTTTGTTTTGCAAATCTAATGTTCTTTTCATACGTTTTTTTGGGTTTGTAATTTATAACTCTATAGCTATCATACGGTGTGATATTAATAAAACAACAAGAGGAGGGTAAGAGATGCGTAAGAGAAAATCTTATCCAAGGTTTAGTCTGCGTCCGACTAAAATGAGGCCGACGGCTCCCACAACCGCCATAATTACGCTCGTTGTATCTGAGGAATCAAGTGTCGGGCGTGAGAAGAAACTCATGAGAAATCCGCCAATGAAAGCGCCCACTATCCCCAGCGCAATATCCATAAAAATACCGGTCGACGTATCAGTTCTGCGTACTATAGACGCTAACCATCCCGCAATAAGTCCTAAAATAGTGAGAAAAATAACATCCATACTTCTTTTACTCTACTAGTACTATTTTAAAAATCAACAAGAAAAAGGTAAGAGAGCAGTAAGAAATAAAATGCAGTACAATTCACTACATGATAGGTATTGTGCTTACCGTTCTTGGTCTATCCCTGTTTGAAATTATCAGCAGCATTGATAATGCTATTATTAACGCAGAGGTTTTGGCTGGTATGGAGAAAAAATACCGGCAGTTCTTTTTGCGATGGGGAATGCTTTTTGCAGTAGTTGTGGTTCGAGGTTTGCTTCCTTTTCTCATCCTCTGGATTGTAGGGCCAACTCACTCACTTGTTGATGCATCTCATCTTCTTCTTATTGGAGGTGGCACATTTCTTATGTTTCTCTTTTTTCACTGGCTTTTTTTAGAGCAAAAAAATTATGGATTTGTGGGTGAGCGATTTTTTCATTCGCAAGGGGTATGGTTTTATGCAGTAGCCTCTATTCTTTTGGCAGGGATTGTGTGGAGCGCGATTCGCATAGATCCATTATTGGGTTTTTCTGCAGTCATTGGCTCAACGGCATTTTTTATTATTCATGGATTTAAACAGCAAGCACAAGATGCAGAAAAGTCACTGCAAAACGGCAAAATGTCAAACATGAGTAAGATTCTCTATCTTGAAGTCATCGATACCGCCTTCTCCATTGATGGAGTCTTGGGAAGTTTTGCTTTCACCTTATCGCTCCCCTTAATTATTTTAGGGAATGGTCTTGGTGCTATAGTCCTTCGCAAGCTTACGGTCTCAAATATTTCTCGCATACAAAGGTACATTTACCTTGAAAACGGCGCGATGTATTCCGTACTTGTTCTGGGAGTTGTTATGGTTTCGAATGCGTTTGGCGCGGATATTCCCGAGTGGATATCTCCGATCGCGACAATTAGTATTGTGGGATTTTTTACGCTCAAATCCTATAAAAAGATCTAAATTAATTTCTTCTTTTGAATTCTGAGCAGGAATAGGGTAAAATTATCCCATAATATATATGAAACAAGTACTTAAGCGTATCAATGCGCTTTCTTTGGCCTTTTTAGCTTCCCATACGCTAGAGGATATTTTTCAAGTCGTGAGTCGGGAGGGGAGATTGTTTTTTAACGCGCAATACTGCTCAATTTACCTAGAAGAGCAGGGAGAACTTAAAAAAGTATACGCGTCTTCACCCACGCTTGCAAATGTAAGGCTACGAAGCAAAAAAAGTTATACCTATCAATCTTTTCGTACCCATAAAACATTCGTAGTCGGCATTGAGGATTTTGAAAAAAATTATCCCGAGATGAAACAGCTTGGGATACAAACTGCTATTTTTGTCCCCTTTACCTATCAAAAAAAGTCAGTGGGAGTTTTAGTATTGCAATCAAAGAAACGAATAAAACTGTCTACTGAAGAAAGACAGCTTGCAAAACTCCTTGGTTCAATGGCAAGTTTGGCGATTCAAAAGTCGCAGTTAGTTACCGAGAGGCAAGAAGCGATAGATGCTAAAAATCAACTTATTACCGTTGAGAAAATGCTGGAAAAAATAAATCAGTCAGGTCTACGTTTACTTGAGCCTTATTCAAAAGTAGAAACTTATAGAATCATTATTCAAGAAGCAGTAATACTGATAAGTGGTATGAGCGGTGCTATTTTTTTAGTGGAAAATGATACATTGCAAAAAGTGTATGATTCTTCAGCTGAGACAGCTGATTTATATCCCCGTCCGAAAGGATTCACCTATCAAGCTTATAAAAAAAAGAAAGCATATGCTATTCACACAAAGGACTTTATTAATATGTATCCAAGCTTACACAATATAAAAACCACCCTCTTTATTCCTCTTTCCTATCGTAATAAATCTATTGGTGTATTACAAATAAGATCTCAAGAGGAACAAGAATTCAACATTAAAGAACTTAATATGTTTAAAATTTTTGGCTCAATGGCAAGTTCGGCAATTCGAAAAGCCCAACTGAATGATGAGATGAAAAAAGCAGTTGAGGTACGAGATCTTTTTATTGCAATGGCGGCACATGAGCTTCGCACGCCCCTCACGACCTTAAATGGATATATTCACCTCCTTTATGGCAAATATAAAAAGGACAACTCACAAACAGGGATTTGGATTTACCACCTCTTTTTAGAAAGTCGGCGATTAACCAAACTCGTGAGTGAACTTCTGGAGGTGAATCGTATTCGCTCTGGGCAGTTTGAGTACATCTGGCGTGAGTATAATATGAGCCATATTGTGCAGCGCACGATTACTAATTTTCACATTACTCATCCAACGCGAGAAATTATTTTTGAAAATAAGTGTAGGGAAATGTCTGACCGTATTATTGGAGATTTTGATAAACTGCTGCAGGTATTTACGAATATTGTGGAGAACGCCGCAAAATATTCTCTTGAGGATAGACCTATACACATAACTTTGCAGTCTAAAAAATCGTTTGTTATACTGGCCGTAACTGATCAGGGAAAAGGTATTCCGGAAATCATACTTTCCCATATATTTGATGAGTTTTATCGGGGAAGTCAAGAGGAGGAGGGAATGGGAATTGGTATGTTTATCGCAAAAAATATTATCAACGAGCATAAAGGCCTCATAAAAGTTTTCTCAAAAATAAACAAAGGCACCACATTTGAAATTTACTTGCCAAAAGCTAAGTTATGAGTGAATCTTTGATGCATATGGGTTCTCATCATGAGCCTATCCTTGCCGAAATATATCAACAGCAAGGACAACCAGGTTTGGAGGTTTTCTTTAATATACATGAGTTGCCTGAATTTACTGCGGACATAATTGACTATATGAGTGGGCATATTGGTGAGACAACAGTTACGGCTGTTTGCGCTCCCTCAGGAATTGGAAAATGGGCTGATGCTGCAGGAATTGCAGAGGTGATTGCGCATAATCAGATATTGCAGGATAGTATTACAAAGGGAGGTAGTACATTTGAATGGTGGTATATGAGTTTAGCCGACCGACTAAAGCAAACGCAGCTAGAGGGAGGAATTGAGGCTGATGTTGCCTGGAATCATTTCACACCAAAACATTTTCAACGTACCTCAGCAGACATGAAACGAGATATTGGGTGGGCGATATTTGATCGACCAGAAGATCAAAATAGTACCCGTCTTGTGGTTGTTGAGACTGTTGGTATTATCAGCCCTTCTCCCACAAACTCGCGTGTCCAAGTTCCTTTTAATCTTGACCTTGGTGGTAGTTTACTAGAAGCTCTTGCACGGTATGAGGGTTTTTTTGCAGTAAGTATTAAACCAAATGCAAAAGTGGAAGCGCTCGCTCTTGCGGAGCGTATTGATTTAGAAAAAATTGCACTTATAAATCCTACAGAGCTCATAGATAGTGCTCACCCACTCATGAAAAAATATAACAAGAAGCTAGATCGACCAATGACTGCCTGGGAGTTGTATACAATGGGTGGTAATGAGTTTGGCATGCGTCGTATGCATAATGCGTTGAACGCCAACATGGCAGCGGTTGGGAGTACAGAGCTTGGTACGAGTCCCTTTACGATAGAACAATTAGATGGATATCCAGATTTTAGAGAAACTGTTGCAGAACATTACATTAGATATGTATTTGAAAGTATGGGTATTAAAAAATTTATAGTAGGCAGTAATGAGTTTCTTAATGCTAAGGAGTCAGGATCTCAAGAAAGAGTGGTTGAGCGTACTCATTTTACGAGCACCATTCAAGATCATAAATTTCCCTATGAGCGAGTGCCTCGGTATCCACAGATCACTCCTTAACCATATACCCAAATCCTCGCGCTGAGTGGATAAGTTTCTTTTTGGCGTCCGTATCAATTTTTTTCCGCAGATATCCCATATATACGTCTACCACCCTCGTCTCAATATCATACGAGGAGGGCCAGATACGGTTTAGGATCATATCTCGGGTCAAAATTCTTCCCTTATTGTTCATAAGGTAATGCAAAAGTTTAAATTCCTGAGGAGTGAGTTTGATTGATTTTCCTGCACGGGTTACCTCGAGGGTGTTATTATCGAGTTCAAGGTCTGCAATTTTTAATTTTGCGTCATCTGTGCCGTCGTGGCGCAGTCGCGCCTGAATACGAGCAAGAAGCTCATCGGCGATGAATGGTTTGGTGATGTAATCATCAGCGCCCAAATTGAGACCTTGGATAATATCACTCGTTGTATCTTTTGCAGTGAGAATAATAACACGGACAGCAGGAAAATTTTTCCGTATCTCGCGACATACCGACTCTCCGGTGAGGTTTGGTAAGTTTAAGTCCAAGAGTACCAAATCTGGCTGTGATTTTTTCAGCACCTCAAGCCCTATCATACCATCAGAGGCAGTTTTGACTGAGTACCCATTATCTAAAAGCAAATCTTTAAGGAATTTTTGAATTCCTTTATCGTCTTCAATAATCAGTATTGATTTTAACATAGAGCTATTATAGGTTATTTGTGATTAATATTCACATCGATTTTACCAGGTACATTGATGGTCGATCCTGTATTTCCACGCATCATTGGGATTCCGTAGTAAAATATTAGTACTAAAAATACAATTAAAAGAACGACACCAAGTAAAAATCCTGTACCATTATTATCATTGTTAGCGGGAGCTGCATTATTTATTACTGCCATATTCTTTCACCTCCTTTCTTTAAAACTTTAATCTGATGATATGGTAAGGGATGACTTTGAGAAGATTGTAAGAACAATGTGAAAATAATGTAAGAATAATATAGTCTAAGAGTATGTTTGTACTATCATATCGACCCATTTCGCTATCTCTCCATTATTTTTCTCTTCATTAAAGTAGTAGCCGTCAATACGGAGTGGTTCTCCGACAATAGTTCCTCCGTGTTGAGAGACAAACTCGGCAAGGTGATCAACCGCACCGCAGAAGCGCGCGTATGAGGTATCTCCGAGACCAACTATGGCATACTGCTTTCCCATAAGACTTACATCCTCACATTTTTTCAGAAAGGAAATAAAGTCGTGGTGGGGCATACCATCTTTCTCCTCATTCCACCAACTTGGTGAGGCGAGAATGACAAAATCATAAGCGGTAAGTTCTGAGGGGAGTGCGTTTTTTACCAGTTTTCGAGTAACGTGGTGATTTTTTCTGGCAAGTATTTCCTCAATAACTGTTGAAACAGTCTGCGTACCTGAAGAGTAGGTGGTGTAGAGGATGAGTATTAGCATACGTTACTGGAATGTTTCCAAATCCTTTAAAATCTCATCTGCGTGTTTCGCGGGATCAACCTTTTCATACACTTTTTTTATCTCGCCCGTGGGGTCTATTACATAGGTTATGCGCAAAATTCCCTCATACTCACGACCCAGAAATTTTTTCTTTCCCCATGCGTTGTATCGCTTAATCACGTCTTTTGTCTCATCACTTAATAGGGGAAAGGTGAGGTGATATTTTTCCTCAAATTTTTTGTGCGACGCAATTGAATCTTTCGATATTCCAACCACTGCAACACCTCTTTTTTGGAGAACTTTTAGCCCATCTCGAAAATTACATGCTTCTTTGGTGCAACCGGGAGTGTCATCTCTTGGATAAAAATAGAGAATGAGCCAAGATCCTTCGTACTGGGAAAGAGTATGAATAACGCCATTTTGATCGGGAAGTGAAAAAGGTGCGGCTTTCATAGTATTATTGTATCATCTGAGTCAGTATAATAGTCATCTTATGAGCGATAAAAGAAATATACCGACAGTGTTGGTGATTTTTGGGGCAACGGGCGATTTGATGGTGAAAAAAATTGTTCCCGCGCTCTTCAACCTCTACCAAAAAAATAAACTACCTCAAATGTTTCAGATCATTGGTTTTTCTCGCCGTGCAATTAGTGCTGATGACTTTAAGCAAAATATAATCTCAATTTTAAAAACTCATCGGGGGGTTGAGTACCATGCGGAAAATGCTCAAGAATTTGTAAAGCGGTTTTTATACCACCAGGGAGATTTTAATAATAAATCTGAGTACGATGCGTTGGCGAAAGTGTTGGGGAGAATTGATGGTGAGTGGAATGTGTGCTCCAATAAATTATTTTATCTCGCGGTTCCTCCTTCTTTTTACAAAACCATTTTTGAATTTTTAGCCTCATCCGGTCTCACTATTCCCTGTTCGCCTGAGGAGGGTTGGACGAGGGTAATTGTTGAAAAGCCATTTGGCAAAGATTTAAAAACTGCGGAAGATCTCGACATGCTTTTGGCAAAACTATTTAAGGAAGAGCAGATTTACCGGATTGACCACTACCTCGCAAAAGAAATGCTGCAAAATATTCTTACCTTTCGATTCTCCAACAACTTACTCGAGTCTAGTTGGAATAATCAGTTCATTGAAAAAATTGAGATTCGCCTCCTGGAAAAACTTGATGTTGCAGGGCGGGGAGGATTTTATGACGGAGTGGGGGCTTTGCGCGATGTTGGTCAAAATCACCTCCTCCAGATGCTTGCTCTCGTGACAATGGATCATCCTTCCACGTTTAGTACAGAAGCAATTCGTAAACGTCGAGCAGAACTTTTACAAACACTGAAAGCTCCCTCACTTGAGGAGGTGAAAAAATATTCATATCGCGCGCAGTACAAAGGGTATCGAAACGTTGAAGGTGTACAAAAAAACTCAACCACGGAAACGTATTTTAAACTGAAAGGATATTTTAATTCAGGTCGATGGCAGGGAGTTCCCTTCACCATCGAGAGCGGGAAAAAATTTCCTAAACCACTCAAAGATATTGTCATAACATTAAAACATCCAACGCCGTGTCTCTGTCCAAAAGACTCACCCCACCACCTTAAAAATAAAATTGTTTTTTCACTTGAACCAAAAGAAGAAATTATTATGGACTTTTATACCAAAAAGCCAGGACTTGATATGGAAGTCGAGAAGAGAAATTTCACTTTTTTGTATAGAAAGAAAAATAAATCTACCCAGTATGTCGAAGAGTATGAAAAGCTTCTCCTTGATTGTATTTTGGGAAATCAACTGTTGTTTTTGTCAACAGATGAGGTGCGGGCAATGTGGCAGTTTATTGATCCGGTTGTGCGGGCATGGGGAAAAAATGAGGTAGCGCTTGAAACTTATACGAAAGGGGTAACATTTGCAGAGTCCACAGAAACAGAAAAAATGAGGAAAGAGATTGCGATTATTGGACTGGGAAAAATGGGTGCGAATATTTCTCGTCGACTTATTGAGAGAGAATGGAAAGTGGTGGGTTTCAATAGGACGCCAGATGACACGAAAATGTTAGAAAATGAGGGAGTTGTTGGCGCATTCACTCTTGAGCAGGTAGTTGATTCATTAAAAAGTCCCCGCGTTATCTGGCTTATGCTTCCAGCGGGAAAGGCAGTTGACGAGGTTTTGTTTGGTGAGGAGGGCTTGGCGAAGTATCTTGAAGCGGGAGATATTGTGGTTGACTCTGGAAACTCTCACTACAAAGAATCAATAGTTCGCGCTAAAAAATTAGAGTCGCAGGGCATATCATTTGTAGATGTAGGATTTTCTGGAGGACCAGGGGGTGCGAGAAACGGAGGATGTCTTATGGTTGGGGGAGATAATCGAACTTACGAATATTTATTACCGCTCTTCCTTGATCTGTCACTTCCCGGCGGTGTTTCATTTTTTGAAGGAGTTGGTGGGGGGCATTTTGTGAAAATGATCCATAACGGCATAGAGTATGGCATGATGCAGGCACTGGCTGAAGGATTTGATATTCTCAAACATTCTCACTACAAACTCGATCTGGAAAAGGTCGCAGAAATTTATAATCATGGGAGTGTTATTGAGTCGCGACTCGTTGGGTGGTTAAAAAATGGGCTCCAGATGTATGGGCAGGATTTAAAAAATATCTCGTCAACGGTTGCCCATACAGGTGAGGGAGCGTGGACGGTTGAGGCAGCAAAGGAGCTGCATGTTAAAGCAAAAGTAATTGAAGAAGCACTTATCTTTAGAATACATTCTGAGAAGAATCCAAGTTATACGGGCAAAGTATTGTCGGCGTTAAGAAACCAATTCGGTGGACATAGTATAAAATGATCACTCGCTTATAAAAATTTTCCTTTTCCAATTCGGACAGATTTGTAAGGGACTCAGTAAAAAAGTAAAATTTTTGTAAGCTTCGCTCAATATTATTTACATTCTTTCCACAAACCTCGCCCATTAACAAACGCCTCTTGTTGAGAGGTGCGGAATAAATTCGCGTATTTTACATCGGGTGGAATGGTTAAAAGTTGGGCATACCCTTCCTTTACGAGTTCGTCATTTACCAACAGATTATCAATAAAGACATAGCGGAGGAGTCTTCCATATTTATCAGTTTCTGAAACATCTTTTTCTAATCGGACTACTTTTCCCAAAATTAGTTCTCGATTTCGCTCCATTGCTTTTTGTGCAAAACACTGTACTGGTTTTTTGGGATGGTGAAGTTCGGGTGTGTCCATTCCCACATATCGTACCTTTTCACCTGTTTCCAAAACTATAGTATCCCCATCAATAATATTTGTGACCCGCGCGTTCGCAACAGATTTTCGTGCAACTTTAAAATGTGAGGGTGGATGGAGAACGTATTTTACGATGAGAAAAATAGTTATCGCAATAGCCGCAACAAGAACCACAATCTTTAGCATTCTCACAATTTCATTATAGAGGTTTGAAGAAAGGGTAGGGAATTGGTACAATACAGGTGATTCGGGGCGTAGTTCAGATGGCTAGAATGTACGCTTTGGGAGCGTAAGGTCGCGGGTTCAAGTCCCGCCGCCCCGACCAATATATGGATCAGTATCATCAGGAAATTCTATCCCTTATCAAAAAGAGCTCTTCAAGCAAGAATCCTTCAAAGTTACTTTTCACGTATCACGGCAACGATCATCTTTTCTATAGAATTACGGTACCACAACACAGAATGGTCATTAAAGAATGGGCGCGTAATCATGGAAACATTTCATTAGAAGATTTTATAATTCTCCTTGATTCTCTAGCGAAAGGAGAGTCTCATCAAGAAAAAACATCTGTTGGGAAACTCTTAGAATATCTTCCGACCTTGAGAAAGCGAATTTCACTTTCACATATTGACAACTGGCTACAACAGGTTAAGGGCTGGGCTGAGGTAGATTCTTTGTGTCAGAATAAATTTACAGTAAACGAAGTATTACAGCAGTGGACTATGTGGAAACCATTTCTTATAAACCTTTCGCAGGATAGGAATATCAATAAGAGAAGAGCGAGTATTGTGTTTTTGACCGGTCCTGTGAGTTATTCTGCCAATAAACAACTCTCTCAGTTAGCATTTCAACTCATCAACCAATTGAAACATGAAAAACACATTCTTATTACAAAAGCAATCTCGTGGTTACTGCGAAGTATGGTGAGACACTATAGAGAAGAGGTCCAAAAATATATAGAGCAAAATATGAATAAACTTCCTAAGATAGCACTACGAGAAGCAAGGATCAAGCTCGAAACTGGAGTAAAGAATCAGAAGAAAAAGATTAAGTAAAATAAAAGTTACAAACGTTGTTCACGATAGTCGACCAGAATTTTATTCAATAAAGAAGGTGACGAACTTCCAAACGCCACTTTCTTTAATAAGACTTCCAGACATATGCTTACTGCTCCCATCTGAGTATCTCAATATGCCCATATAGCTGAATTCTTCAACAAAGGGATTAAACGTATGCACGTAAAATTTGTATGAAGTTATATCTTCATCGCTAATATTGTCAAAATACTTTCTATTCGAAAATAATTTTGCCATTTATTATTCGAATATCTGAAAATATGCGATCAACATCTTTTTTAATTGATACCTTTATCTGTTCTAAAGATATCTTTTTACGTAATGTTAATTTGCAAGCAAGAACTGGATAAAAAAAGGGTGAAAGTAGAATGATTAGTTTTGCAGCGAACCGAATATGTCTTTTTTTTGGAGACTGTAAGTTCCATTATTTCTCGCGAGAGAGTTTTCTCGCTTGAGGAAAGTGGATTAAAAATAATATGATTCCAACTAATGGAAAAGTGATTGCGTTTTTTATATCTTCAAGTTTTGTTTTCTTACGTTCCATCTCCATTCTTTTTTCGCAAAGTATCTTTTGTTTTACTTCATCAACTTTAACGGTTTCGGTTGTACCATTTGACATTTTTACCGGTTCGTAATTTAGAGCAGAAGTTGTGTCGCAAACTTCGTTACCGTATTTTAGTGGGTATTTTTCATACTGAGATGTATTTACAAAGTAGTTTACAACCGCAAAGACTCCAATTATCATCAAAATAATTGAAATAACACTTATAAAGTAGAAGTATATTATTCCAATTAGTTTGCCAACCATATACTAGATATTATAATACATTGTTACCTATGTTTCTCATCTTCTCCATTTCACGTAATAGATATTAAAACACATCCATCTTGCACACTTCGGAAGTGATAGAAAGCCTTGTGGCAGTCTATATTTAAAAGATTCTGAAGTATGTAGTATATAGTCGACTGAGTATTGGGTAGAGTATAATTTCTTCATAGTATGGGAAAAGTAGTACAATGGGAGCAATGAGAAATGTTCTATGCTCTCTTATTATTATAATCCCAGTTCTTCTGGGAGTGTGGCTGAGTGTTTCTAAACAGCGGAAAATTAATCCAACAATTTCCTACAAACTAGAAGATAAAATATACAAACTCCGTACTGCGAAAACGCCGGGTGAATGGGAGCAGGGGCTTATGTATGTAACAAAACCTGCGGGATATGATGGTATGATTTTTATGTTTCCCGATAAGGATTACCGCACCTTTTGGAATAAAAATACACTTGTTGATCTTACGATTTACTGGATGGATAACGACCGAATTGTACAAAAAGACGCATTGCCATCAATTACAAAAAGTGAAAAAATAGTAACGGTGGGTTCTCCTGAAAAAGTAAATACGATCATTGAAATTATAAAGTAAGAATTGATTTTTCAAGCGCTTGGATCCCAGGCAGCGTTCCCTTTTCAATAAACTCAAGCATCGCTCCCCCTCCTGTTGAAATATGACTGATTTTTTCTCTGTCAGGTAAGTTTTTTATTGTAGCTATCGTATCTCCACCACCAATGAGAGAGACTGCGTTACTATTTTGAGTTATTGCTTTAAATATAGATCGCGTGCCGTTTTTAAATTTTTCCTTCTCCACGTATCCGAGTGGTCCATTCCACATAATTGTTTTTGCTTTTGCAATTATCTCTGTAAATTTCAGAATAGTTTTTGGTCCAATATCTAAAATCTTTTGATCCTCTTCTACCATATCACACGGTAGTACAATTTTTTCTGAGAATATCTCTAGTAATTGTTTTGCCTGTACTACAGCTGCTGGATCATATAAGCTTGAATTAATTTCAGTATCTTTTGCTTTCAAAAAAGTGTTTGCAATCTCTCCGCCAATAAGAAGTGAGTCTACCATCGTAAGAAGCTTCTCAAGGAATTTTATTTTCGTTGAAACTTTTGCACCCCCAAGAACTGCGATAAAGGGTTTGTGAGGGTTGCTTACGATCTGTGTTAATGCGGCAACTTCTTTTTTGAGAAGTAAGCCACCGTAGGACGGAAGGTACGGGGGGACTGAGATGACAGAGGCGTGATTTCGGTGACATACGGCAAAAGCATCATTCACATAAACGTCTGCGAGACTTGAGAGTTTTTGTGCAAATTCCTGATTATTGTTTTTTTCTTCAGAAAAGAAGCGGATGTTTTCAAGAATAATTATTTCCCCCTCTTCTTGTTGTATCTCAGTATGTAAGAAATTATCAATGAGTGTGATTTTATTTTTAGGAAAGTATGTTTGTAGTTGTGCGACTACTGGTTTCAGTGATAATGCTTCGTCGTGTCCTTTAGGATTGCCAAGGTGTGAAACAATAATCAGTTTATTGCCACGGTCAAGGAGGTATTGGAGAGTTGGGAGAGACTGGGTGATACGCAGATCATCTGCAATACTGAGATCTGCATGAAGTGGCACATCATAATCAACCCTGAGGAGTACTCGTTTGTTTTTTATCTCTTGCTCATCTATGTATTCGATCATTCAGATATAATCAGAAATTTTTTCGACCAAGTCTACGAGTCGTGTGGAATAACCCCACTCGTTATCATACCACCCAAACACTTTTACCAAATATCCATTTAAAACTTTTGTGTAATTAGCATCAAAAATGCAGGAGTATGGTGAGCCAATATAATCGGAGGAAACAAGCTGCTCAGTCTCATACGCGAGAATGTGCTTCATAGTACCGGCCGCTGCATCTTGAAAAACTTTTTGTACCTCGTCCGTTGAAGTTTTTTTTTGCACAACTACTGATATGTCGGTAAATGATCCTGTTGCAACTGGCACGCGCAGTGCCATGCCGTCAATTTTCCCCCCTAATTCTGGAATTACTTTTACTACTGCTTTCGCAGCTCCCGTTGTTGAGGGAATGATATTGAGAGGTGCTGCCCGGGCGCGATCAAATGTTTTGTTTGGATCATCGTGAAGGGATTGTGATTGAGTATAGGCGTGAATAGTTGTTAAATACCCAACAAGCACATGGAAGTTGTCGTTTAAAATTTTAAACAGGGGGGCTGCGCAGTTGGTGGTACAGGAGCAGTTAGAAATTACTGATTCATCTTGAAAATTAATTTGAGAATCATTTACTCCCAATACAACGTGAGGGATATCATCTTTTGCCGGCGCTGTGAGAATAACTTTTTTTACTGATCCTTTTATGTGTTTTTGGAGATCGTCCTTTTTAGTAAAAGCTCCTGTTGCATCAATGACAAGGTCAACTCCCTGTTGATCCCAGGGAATTTGTGAAGGCTCTGCATATTGTGTGGTGATAATTTTTTTATCATCAATACTAATACTCGTCTCATCATGTATAACAGTTTTTAAAAGGGTTCTGTAGATTGAGTCATATTTTAGAAGGTAGCTCAGCATTTTTGGTTCAGTGTTTCGAGTATTTATTGCAACGATATCAAATGAGTTTCGCTCTAACGCGATACGAGTAAAGTTTCGCCCAATTCTTCCAAAACCATTCAGTCCAACCTTAACTCTTTTCATAGAAAGATATATTAACTGTAGTTGTTTTGGAGTATTTTTTCAAGGTTACTTCATGAAAGATAGATATTCTTCTACGTTTTTTTTACTCCCGAGAACGACTGGGCATTGATCACTGATAGACTGCGGTTCTATGTCGAGCGGATTTTCTTTTCCCGTTGTGATTGCTCCACCTGCTTGATCAATAATATATGCGAGTGGACTCACCTCAAACATAAGTCTCAACTTTCCTTTTGGACTTTTTTCGTTAGCAGTGTGTAGGAATATTCCGCCTTTAAGAAGTGTGCGATGAACATCGGCGACCATGGAACCAATATAGCGTGATTTAAAGTTTTTATTTTGTTTAATGTCTTTTAAGTAATTATTAATCTGTGGCGAATAGTATTTCTCATACGCTTCGTTGACAGAGTAAATTTTTCCCTCCTCGGGTACCCGCATATTTTTATGAGTCAAGAGGAAGCTGCCGATAGACGGATCAAGGGTAAAGCCATTTACTCCGCGGCCAGAACTGTACACAAACATAACATTCGTGCCATATAAAATATAGCCTGCCGCAACTTGTTTATTCCCGGGTTGAAGAACGTCTTTATTCTTATGATAGATTGAAAAAATTGTTCCAATAGTAATGCTTGTGTCGATATTAGATGAACCGTCCAGCGGGTCAATAAAGATTGCGTATTTTCCGTCGTGGTCTTTAATATATAGTACTTCATCAAGTTCTTCAGAGGCAATGGCGTATACCTGACCGCTTTCTCGCAGTGTTCGAATAAGAATTTCATTGCTAAACTCATCGAGTTTTTGCACCTCGTCGCCATATTGATTGCTCGTGCCAACTGATCCGAGCATATCAACTAACCCGTTTCGCCGAATATGACTTGCGATGATTTTTGCTGCGTTTTCTATCTGAGTGAGAAGTAAGGTGAAGCTACCTGTTGCATTGGGAAGTCGGCGTTCCTCCTGTAAGATAAACTCAGTGAGAGTGATAATGGGCTCGGCCATAATTATCCCTTATAAATTTTCAGCGCATGTTCAACCGACTGCTTTTCAACCGTAATTGAGTAAATTGCCGCGCACATTCGGAGAGCTTCCTCAAACGGTCGTTGATGAATATTGCGTCCCGTTGCGTTACCACTTGCTTCTGAGATAGTTACCTGGTCGTGAAGCGTTTTGAGGAATTTTTCAGCGTCCAGTGTAGTTCCTCCCGCGCAGATAAGCTGCGTTCTGCCGGCAGCTTGTACTGCCTCTTTCAATGCTTCGGCTGATGCAACACCCTCTTTTTTTGGGTAGTTTACTTTGACAAAGTCAGCGCCTAAACATGCTACAACTCCGGCCGCGCCCGCAATAATATGCGGATCTTTTTCATCTGGCACTGCTTTACCGCGAGGGTATGCCCAGACTACGGTTAACAGTCCATATTGGTGGGCTGTAAAAATAAGGCGAGCTGCCTCCTGCATCATCACGGCCTCATGCTCACTTCCCACATAGAGCGTGTATCCGACTCCAACAATATTCAGGCCTGACTCCTTTTTAAAATCCATGAGCGGTTGAATATTCATGAGTGAGGTACTCACTGGATCGGCTTGTGAGACTTTTACGAGATGAGATTTGGAGTTTAGTTTTACGAGGTACGGAATATCAGGGTAATCCATACCATAGCGTGCGATGAGCCCAAGTTGTGTTGCAAATACGCCAATTTTTCCCTTGCTTGCAATCTTAAACATGTGTTCAGGAGTTGCGTTTTCTTTCGTAATTCCCTCGCCATAAAAATCATCATTTAAGTGTTCTATTTTCTGATCTCCCGCAAAGAGCATTAAGTTCCCACTATTGTGGGTGGCTTTTAGGTAGTTTTCAATGTAGGTTTCACGAATTGATTTTGGTATATCGAATGGTACCTTTACATCTTTCGAGGTAAGCATAAGTATATTATAATACATTTATGCAAGACTGCATTTTTTGTAACATTGCTGCAGGCAAACTTCCCTCGTATAAAGTATATGAAGATGAGAACTATCTAGCATTTTTAGATATTTCTCCGCGGGTAAAAGGTCACACCCTTCTTATTCCAAAAAAACATTACCAATGGGTATATGATGTCCCGAATTTTGGTCAGTACTGGGAAGTTGCTTTAAAAATTACAAAAGGATTACAAAAATCTCTCTCTCCCTCGTTTGTAGGATATCTTACTCATGGATTGGAAGTTCCCCACGCACATATTCACATTACTCCCCGAAAAACTGAGACAGCATTTGTGCCGGAAGTTATACAGTTAGAAAAGGGAGAGTTCGAATCACTTCGTGAAAAAATTACCCAAGCTCTCAATGATTGAACAATACAAACAGCCAGTTTTTACTCTTCTTAAAAAAATACCAAAAGGAAGAGTGGTGACCTATGGTCAGATTGCGAAAGAGTTACACCTCCCTTCTCCTCGAATAGTGGGCAAAATTATCCACCAAAATACTGATCCTCAAAACACACCTTGCCATCGGGTGATACTTTCAGATGGAAAGTTGGCACAAGGTTACACATTCGGTGGCTTATCGGCACAGAAAAAAAGATTGAAAGATGAAGGTGTAACGTTTGCTCACAATAAAATTAATTTAGCTCTCCACCGATTTTTCTTCTAAAAACAGTACCATTTGTTTTTTTTTATTCCTTCCGCCTCATCGAATTGGGGAGAGTTCTCGAAACGGCTCACAAATATTTTATTAATAGTGCAGGAGGAAGAGTTGAGCGTTATTGCTTTTGTTAATGCTTTTTCTGTGAGCGTATTTTCTCCAATGAGTTTAAAAAACTGCCATAGGTGAAGAAGTGAAAGATAGTTCTTTTGTTTTTCGACTAAGTTGTTTAAGTAATTTGTATCTTTTCGTCGGTCGGGAAGGTTGGTCTTTTGAGTAAAGATAATAGTGCGATTGTTTATAAATACTAGATTCCACTCAGGATCTTTATAGAGTGAAGCGATTATAGATTTTCCCCAGTCTGTCTGATCGGTGTGGGATACAATTACTGTTTTAATATTGTTTTCTGTAAAGATTTTTTTCCTCTGGATTTCATACAGTTGTAGAGGAATGTATGTCTGCTGGAAAAAGGCGGCCGGATAGGCTTCGGGTCTATTATCCACAAAAACTTTGTAGGTTGGATAGAGACGATAAATAAGGTAACCGCCAATATCAAAGTTGTTAAAAATATTACCTGATAATTTATTTTGTAACACAAAATCAGTTGTTTCCTTGTAGGGATCGATGACACTTAAGCCAAATTGTTTATCGCGATCAAAGGTACGGTAAAACCAACTTTGTACATTTAAAAAAGAAAGAAATAAGAGCAGTAGCACTAATAAACCGTATAAATAAGAAACATATTTTTTTGGAATAAATTTTTTATAGTCATAACCAAAAAACACTTGGGCAGTAAGGGGAATTGCGGTAAGCGCGAAAAAAGGGAGATGGCGAATTTGTAGAATACTCGCGCAAAAAAATAGTACAAGAATTATTGTTTCCCGGTACAATTTACGGGTAGCAAGAATAATAATCGCTATGAAAGTGAGCGGCGAGAGGAAGAAAAAATATTTAATGAGCGGATTAAAAGTAATGTTGTTGAGGAAAAAAAGATTCTGATTTTCAACAATGGGGTACCCGTAGTTTTGAAATATAAAAAGCGGATACAGCACTCCATTAATGAAATGAGGATTGATGAGCAAAGCAGCAAGTGATATTAAAGTTGGAATAAGTATTTCCTTTTTTTTAAAGATATTTTTTTTATGTTCTATTATCTTTTCTCCCACAAATAAGAGAAGAAGTAGTGCACCGAAAATAAAACTAATGTGAATATTTACCCACAGTAAAAAAATAAGGGGAATAAAACGAAAATATTGTTTTGATGCTTGATCTATAAAGAGGATATACAACATGAGACTGAAAAAAAAGTAACCAAATAACTCAGGACGGATATCAGACCGCTCTAAGAGAAGTGGTGTAAAGAGAACGCCACTTACGATAGCCGCAGGAATGTTTGACTTTTTTATAGCAAGGTGGGTTACCATAATAATCGCGCCAGTCATAAAAATTACTTTTAAAAGATTAAGAAACTGAATGCCAAAAAAATTCGTTATGGTATAGAACAAAACTTCAGAAAGCCAGTGGTGATTAAAAAAAGGAAAGGTAGGATTAGTGTAGGAAAAGAGATTAGTATCTGGAATTTTAAACGTTTTAACGATGATTTCACCGAGCTTTAAGTGACGTCCAAGGTCTTGGGTAAAGTCGTTACTTGTTGTGCAAAAGAGAGTAAAAACAAAGATGAAGAATAAAACGAGAAGAATTTGAGAAGACCGCATTTTTAAATGATAACAGAAGTATGTGTCATCTTTTAAGAGGATCGTGCCCGCCTTTACTCCATGGGTGGCAGCGGAGGAGGCGTTTTATTCCTAAAGATAATCCTTTTATAGTTCCATACTTCTTTACGGCTTCGTACATATACTCTGAGCAAGAAGGCTGAAAGCGACAGTAACCGGGAAATGGGTTGAGATGTTGGTACGTGCGAATGAGCGCTAGGATAAGCTGTGTCATGATAGAATAATAGCATGAAAATTTCCATTCTCACGCTTTTTCCCAAGATGATATCGTCGTTTTTTGAAGAGAGTATTGTGAGGCGAGCCCAAGAAAAGGGAATTGTTGAAATTTCAATTGTTGACCTGCGAGAATTTTCGAGCGATTCGTATAAAACAGTTGATAATAAGCCGTATGGGGGAGGGGTGGGAATGGTGATGAAGGTTGATGTCATTTCAAAAGCACTCTCTGCGGCTGCGGATCCTGCCGCTCCACAGCCCCTAAAATCGTCGATAGATAGCCCCTCCGATTTTGGGGACCTCCGTGTCGCGCCACCCACAGCCGCTGTAAAAATTATTTATACTTCACCAAAAGGAAAACCTTTTACCCAAAAAAAAGCCCAGGAATATACGAAATTAGAGCACCTCATTATTTTAGCCGGACACTACGAAGGGGTGGATGAGCGGGTAATGGATTTTGTTGATGAGGAGATTTCACTCGGGGACTTTGTGATGACAGGCGGTGAGATTGCAGCCGGCGCAATCTGTGACGCGGTTACTCGGCTCCTCCCTGGTGTTTTAAAAAAAGAAGAGGCTACCATGGTTGAAAGTTTTTATGAGATTGAGGTAGAAAAACTTATTAAAGTGGTAGGCGAGCGACCTGAACTCGCAAAACTTATAGAAAAAAATATCAAAACTGTGCAACTTTTAGAATACCCTCAGTACACACGGCCCGAGGAATTTCAGGGAGAACGAGTGCCTACTGTTCTTCTCTCCGGCAATCACGCGGAGATTGAAAAATGGCAGATAACGCAAGCTTTTGAGCAGACGCGTAAGAAACGCCCAGATCTACTTGAAAAGTAGACAGATAAAGGAGTATTATTATATTATAGAACATTATTAATTCATTCATTTACACCGATGGCAGTACAAAAAGTAGTGGCAAAAACGTTTGGTGAGGGAATTTACAAAATGAAGGGCATTTCTAAAAAAGCAGTGGAAGAGCATATGAAGTTGTATCAGGGATACGTTACAAAATACAACGAAATTACGGAAACTCTCTCAACCTTAACTGACGATGATTACACAAAAGCAAACCAAACATACTCAAAAATTCGGGAGCTAAAAGTTGAGTTGACATTTGCCTGGGGTGGCATTATCAATCATGAAATTTACTTCGGCCACCTGGGAGGAAAAGGAGGCGAACCGAAGGGAAAACTAGGAGAGCAGATAAAAAAAGATTTCGGCTCATTTGAAAATTTTAAGAAAGATGTGAAAGCTACAGGAATTGCAGCGCGTGGTTGGGTATGGACCGCATGGAATGATCGAGAGGGAAGATTATTTAACTATATTGGAGATGCACAAAATACGTTTCCGGTGTGGGGTGCGACACCAGTTATGGCGCTTGATACCTACGAGCATGCATACTTTATGGATTTTGGCTCAGCAAGAGCGGGGTATATCGATGCTTTTTTCGAAAATATGAATTGGGATACTGTTTCCAAAAATTTTGAAGAAACTAGCTGTTCCTGCGGCGAGGGCGAATGTTGCGGTGGAGAGTGTGGATGTAGTAAATAACCCCCCCAATGATAAAGAGTTACTGGAATGGAATTAATGTGGTAACTGATATTGGATGGGGAGACGCGGGTAAGGGAAAACTTGTTGATTTGGGCGCTCAGTACGCTGATATGGTTATCCGATACAGCGGTGGAGGCAACGCTGGGCATACTATTCGGAACGCTTTCGGTGAGTTTAAAAATCACCTCATTCCTTCAGGAATTTTTAATCCCAAAACAGTATGCATTATTACCGGCGGTGTAGTAATTGACGGATCTATTCTAGTAAAAGAGATACAGGAACTCTCCAAAAGGGGAATACCTATTACTCCCCACAATCTTCGCATTAGTGATACTGCACATCTGGTAATGCCCTGGCATAAAGTGCGAGATGGTCTGCGAGAAAAAAGTCGGGGAGGTCGAAAAATTGGGACTACTGGTCAGGGAATTGGCCCCACTTACAGTGACCGGACGGCACGTGAAGGTATACGAGTATGTGATCTGTTCAGTCGCGAGTTCATGAAAATTCTTAATGAGACAATGGCCCATCAGGAACGTTTAACAAAAGCTCTTGATAGTGGGGAGAAAAGTTCTCGCGCCATCTACAATCACGACGAGATTTTAAAAGACGTCGAGCGCGTTAAAAAAATTATAAAGCCATTCGTTACGAATATTCTCCCCATAATTCACGAGTATCATAGAAAGAAAAAAAATATACTCGGTGAGGGAGCGCAGGGAGCACTTCTTGATATTGATCTGGGCGGTTACCCATTTGTCACCTCAAGCAATCCAGGAGTGGTGGGTTTTATGAAGACAACGGGTATTTCAGCAAAAGAAATAGGACGAGTAATTGGTACAACGCGAGCGTACACCGCGCGTGTTGGAGCAGGTCCTATGCCAACAGAACTTTTTGACGCAACAGGTGTTCATATTCAAGAAAAAGGTCGGGAGTTTGGCACAACAACAGGCCGCAGGCGTCGATGCGGTTGGCTCGATGTGCCGGCAATGAGGTACGGTACTATGATTGCGGGTGCGGATGTAATCGCGGTGACAAAGCTTGACGTGTTGGATGAGCTGACACGGATAAAAGTATGTGTTGCCTATAAAGTAGGAGGAAAAGAGTATCGCGATCTTCCCACAGCAAGTCCTCAGTTTATGGAGAAAGCACGACCTGTTTTTGTGACACTTCCTGGTTGGAAAGAAAACATAACACTCGCAAAATCGTTTAGTGCTTTTCCTAAAAACGCGCAAAAATATATAAAAACTATTGAACGGTTACTTGGGAAACCGATTGATATTATTTCTGTGGGACCTGAGCGAGAAGCGACTATTTTTCAGTAACTTTCCTTTATAATAACGATATGATCTCTCTTATTGGAGTAACAAAAAAATTCAACCAAAAAACTGCGGTTAACAAACTAAGTTTAAAAGCAAAATCAGGAGAAGTTATTGGTTTTCTCGGGCCAAACGGCGCGGGAAAAACTACTACGATGCGCATGTTATTAGGATATCTACGGCCCACTGCGGGAACGGTTTTGATTAATAATCTGAATCCAATCACCGATCGCGTGGAGCTTCTCAAAATTATTGGCTACCTGCCAGAAAATAATCCATTGTATCCAGAGATGAAAGTGCGGGAGTATCTTGATTTTGTCGCTGCAGCAAAGCAGGCGGATGATTACGAAAAGGTAGTTGATGAGGTGGGAGTAGAGGACGTGATGGATTCTAAAATTGAAGAGTTGTCTCGCGGGTATCGTCAGCGAGTCGGGTTGGCAGCTAGCCTTATCGCAAATCCAAATCTTTTAGTGCTTGATGAGCCAACCTCAGGTCTTGACCCCATTGAGCAGGATAAAATTCGATTACTTATTAAACGGCTCGCAAAGAAGAAAACAATTATTTTCTCGACACATATGTTGTCTGAGGCTGAGGACGTTGCGACTAGACTAGTAATAATTAATAAAGGACAGTTAGTACATGATGGGAAAAAGCCAGTAGGAAAAGGTGGTGTTGAAAAGTTGTTTAAAAAATTAGTAAAAGAATAAGATATGTTTACACTCTATAAAAAAGAACTGAATTATTATCTTCATAATCCAATAGGTTATATTATTACTATCCTTTTTGGTGTGTTTGCAAATTTCTTATTTGTAAAAGATCTTTTTGTAGTGGGTTCTGCTTCAATGCGATCATTTTTCACGATTATTCCCTGGCTTTTTATTATATTTATTCCAGCCCTATCCATGCGAGCAATTGCTGAGGAAAAACGTACTAATACACTCGAACTTCTCCTATCACTTCCCTTATCCGAAACGCAAATTGTAGTTTCAAAATTTTTAGCGCTCCTTACATTGGTTGCGATTGGTTTGGGTCTCACTCTCGGATTACCAGTAAGTTTGTCATATCTGGTACATCTTTACTTACCTGAGATACTCGTTGGGTATTTGGGACTCCTTTTCGTCGCCTTTTTTTTCATCAGTATATCTCTTTATTTTTCATCCCAAACTAAAAATCAGGTAGTTGCTTTCTTGTTTTCCGCAGTAGTACTTTTTGTATTAATTCTTCTCTCGACAGACTTTCTCGCAACAATATTTCCAAAATTTATTCAAGACTTCTTAAGTTATTTTAGTCCGCTGTATCATCTAGAAAACTTTATGAAAGGAATTCTTGATGTACGCTCGGTATTTTATTTTGTGAGCTTTTCACTCGTATTTTTATTTTTGACTATTATTGATTTGGAAAAAAGGAATTAGTATGGTCCGCTTATCTCATGTCAATGTAGGAAGGTCGCTGAAGTTGCAAAATACTACGAAGCGATTAATACTCTTATTTTTTTTTGCTGCATGCGTCACGGGAAATGTACTTCTCTCTCCCTTCGCCGTTCGCCTCGACCTTTCAAAGGGAAAAGCCTATACGTTATCTGAGTCGACAAAAAAAATACTTAAGAAAATCGACAACTCAGTCGCTATCGATTTTTTTGTTTCGTCCGACCTTCCTACCCGTCTCATTCCCCTCAAAAATGAGGTCACTGATTTACTGAAAGAGTATAAAAAAAGCGGGGGATCTAAAGTGCAACTTACTATTCTTGATCCTAAAAAAGACGACAACGCATTAAAGAAAGCAAAAGAAGAAGGAATTCCTGAGATTCAATTTTCACAAATGGAGCAAGATAAATACGCAGTATCAGCTTCATACTTTGGTATTGGATTAAACGATAATATCGATCACGCAACTATTCCACAGGTTACTGAGGTTAATTCACTCGAATACAACGTAACTGCTGCAATCTATAAACTTACCCGGAAAGATACTCCTAAAATTGGATTTATAGGGTTGAGTGAGCCTGCAAATCCTGCGCAAGACACGATAGGTTCCCTTCGGCGTATTCTTGCCCAACAGTTTCAACTTGAGACACTTGACATATCAAAAATCAGCAGTGATGTGAAGTCGCTTGTAGTTTTTGATACGAATAAAAAGCAGTATAATGATTCGGAAAAAAAGAAACTACAAGAGTATCTGAGCGGCGGTGGCAAAGTACTGTTTTTTATTGACGGCGCATGGGTACAGGATAATCTCACTACTATTCCTGCAGCACATGATTTATTTTCCCTCATGCAAGATTGGGGAATTAGTGTGAATAATAATCTCATACTTTCTTCATCATCAGAACTTGTGAATTTTGGAAATGATGTAGTTTCTTATATGGTGCCTTATCCTCTTTGGGTAAAAACGAATCAGTTTAATGTGAGATCCGCATACTTTTCAAATGTAAATCAGCTCACATTTCCTTGGGTTTCCTCGCTTTCTCTTCAGAAAAAATCAGATACAGATGTTCACTATTTAGTAAATTCAACGAATAAATCATGGGAACAGAGTGGTAAGTTTATATTAAATCCGCAGATTATTCCAAAACCTCAGCCAAAAGATCTGAAAGAATTTATTATTGGTGCTGAGGCAAAAAAGAAAAATGGGGGACAGATAGTGGTGATTCCTTCATCACGATTTATTGGTGAAAGGTACTTGAGCCGCACATCAGACAATCTAGAGTTTATTCTGAACGTCTTAAATGATCTTGCCTCAGGTGGAGAGTTGTCTGGTATTCGACAGCGCTCAGTTGCATTCTATCCGTTGCCAAGCTTATCCTCCCAAGAACAGGACATTTTTAAATACGCAAATATTCTGCTCCTTCCTGCGGCATTTGCAGTATATGGATTGCTTCGTCTTTCTAAAAGAAAGTAAGTGACTTGTTATATAATGATCAGATGGTAAGAACAAGAATCGCTCCCTCTCCCACAGGTCAAGATCTTCATATAGGTAATGTCTACACAGCGCTCATCAACTATGCCGTAGCAAAAAAAAATGAAGGACAATTCATTATTCGTATTGAGGATACTGATAGGGAACGATATGTTGAAGGTTCAGAGCAAAAAATTCTTTCCACCCTCAAAGCTTTCGGATTACTCTATGATGAGGGTCCAGATATCGGGGGTCCTTTTTCTCCTTATCGTCAATCTGAACGTTTAGAGATATACCAAAAGTATGTAAAGGAACTTATTAGTAAAGGTTTAGCCTACTATTGTTTTTGTTCAAAGGAACGGCTTGAGGAAATGCGGAAAAAACAGATCGCTGATAAAAAAGTACCTAAATACGATCGTCACTGCCTTACTCTTTCTGACGCAAAGGAGCGGGTGAAAAAAGGTGAAAAACATGTGGTGAGATTTAAAATTCCTGATAACCGAGATATCGTTTTTGACGATGTTATTAGAGGAGCGATAACTATTAACAGTAATACTCTTGACGATCAGGTAATACTTAAATCTGATGGTTTTCCAACATACCATCTTGGTGTGGTTGTTGATGATTACATTATGAAAATTTCGCATGTTATCCGCGCTGAGGAATGGATAAACTCGACACCAAAACATGTATTGCTCTACGAAGCTTTTGGATGGAAGCTACCTGTCTTTGGTCATGTCCCTATTCTAAGAAATCCAGATAAATCCAAACTCTCAAAACGTAAAAATCCTGTATGGGCTTCATGGTTTTTAGAACAAGGATATGTATCTGAAGCAGTTTTAAACTATTTAGCTCTTATGGGATGGTCTCATCCGGAAGGAAAAGAGATATTTAACTTAGATGAGTTTAAGAAAGTATTTGATCTCAAGGATATGCATGCAGTTGGACCTGCATTTGATATTGTGAAACTTGAGTGGATGAATGGTGAGTATATGAGAAAAATGCCCATTCAAGAGTTAGAGTTTAGAATCCAAAATTTTATTGGAGATACTTACGATAAAGAAATTGTTAAAAAAACAATACCGCTAATTCAAGAGCGAATTAAAAAACTTGCCGATTACCTGCCTTTATGTGAGTTCTTTTTTAAACCTCCTGGAAAATATGAAATTGATTTGTCTGGAATAAAAGAACTTCTTAAAAAAATAAAAACATCATTAGAAAGTCTATCAACTTGGAAAGTAGAGAGTATTGGAAAGACTATGGAAGAGGTGGCAAAGAATGAAGGAGTCAAAAATAGTGAATTTTTTATGATTCTGAGAGTAGCAATTACTGGCCGAAAAATTTCTCCACCCCTTAACGAATCAATGGAGTTACTTCAAAAAGAAGAGTGCGTGACAAGAATACAAAAGCTGTTATAATCCCTACTACATGAAAAAGAAATTTCTTCAGTATGAGAAGACAGGAGTGCCTTATGAGATTATGGATCCTCTTAAAATACTTGCACAGATCGAGGGTAAGAAAACTACAAAAAATTTAAAATACTCAGGTTTTAAAGAAATTCGAGAGAGTCGTGGAGAATCTGCGTACGTTGTCGATTTAGGAAATATGTATCTTGCAACAGTGCAGGAAAGTTTAGGGACTAAAGGGTTGGTTGCAGATGAAATGCGAGAAGTCACTGGTAAAACATACTATGACGTTTTGGCACAGGATACGGTTGCGATGATGTCGAACGATCTCATTGTGGTTGGCGCAAAACCAGCAGTTATTATGGCGTATTGGGGAGCGGGAGGTGGCGTATGGTTTGAAGACAAGGAGCGAATGAAAGATTTAGTTCTCGGTTGGGCAAAAGCCTGTGACTTGGTGGGTGCATCCTGGGGCGGTGGGGAAACTCCTTCACTTACCAATGTTGTTGTTGCCAATAGAGTAGATCTTGCTGGATCTTGTGTTGGTTTTGTTAAACCAAAATTTCGATTATCACTCGGTGAAAAACTAAAAGAAGGTGATGTGATTATTTTATTTGAGAGCAGCGGTATTCATGCCAACGGAATTTCTATGGCACGAAAGATTGTGGAACAGTTACCAAAACGATATGCAACAAAAATGTCTGATGGAAAAATGTATGGGGAGGGAATATTAAGACCAACTATTATTTATGCAAAACTCATTCAGGATATTTTTTCTGCAGGTGTCGATATTCACTACATGGTCAATATTACTGGCCACGGATGGAGAAAAATTATGCGGAACAAAAAATCATTCACCTATCGGTTTCACACTGTCCCCCCTGTTCACTCAGTATTTACTTTTATGATGAAGGAGGGGCCAATTGATGAGAGAGAAGCGTATGGAAGTTTAAACATGGGTGCAGGTTTTGCAATCTTTGTTTCCAAAAGTCAGGTAAAAAAAGTTCTCGCGGTTGCTAAAAAAAATAAACTAAAAGTATATGAAGCAGGAATTGTTGAAAAAGGCAAAAAGCAAGTAATAATTGAGCCAAAGAATATTGTATTTGAAGAGGCGGCGCTACAGGTCCGTGTTTAACATATAGTCCATTCCCGCTGCTTTAAATACATTTTGGAAATCTGTTAGTAACTCCTTTTTTCCATTATCTTTAAAAAATGCGACAGTATGAAACCATACTCGTGGAATTTCTGGATGATAGGGCATATGAGGGCGCGGCTCTATAGTAAAAGCGCAACCTTTTCTTACTTTAAAATTTTCGATTGAGTTTAAGAAAACTCGTTTTTTACTAATTAATGTAGAGATAATAGACCATTCCTTATTTGTCGCATGTAATATTTTTTCTTCACGTGGTTTAGTTTTTTCATACGTAAAGGGGATAGTATGTCCAATATTGGTTCCCGTCGGATCGCTCGGACTTGATAGGTTACTTTTTAAACCGTTCGCGGCTAAAAGCTTATGTGTGTAATCATTAATTTCTAAAAACTTTATGCCCTCATATATATAATCAAAAATTGCATAATTTATTTCTAAAGATTTTTTTAAGTGTTCTTGAATTTTTTTATTTTTTCCGAAATACAGCGTTAGTCCAAAATCACCAATAATACCAGTTTTTTTATGAACGACAGAAGCGTATACCATTACCAATCCTTTTATTCGATTAAGGTGAATTTTTTGTGATGGCCAGTATTTTTTTGGACGCAGACTCGGTGGGCTTACGCGTTTTGTATCATTTTCTGTTGCGAAGAGCACGCTCATTCCATGAGGTGGTGGAACGTACCAACCATCAGAAAATACTGAGGAATTTTTTCTCAATTCTTTAAGCCAATCGTCTCGTAGTAATACTTCAGAAATAGGAGAAGATTTCTTAAGAAGTTTTTTTAAAACTTTTGCGAGACTGTCGCTTGCTAGTTTTCTTGTTTGTTTGCAAATCTCTAATTTGTTTTTCAAAATAATACGTTAAATTATTTAAAACACGATTTTGTATGGGGTAATTATACGATATAAATTTTTTCTTAGTAAGTTTTTCATAAATCGCAATATATCTTTTGGATGTGTCAACTATTAGTTGTTTGGACATTTTCTGTGGTTTCCCATCTCCTCTGTATCCTCGCTTCGCATACCACAGACGAATAAATTCTTTATCAAAATTTTCTGGTTCTAATCCTTTTTTAATACGAGATTTGTATGTTTTGGCGATCCAGAAGCGAGAAGAATCTGGAGTATGGATCTCATCAATAAGGGTTAATTGTCCGTTATGTAATCCAAACTCATATTTTGTATCAACAAGTATAAGTCCTTGTCTCAGACACAAATTACTTCCAAATGCAAATAACTTTAATGCAATTCTTTCCATTTTTTCATATAACTTTTTTTCAACCATTTTCCGTTTAATTATCTCGTCTTTAGTAAGTCGCTCATCATGTCCTCCTTTTCCTCCCCCATGTGTTGTTGGGGTAATTACCGGATGGGGTAATGCGTCATTCTTTTTCAGTCCGTCTGGAAACGTAACTCCATATATAAGACGTTCTTCCTGTTGGTACGAATACCAGATTGACGTTTTTGTGACGCCAGACATATATCCTCGCACTACCATCTCAACCGGAATCATTTTACAGTTTTTTGTAATCATCACATTTTGATCGGGAACAGAAATCATATGATTTGGAATAATTTTTTTAGTTCTTTCAAACCAAAACTGCGAAAGAAGATTGAGAACAGTTCCTTTATAGGGAATAAATCCGAGCATTACGTCAAACGCAGATTGTCGATCTGTTGTAATAAGTACCCGCTCTCCGTTATGTATATAAATATCTCTAACTTTCCCCTGCGATTTCTTACCAAGAAAGGGAATAGCTATATCTTTTAAAACATATGGCAAAGAACTATGTATTGTTTTTGACTGGATCATTGTGTTAATTTTCTTGCTTTTTCAATTACCATTTTTTCTAAACTTTTTTTGTACTGTTCTATTTTGTCAAGGATTTTTTTATCTGAAGTTCCAAGAATTTGTGCAGCAAGTAGAGCCGCATTTTTTGCACCATTTATCGCAACAGTTGCAACAGGCACTCCTGCAGGCATTTGGACAATTGATAAAAGTGAGTCCATTCCTTCTAGATTTTTTGCACGGATCGGAACTCCAATTACGGGAAGAGGAGTAAGGGAAGCAGTCATGCCAGGTAAATGAGCAGCGCCACCAGCTCCTGCAATAATTACTTTGAGTCCTCGTCTATGGGCAGTAATTGCATAGTCAAACATACGTTTCGGAGTTCGGTGTGCGGAAACAATTGTGATCTCATAAGAAATACCAAACTCGTCCAGAGTTTGAGCTGCCTCTTGCATAATAGGAAGATCGGAGTCAGACCCCATGATAATTCCAATAAGCGGTTTTTTCATATAGAAATTAATTTTCTTGCTCGTAATGCTTTTTTATATGCTGATTTTAAATCATAATCAATAACGGTTATATGTCCCATTTTTCGCTCTAGTTTGGTGTCCATTTTACCATAGACGTGTATTGAGACGTTTGGAATATTGAGTGCATCGTCGAGTCCAACGATCTCAGATTTTCCTTGCCGTTGACCTAAAATATTTATCATTACTGCAGCCGGTGTTACCATAGTTGTTTTTCCAAGTGGCATTCCAGTAATAGCTCGAATATGTTGTTCGAACTGAGAAGTAATGCACGCCTCAATAGTATAGTGACCGCTGTTATGAACACGTGGTGCAATCTCGTTGATATATATTCTATTCTTCCTATCAAGAAACATTTCTATCCCAAAAACTCCTGCTCCTTTTAATTTTTGCATAACTTTTTTTGCTAAAAGTTGTACTTTCTTTTGAACTTTTTTATCTACTGGTGCAGGCGCAAGTACCATGTGACAAATATTATTTTTGTGAATAGTTTCAACTACGGGATAAGAGACAATCTCACCTTTTGTATTTCGGGCGATCATAATTGCGAGCTCTTTTATAAAAGGAACAAATTTTTCAATATATAGTTTTCTTCCTGATAACTTTTCTAACCCCTTCTCAATATCTTTTTCTCCTTTTATCAACACGTTTCCTCGGCCATCATACGCGTCAAAACGAGCTTTAAGAAGGAGTGGGTAATCAAATTTCCTTGCTGCCTTAAGAATATCCTCTCGTGACTCAATTGCTATAAAATCAGCAATGGGAATTTTTACGTTTTTTAAAAATTCTTTTTGTTTGAGTTTGTCTTTTATTATTTCTAAAGTTTTTGCAGACGGATTTACTTGAATTCCTTTTTTTGTAAGTTCATCAAGTACTTTTGCGTTTGCAAGTTCTACTTCAAAAGTTAAAAAATCAGATTTTTCTGCAAGTTGTCGAATTGCCGTCTCGTCGTTGTAGGGGGCAATAATTTGTTCATCTGCGACCTGACCTGCGGGGGATGCGGAAGTAGGGTCAGTCACCGTTACCATAAATCCCATTTTTTTTGCTTCAAACGCGAGCATTCTTCCCAGTTGTCCTCCTCCAACTATGCCAATTCTATTTTTCATATATCTTTTTAATCTGTTTTACTAATGAAAGCGCGCGTTCAGGTGCATTACCTACGTGATGAGAAACATTAAGTAATTTTTCTATCATTTTTAATGAAAGATACTTGGTAATATCTTTATTTTCCATAAGTAATTTTTCCATAGGATTTTCTCTTCCTGTTTGAATTTCACTCCAGGCGATCATTGAGATATTTCTTAAAATTTCATGGAATTTTTGACGATCAGCTTTTCTTTTAACTGCCTCCATTAATATTCTCTCAGTTGCGGCGAATGGAGCGTAGTGTTGTAAGTTATAGTGAACCTTAATTTTGTTTACGATCATTCCATAAACGATTTTTATAGTGGTTTGCATTATCTCATCGAGTGCTAAAAATCCCTCAGCGATAATAATTCGCTTATTTGCCGAATCATCAAGGGTTCGCTCTAAGTAAGATAACGTTGCGTTTTCAAGAGCAACTTGCGGCAAACTATTTATGTAACGCGCGAGTGAGCAAATTTTTTCACTATTTTTTGGGTTCATTTTAAAAGGCATTGCAGATGAACCAACCTGTTTTTTTCCAAATGGTTCAGACCATTCACCAATCGGTGGTGACTGTAAAATTCTTAAGTCCCCAGCAAATTTTGCACATGATGAGGCAATACTATTAACAACGGTCATAACGAGATAATCATATTTTCGTGAAGATACCTGTGTACTAATAAGAGCTGGTTCAATACCTATTTTTTTCATTACTGCAGACTCCAATTCTGTAGGTGATAGTTTTAAATCGTTAAGAAGTGAGGCGTAGCTAGCCGCAGTGCCTACTGCTCCTTTTAATCCTTTTCCTTTAATTATTTTTTTTACAAACTGGAGAAGTGTGTAATCTATCAGCAGGTCCTGCGCATAAAAAGCAAAACGATATCCAACTGTTGTGGGCTCTGCCGGTTGTAAGTGAGTAAATCCAATACAGGGAAGTGAAGCATATTTTTCAATCTTTTCAGCAAACAGTTGCAAAAGTGTTTTTAACTTTTCTTCTATAAGTCTGAGTGCGTTACTCATCCTAACCGTGTCTGCGTTATCAACAATATCCATGCTCGTTGCTCCTGTATGGATTTTTCCTCCACCAATTTTTGCTTTTTCAGCAAATTCTTTAATGGCAGCGACAACATCGTGTTGCGTTTCTTTCTCAATTTCCAATATGCGCGTAATATCTATGTGTTCGCTATTCTTTTTAAGATCATCTAACTCTTTTTTACTCACGAGTCCTACAGTATGTTGTGTCTCAGCTAGTGAAAGCCATATTTTTCTCCATAACTTATATTTATATTCTTCGCTAAAAATATATCGCATTTCCTTTGATCCATATCTCCAGCTGAATGGAGAAAGATATGTATTGAATTGCATAGGTTAGGTAAGTATTGTATGTAATTTATTCATCTTCAGAGCTTCTGATATCTCAAATCCAATACGTTCACCAACACTCATTGGTTTTCCATATAAATATCTCATATAAGGAGTGGCACTAATTCCCGGTGAACCGGGCATGCGGGGAGAGACATCAACCACAATAATCTCTTTTTTTGGCGGGCCGGGAATAATGATGGATTGTAGTGCGAAGGGGCCAATAATCCCAGGAGGGTAAAGTTTCTGTGTTGTTTGTACAAATTGTTCCCCTAACATAAGCGCGGGTTCAAGCATAGATTCTAAAACAGTAACCGCAATGTGTCCGGCCTCTTCATATTTTATATCCATTTTTTTAAGAGCTTCTAACTGATAGTTTGCGGGGAGGCGGGTGAGTCCTTCACTATTTGTCTGTCGTCGCGTATCGGTACCCATCAGTTCAAGCCTTTTGGTGAGCGGTGAATAGAAATAGTGAAAATTAATATGCACACCGACGATGAACTCTTCGATAACAGCCTCTTCAATTTGTTTTTTAGCAAATATCCCATCTTTTAGTTTTTTTTTAACTTGTCGATTATAGTCTTGGTAACTTTCTACAAGGAAAAAGGCTCGCTCAAATTTGCGTTCCTTTTCCAATACCTTTACTAAACATAATTTATCAATATTGTTTGGATTTTTAAATTGTGTTGGATAGCGAATATTTGCTTTTTCTAAAATATCATATTGATTCGGTCGCGCACCGCGTTCCTCAATTTTTAAAAGAAAACGATTACCAAATATTGGGATGGGAAAATTATTTTCGATCGCCTCGTAATTAAAATTGAGGTAGACCTCAAAGGACCGATGTGGAATAAAGATTACGTTTTTCTCTTTCAACTTTTTTTGAAGAGAAGGCTGTAGTAGTTCATCAAACTTATTTACTGAAATACATTCATCAACGCATCCTATTCCATTCTTATTAAAGTAATAGTGACCGTAAGTCTTGTCTCTTCCTTTTTCAGTGATGACGAGGTTTTTAAAGCCGTATGCTTTCACACCTGCGCATATATCGAGCGCACTATGACTACCAATTACTCCAACCGTTAGTGACTTCTTCATCCTAAAATCATTTTTAATTTCTTCTCTTTTATAGCATTTTTTATTTCTCTGGCGATTCGTCTGCCCGTACTCATAGGCTCATTATAATTAAGCCATGAGTAAGGAGAACCTTCAATAAACAAATTAGTACCTGCAACAATGCGACAAGAAATCTCAATGACATAAAATTTTTGGTCCGGGGTAATCACAGTTTCCAGGCAAAATGGTCCATACAATCCGTTGCCTCCAATTAATTTTTGAGACATCTCAACAACTCGCTCACCCATTGCAAAAGCTTCAGGGAGTAGCGACTCGCGGAGTACGAGTGGACTGTTTCCGACGACTACATAACTTGGTTCTATTTCTAATCCTTCCTGCCCGCGAAGGGGAATTCTTCCTAAGCCATCAACATTCGATTCATATCTGCGATCCATACTGAGTATTTCAATTTGCTTGGTAAGGGGGGAGTAGAAGTAGTGAATGTAGAGGGTGACACCAATAATATATTCCTGAATTACAAATTGATGAGATTTCAAATGGTGAATTTTATTCTGAAAATCATGCCGGTTTCTAGCATAAAAATATCCTTTACCACCTGCTGCGCCATAAGACTTCACAATTACTGGATATGTTACATCTTCAACATCTACGAATTGTTTCGGGACATTGATTCGTGCTTTTTCCAACCATTTCCTCTGGAGTTTACGATCTCCTTCCCAATCTAAAACAGCTTTATTACCAAAATAGGGGATTTTTATTTTCTTATTTCCCTCCGCACCAAGGTAAGCTACAAATGAGCCGTGAGGAATAAGAATAGTATTTGTATCTTTTACTTTTTGCTCAATTAATTTGAAATTAAAAAATGTTGGGACGGTAATAATTTTTTCGATGAAATTAAAACGTTTATAAAAGTCATGACGATTTTCTGTTGTGATAAGAAGTGTCTTAAATCCTTCGTCCTTTGCGCCTTTTAAGATTTGGAGCGCGGAGTGGCTACCGAGAGTTGCAATAGTATAGGATAAGGTTACCATAAATAATTATACTACATCACTCTCGAAAATACGCCACAGCGTTTTGAAAGATTTGTAGTCCCGGCCCCTGTGCAGGAAGTGATTTTCCCTCCCGAGTCAATTTTTCCTTTAGATAGGTCCAGTGCGGGAGGTGTGTAAAATCAATAGCACGTTCTGGATGTGGCATTATACCTAAAATTCTTCCCGTCTCATCAGTTATCGCGGCGATATCATCAAGCGATCCATTTGGATTTGCCAACTGACGTTGATATTTATAAATCTCGCCCTTTGCATAACGTGCTGCGATTAATTTTTTTTTCTTAAGATGTGAATGAACTTTAACATCAGCATAAAATTTTCCCTCGCCGTGAGCAATAGGAAGAGAGATATCTTTAATGTCTCGAAACCATGGAGTTTCGTTTTCAATCTTTAAATCTACCCAGCGGTTAATATATCTTGCCGATTCGTTATGTAGAAGAGCTACCTCACGGACACCATAATTTTTATTGAGAGCAGGAAGTAATCCTAAATTGACGAGTATTTGAAAACCATTACAAATTCCAATAATAAGAGTATCTTTTTTTGCAAAAGCCCCAATCTCTTGCCACAAATGATTACGTATTTTGTTAGCGAAAGCATATCCAGAACCAGTGTCATCTCCATAAGAAAAACCTCCGGGAAAGGCCATAATATTAAACTGCATTATTTTTTTAGGCTCATCGATAAGATCATTGATATGAATAATTTCGCCTCTTGCGCCTGCAATCTCGAATGCAAACTTTGTTTCTTCCTCACAGTTTAAGCCATATCCGGACAGAATTAATGCTTTTATTTTTTTCATATTAATAATTTTGAAATGTTGAATGGTATGCTTGTAAACTTTTTGTGACATTTGTGTCCACAAGTCTTGTATTTTTATTTTCGATAATAATATTTTTATCTTCTGTAATTATTCCGATGCTGATTATTTTATTTTTCTGCATTATTTGTTCGAACTGTAATTTATTTTTAGGATTAATTGTCACAATAAAACGTCCTTGAGTTTCAGAGAAAATTAATTTCTCGATATTATTTGATTTTCTGCCTCTATTTTTTAGTGAAACAGTAACTCCAAGCATACCTGCCATTGCGGTTTTGGCGAGTGCTACTGCCAGTCCACCGCGGGTGATACTTATTGCTGAACTGATAAGATTTTTTTCCACGGCGTGGTAAAAGTTTCTATAGAGGAGGCTATTAGTTTTTGTGTCAACATGGGGTATAATGCTGCTATTCTCTCCCAACATTGCGTAATATTCTGAACCTCCCAGCTCTTCATAGGTTTTACCGAGAAGGTAGACAAGGTCCCCAGGAAATTTTGCATCAATAGTGATACTTTTTGTCACGTCGTCCAGTACGCTAATGGAAGAAATAAGAAGAGTTGGGGGAATAGAAATTTTAATTGGGTTACCTTTTTCGTCGTATCCTTTAAAATCATTAAACATACTGTCTTTTCCTGAAATAAACGGAGTTTCATATGCTAAAGCCATATCATAGCAAGCCTGGACTGCGCGTTTTAACTGACCAAGACGTTCTGGTTCTGTTGCACTGCACCAGCAAAAATTATCAAGTAGTGCAATTTTTCCAGGATTCGCACCAACGGCAACTAAGTTGCGGATTGCAGTATCAATTGCGCAAGTCGCCATATGATAGGTGTCAACGTCACTATAAGATGGGTAAATTCCCTGTGAAAGCGCGACACCTTTATTACTGAGAAGAACTGGCTTGAAAATTGTTGCTTCCCCATTTATTAATCCTTTTCCCTGTAATGGTTTAATCACAGATCCGGCTTGCACCTCATGATCATATTGTTGAGATATAAACTGAAAACTTGCAATATTGAGTCGTTGAAGCATTTGTAAAAAATAGGTAGTCAGATCTTTTTTAGGTTTAAGGCGGGGTTCTTTGTAGTGAGTCTGTGTATAGGTTGTTTTGAGATGGCGGGGGGGAAGACCGTTGTGGAGAAAATCCATACTAATATCCATTACGATTTTATTTTTATACCGGACAATACATTGTTTCTTTTTAGTAAAAGTTCCAATAACGGTAGACTCAACTCCCCGTTTTTGCATAAGCTGGTGAAACTTTTTCCAGTTCTTTTTTGGTACCGAAAGTGTCATTCGTTCCTGCGATTCAGAGATCCAAATTTGCCATGGTTGGAGACCGGGATATTTTACGGGAACTTCACTAAGATTTACTTCAAATCCTCCGCTTTCTTTTGCCATCTCCGCAACCGAACAGGAAAGGCCACCCGCGCCATTATCAGTAATACTGGTAAATAGTTTAAGATCACGGGCTTCTTTTATAATTGCGTCACTTAATTTTTTTTGTGTAATTGGGTCTCCAATCTGTACAGCGGTTGCAGGACTTCCGGTACTTAAAACTTCTGAAGAAAACGTCGCCCCATGAATCCCATCCAATCCAACTTTTCCGCCAACCATTACAATGAAGTCCCCAGGTTGTGCCCTTTTTTTGTAACTGGGAGTTCCATTTATTTTTCTTGGTATGAGTCCCACAGTTCCGACAAACACTAATGGTTTTCCTTGAAATCTTGGGTCAAATAACATAAATCCTTGTGGTGTGGGAATACCTGAACAGTTACCGCCAGAATTTACTCCATCAATAACACCCTTCATGACTCGCTCACTCGATAACATTTTTTGATCAAGATGAGAATCTTTATAGAGAACTGTTTTACTTTGTGGATCGCCAAAACAAAATCCGTAAGTATTGGCAACTGGTTTCGCTCCCAGTCCAAATCCAATCGCGTCTCGATTTACACCCACAATACCTGTTATTGCGCCACCAAATGGATCAAGCGCAGATGGGCTATTGTGAGTTTCTGCTTTATGAGTGACTAAATAATGTTTGTCGAACTGAATAGCTCCGGAATTGTCAGTAAATACAGAAACACAAAAGTCTTTTCCCCCCTTTTTGTTTCTAATTTTTTCGGTGGCAGCTTTAATGTAGGTCTTATATAAACCATTCTTTATACGATCAATTGGATTAGCAAAAATAGTGTGTTTACAATGTTCAGACCACGTTTGTGCGATTGATTCGAGTTCAATATCAGTTGGATTTCTCTTGAGCAATTGAAAATATTTTTGGATAGATTTCATAAAAAGGAGGTCGAGCGCGAGTGGCCCCCGATGGGTTCCGTCACCATTAGGTATGCCGAGCTTGCCAATTTTTTGCAGTTCTTCATCAGGGATAGTAATGTTTACTGGATCAACGGCGAGAGTATTGGTGAGTGTTACTTTTGGTATGGTAACACCCATTCCTCGGTCTTTTTTAAACTGTCTAAAATCCTTAATGTGAATTCGTTGAATTAATGGATTTGCAAAATTTTCTCCAATGTTCTGTACGTCTTTTTTAGTGAGGCTTCCTGTGAGAAATAACACCTGCGAACTGTAAACTTTTTCTTCCTTTTGAAATGGTATCTTTAAAAGATCAGTAATAATTTCTTGCGCGGTAGTACCGAGATTATCAGTTACTCCTGGTAAAAATCCAATCTCAACAGCGAAATTAAATCTATTTGGCGCAAAAAAAGTGGTAGATGTTGCCTCTTGAGTAACTGGATTAATGAGGCTGTGGATAATTTTTTCCTGTTGTTTTTTACTAAGATTTTTATCAATCGTGTAAATATCTACGAGTTTCACATCCTCGATTTTTTTAGAAAATCCAAGTGATTGAATTTGCTTCTTTTTTACCTGTGCTCGAGTATCGAGAGTAGTAAAACGTATTTCAATACTATGTGCCATAGATTATTTTTTTACTTCGTAACTTTTCTACATCTCTCCAACCAATATCCGTACGGTAATGTATATTATTTCCTTGAATACTTACATGAGAAAGAGCAGCGTATGCGGTTTTTCTTGCATCAATAATATTTTTTCCCTCACCAACAACATATAATAATCTTCCGCCGTTTACGGTATTTTTTTTGCCAACCTTCTTTATATTTGCTGGAAAGAAAATCACATTTTTCATTTTTTGTACCTCGTCAATGCCATATATTTCTTTTCCTTTTACTTGTGAATAATCAATAGGATATCCCCGTGAAGATGCGGCGATGGCAACGCGTACTTTTCTATCAAATGTTATTTTTACTTTTGAAAGTTTCCCCAATGCCGCGGATTCATTAATCGCATACCAATCATTGAGTATGCCGGGAAGAATAGCTTGTGGTTCAGGATCTCCCCAGCGAGCATTAAATTCGATAATGTAGACTTTATTTTTTACGAGCATCCCCCCTAAGTACAAAACTCCTGTATAGGGTCGCTCTTTTTCTTGCAATCCGAGAAGAGTTATTTTAAAAATTGACTTTACCTGATTAATCACGTTATTTGTAATAAGGAGTGGTTGGGAAACACAGCCCATGCCACCAGTATTTTCTCCCTCATCATGGTTATTGATTCGTTTATGATCTTGTGCAAATCCGGCAAGAATAAAATCTGTTCCGCTGCAGATTGCAAAAGCTGAAAACTCCTCACCCTCGAGTCCTTCTTCAATGAGAAATATTTTCCCGGCCTCACCAAATTTTTTCATTTCCTTCACTTTTTGTTTTGCCTCATCTGTTGACTCGGCAGGTAATACACCCTTCCCCTCAAGAAGTCCATATGCTTTAATAAACCATTTTTTATCTGGTTGTGTTTCTAAAAAGTTCAGTCCTTCCTCTTCGCTGAAACATACTTTGTAGTGGGGAATAGGTAGATTATATTTTTTCATAAACTCGCGCGCCCATGCTTTATCCCACTCAATTTGGCCAGCATTTTTCGTTGGCCCCAGTACTAAGAAATTATTTTTTTTCAACTCATCAACTAATCCGGCGGCAACTGCGTTATCTTGCGCAACGTCAACTAAGTCAACCTTTTCTTTTTTGCAGATTGCGATGATCTCTTCAATACTTGTTGTTTTAAGATGGGTATGGATCTCAACAGTTTTTTTGGTTAAAGATTTCATCAAATCATTTCCTGGTACTGCAATAATTTTCCCAACCCATGGACTTTTTGCGTACGTGTGGACGAGTACTGATCCACGTCCCCCCGCGTCAACAATTAAGACTGTTTTTTTTCGCATAGTTTTTGTAATGCTGTAATATATAGTTCATGTTCTTTTTCCTTCACTTGGTCATACAGAGAATCGATTGTATCATGAGAATTTATTTTCACAAATCCTCGACCCAATACTGGTCCAAAATCAAACTCATTTGTTAAAAAGTGCACGGTGCAACCGGCATAGGTTGCGTGATTATCAAAAAAGTTTTTAATGGCTTTTACAGTGTATTTTCCTTTATTCCACAATCCCAAACTTCCGTCCGGTGTCTTTACTTTTCCATCCATTGTGTTTGGGATAAGTCCTGGATGCACATTAAGGATTTTATTTTTATACTCTCTCATAACCTCGTTAGTTACGATCTGTTTCCAACCAGCAAGAGCAATATAATCAACGTTGTATTTTTTAAGAATTGACAATAATTTTTTCTTATCAAAATTTATCTCGGTTTGCAGTTTATGTTTTTTTGCTCGGTTGAGACCAGGCGCGTCTTCTCTGTCACTCACCACAACAGAAATTTTTGCATTGATTTTTTTGCTTTCTATTGCGTCAATAATTGCTTGTAAATTAGTTCCTGTACCACCATTTGAGATGAGTATTGCAAGATGTTTCATTTGTGTCCGTTTAACTCATAAATCTCACCGGTGCGACTTACTGGATAGAGGCCGGTAATGCAGCCACCACATCCGCCGTTTGCTAAAAATATTTCTCTTGGATTCTTGGGAATCTTTATCTCTGTTTTTAACAGTCGAGCTTGAATAAAACCCTGACTACTAATGTAGTTTACACTCGTTGCTCCAATTTCTTTTGCAATTTTTTTGGGATCGGCATGATTGTGTGGTGCGATAAGTTCTTCGCGGGTGCGAATACTTACCCCCAGGTGACATCGGTGTAGAACTGGTGGGTATCCAATAATCCAGTGTACTTCTTTTGCGCCGAGTGAAAAAATTGCCTTGGTAATTTGCTGTGAGACGTTTCCTCGTACCACTGAGTCGTCACCAATCACTACAATTGCATCTTTCCAGATATGTTTGTCCGGAACGAGTGCTAGTTTGCCGAGAACTTTTTTGCCAATTAATTCTTTCTCATCGTCGCGCATAAATAAGCGTTGAATACCGTGAGGATCAAAATGATCTCTAATAATAACTTGCCGGTATGATAGGTGGAGTGAGTGAGCATATGCGGTGGTAAATGAAATACCAGAGTCAGGGACACCTACCACAAATGTTGCGTTTGGAATAGGAAATTCTTTCGCAACCACGTTGCCACACCGTTCGCGAAATGCCGCAACCGCAAGCCACTCATCGGTATTTTTATTCATTTGTTTAGACTCATTGGTGGGAAGGAGGGAGTTTGGTTTACTGAAATAAGCCCACTCAAAATCACAAAAATGATGGGGATTTGTTGACTCTTTGCGAATTACTTTCAGACCACTCTTGTCAATCACCACAACCTCGCCTTTTTTAATCTCTCGCTCCACTTTTACTCCCAGTTTATCTAGCGCGTAGGTCTCTGAGGCAACAAGCCATCCGTCCCTTGTTTTGCCAATAACCAGCGGGCGGATACCAAACTTATCTCGCGCCGCAAACATTTTTCCATCAACTGCCATGATGAGACTGTAGGAACCCTTTACTTTGGAAAGCGCGGTGAGAATTTTTTCTTCCCATGTTGCCCCTTCTGTTTGCGCGAGTAGTTGGGTAAAAAGGTATGTGTCACTCGTGCCTCGTGGAAACTTTTTCTTGAGCATGTTATTTATTTTCGCAGAGGCGACAAACTCACCATTATGTACCACTGCAATTTGTTCACCGTTTAAAGCAGTCGCGACGCATGGTTGAAGATTTTCTTTGTTATAGGTGCCGTAGGTGCCGTAGCGACAGTGTACTAAAATCCACTGGCTCCGCTGATTAAATTTCTTTATTTTTGAGGAAGTAAAAACTTCATTTACCAATCCGTTGTCTTTATACGTGATGAGTCTTTTTTTAGTTTTTATCGCGAGACCAGTACCTTGTTGGCCTCGATGTTGCACACCGTTTGCAGCGCTTAAGGCAAAGGGGAGACTTGCAGTATGGCGTTTGGTGAAAACTCCAATTATGCCGCACTTTTCCTCTAATTTTTTGTGTACTTTCACCGTTTGTGGGTGATTAGAGGTCATTGGAATTCATGTATCTTAGTGGGATTTTCAGAAGATGTCAAGAATAATATGTTTCTTGCCAGTGCGCATCGGTGTCAACCGTAAGATCTAAGAAGATATGCCTCTTGGTTGCGAGCTCAATTTCTTTGCGCGCCATACTCCCCATCTCTTTTATTTTTCGTCCGCCATGACCAATGAGCATTCTTTTGTAGCGATCATCTGTCGTGAGAATTTTTGCTTTAATGTAGGTGAGATTCTTACTTCGCTCGACAATTTCCTCAACAATAACAGTTGTGGTGTAGGGCACTTCTTCACCGGTTTTTAGGAACACTTTTTCTCTAATGAGTTCTGCGATAAATATTTTGCTGTCCTGGCTTAATAGGGGGTATACATTTTTTTCATCAATCGCTGATTTCTTTTTTTCCTTAAGATAAGAAAAAATTTTATCAAGGAGCGGTTTTAAGTGAAGTCTCTCAATTGAGGAAATAGCAAAAATTTCGCTAAACTCATCTTCCAAAAATTTGTACTGAGGCAAGTAGGTGGGTTCAATAATATCGATTTTATTAATAACGAGAATTTTTTTAGGTTTTTTAATTTTTCGAACAATCCCTAAGACTTTTCCTTCTTCAAAATCTCTCCGTCTTGTGTGATCCACCATATATATCACCACATCAATATCCTCGTTAATTGTTTTTAAGGTTTTTTCGTTTATTTTTTTAGAGAGAAAATCCTGTGCCTTTCCAAAAATTCCTGGGGTGTCTACAAAAATCAATTTACCGCGTTCTTCCTCAAGAAGCGCTTTAATGGGGAAGCGGGTGGTTTGAGGTTTAGGGGAGGTGATTGCCACCTTTTGGCCAATAATATTATTGACAAATGTAGATTTGCCAACATTCGGCCTCCCAACGAGTAAAACTGTACCTTCTTTCATATGTATATTATAGCTCATATTCGCTCAAACACGAATCTTCCCCTCGTGATGTGCTATTTGTACTTGATCTGTACACGCAATTTTGAGAACATAAAGAATAGAGTTCGTTGGATTATTTGTTACAAATTTGAAAATAGCTATGAATAAAACTGCCATAGTCCTAATAGTCATTGTGTTAAGTGTAGTCGCGTTCATTATGTATGCAAAAAATCAAAAAAGTATGTCTCCCTCCTTGTATCCAAATTCTGCAACCGCAAATAAAAGTGTACTTACGTTGCAAATTCTCCAACCCACCGATAAGGTAACGGTAAAAGAGTCATCCCTCCTGGTGAAGGGGACAACACTGCCAAAGGCGAGTGTGTTTGTAAACGATAACGATGTGCAAGCTGACAGTGAGGGAAATTTTTCTACAACAGTGATCCTTGAGGAAGGTGAAAATCCAGTTGTGGTAACTGCGGTAGATGATGATGGCAACTCAGTTGAAAAAGAGTTGGCAGTGACCTTAGACACAGGCATATTATAGTTACCAATTTTAAAGTTTCTATGAAAAAACAACTTTTGACTTCAGCGCTGATTGCATCAGCACTCTTTCCGTTACCCATTATGGCTCAATCGCCCTCGCCCGAGCGAAAAGTTATGCGAAAAGAAAATAAAAGTATGGTTGCACGTATTGTGCAGGGACAGGTGACTGCGGTAAGCGATTCAAGTCTCATGGTCAGTTCAAACGGTAAAACCTACACAGTAACCGTTGATTCTAATACAAAAATGCGGCGCCAGTTCGGGGGGGAATCATCCTTAACTGAGGCATCAGTTGGGGACAAGGTAAATGTCTGGGGTAAATTTACCGATGACACAAAAACCACTATTCAGGCAGCGCTCATTCGTAATGTATCAGTAATGAAGCGAAAGGGCGCATTCTTGGGAATCGTCACTGCCAAGACCGACACTACCCTTACTTTACAAACTAAAGAAAGAGGAGTGCAGACAGTAATGCTGGGGGGAAGTATCAAATTTATCAATCGTAAAGGTGGTGTCATGACGGCCGCTCAGATTAACGTGAATGATAAGATCCGTGTACGGGGAGTTTGGGATAAAACAAACAGCAAGATCATTGAGGTGACTGAGGTAAAAGATTTCTCATTTCCCGTCAGACCATCACCAAGTCCAAGAGCGAGTCACTAGAAGTTTCTAGATCGATTCTAAAAGCCCTCCGAATCAGAGGGCTTTTTTGGTAAAATAGGACAATCAATTACTCTTGCCCGGTCGTCTAATGGTAGGACAGCAGACTTTGGATCTGCTTATCTTGGTCCGAATCCAAGCTGGGCAGCCGGCGTTGACATCAGGTTTACCAGCATCACGAATAGCTTGATACATCGGGCTAATCCTCTTGTACGAAATGCCACAGCTGACGCTAACAGTAGAATTGACAAATTGCTGAACGGACTGATATAAAGGGCTAATTTTTCTGACCCTTAAGATTATTGATAGTATCTTGTTTTACCTCGCTTCTTTCAATAGATCGATTACTTATATGAATACTGTTGACAATGTCAACACTTTCTGTTTAAATATATCTATGAAGAGGGTAGAATATAGTAAAGAGAAAAGTAAAGAATTAAAAAGAAAAAGAGGTGTAGGTTTTGAAGAAATAACAAAGATAATTAACAAAAACGGACTCGTTGAAATACTAGAACATACGAACAAAGAAAAATATCCTAATCAACGAATGTTTTTGGTAAAAATAAAAGATTATATTTTCGTAATTCCCTTTGTTGAAGATGAGGATAAAATTTTCTTAAAAACCATATTTCCAAGCAGGAAATTTACAAAACAACATACAAAAAAGCCCTAGTTATTAGTTATAATATATTTAACATGAAAATCACAAAAGATCCACATACGTCGTTTGATGAATATGAAAGAGACATTATGGAGGCTATTGAAAAAAATGAGTTTACGCCTATTACCGATCAAAAAAAACAAACAAAACGATATGAAAGTTATTTCAAAGCATTGCAAAAGAAAAATAAGAGAATTAGTATTCGCATTGCCGAACATGACCTAGAGGAAATCCAAAAAAAAGCCGTTGCGACAGGAATTCCTTATCAAACTATCGTGGCAGCTGTTCTTCATCAGTTTGCAAAGGGTGATGTAAATATTCGTCTCTAAAATAGCATAGTAAAAGCGAATTTAAATATATGTTTGAAGTAACATTGTTTAATGATTTTTGATCAACTTTCCCCTTCTCCTTGAATAGTTATATATGATAAAAAGGTATTTTCTCACAAATGATTATTCAGATTCTTGATATGCTTTTCTGAGTTGTTCTATCCAAGTAAGAATTAGTACGAACTATTTATACGTCGGGCAGCATTTATAACAATAAGACAAAAAGAAAAAGTCGTACACTTCGGAAGTGGGAGAAATTATAAAACCTATGCCTCCCGCATCCTCCGGGCCAGTTTTAAAGTTGTAGAAAATAATCCTATAGCATTGACTTTTTTTGTTAAATATGCTAAAATTCACGTTACGCATGTAAGCTCGAATTGAGGCGAATTGCTGCCTCTTTTTGGTCTTTTTTGCCCGTAATTTGTACTTTGACAGCTAAGGAAAGCTAATACTATATAGGTGGATGGCATTGTGCTTCGGTAAGTCGGGGCAGAATGCTGTTCACCTAAGGTGAGCGCAAAGGAGAGTGAGACGATGAGTGGCCGCGTTCCTACGGAAGAGGATCTAAAGGTTGCCGAATTGGAAGGATGGAAGCTCGGCTTCCACGGCAGAGAAGTGGACGAAGACGGATGGCCAATAGGGTCTACGGATCCCGCGTCTTGGTACACTCCTCAGGAAGTTGAGGCTTGGCATCGCGGCAAGCGCCGTGGCAAGGCTGAGATCAATGACCTGATAGACGACGCGCTCGATGAGCGCGACATGTACCCGCACCGCGAGTACCAACCCGCATAGGTCGGAAAGGAATCCCTAAAAGGAGGGAGTCATGACCCAGCAGCCACAACCCGACGAGATGCGATCGACATTCCCGTTCTTTGGCGGCGAGCAGACACTCGTCGTCGTGGCCCCAGACAATCCGGAAGCGGGTAATAGCTGGAAGTTTAGCGTCGTCGACGTGAAAGGGTGAGGAGCACGCTACTAAATCGCTCGGGCAGGGAAACTCTGCTGAATCCATGTGGTTGATGGCAGAGCAAGTGCTCTATCGGACCATCCCCTCAACCATGTTGGATCGTCAGACGCCCAAGATCAGGACATGGCTCGAGATGCTTCGTATCTACTACGAGGCTCGACGCGCCAGCGCCAACCCCGACTAGCTTTCCCGCGCTACCCATAGCGCCCTCTCTGATCCCGCCGCAAGGTGGGGTCGTCCTGAGGGCGCTTTTTTATAGATTCTGGACGCGCCTTCGGCTTGCCAGAATGACCTAAGATATGAGGTTTTGAAGAAATTTCTGTATAATCTCTCTATGACGCAAAAGGATGCACTGGAAATACTTAAACTTGGGTGCTCTGTGTATCTTACTGGAGAGGCTGGGTCGGGGAAAACATACCTTCTTAATAAATACATTGGGTTTCTTCGCAAAAAACAGGGAGAGGTTGGTATTACTGCCTCAACCGGTATTGCCGCAACCCACCTCGGAGGTGTAACGATCGATTCCTGGTCGGGCCTTGGTATGCATGACGAACTAAGTCTTCAGGAAGTGCGAGCTCTTTCACAAAAGCCGTATTTGCGAAAGAGAATACAGAAAACTAAGGTGCTTATTATTGATGAAGTTTCTATGCTTCATGGAAAAAGGTTGGATAGCATTGACAACATTTGCAGAATTGTGCGGAGAAAAAATGTACCATTCGGCGGCATGCAGGTGATTTTATCTGGTGATTTTTTTCAACTTCCTCCGGTTTCACCGGAGCGCCATAATTATGATTATGTATATAAGTCAAGAGTTTGGCAGGAGATGAATCCTCACATTTTATACCTTGAAAGTCAGTATCGACAAACTGATCCTCAATTTAATAAAGTCTTATCCGCAATTCGTGAGAACAAAGTAACTGAAGAAATCATCAAGATACTTGCCTCAACAAAACACAACGAGTTTCGCGGATCTATTATTCCCACAAAACTTTACACCCACAACATAGATGTTGATGCGATCAATGCTGCGCATCTCGATTCAATTTCTCAGGAAGCGCGGGTCTACGAGATGGTTACAATTGGTAGAGAGGAACTGATTACTGCTTTGAAGAGAGGATGTTTAGCTCCAGAGCGCCTTATCCTTAAAAAAGGAGCACAGGTAATGTTTGTGCGCAATAATGTCAAACAGGGATATTTTAATGGAACAGTGGGAAAAATTACGGGATTTGACAAAAATAATCTGCCGATTGTGGAAACCTTTGAGCGGAAAAAAATACATGTGGAAAAAGCACGCTTTACTATTGTTGAGGAGAATAAGATTCGGGCAGAACTTATCCAGATTCCCCTCAGGCTTGCCTGGGCAATCACCATCCATAAAAGTCAGGGAATGACCTTATCGTGCGCTGAGATTGATTTATCAAAATCATTTGTGCATGGTATGGGATATGTTGCGCTTTCCCGAGTAAGAACTTTGAAAGGAGTGCGACTTCTTGGCATAAATAACCTTGCCCTGTCTGTGAACCCTGATATTAGAGAGTTTGATACAATTCTCCGCAAAGAATCTCTTACAGAAACTGAAGATTTGAAAAAGATGGGATGGATAAAGAGATTTTTGGGCAAGCGAAAGTTCGTGTATTCTCTCACTTCATAGCGCTTGCAATTTCATAAAAATGTGGTATACTATATCTAGAGTTAGATGAAATAAATCTGCTTAAATTTGCTTCGATTGAATTTTTTCTTCGACAAATCTCATCAATTAAGATGGTCATGAACAATTGTTTTGAACGGCCAATCTTAAGGAAAGCGACGTATCTACACACTGTGTTACGTTTTGTAATCATTGAGCCTTAAAAAATTTGAGCAGCTTTATTTTATCTGAGATAATGAGTGGTAATCTATGAGAAAGAAGATTATCGAGTGGATCTGGCGCTATGGTCCTGCGGAAATCGTTGCAATTACTGTTGCTATAGTGGTTGGACAGATTGTATTTCACAAAACCGGAAATCAAGCTCTTACGGTATATTCAAGCTCTTTATCTGAAACACTATTTTTCTACTGTGTCATTCTTCTTCGAGATTTTTTGAAAATAATTCAACCGAGGAAGGCAATTGATATTATAACGTTAGTTAGAAACTTACTCGTAGAGTTTGGTCCCGCAGAGCTTATCGATACTTTTGCAGCGCGGCCGTTTTGTATGTATGTGTTTATTTCCATAACACACGATCTTTCCCTCGGCATTGCTCTCGGGAAAATTGTTTCAGATATTGCCTTCTACATCCCAACAATTATTTCCTATGAGCTGCGGAAAAAACATTTACCTTAATACACTATGTTTTTTGTATACATTCTCGAATGTGCAGATAAAACGTATTATATTGGGTGTACCAATAATCTTGAAAAGCGCATTAAACAACATAACGAATCAAAATTAGGAGCACATTACACTAAAATACGCCGACCCGTTACCCTCAAATATTTTGAGAAATTTGAGACTCTCCTTGCGGCTCGTCGTCGGGAAATTGCTATGAAAAAATTCCCGAGAACTAAAAAACTAACACTTATAATTACGAATGTTACGTCTTGATAAGACTGAAAAGATGTTTATATGCGCACATAATTTATGTAAGCGGATGTTTAGGCTGTTGTGACAGCAACTCCAACCCCCGGGGTTGGATTGGATTTTGATTAAGGAGAGAAAGAAAGAGTATAATATCGCTGATTTACATGAAAATAACTTTTCTTAAGCAAGCAACGAGTGCGTTTACAGATTTTGTCACTCGTGAATGGGATACAGCTGATAAAGAGCACTATGGTAAAAGGCCAGATTGGAAAACTAATACACATTTATTACAAGCAACAGAAAACGAGATAGTTGTTGGTATCGTAGAAATGGAAATACAGCTACAAGTATGTACGGTTAAACAATTCCTTATTGCAAAATCCTATAGAAGAAAAGGTGTAGGAAAGTTTCTTATGCTAAAGGTAGAAGAATTTGCAAAAGAGCAAGGATCTCATAAAGTGTATCTTATTACCGGCAAGGGTTGGGACGCCGAAGATTTTTATTTCTCAATGGGCTATAAAAAAGCTGGAGAATTACCAGAGCATTATTTGAGACGAGATTTTGTAGAGTATCATAAATTTATTTAGATAATGATTGACACAAAACTTTCTTTAAGAGCTAAGGAGATTATTTCCAAAATTATCTACATCACCATTGCAACTTCTTCAAAAGATGGTCAACCATGGAACTCACCTGTCTCTGCCTACCACGACAACAATTACAACTTTTACTGGGCCTCATGGAGAGAAAATCAGCACTCAAAAAACATACGAGAGAACCCAAATATATTTATTGTAATCTATGATTCAACAGCTCCTGAGGGCACAGGAGAAGGAGTGTATATTAAAGCAAAAGCATATGAAATACATGATCAAAGTGAAATAGAAAAGGCACTCAAGTATCGGAGTACAAAGAAAAAGAATTCACGAGAAGCAAAAGAGTTTATGGGGGATTACCCCAGAAGAATATATAAAGCAGTGCCAGAGAAATTCTGGATAAATGGCGACGGTGATATCAACGGAAACTTTATTGATGTGAGGTTTGAAGTAAATCTCGTGCTTTAAACACACGCATTTGCGCTATTAGACCACTCTGTCTGTACCGTGTACCCATCAACTATTTTTGTTTGCCAGGGGCAGATGTCGCCAATCTCACCGTTTGCATCATCATACCAACCTGTTCCGGGAATAGGATCAGTAATCGCCTCGCAGAGTTCATGGGAAGAGGTGACGGTGAGCGCATCAAAAGGAGATAGTCCGCCAGTACATCCCCGACAATCAGGATACGGCATTACTGCGTAGTAGGTGTTTTGAAAATTACTGTGGTACCCACAAAAATGAAGACAGGAAAAACTGAGGCCAAGCATTGCTGTTACTCCCGGTGGTAAAAAGATTGCATATAAAATGTTATTCCCAGTCGGAAAAATATTACTAGATATATTTTGCTGGATCATACTCTGAATACGACTATCATTTACAATCGTATGGCCGAATATAAAAAAGGGGAGTGAGGGGGTAGTGATAATTGCGCTTCCACGAAACGTGCCCGAACTAATTGTGTAATTTGGTATATTGTATTCCCCCAGTTGATCGATAAGTGAACTGGAAACAATATGCCCAAAAAAATTATTAATCTTCTGCATAAAAGCTTGTTGAGTAGTCCAATAGTCACCCCAGAAGACGGTGAAAATTTCAACTTTTGATAGGAGTGGTCCGCCGCGGTAGGTAAGTTGTGGTGGGGCAGAGGATTGCGCGGTGAGTGAGTGTTTCGGGACAATTTTTTGCGGATTAAGTGATTGGGGGTAAATTTTTACTTTCTTTTTCATATATCTATTGTACAATGAGATTTATGATCTTACGTTTCTTATTTATTCTCCTCCTCATTCTTTGGTATTTAGGGTATATACATCTGGGACTCGCGATTCCCGACATCATTCTGTTTACTATTAATGGTCATGCAATTACCCTCTACAATGCTCTTATTGCAGTAGTTATTCTCGCAATTATTAATCTCGTTCCTTATCCGTTTAGCGTTATCATAGGGGTGTTTCTTGCTCTCCTCGTTCTCTCATTCTTAGGAATTCTCCCCATTTTAGGAAGTTTATCACACATTCTTGTCATTGCGGTTATTGTCACCTTCGTAATATTTCTCCTGGGCGGCTAAATTTGGTATAATCTCCATCTGGGGAGCATGCATGCGCTGTGCGCTTACCCAAATTTGACAATTAGGAGTTTACCTCATGTGGAAGACACGGTGGATCTACTCTAACCCATGGCGAGCTGCAGTGTTTATGTTCAGCATCGACTTTGGGATGATTATGCTCATACGGAGAGTGTTTGAGGGTCAGTGGTACCTGCGACGTTGGTGGTCGTTTCGCTTGGGAGATAGTATATTTCTCCCAATATACGCGTACTTTACTAGTCGCCTTTTCAACGACGCACCGAAATCACTTTTCGAAAATCCCTGCTGGCATCGATCGTTACTTTTCGGAGGTGTGTTTTTTGCATTCATGAACGAGATGCGTGCAGTGCAAGGTGGTATGCTTACTCTGACACAAGTACTTAAGCCCAGTCAGGCTTATCACACCCTGATTTTCGGACCGATGTTCTACCTCGTACTTGCTCCTCTGCCGACAGTAGTTCGTTCCCGGTGGAGTAGAGATAAGCTCCTTGCACTAGCAGGATTTGTAGGGTACGTCGTGACGTATGTCGTAGACACATTCTTCAACGACCAAACTACTCCCGAATCCTTCTAACCCCACAGGCACCTGGGGCTACCAACCAGGTGCCATTTTTTTACAGCATACTCATGAAAGGTTCAAGCTTTTGCATGGGCGGAAAAGATGTTTATATGCCCACACTATTTATGTAAGCGGATGTTTAGGTTGTTGTGACAACAACTCCAACCCCCGAGGTTGGATCTATATTTTGGGTAGAAAAAAGTAGACAGTTTACACTGCCTACTTTTTAACATGCAGGGTACGAACAATTACTTGCTCTTACACATTTTACAATCCTGCATATGGGTGGCCAACAGAACAACACCAGATACGCCAACCAATACGTATACGAGTTTTTCCAAACCTGGCATTGCGCCGAGAAGTCCGCTTAATACGTTTGTTCCCAGAAGACCCATCGCACCCCAGTTGAGTGCGCCAACAACTACCAAGACAAAGGCGACCATGTGAACTAATTTCATCGTTTTATCACCTCCAATCTGATTATCAAGTGAGATATTACCTAACTGTAGAGCAAAATAATACCTCTGTCAAGCATCTTCAATCGCACGGCTTCTTACCTGTGCCTTACAGAGCTATTACTGCGTTCTGATGCGATAGCTTTACAATTAATCTATGGAATTATTACTTTTTGCATTGGTTGGAGCACTCGCTGGAGGTTTAGCGTCAGTTACTATGCGGGTTCGCAGTTTCGCCGGAATTTTAATGGACGTCATTCTTGGATTGTTTGGCGCAATTACCGGTGGTATTATATTAGAACTATTGGGACAGCAGCCTTTGAGTGGGCTCGTTGATCCCTACAGTATGCTTCTCGCCGCAACAGGCGCAGCCCTCTGGATTATCGTTGGCAATACCCTTGATCTTGTATAACGTTACTAATTATTCCCTAGGAAGGGAGGTGAAACATAATGGCACAGCAGAGTAAATTTAATCCAGTCACTTTTGGGATTGTTGGTGCATGCGCGGCAGTTGGCTACGCGGCAACCGTTGCTTTAAAAGATAAGCAAACGAGAAAAAAACTCGTTGATACGTTTACTGGCATGAGAAAACAACTGGTAACCCGATTTCAAGATAAGACTATGGTGAATGAAATGAAAAAGTGAAAGTAAAAAGTGAGGTAAGCTTAGTTCTTCTAAACCTACCTCACTTTTTTAATGGACTCCCAGATCATTCTTACATTAAACTTACATAAACTTGACATACCTCTTACTCTTTGCTAGACTGTTACTTATCTGCCTTCATAGAGAGTTCTAGTTATCTAGCACTAACAAATCAATTCCGTTTCAGAGCGCGCTTACTGTTACAACTTCTTTTGTCAAGCGCAACGGTTGTTATTACAATTTTTACCTGACCCTATGGTTTTTATTCCAAATAGAGTAAAAGATATTGTAGTTGGATTATTGCTCTCCGTATTTATTTTCGTTGGTTTTACCGTACCACTCGGATCCTCAAAATTCATCTCACCCTTGTCGGGGAGCGGAGCAGTATATGCCCAGGGTGTGGGGTCTTCAATCCATAGGCGTTTTAGTTTCGCACCAGGTGGATCGTTTAATAATATCTTGCTCGTTAACACAAATGGCATTGATACGCTTGCTTTTTATGATGTGCCAATTTTATCCGACGGCACGCTCTACAAGGAGGGAAATGGGTATAGTATTTTCCACGACCAGGTAGGCGCACTCTTGCAAAAAGCACAGAGTACGAATACAAAAGTGGCACTCACGGTAACTCTTACCGATCCAAACGTGATGAAAGAGTTTTTGAGTGATAAAGACGCGCAAAGCAAGGCAATTACCGAGATTATCGATGAGGTTGTGAGCACAAACATTGACGGCGTGGTGGTGGACTTTGAGTACCCAGGAAATCCTGGTGCAGAGTATCGCAACCGCTTTACCCAGTTTGTTGGCGCTTTTAACAAACAGATGCACCGTAAGATAAAAAATACCCAGGTAAGTGTTGCCTTATCAGGTTCTGCACTGCACAATTCCCTCTTCAATCTTGCAGATCTTGCAAAAAATACCGACAACGTCTTGGTTATGGCATATGACTTTGCGGTACCAGAGGTACACGGAACAGCCACTGCAACCCCCCGCTATAGCTACGCGTCAGATGAGTACTGGAACACCGTGGGGTCATCGGTTGAAGAATTCACCCAACAAGTCTCACTGAGCAAATTGGAACTTGAGACTGCGTGGTATGGTAGTGGTGACAGTTATCCGCTGTACGACCCAAAAGATATGAAGAAAATTGTGAAGCCACAGGTTGATAATAATATCTCACTTCCCTTAAGTCAGGCGACTATTGAGCGCATGATGCAGTATGTTTCTCCTGAAGTTCGTCCTGAGGCTCGTAAAAATTTACCTATCATTGCAAGCGCACTCAAACAGGAAGGAATCTTGAACACGAATGTTTTGGCCTATGCCCTAGCAACTATCGAACATGAGACTGCAGGTACATTTGAGCCGATTGAAGAGATTCAGGGTCGAAAGAGTGCCCGTCGCCTCGGGTATGAGGGTGGCACCGATTACTTTGGCCGTGGATTTATCCAGATTACTCATCTACGAAACTACAAAACATTTGGTGAGCGCATTGGGATGGGAGATGCGCTCGTGAAAAATCCTTCACTCGCGCTTAAAGCCGATGTTTCTGCCCGTATTCTTGCTGCGTACTTTGTCGACAACGGTGTGGCACTCGCCGCAAGCAATGGTAATTTTGTGGCAGCACGTCGAGCGATTAACCCTGACGCGCAGGGCTGGTGGATTGCGACACTCGCCTGGAAGTTCTTAAACGCACTATCATGAGAAAATTTTCACCCATTGGTATCATTATTGCCGCGCTTATCATTACGATAAATCAGCTTACTCCCCACGCGCTTCGTTTTATCTCTCCACTCTCCACCCAGGGGGTAAGCGCGCTCGGGCAGGCTCGGGTGAAACTCGAGCGGGGAGAGAATACCTACTCTCTCAAAAACCCTACGAGCTCATTTATTACTGCTTCCTACGCTGGTGCGCCCTATGACAACGCCTCCTCATACGCGGTCATTGATTATGAGAGCGGTGAGGTACTGGCTGAGAAAGATTTATCACACAAAGTGCCCATCGCCTCACTTACGAAAATCCTAACCGCAATCACCGCGCTTGATCTAACCTCACCTGATGAGGAGTTCACCGCAACAGAGCGTGCAGCAAAAGTAATTCCCACAAAAATCGCCGTAATTCCGGGTGAAAAATTTACCCTCCGTGAGCTTCTGAACGCCTCACTTCTTACCTCGGCAAACGACGCGACTGAGGTGATACGAGATGGGGTCGACAGTAAGTACGGCGCTGATATTTTTGTGAAGTCAATGAATATTAAGGCGAAATTTATTGGTCTGAAAAACTCACATTTTGAAAATCCCCAGGGATTTGACGACCAAAATCATTATAGTACCGCAGAAGATCTGGCAGTTTTGTCGCACTACGCGCTCACCTATTATCCGGTAATTGCAGATATTGTAAAAAAGAATGAGCAGTATATCCCAGAAACTAAAAATCACCGCCGTTTTGTACTCTACAACTGGAATGGACTCGTTGGCGTATACCCGAATGTGTATGGTATGAAGATTGGTAACACAGACGACGCAGGTATGACAACCATTGTTGTTTCAGAGCGTCAGGGTAAAAAAATTCTCGCCGTTGTGTTGGGCGCGCCGGGTGTGCTCGAGCGCGACCTCTGGGCATCGCATCTTTTAGATTTAGGATTTGAAAAGAGCGCCGGCCTATCTGCTATAGGGATCACGCCAAGCCAACTTCGTGCGAAGTATGCAACCTGGGTACCGTGGAATTAAATCTTAAAACGCTGGTAATGTGTAGGGACAACCCTCGGGTTGTCCCTACATGATTTTTACATTGAAATCGTTAGTAAATTCTGCTACTGTTATTTTCAGTAATGAAAAATTCCAAGCGCGGCGAGATCGCGACACTTCTTACGATTGGGACTCTTCTCGTGATTGGCATATCAAGTTTGGTTGGCACCTTATTTTTAAGTAAAAATCGTGCAACCACGAGTTCTCGAGCTGCGGATATTGGTACCTGTCGTGATAATCCCGACTCCGGTCGTACTCCGGCGGGATATACGTGGAATAAAGACTGTGATCGACAGTGTAATACGAATGCTGACTGCCCGAAAAATACTGCTGATCCAAGTAATGTAAATCCTGAGACTAGTAATTGGTGCTATGGGTTTGAAGGTCGAGCCCATTCTACGCAAGATTGGCGTTGTCTCATGTTAAGTCGCGTCGGCGGCCCCCGATCTTCTAATGCCGCGGCAAATGCGAGCGGCCAGGCGCAACAAACACAACAGTCCCAGTCTGCACAAACTCAATCTCAAGCACAAACTCAGACCCAAGCTCAAACCGCGGTTCAGCCTACTGCAGCATCAACTGTAAATTCAGGAACTGCAGCTGCAAGTGGTCAGAGTGCACAATGTTCTTCTCCCACTAAAATTAATAAGCAGAATGTTTGTGATCCTGCCTGCTGTGGTAATAATTCTGAATGTCCAGCCGGACAGGCCTGCGTTATTGCAAACGGAAATTGTAATAGTAATATATCCTGCGGAGCATCTGCCGCAGGTTCAGCAGCAAGCGGCTCAAAAGACGACTCTTCTGCAGGTGGCGCAAAGCCTCCAGCTGCCACTCCAATTCTGGGCTGTGGGAAGCAATGTATTTACACCGAAAGTGGTCAGAATTACTCTGGTAATTGTAAGGATAGATCACAGGCATGTAGTTTTAATGACAACTGCGGATTCGTAAGTGGTTGTTCATCGGGCGCCCTAGTAAGTAGCGGAGATACTGGTCAAAAAACTCCCTATCAGCAGTGTATAGAACAAGATCCTATTGAGTTGTGTAATAGACGGTTTGGTCAGAATTCTGCTCCGCAAAATAGTGTGAAACTTTGCGAAGGATATTTAAAAGAAGGAGATATAGCCTGTTCTAAAAGTAATACTAATCAATTAATACTTTGTAATGCCGATGGTACAACTACCGTACAAGAGATTTGTGCGAATGGGTGTGACGCAAATAATCGACGTTGTTACTCTGCTCCGCAAAATAATACACAAGGATCAGGAACAACAGGAACGAGCTGTTCTTTTCAAGGTATCCAATGCACAGGTGACGAAAAACGTTATAACTATTGTGAGAATGGGAAAATTTTTTCTCAGGATTGTGAAGGGAACAAAATATGTCGTGGTAATAGGTGTATTGAGCCATCAGCGGCTATAATTAATAAGCCGAAGGATGGGCAAATTGGGGAAAATTGTAAACATTTTGCTGATACAGGGCTTGAAGCTTTCGGAAAAAAAATACGAACTAGCGGATATTGCGACAATGATCAACTGCGATGTAATAATCAAGATAAATGTGAAGCTATAACAGCGGTATCTGTAGTACCAACTTCTGTTCCAAAGACTGGTGATTTTAATGGAGCATGTATTCAACCAAACAACTCGTGTTATGCAGGTGTCTGTTTCAAAGGGACATGCGTTGAAAGGTACGTGACTATACCAGTGAAGGTTATTGTAAATACTCACGAATGTGAAAATAAGAGGAGAATTAACGGTATTGAGGTTGTTAATTCTGTTTCTGGTGAACAGTATGCGCATGTTGGTCAGGGAGCTCTATTATCAAAGTACACATTACGTACGAGTCCAATTTATAACGATGAAGAAATATTTGAACTGAGCGTAGATAAGACAAGACCAAATTTTTACATAAAAGCGAACGCTGATCTCCATGCTCAAAGAGATTTATTCAATTTCTATCGTATAAGTTCAGGAAGTTCTGTAGAAGTAGATCCAGTCAATCCAAGATCATTACAGCTACAAATTGATTTCACATGTAATTAACGGTATGAAAGTCAAACTGTATTCTAAAATTTTGATAGCGCTCGTACTCAGTTTTCTCGTATCGAGTGTTGCTATAAAAGAGGTATTTGTTGCAAATTCACCGAAAATAAGGGAAGACTTACCATCATATCTTGCCTTTAGAATAACTGATTTATTCGAACAGAAAACAGCTATTGCTAAAAAGCAGTTGCAAGAAACTCCTCCTCCACAACAGCAATTACAAAGCGTATCATTCCAAGTACTTTTTAAAGGAGTGTCGGCTAAAAGTAACACGACCACTACCTATACAGTTATTAAAGAGGGCGAGGTTGAGTGGGTAGAGTATACTTTTCATTTGAATGATGGCCGGGAGATTAAAATTAAAGTACCCAAAGGTGAAAAACCGCCAAATCCACGAGACATTGAAAATAGATTTTAAAAGTCGTAAAGTTAACCTATGTACCTCGGGCCGTTTTATTTTGATACCAAAGAAATCTTCTTGATCATTGCCGCAGTGTTACTGGGTGTTGCCACGTTCTTTGGCTGGCCGTTGTGGTGGTTTGACACAAAGACACTCTTGACGATTGTTATTCTCATGTTGGTGACGAAAGGATTGCTGCCGGCAATTCACAACGAAGCTTTTTTTACTCTTGCAGTAGTTACTATTTTCCTCACCCTATATCTCCCCGTATTTCACGTCGTGCTTTTTTACTTCATCAGCTTTATTCTCTTCAGGTTGCTGCGAGTGATTTAAGTAATAAAATTCCTCCCCCCTTCGACTCGTCCGCCTAACGGCGAGACTTCGCTCAGGGTACTCCTCTTGGAAAGAGGAGAGAATAATCCCCCTTTTCGTAAAAGGGGTCCCGCCCGAAGGGCGAGGGGGGAATTTTATAAAACACCCGGGGATAAAATAGTTGCGAATTGTCGCGATATCTGCTAGCATCATAGTATGAATATTTTGATACATCTTTTGGTAAGTGGATTGGCAGTGTTTGCGGCGGGTTACATTCTGCCCGGAGTACATGTCTCAGGTTTTGGTACTGCACTCATTGTTGCGATTGTCCTTGGAGTGGTGAACGCGTTTGTGAAGCCAGTACTCACCGTACTCACGTTTCCCCTCACCGTTATTACCCTCGGATTATTTCTCATTATTTTAAATGGCTTCATGGTGTTACTTACCAGTGCGCTCGTGCCGGGATTTAGAGTGGACGGTATTTTATGGGCAATTATATTTGGATTTGTCGTATCTCTAGTGAGCTCTCTTCTTCATAGTTTGACAAAATGAACGATCAAATTATCTGTCCAAATTGTAAAAAAGTAGTTCCTCTCACTGAGGCCCTTACTCATCGGATGAGGGAACAGCTTGCCCAAAAAGAACAAGATCTTCATAAGGACGCTGAAAAATGGAAAGAGGAACAGCAGAAACTTCTCGATGTACAGCTTACAGAACGTATTCAAAAAGAAATGGAACTTCGCATGCGAGACGCCAAAAACGAGACTGATGAGCTTAAGAAAAAGAACGCATTATTTCAGGAACAGGTTTTGGAGATGAATCGGACGATGCGACAACTGAAGGCTCATGACGAGGAGCGGGCAATTGAGATGGAAAAAAAACTTGCAGAAGAACAGGAAAAAATTAAAGAAACCGTAAAGCGACAGGTCGAGGAAGCAAATCATTTAAAAATGCTTGAGAAGGATAAAAAACTAGATGACGTCATGCGGTTAAACGATGAGCTGAAGCGCAAACTCGAGCAGGGGTCTCAGCAGACGCAGGGTGAGGTGTTGGAACTTGAGTTTGAAGAGTCACTCCGTCGGAAATTTCCTCACGACGAGATACAGGAGGTGCCAAAGGGTATTTCAGGCGCGGACTTAGTACATATTGTAAAAAATAACTATGGAAAAATCGCGGGTACTATTGTATGGGAATTTAAACGAACAAAAACGTGGGAGCGCGACTGGGTTTTAAAACTTAAAGATGATCAGAGAAAAATTAATGCAGAGATTGCAGTAATTATCACCCAGGTATTACCAAAGGAAATTAAAGGTTTTGGGCTGCATGAGGGAGTGTGGGTTGGGGATTTTCAGTCGGTACTTGGATTGGGTGAGATTTTGCGTCACGAACTTATTAAGATTGCAATTGTTCGCTCTTCAGTACAGAATCAGAATGAGAAAAAAGATGTGCTCTGGCGCTATCTCACGAGCACTCAGTTTAATCATAAAATTCAGGCAATTGCTGATGTCTATCACTCGATGCGTGAGGACTTGGAAACAGAGAAGAAACTTTTTAAAAAAAAATGGGCGAAGCAGGAGATGAATATTCAAAAGGTGACAGACAGTATTTTTGAGATGCATGGAGAGTTGGAAAGCATTATAGGAAAAGAGCTGCAAGATATTAAGGGAACAGAGTTACTGCCCGATCAAACAGACGGAGGGCTTCCTGTATGATTCATGTTGCCCGGGCTACTATTATTATTCCGATATTTGTTATATTGGTGAGTTTGTTTTTCTTTTCTCAAAGCAAACTGCAGGCATTCCAGGCAAAAAAAGCGCTCCTTGCAAAACCAACATCCATTCCGGTAAGTCCTACAACGTCTGCTAAAGAGACAATGAAAATTAATCTGAGCGGACCTTTAAGCTGTTCATATACTGACTCCACAAGCATGGTGAGCGCCCGACTAAAAAATAAAAATCTATTGGTTGCGCGCACAGAGCAAATGAAATTAACAAATTATTTAGTAAACGGAGATTGTTTGTATACCTGGGGAGGAGAGAATCAACCGGGTAAAAAGATGTGCGGCATTGGACAGTATGTGAGTATTCTAGATACATTGTCAAACTTTGGGTTACTAGACGTTTCGAGTATTATGGGAAATCTTTCTCAGTTTGGGTTGAAAAGCGATACACTGCCGTCAGAAGATGTCATTGCTAGTGTTTTGAAAAATTGTAAGAAAGAGTCAATTGGAGATTCGGTCTTTACCATTCCTTCTACTATTCAGTTTACCTCAGAAAATCTCCCTATTAAGTGAAGACACAAAAAAACCCGGCTACGACCTACTTTCCCCTGCCGCGATTTGCAGCGAGTATCATCGGCGCTGATTCGTTTCACTTCCTTGTTCGGGATGGGAAAGGGTGGTGCCAAATCGCTCAAGTAACCGGGAAGTTACTATTATATAATTAAGACATGGTGGATGCAACTGAAAATCACCGGTTCTGGCACTCCTTCTGCGTAAATCCCCAAACACGCTACGAAACACAGCGCGATAACGAAAAAGTAATTCTTACTCTCCGCGCTCATCCCATAACGCAAATCCACTGGATTATTAATTCATTTTTTCTCCTCATACTTCTTATTGTTGGGGATTTCTTTCTTACTCAATTTGTCACCCCCCACCAAGTAGTGTATATAAACGCTGTTATCCTGAGTCTTATTATCGCTTACTTCTGGTCAAATTTTGTGCACTGGTTTTTTAATGTGGGGATTATCACAGATCAGCGTATTATCGATATTGATTTTCATAATGTACTCTATAAAGAAATTACTGAAGCCCGACTTGATAAGGTTGAAGATATGACTTCAAAGGGCGGTGGATTTTTTAGCTCAATTGCAAACTATGGAAACGTATACATTGCAACAGCAGCTGAAATCCCCAATGTTGAATTTTTAGATGTGCCTGATCCGTCAGGTGCAATTGAAATTATCAATAGGTTATTACCAAACAATGAACATTAATCAGTTATTTTCTGATAAAAATATTGTGCAGTTTTTCCTGAAAGCATTTGGAGTAGTATTTTCACTGGGGTATCTTCTCTATACGATAGTTCTTTATAATCAGGTGCGTGTAATGAGTCGGACAGTGCAAATTTCCTCAAACAGCGTAATTATAGCCCTCTCTTTTGTGCAAATTGGATTCGCAGTCATCCTCCTTCTATTATCATTACTATATCTGTAACTATGCAGCCGCAGAGTGAATTTTTTGGCAGCGATACTCGGAAAAACGGGTTCCCCAGTTATTTTAGTGATAGTCATATTTTTGTATACATTGACATTGAAGAATCAAGTTTAGAGGATTCGGCGCATGAGGTGAGTCGTAAAATTGCCGACTACATACGTACCTATGATACGCATTCTCTTGCACATTTGGAGAGCGCAGTTGCTGAAGCGTTTCGCATGTTAAATCTTCCGGTGCAGACCTCGCTTGCGGTTGCCGTTCGTGAAAACAATACAATCTATTTGAAAACTACTGACTGTGGTGCAATTTTTATACAGCGAGAGAAAAAAATCGCGCGAATTATGAGTGGAGAAAAAAGCGCGTCAGGTCGAGTGAAAGTCGAAGATGTACTCATTCTCACAACTCACGAGGGAGAACGGAAAAATCTTGAAGACTTTAAAAAAAGCAGCGCTCTTATCATTGCATTTCCCCCAGAAGTAGAGTACGCGGTGCCTATTGTCCCAACAAAAAAACAATCTTTCTTCTCAAAACTACAGGTATTTTCTCACCTCCCTTCGTTTTTTAAAACTATTCGTGAGCCGAAGAAAAAAAGTATATTGACCCTCATGGTAGTGGGTTTGATTTTTATTATTTTTGTCTGGAGTGTCGTGCTTGGGTATCAGCGACGAATGAGCGAGCAAACACAAAAAAAAATTCAGACAAGTCGCGAAATTATTACTCAAAAACTATCTCAAGCCGAGGATGTTGCGGTCTTAAATCTTGCCCGCGCACAAACTCTTATCGGAGAAGCACGGGTAGAGCTTGAAATGGTGCGAAAAGAGGTGGGACCAAAACGAAAAGAACTCGATGAGTTAGAAAATGTAATTAATCAAAAGGCCGGTAAAATTACTAAAAAAGAAGAAAAACAAGCGCAAGAATTTTATGACCTTACTCTCGACACCGTACACGCACAGGGAGTTGTAATGGGAGTTAATGGAGATGTGGTAGTTGTTTTGGACACCTCAAATCAAAAGCTGTATATACTTTCACTTTCAAAACGGTCTCTCGATAAAAAAAACTTCGCACAACTACAGAATGCACGAATGGTTGGCGTTTTTAATGATGATTCGTTCTTTTTTGTACCCAATGAGGGAATGTATAAAATTACGGGGTCGAGTGTGAAAAAAGTAATTGAGCAAGATTCTGAGTGGGAACAAGTTGCTGACTTTACTCTCTATAATGGGAATATCTATCTATTAGATCAGAGTAAAAATAAGATCTATAAATACGCGGCAACTGATAGTGGATTTGCTTCAAAGTCCGCGTATTTAAAAGATCCCTCTATTCAACTGTCTGGCGCCTCATCTCTCGCAATTGATTCTTCACTCTATGTTTCTTTTTCAGACCATATTGCAAAATTCACCGGAGGCCTGCGGGATTCATTTAAAACAGATCTGCCGAGTGGTTCTGTGCAGATAAAAAAAGTAATGACAGGAAAAGATATGGAAAAAGTGTATGCATGGGATAAAGATCACGCAACAGTGTATGTACTGGGAAAAGAGGGGACGTATGAACGGCAGGTAACTTCCAGGGTGTTGGGAAAGGCGAGTGATGTGGTCGTCTACGCAAATAAAGCCTACGCGTTGGTGAAAGAAAAAATCTACACAGTTGACCTACAATAATTGTTTTATGGTGAGGTGAGTGTAGGGAGATTAAAAATCCAACCGTTTGGAGTTTTTTGTACGATTCCTAAAATATCTCCGGCAATTGCGCCAAAAATAATGAGTGCAACAACCATGAGGATAATGCCGATAATTGCATTCGTAATTTTTTTCTGTGCTTTGCTGAGTTTTTCCTTATCTCCTTCAGACATAATCCAATCAAGCGCTCCCCAGAGAAGGAAAAAAAGCATAAAGAGACCGCCTACAATGAGTAGTAAATTAATTATTTTCCCCATAGTACTTCCTACAATCGCAAGTGCTGAAGCGTTATCACTTCCGGATGTAGGGAGGCCGGCGCATAACGGACCAAAGCAGATTGGTTCACTACTTTTTAACGCAAGTAGTACGGGATTTGTCATTTAATAGTTTGAATGTCAGGATTGAGAATTGCGTCCCACCTCCCGAAAATTACAATACCAATCACAATCGCAATTAATGGTGCGGCAACAATAATCCCCAGGCCAATGACCGTGTAGGTAATACGCGCGTTGGCCTCACTCACTTTTTTGGCGTCTCCAGATGAGGTTACATACATAAATCCCGCGAGTACGAGATTTAAAAATGTATAGAGTGCAGCGACAATGAGGAATATGGTCATACCAACATTTATCATTTTAACCAGAGCGGTTTGTGGATCTGTCATTGCACCAACTGGTGTTCCTGGTGGTGGAGTAATTTTTCCAAAAAAATCTTTCAAGGCCTCGTCTGCAAGTAATTTCATATATTAAAATGGTAAATCGGGAATATTAAATACTACCCCTAATAATTTTATAACAAGATAACTCGTTGCAACAAGCGCAAATCCAATCACCGTGTAGGTAAGCATAGCGCGAACTTTTTTTAAGACCTCGGGGCTTCCATCACTATTCATATACATAAATCCCGCGATTATAACCGTGATGAAACATAAAATTCCCGCGCCGACCATAAGGAGGGGAATAATAATATTGAGAAGTGTGGCAAAGCTTGAAAATTTTGCCGGAGTAAAGTTTTGCGAAGAAATAATTGGCGTAATTTGGGCCAGGAGCATAAAAGAGAGTGTAGTGCATATGAGAATTGAAGTCAACTTTGCTATATAATGAATCCCATGTTCAATCCAACATTCGCAATTACCAATAAAACCCTCACGAATATTTCCAAAATCGAAGCTGCGGAAGAAGTGATTCGTCACTCACCCCTTCTTCCTCTCTGGGAAAAACAATTTAAGGAAGACGCGATTGTGCGTTCAGTCTATCACGGCACCCATATTGAAGGTAATCAACTCGCAAAAGATGAGGCAAAAAATATTCTTTTAGGCAAAGAAGTACTGGGTCGGCCCCGTGATATTCAGGAGATTATTAACTATCGAAAAGTAATTGAATTTATTGATGATGAGGCGAATAAAAAAATAGATAAAATAACTGAACCACTTGTAAAAAAGTTACACCGTATTATTACGAATCACATTTTACCTGAAAACGAAAATGGCGAGTACCGTATCAAGCAGGTAGTGATTAGAAACTCACAAACAGGTGAGGTGACATTTCGTCCGCCTGCTCCCATTGAGATACCATTTCTCATGCGTGAATACCTGTACTGGGTAAATCGTGATCATAAGGGTGAGATTCATCCCATTTTAAAAGCGGGAATTGCCCATCATGAGTTGGTGCGTATTCATCCCTTTCTTGATGGAAATGGGAGAGTTGCCCGTTCACTCGCAACACTTATTCTCTTTTTAGGAGGATATGATATTAGGAGATTTTTTTCACTGGAAGAGTATTATGATCGTGACGCATCATCCTACTATGAAAATTTAGGGAAAGCTACCAGTGGAGATCTCACCGCCTGGCTTGAGTACTTTAGTTTTGGTGCGGCAGTTGAGTTTGATAAAATTAAGGAAAAGATTTTGAAATTATCGAAAGACGTGAAGTTGAAAGAAAAATTTGGGGGTCAGCAGATTTTCTTAACAGAGCGCCAGGTGCAAATTATTGAGTATTTGCAAGAGATTGGATACCTGCAGAATCAATCTTTCTCTACAATCTTTCCCGCTGTTTCTGAAGATACAGTACTTCGGGATTTGCAAGATCTTACTAAAAAAGGACTTATTAAAAAAGTGGGAAGCACGAAAGCCGCACGCTATGTAATGGTATAATGTGCCTATGGACGGAAAAACATCCGAGCTTGTCTTTATCGGATTCTTACTTCCCGTGATTTTCGCAATTGCATTGGTTGCTGAAGGTACCTATCGTATGGTTCGGCAGGAAAATCGGCGCGAAGAGGGAGCGTTCAATATGATTCTTGGATCAGTTCTCTTATTTACGCTCTCATTATTCTATATTCTGTTTTTTAAACGATGAAATTTAGCGCACTTGCAAAATATTTTGAGGAGATTGAAAAAACAAGTTCTCGCCTTATTATCACCACCCTCCTTTCTGATCTTTTTAAAAAACTCAATGCTGAGGAGATTGAAAAAACTGTGTACCTTTTGCAGGGGAGGGTTGCACCTCTTTTTGATAAAGTAGAGTTTGGCATAGCCGAGAAAATGGTAATACGGAGCATCCTGCAGGCTCTGCAACTTGATAAAGAATTATTTGCGAAAGAGTTTGCAAAATTGGGAGATGTGGGAACGACCGTTGAACATTTTAAAAAACAATATCCCTCACTTGAAGAAAAAGATGTAACCATTATAGAAGTATTTGGAGAGTTGGAACGGTTGGCAGGGAAATCGGGAACGGGATCTCAAGAAATGAAAATGGGAATTATTGCGGCCCTCATTCGTCAGCTTGATGCGTTATCTTGTCGGTATTTAGTACGCATTCCCCTTGGAGTCATGCGACTCGGGTTTTCTGATATGACCATTCTTGACGGATTTTCCTGGATGCTGACTGGAGACAAAACACTTCGCAAAACTATTGAGGAGGCCTATCATGTCCGTCCAGAGCTTGGATACATTGGAAAAGTGCTCAAAGAAAAAGGAATACAGGGAGTCAAACATATCGTTCCTGTTCTTTTCACCCCCATTCTCATGATGCGGGCCGAGCGATTATCTTCAGGTGAGGAAATTGTTGCGCAGATTGGTAGGTGCGCAGTTGAACCAAAGTATGATGGATTTCGATTACAAGCCCACTATAGTCGTGAGAAAAATATTGTGCGTCTCTACTCGCGAAACTTAGAAGATGTCTCATTTATGTATCCTGATATTGTTGAGGCAATTAAAAAAAATGTTACCGCAAAGGAAATTATTTTTGAGGGTGAGGCAATTGGATTTGATCCAAAAACGGGAGACCTCTTACCCTTTCAAGAGACAGTGCAACGGAAGCGTAAATACGGTATTGAAGAGATGGTAAAGTCAGTGCCCTTAAAATTTTTTGCGTTTGATTTACTCTACGTTAATGGAACAAACTATATCATGGAGCCGTTTATAAAACGGCGTGCACAGCTTGAAAAAACAGTAAAAGATAATAAAACTATTACTATCGCGTCCCACATTATTACCGATGATTCTGCAAAAATTGAGGTTATGTTTGATAAGGCCCTCTCAAAAGGATTAGAGGGTATTCTTGCAAAAAAACTCGATGGTGTGTATCAGGCCGGCGCGCGAGGATGGAACTGGATTAAGTTTAAACGGAGTTATTCTGCAAAAATTGAGGATACTGTTGACTGCTTAGTAATGGGCTATGATTTTGGTCGGGGAAAGCGGGCGGGGTTTGGGATAGGCGCATTTTTAGTTGGTGTATACGACGAAAAGGAGAATAAGTTTGTGACAATTTCTAAAATTGGAACTGGATTAACTGATGAGGAGTGGCGCGAGTTAAAAAAGAGAGCTGACAAATTTCACACAAATAAGCAACCCGTACTCTACGAGGTTGATAAAATGATGGCGCCGGATACGTGGGTGCAGCCGGAGATTGTGGTTGAGATTAAGGCCGATGAGATTACCCGCTCTCCCGTCCATACCGCTGGTCGTGTTCTTAAACCATCCAAGAATGGAAAAGGATTCGCAGTTGCAACTCCCGGCTATGCGCTTCGTTTCCCTCGGCTTGTACGTTTCAGAGAAGATAAACGTCCAGAAGAAGCAACGACTCTCAAGGAACTAGAACATATTAAAAAATAGCTCACCGTTTATTCTTCATCGTTCTATATAATTCTTCCAATTTCTCAACCGTTGTTGAGAGAGAGTGTTTTTTTACGAGTTTCTCGGAAATATCGCTGCAAAGTTTTTGTTTCTTTTCGTCAGAAGCAAAAGTCGTAAAGGCTTGGGCAAAATCCCTTTCATTATCAGAAGGACAGAGAATGCCATTATTCTTAATAAGCTCACCTAAACCGCGAGACTTGGCCGCGATAATAGGGAGGCTATAACTCATTGCCTCAAGAATACTTATACCTTGTGTCTCACTGGTGCTGGTTGTGACAAAGCTGAGCGCTTCGTTGTAAAGAGGAGAGTGGATTAACTCTTCATGAGAAATCATACCGGTAAACTCTATTCGTTTTTGAAGAGAGAGTGTGCGGGTGAGTTTTTTCACCTCATCAAGCGCTGGTCCATCACCCACAATTTTGAGATGAATAGTGCTATTTTTTTTCGAAAAGAGATGAAAGGCGCGAATGAGGGTGTCAAGATTTTTTTCACGACTCACCCGACCCACGTAGAGAAAATATTTTCTATCTTGATAGGGAATGTTTTTTTTATGCACTGCAAGTAAGTCAACGCCATTGCTAATAACCGTTATTGGTTGGTTAATACCATTTTCTCGCAGGTGCTCTTTCGTGTAATTGGAGGGTGAGACGATATGATCTGCCTGCGTGTAGAAAAGTGACGCAAACTTCCATCCTGCTTTTTGCACAAAAAAATTCTTATCAAGATGTATTTTATGAAGTCCCAATATTCTCATATATTCCGGTTCCATAAAGTAGGTATGAAACGAGCCAACAAGGGGAATGCCAAGTTTTTTCGCGCAGAAAATTGCGTTTGATCCCAGCGCTGAGGGAGTATGAAAATGAATAATGTCGGGTGAGAATTGCTTTATTTCATCAAACGCAGTGGGGGAAAAGGGGAGGCTCAAACGAAAATCAGTGTAGATAAAAAAAGGAATACTGCTCAAATATACGATGGGTAAATGAGAGTACGGTTGTATATCAACAGGTTTGGGGGTAAAAATGAGCACGTCATGCCCTTTTTGTAAAAATGCTTCAGCCGTGGTTATAATATGTGTTACTACACCATTAATGTGAGGAGTAAAAGTGTCGGTAAAAATAGCTATTTTCATAGTGGTTAGTTAGTATGATGACGTATTGTTTTTATGAGGCGCACTGGATACTCAAAAAAAAATGAAGCAGGGTTGGTTTGTACCCTGCGACTTGAGGTGATCATCACGAGGTTTTTATCAAATCTCACCTGTGCGTTAACAGAATGAAGATGAATACCCAGGTCTACGTCTTCATGCACTTTTTTGTCGTCCAGACAAACTTTTTCTCGAACGGTATTCCAAATGTTTTTAGTAAGGCACATATTAGGTCCGGCAAGTGTTGTGTTACCCCTTTGCACAACGCGCATAAAGGTGAAAAAAATGAGAGAAAAGAATGTGCCTAAAAATGGGGGTGCATCAAACGTGGTGAAAGGCCCCGTGAGCGCATCAAGATTACTCTCTTCAAAATTTTTCTTAATTATCTCGATCCAGGTGGGCGGTGGTATACAATCAGCGTCGCACCGGGCAACAATTTCTCCCCGTGCCTCGTCAAAACCCCGGTTTCTGCTAAAGATCATCCCCTGACGGGATTCATGGACGATACGCGCGCCATATTTTTTTGCAATACGCACACTTTTATCAGTTGAGTTGTTGTCAACAACAAGTATTTCATCTGGCTGTACTGTTTGTTTGGAAAGCGCGTCAAGGCAGCAAGGGAGGTAGTTTTCTTCATTGTACACAGGTATAACAACCGATAGTTTCATTATATCAATTGTAGCACATGCTATAATGAGAATGGCTGTATGACACCCTATTTCTCGATTATAATTCCGACACTTAACGAAGAAAAATACCTCCCCATTCTCCTTCAAAACATAGCGACACAAACTCTTAAAAACTTTGAAGTTATTATTATCGATGCAAATTCAGAAGACAAAACGAAGGTAGTGGCCGAGCAGTTTAAGGAACAGGTTCCTCTCACGTTTTATACCGTATCAAAACGGCAGGTTACTTATCAGAGGAACTATGGAGCCAAAAAAGCCAAGGGAGAGTACCTCGTATTTTTAGACGCAGATGAGATCGTTGAAAATACATTTATCCACCTTATACATCAAGAAATTCTTAAGAACAGACGAGAGGTATACTTGCCCTATGTTGTGCCAGATGACCCCAAAACATATCCTGAAGTAGGAGTTCTCTTTTATGTATTAAGTTTTCTCATTGAGTTTTCACAAAATACTTCTAAGCCGTTCTCGTCAGGTGGTGCGATGGTTATTGAGAGTAAGTTTTTTCACCGGATCGCCGGATTTGACGAAAAAGTAACATTAGCCGAGGATCACGCAATTGTCCAAAAAGCTGCAAAGTATGGGGCAAAAGCGCGTTTTATGCGATCGGCGCGGGTAAAAATATCCCTCAGGCGTATGAAAACTGAAGGACGGTTACAATTATTGTATAAGTATATTATTTCTACACTGTACCTCTTTTTTAAGGGAGATATAAAAAAGAAACTCTACTCTTATGAAATGGGCGGTGGGCAGTATAAAAAGCAGTAGTATCTACGTCATCTCAAAGCTTGATAAGATGGGAAAATGATCTGATTCGCGCGACATCATCTTCTCGGTCGAAACCAACTGCAGATTTTTGTATAGAATATAGTCAAGTTTCAACTTCATGGGCAAGAATTTAAACCATTTTCCCTCAAAGGTTGTGTAAAGGTTGTGAGTTGCCTCCGCAAGCGAATACTGGACAATAAGTTCCTCAAACTGTCGACGCATGAAAGGGTAGTTAAAGTCACCCGCAATAATAATGGCTCGATCGGTATTAATTTCCAGGTCAGCGAGGGTTTTTTTAATCTGTTTTACCCGGATGCCATGAGTGGCCCAGGCGGTGAGATGAAGGTTATATACCGTAAGGGGCTTACCGGTCTTCTTTACGATAAATTCAGTTTTGAGCACTGTTCGTGGAGTGTTGCCTCCCCGTAAGAGAACGAGGAAAAATTCATAGTAACTGCGGGGAAGATTAAGACTTGTGGAGTCTACAAACTCTAAGGTTTCAGGGTTATAGAATGTTGCAAGACCGAACACTTTTCCAAACTTAATGAATGAATTTGAGTAATCTGCTAGTTTGTAGCCGTGCGTCTCCATTTTTTTAAGATTTTCCTCATCAGTCTCAATTTCCTGTAGGCAGATAATGTCGGGACGGTAGGTGGTAATGGCTTGGTTGAAAGCGGTGAACGCACTGTTGAAAAGTACGTTGTAGGTGAGGAGAGAGATGGTCATAAGTATATTATAGTTCAGATATATCAGAAAAATCAGAGAGATCAGAAAGGGCAGGCAACAGTGTATATTATATAGGGCATCTTATAGTAAATTGATAAATTACTATGGGACTTGACAGGGAAAAGGGGGTCAGTTATAGTAACCATATGAAACTTTCACTGCTTTTCAAACATGCTCACGACGAGGATATAGATGAGGTTGATCAAGAAGAACAGAGAAAAGATCTGTCGCTCTTTGTGCAGGAGCAGTTTCGAGAACTGGTGAAGAGAAATTTAGGCGTACCGGTTACGGTGTGCCCACTTTAAAAAAGAGCATCACTACCGCTCGTATAAAAGGGACGACGTGTAGTAATGCTCTTTTTTATTCGTTTTCACAAAAACGAATAAAACACTACAGACGATATCAGAATTTTTTTGGCTTGTCAAGAACTAAAATCAGTCTATTTGATAGATGGCTCCCCGTTGATTGGTGGTCGTAAAAATTTTCTTGCCAATAAGGGAAAATTTATCTTCACTAAGGTGTAAATACTTGTTTCTTTCTTGTGGTGCAACCACCACATAGCGCACACGGTATGTGTGAAGAAGGGTGAGAACCTGTATAGGGTCAGAAGATTCATATATTGCGGTTACATCTGGTATGCGCTTACCCACCACATCAGATGAGCCGCGCCAGAGCCACTCGTGTACCCACCAACCCGCAACTGTTGGGAGGCCGGTATAGGCCGATATCCGCTCATAATCAGTGTAGGAGTCGCCTTGTGCCTCAAGAATTATTGGTTGACCAGGAATTCTGTTTAAATACTCAATAATTTCTTTGTCCTCAGGATATGTTGCGGTGAGCCAGCGGCTCCCATCCAGTTGGGGTATTTTTGAGAGGTTGCCGTAGTAGGAGGGAAATCCATAGAAGGGGTAGAGGAAGACAAAGAAGAAAACGAGGGCAAAAATTAAGCCATGTAGTATGTGGGGTCTCATCTTAATACGCATGAGAGTGTAGGAGGACGCGATCCCCATCATCATAAATGCCTGGTAGCCGAGTTTAAACATGGTATTGGCGCGGAAATGGGCAGGGTAAATGTCTTTGATATAAAAAAATTCAGGAATAATAATGAGAATAGTGCCGAAAGTGAATAAAAGAAACATAAACGTGTCGAGCGCCAGTAGTTTTTTCTTTCTCATAAGTGTTATTAAAAGGAGAAAATTCACCCAGAAAAATCCCCAGAGTACAAACAACATCCAAGGTGCAGTAATTTGACACTTCCCCCGTTCAAAGAGAAAGGGGCCGATTTTGCGAACTTCCTGAGTCGCGGTGAGAAAATCTGGGCTACAGTTAACCCCAATGCCGCCAATAAATGGTGAAAAAAAGGCTGAAAAGGGAAGGGAGAACACTACAAATGAGCCAAAAAGGAGTCCAACCATAATCCAAAACTGTTTCGTACATCGAAAAAGCGCGAAGAGTACTGCAGTTGAGAGGAGGAGGTAGATGGGGCCGTCAAACGCATTCGTCATGTAATGAACCGCGGTTAGAAACCCAAGAAGGATGATTGTGCCGGTCCCCGGACGACGAGAAGTAATAAAGAGAGAGAATAGTACTGAAAGTGTGAGAAGAACAAACGGAATGTCAAATACATGGCCGTGGAGGTCTGCCACAATGTATGAGTAGGCGGGAAACTCATGAATAGTAAAGGGAATAAAGCGGGTGGCGTTTGGGTACCAGTAGCTTGTAGGATTGTACGCGCTGAAAATCTGCCAGAAGGGAACCGGATTGTCTGCAGGGTAACCTTTGGTAAAGAGATAAATAGTATGAAGATTACCCGCGAAATTTACTATAAAGCTTCCCAGGAGTCCATAGGCGATTACGGAGAGAGAAGAAATTTTCTGTGAAAAACTGCGGGCAATAGTACACACAAGGGAAAACGTGAGTGTTATTCCTTGTGCAAAAATAGTTGCGAGAATGAGGTTGTATCCAATCGGTGAGGGAATACCAGTGAGTTTAATCAAAAATGCCCCTGATAGGTGGCCGAAGTAGTAGTAATTAATAGGGAATCCTGAGTACCAAATATCAAGGGGGGGAAAATAGTTCGTGCGCAGTATCGACTGCATAAAGCCAAAGTCCATAAACTTTTCTAAACCTCGGATTGATGGTTCTTGACCACGAACAAACGCAAGAAATAGGAGTGACATAAAAAACAGTAGTTCTTGAAATATAATCATACGGAGAACACTCTTTGTTATTATGAGGTTACTCTTATCTTTCTTCCAGAGAACATAATTGAGGAGCGCAAATAACAGGAGAAGCACAACGAGACTCGTTTGTGAAAAAGGGACGATGTGTAAAACTCCCAAGATAAACGTGGTGTATGTTACGACAATAATTGCAATTGTTTTTGCAAATGGGTAGCCAAAGTCGAAAAAGTTGTGGAACAGAAGTTTGGTTACGGGGAAAAAAATGAGCCCCAACAGGAGAAGTATTCCATACCACCAAAGCACATATTCAATCCAGTTCATTGCATTATTATACCTGTTTGCATCGTAGGGGCGAGGTTTTCTCGCCCATTTGTGTAGTGTAGGGACAACCCTAGGGTTGTCCCTACTATTTACGTAGGGGTGCATCATGATGCACCCCTACAAATCACCATAATGGTGGGTCGGATAACGTATAATATCCACTATGGACAGTAAATTTATTCCCTCAGTAGTCGAAGCGAAGCTTGTGAAATTTTGGGAAGAGGCGGGAATTTTCAAAGCAAAAGTTGATCCCAAGAAAAAACCATTCTCTATTATCCTGCCACCACCAAACGCCAATGGATTACTACATTTAGGTCATGCAATGTATGTGTATCAAGACGTACTTATTCGCTACCATAAACTGTTGGGATATGAGACGCTTTGGCTTCCCGGCACTGATCACGCTGGCATTGAGACACAGTATGTGTTTGAGAAACAGCTGCAGAAAGAGGGGAAGAGTCGGTTTGATTTTGAACGTGAAACTCTCTTTACCATGATCTGGAATTTTGTCGCAGAATCGCAAGGCACTATTCAAAATCAGCTACGCCGCCTCGGATTTGGCCTCGATTGGACAAAAGAAAAGTACACAATGGATCCAGATATTGTGAAAATAGTCTATGATACCTTTAAAAAAATGTTTGATGTAGGGTTAGTATATCGATCAGAACGGTTGGTTAACTACTGCACCCGTTGTGGTACTTCTTACTCTGATCTCGAAGTTGCAGATAAAGAAATAGAGGGAAAGCTTTACTTTATCAAGTTTCCGATAAAAGAGGGAGGTCATATCACTATTGCAACAACCCGTCCAGAAACGCTTGTTGGTGATGTTGCCGTAATGGTGCACCCGGCGGATGTACGGTTTAAACACTTGATAGGAAAACGGGTAGTATTGCCGCTGGTCAATCGAGAGATTCCTATAATCGCTGATGAGTATGTGGACCCTAAGTTTGGCACGGGCGCCGTGAAGGTGACGCCAGCGCATGACTTTAATGATTTTGAGATTGCAAAAAAACACAATCTTACATTTCCGCCTGTTATCGGATTTGATGGCAAAATGCAAAATACCGGAGTAATTGATGGTTTGCAGGTTAAGGCAGCGCGTGAAGAGGTGGTGAAGCAATTACAAGAACAAAATCTTATAGAGAAAATAGATACCCATTCTATGGTTCTTAAAACGTGTTATCGGTGCGGCACGGTGCTTGAGCCCCTTCCTTTGGAACAATGGTATATCAAAGTAAAACCTCTTGCCTCTCAGGCAATACATCTTATCAAAACAGGAAAAATAAAAATTCATCCTTCTCATTTTGAGGAGCGAGCAGTGCAGATTCTTGAGGACTTTATTGACTGGAATATTTCTCGCCAAAACGTATGGGGCATTAGAATTCCCGCGTATCGATGTACATCTCAAAATAAATGGTTTGTATCGGTTGAGAAACCAGAAAAGTGTGAGATTTGCGGAAGTTCAGATTACGAGCAGGACACAGACATTTTTGATACCTGGTTCTCCTCAGCGCAGTGGCCGTTTGCAACACTGCAGAGTTTAGGGAAAGAGTACTATGACTACTTTTATCCAACAACCGTCATGGAGACAGGGTATGATATTTTACGCGCATGGGTTTGCCGTATGATCATGGTTGGCTATTTTGCAACAGATGAGGTTCCATTTCAAAACGTATTTTTGCATGGCATGGTGCGGGACCGAAAGGGTCAGAAAATGAGTAAAAGTAAGGGGAATGTCATAAACCCCCTTGAGATGGTGGATAAGCATGGCGCAGATGCACTGCGATCGGCACTCATTTTTGGCACCGCAGAGGGGAATGATACTTCCCTTTCTGAGGAAAAGATTATTGGCATGCGTAATTTCACCAATAAGATTTGGAATATTGGAAGATTCTTACATATGTCTGGGGATAGTCATTCTGGCTTGTCCAGAATCGATTCTGGAGTCGCTGGTGCTCCCCAGAATGACGTGATAAAAAATCTTCAAAACGAATTTTCTACTTTACAAAAACAATACACAGACCACATGCAAGAGTACAAATTTTCCCTTGCCTTCGGGTTTGTGTATGAATTTTTATGGCACCGATTCGCTGATGTTTACATTGAGCAGTTGAAAGAGAGCTTAAAAAATGGTAATATAGAAGTTCTCAATACGTTAAAAGAAACGTTTTTTGAAAATCTGAAAATGCTTCATCCATTTATGCCGTTTGTGACAGAGGCAGCGTGGCAGGTATTTCACGGAGAGGAACACTCAATCTTATGCCAAAACGAACCTACCAACCAAAAAAATTAAAAAGACTGCGTAAGCACGGTTTTTTAAAGAGAATGGACTCCAAAAATGGGAGACGGGTTCTCAAACGTCGACGCGGTAAAGGTCGCAGCCGCCTGTCCGTCTAAACTCTATGAATCCCTTTCAATGGTTTGGTCACTATATCTTTGATCCGTTTTTTCTCAACCCGTTCATTAATTTATTAGTGGGTTTTATCAAATTATTTGAGTTGGTGAGAATTCCTGGCGCGTTTGGTTTTGCAATTGTTGCGCTTACTGCCTTCATTCGTCTTGCCCTCCATCCTTTTTTTGATCAGCAGATTCAAACGACTAAAAAAATGCACAATCTCAAACCTCACCTTGATAAACTCTCTCTCAAACACAAACAAGATCCTAAAAAATTACAGGCAGAGCAGATGCGTTTATACCGCGAGGCGGGTATTAATCCGGCGTCAGGTTGTTTACTCCTCATTATTCAAATGCCCGTTTTTATTGCCTTATATCAGACCTTAACACTTTTTTTAACGCATGGCGTATCGGATAAAATTCTTTCTCAAATTAATAGTCTTCTCTATTTTCCCTTCCTCAAACTGCAGCATATTGATCCATGGTTTTTGGGTTTTAATCTTATCTTGAGTCCGCAGCAATCAGGGAATTGGATGTACTACCTCATCCCGGTTATTACCGGTATTTTGCAGTATTTTCAGGTCGCAGTCACCACACCATCTACTCCCGCGAAAGCTTTGGTTTCCCCGAAAGCTACGGCAGACAAACCAGCAGATAAAGATGATTTTCAAAAATCAATGCAGACACAGATGAAATACATATTTCCCTTTATGATTGGGTGGTTTTCGTTTACCCTACCTATTGGTTTATCGCTTTACTGGAATATATTTTCGCTCTTTAGTATAATGCAGTATAAGAAAGCCCACTCTAAAGGGTAAATTAATGTTAAAATTTTTCTCCTAGACTGGATTCCCGCCTGCGCGGGAATGACACAGTGGGACACTGTAAATAACATATGGACAAAACAGAGCAGGTAAAAGCAGAGGCAGAAGCACTCTTGCAAAAAATGATTAGCAACTTTGAGGTCACAGTCGAAGAGGACGCTGGTGTGTACCAGGTAATTATTAAGGCTGAGGAAGAGGCACCAACGGTGATTGGTCGCCACGGTGAGACGATTCGTGCTATTCAAAAAATCCTGGAAGTTGTATTGTATAAATCACTGCAAGAACCCCTCCATATTCTTGTAAATGTAAATGATTACCGAGAAAAACAGCGGGACCGGCTACAGGGAATAGCCTCAGAAACAGCTGAAAAAGTACAGTCAACCAAGCACGCAACTCACCTTCGTGGTCTCTCTTCCTACGAGCGAAAGATCGTGCATGAATATGTCACGAGTTCTTATCCAGAACTTACAACCTACTCAGTCGGAGAGGGTCGGGATCGGCATTTGGTAATTGATATGAAAGGCAATGAAAACGCTCAGAGTGAAGAGTAAACTATTTTTCCTCGGCCTTCTTTTTCCGCTCATTATCATATTTGATCTGGTCTACTACCTCTTTTACCGTTCGTCCTGTCTCCAGTGTCACAATGTGAGCGAGTTTATGCAAACTTCCTCCCTCTCCATGTTTTTACTCTCTCAAACTCTCCAGCAGTTACGTAAGAGATAGTTTGTTACTATTTTATATAGTAAAAACTGGCATTTTAGTTGGAGAAATGGTATACTCAGTCAATGTCAACTACTAATGTAGAGTTACCATCATCATTAGATCAGTTGTATATAAGCGTTACTGAGTTAACGCAGCGGCTGCAGGAAATAGTTGCAGCCGAGAACAGCCTCTCTTCTTTGAAAAAAACGCTCGCCGAAGGCCAAGACAAGGCAGAATCTGCAAAACAAGACATAAACAAAAAAGCGGAAAATGCTCCAAAAGACGCACAACTTCGTGTGATAGATGGCAAAAAAGATATGAGTGACCTTTCGCCCAAGTTAAAAGAGACTGAGGTATACGTAAAAACAGCATTTAAAGAGGTACAGGCAAATCCACAGATTATAAACGAGATACAATTACAATCTCCAGAGAGTGCGCAGGTACTACGGTCTCTGGTGAAGGCAATCCCCATTGCGAGTATTAATCAAGAAACCTCTCCCTACCTTTTCACAATTATTCGCAAAGCTATAAACGGTGAGATCACCAACCCTTTAGACGCCTTATCGCAAGATGACCTGCGATTTCTTAAAACCGTAGATAAAACCATGCATCAGAGAGTAGTAGATGGCCTATCCGACGCTGCCCAGAAGCAGGGAGTAAACGGTGAGGTAGTAAAACGTTTTAAAACCCAAGAAGAGTTTATTCTTCCTGACATCTCAAAAGAGAAAAAATTAAATCTAACAATAGATGCAGCGGTGCTTGAACTGGAGCGCCGTGATCGTGAAAGTAGAATTCTTAATTTTGATAAGGACGAAAAAAGGTTAGCGGCAGTAATCCTCAATGGCGATCATCCAGAAGTATTTATTGAGTATGTTAATGAGATTCGAGCGCCAATTGAGGCAGCTCACGCACATGAACCTCTTGAGATGATTAGTAAATTCGTAAGTGATGGCATTGAGCAGAAAATAGTGCTGCTGTTTGCGCGGCTTTATAGTGAATCTGATTTAAATCCTAACGAGCAGTTTGATAGGGTTATTGAGGCTGGTTTTACCGACTCTATAAAATCTGTTTTCGAGCGATTAAGTACATCCTATAATTCCCTTCGACACAATATCGCGACTATTGAGCACAAAATCGATTCAGGTAATACCGCGGGTCTTGATGCCTCAGTAGTAAATACGCTATCTAGTCTTTCTCTCTATAGAAAAGTATCCGTAGAAAAAATGCAGGAGGTTGAAAGGGAGGCAAAAGATTCTGAAGGAAATCCAATAATTACGTTTGAGCGGAAAAAACAGGTAAAACCATCAGTTGGATACACACCATCCTCTATGAGTGATCTTTTGAAAAGTACTCTAAACCTGGTGAACGCTGAGCGCGAAACAAAGGAATTCGTACATAATATGACCCTTATTTTTAGGCGGCCTGCGCATGGTGAGGGAGGATTTTGGGGGCAGGTTGCCGGATATGCAGAAAAAATGAGCGCGGTTGACTTAGATACAATCACCCTCCTTCCCGACAGCAATCTTTTTATGAGCGCGTATCGGTTGTATTCGAAATACATAGAGGATGAGTTTGCGCGGGTAAACTGGATTCACCAGCCCGACATGTTTACGAATACGGTGAATGATACGAGGTCAAAAATAGAAAATTTGGTGAGAGATGATTTATTGAGGGAGTTTAAAGATCTGGGGGCAGAAAAGTGGCGAATTGATCGTGCAATGACGTATGGCTTAGGTATTGCGCGCGGCATCATGCTGAATGAGGTAGAAAATGCCGCATGGGCAGATCCCGATATAGATCCGACTACTATGGCTCCGAGGTATAGAAGTTACTACACAAACGATAATGCCGCGTTAAACGCCCTCAATCCCGTGCACCATTTCCTCCGGTGGCAGAATGACGAGATGATACTGGGCCCACTTTTGTTTACCAAAGTGAAAGGCTATAAAAAGGGATTTTTCCACTGGGACCACCGTGAAGAATCAGCGGATATGAAAAAATTTAAACAATCATTTGTTAATGGCCGGAAACATCCAAAAGATGTAAAGCTTTTTATAGACATGCTTCCTAATTTCGCACGGGTAGGAAGTTTTATTACTCGGGGTGGATGGCGAATAGAGGACGCGTATGACGGGTGGCTTAAGTACGAAAGAGATACTACTGATATTCGAACGACCAAACTAGAGCATGTGCCTTCATGGAAGGCAATTGAAAATATAGGGTTTGAGGTTTTATTAGATTATGTCAACCCAAATACTAATAAATTAGGAGGAGATGAGGCATTTCTGAAAGGTCACAGTCCGGAGAAACGTGAGTTATTTAAGTATCTCTATGAAGAATATATAGATAGAGGAACTCATGTGAACATAGACGCAGATTTAGACGCGGAGTTACATCGTCTTACACACAAAGCAAAAGAAACCGTAGAAGATCATCTGAAAGAGCATCCGGATGCTGATAAAAAACACACAAAGAATGAACTCATCGAGATAGAAGTAAGCCGGATATTTCTCTATAACACACTCTTTGGGGTTATGAAAAACAGAATGCCTACGAAATTCATTCGTATTGATAGGAAAAGATTCAATGAAAATGGAAAAAGCGCGTACGATGAATTAAAAGGAGATATGAATAGTCATTTCGGATGGAGCCACAATGCGTTTGACGATGTGATGAAAGATATTATGAAGGTTGAGACAACAGTACGGCGGAAAGTATCTGAAGAAATGAAAGCTCACTTACGGGGCCAAACAGATCCGCAACTGCAAAACTTAACACTAACCACCCCTTATGTGGTGGATGAGGTCTCTATTAGGAGAGTTCTAGAGGATCATTACCGAGGGGATCCAGCTATGGCGACCAAAAGAGATAATGCGCTCCTGCTCTATGCTGCTATTAAAAGTAAATACTTTGATTTTAACTCTGCTGAAGGGAAAAAATATATGGATGTAATGGGAGACAAGATCCGTAATCGTAATAAGCACTTTCCCTTTGCACTTGGTACTGAGGAAGTGGATACAGGGTTTTTAGCATATCGTACTGCAGGTCAATCAGTATTTCGTCGGGCAATGTCGGATATAGCAGGCGCAGAAAAAGATGTGTTTGGTAGTTTGGCACCATTTTTTGAACAGCTCCATCACGCGGCGATTAACTCAAAAGAAGGACATAGTAAAATTGCCCAGACAATAACTAAAGTTAAAAAAGCTATTGAGAGCATGCATGGCTCCTATGGAGAAGAGGTGGCGGCAGAACTTGCGACACTTACGATGGCATTCTTAACCAAAGACACCGGAGGTGGTATTATTGATTCGTTTACAAAACGTTCGAATGAAAACTCACTCGCCGCAGAATTATTAGGAGGATCAGATAAGGTTGCATGGGAGATGATTGTAAAAGATAGAGATAATTTTATCTCGGAGCTTGGGAGGACGCGAACAATACCTAACACTCCCTATGAGGTAAAAAACGGTCCTATATGGAATAAAGTAGATCGGGTAATTAACATAGGTGGATTTAAATTTAAACTGGGAAAACATTGGGTAAAACGGAAACCAGATCTCCATAATGTTGCATCAGAACTTCGTAAACAGTGGGGTGCAACGGGTGGACATATTTTTATGGAGATGCTCGGTCGGTATTTACCCATGCTTCTCATGTTCTTGCTCTGGAAATTCATCTCAAAGTCTCTTGAGGAGGCGCAGGGCTCAGGTAAAAAATAAACTCTCCATGTGGTATGATAAAAATACAGTATGCAAAAATTGTTAGTCTCACTCATGGTTGTTTTTGTATTTCTTTTGAGTCCATATTTCTTTTTACGTCCTTCTCATGCTGGTTGGGATTTTGGATCTACTAATTTTTCAGATATATTTAATGGGGTGAGTTGTGGAGATGCAAACCTTTCCGCACCAAACAATAAGTGTTGTCAGCCTTTTTACTTTAATGCCGATCCAAAACTTAGTGGTGTACTAGAGGTAAATACTCCTGTGGGTAAGGTGGATGTGACCGGTCCTTTAAACTCTTTGCTTAGTGTTCCGGCTGCTGTTTGGAATGTGGGTTTTGCTCCGGTCGCAAACATCATAAGTAAAACGTTACGATTCGCTCAGGGAAAACGAGCGCAATGTACCGTGGGGGACCCATCAACAAACTCAGAAAATGATCCTCAGTGTAAATGCTTACTTCCCGGACAGACGTCATTTCAATCGATTAGTTATTTATGTGATCAGATTAAATCTCCTACAGAAAAAAAAGATTGTACGGCTTGCGTAAGTGGTGACAACCCATTAAAAAAAGGAGGTATCTGGACTGGTATAGGATGTGTGTATGGCGATATGGGGTCGTTTATCCAAAACACATTACTGGGATGGATGATTGGGTTGGCCGGAGCCGCGGCCTTATTCTGTATAATTTATGCCTCCTTTATGATGCAGATCTCACAGGGGAATGCAGAAAAAATTAAGAAAGCACAAGAACTTCTTACCTCCTGCATTATGGGACTTATCCTCATAATCTTCTCAACGTTTATACTGCGGGTGATTGGGGTTGATATCTTACGAATCCCAGGATTTAGATAAACTAACTAACATTTCCCGCATCGATTGGGTTGGTTTGAGTTTGACCTTGCTTTTTAATTTCTGTCGCTGGATCTGCAACTGTTCTTCCCAACACACGATTCACCATAGGCATAATACCCTCGGACCTACCGGTTAAAGCATTCAAACCGAAGTTCAGACTATGAAATTGACTCGCAACACCCATTGCGCCTCCTACTCCAGTCCCGGCTCCCGCAAAGAATGTGCCGAGCTGGAGACCCAGAGGTAGGCCCTTCACTCCCATAAATTCTTTCACAAGTTTCACAATCTCCGGAATCATAAAAATGAGCCCCATACCAAGTAAGACCGTGAAGTGGTTTGGATTAATGCCATAGAGAAATGGCGGCTGCCAGAGTTTTACATCAGTTGAGTAGATATTCACAATAATCCGGCCGAGCACAATGATAAAAATCACTACAGGAAACACAATGAGTTCTGAGATCAGTGTTTTAAACCAGTAGGAAAACGCATTGCGGCCGGGGATTGCCTCAAAGAGCATAAAGATCGGCGAGAACACAATGAGGAGGAGTATTTTAAGGTACCCAGTGAAGAGAAGAAAAAAAATACGAAACAGGAGAAGGAGCATAGTAAAGAGCACAACAATACCGAGAATAAAACCTGCACCGTATATGAGAGTGAGGGGAAGAAACACAATAAAGAGAAAGAGAGAAAGTATTGTGCCGAAAACTCCTTCAGGTAAATTTCCCAGTGAGCCGCCAATTACAGGTATTTGTATACCATTAAATGCTCGACCTATTTTAGAAGTATCAACAGCCTGACCCTTATCTCCAATAAAAGTACTTATTCCTTGAAAGAGTATGTATGCGCCTAGCAATCGCACAGAGCTATTAATCCACTCAGGTAAGAGACCTGTTAGTGCGCCTCCAATTGAAGTTAGAGTGGTGAGTCCTCCGATAATGGGTAGTTTTGAAAACTGTATGGGGATAACTCCCAAAATTGTTTTACCAGTTTCTACGGGAAACATGCTGTCCCAGATAGTACCGAATGAAGCATTCAGGTACTGATTTTGTAAATGCATCGCATCAACCGAAGTAAGGCTCGGGTCTGCTTTTGCAAGTACCGCGATACCAATCACGATAAGTACATACATTAAATCAATTAAGAAACCAGCGATTGCAAAGGAAAAAGTAATATAAAGGAGAGCCATTATGATTTTAGGGAGTGCACTCTCAACAGAAATTACTGTTTGAGGATTAAGTTTCATGCGAAACATCACCATAAATCCAATAGCAAGCATAACTAATACAAGGACAAGATAGGCAAGGTTTCGCATAGCACTCCAGATTCCAATAAGTGGTTTTATCGCTGCAAATCCAATTCCTTCAGCGGCATAACTATTCGGAACAAATCCTGCGTTTTGTAGTCCTGAGAATGCCCAGTACGCACCTGACGCGGGAGGATTCGCGTACGGTGTTGCGATAAGATTCGACATTTTCCCAATCAAACTTGCTCTATAATTTTTGTCTCCGTCAGAAGGATTATCAGTACATGCTTCACCGAGCGCTGCACAAAATGTGGATTTATAAAACGCAAGAGTGAATTTTGCGTCAGGTGAGTTGTTCTTTTGAAGAGTTTCTATATTTTTGTAGATCTCGGCGCGACTTTCTGCAATTGCGTTCGTGGTAGTAAGAGGTTTTTGGCCTTGCATGAAGTAGAGAAAGAGGTTGATTACCGTAAAAAACACCATAATTACAAGAAGTATTTTTTTAGCAATGGAAAAACTATTTCTTATCCAAGGAAGCATTATTTCATTCTAGAAGGTTATACAATATGCGTCAAGCGTATAAGAGTGATAGAATGATAAGTATGCGATTATCAAAAATACTTCTTATTTTTACCGTTTTCTTGGTAGTATTTTTTACGCAGCGGTCTGTTTTTGCTCAAACAGATGATAGTGCCAATAACGTAATGGTTGGATTCCTTAAAGCATTTTTCCCCTCATCCCCATCAACTGGTGGAGAAAATAATAGTGGAAGTCCCCTGGCGCCGTCACTACCTCGAGCCACGAGTTTTACCAGTTTTAGGGAAATTTTTAATGAAGTGGGCGGGAAGATGGGCATTCCACCGCGATTATTGGAGGCAGTGCAGGCAATTGAACATGGCGATTATCTCACCAACTTTACTCCGGAGCAAGTAAACACCTACTCGACACCAGGTAATGTGATTCCCCGATGTGGTCCCAATAGCTGTTCGGCGGCTGGCCCCATGCAGATGACGATGGGGATTGACGACCGAGGGTCAAGTGTCTGCGCACACTGTGGTGCGGGCCTCACGCAGTGCCCGAATATGTGGGGAGCGTATGGAAAAAGTATAAATACCAATGGTGGGTATAGCCATGTCTCCAATCCCTGTAATCTGCGAGATAATATTTACGCTGCTGCAGCAAAAATAAAGAGTGACAGTGGAAATAAGGGAGGGATCTGGACGAAGGAACAGGTATTTGCCGTGGGGTTACATTATTACGGCTCATGTAGCGAGCGGTTTGATTTTATCAATGGTATGAGTTACTGTGAATTTCTCTGGTGGTACTATGGAAAAGAATAGAACATATGTGATCATGTTTGGTCTGCTATTTGTCTTCGTGGTTTTACTGGGAATTATGAATGTTTTAAATAACACAATCAATAAAAATAACGCGTCACTAGTGGTGGTTCCTTCCGTAGTATTTCCTACCTCAAATTTTGTGGCACCAACGAACGGACCCACTGTCGCGGCATCATTACTCTCTCCGTCTCCGGTATCAAACATTATTTTCACGTTCAATTACCCGGTTAAATTTGAAACCAATATTATTGATTACCTTCCGGAAACGCGGCGTATGATTGTGTACTATCCAGGAAGTCGGGTGGTAGCTGAGGAGACAATGAAAAAGTTTTTCAATCAGTACGGCGTGTCCAGTAGCGCTCAACTCCAGATTGAGATTGGGTATGTGGGAACAGGGGCTAAAAATTTTTGACTTTTCCACTGGGATATAAATGAAAGACTGGTGCTTCACCTACTATGTTAGGCAGTTGCGCAAGAACGTCTGGGTTATTCGTGACTGCAAAGTGTCCGATCCAGTTGTCATCAACCTGCGGTTTACTTTCATCCTCTCGAACTGGCCAGATATCTGAGGTAAACATATCGAATCTATCTTTCAGTGGAACACCCCCAATAGCATGAATTGCATTTCTCACATAGGAGTATTGAGAAGCAACTACCCGATCTGAGAGTGAAGAGAATGTATAGAATGCAACGCCATTATCGCGGAGTGCATATACATTCGACTCAACTTCCTCATCCGCATCTTGCTGGGCAGCGCGATTGATATAATAGTCTGCAGCAGTGCCACCAAATAATGGAGCAACGAGTTTGTCTACATCTGAGGGAATAATATCTGCGCCTTTAAGTGGGCTATCAAAAGTAACAACACCCGCGATTGAATCTATGAACTCAAGGGCAAGGCGGTAGGCCATAAATCCGCCCTGACTGTGGCCCAGTAAGATAAATCTATCTTGGGGAAATTTCTCGCGATACCACTGGAAAAGGAGTCGTAAGTGCGCCATATTTTCATCAGGATCTCGGTTTGCCTCAGCAGCGCTATAGTGTGCACCAATAAGTGGATAATTGGGACTCGTGTTGTAAGTCATAGTGAGCATATCTCTTGTGTCATAGGACATATTAGCCTCTATTACGGCTTTTGGTTTATTTAAATGTTGGATCATGGCGGGAGTCTGTGTTAATACCGGAGATAAAAACAAGTTTAATACCATTTTCCGTATTCACCCGTTTCTGTTCACCCGTCCAGTCGCGGATAAAGTTAGTTGACTGCTCTTGTGGGCGGAGTATTCCATGAGCAATTGCCGCCATACTAAAAGCCGCGCCTAGTTGAAATAGTTCTCGTCTATCAATACGTTGTTCATTCGACATAATTTATTTCCTCACTCGTATTGTACAACAAGGAGATTTGGTCGGATCCAGGAGCGATCTCCTACCCCATGTGATTTTAAGAATGCGTCAAACTCCGCGTTTCCCTCCACCTCTTTTCCCCGGCGAATAGTTATCACATACTTTAGTTGCTGGGGATCATGTTCAATGCGAAAGTTTATACCTTTGAATGGTAGATACTCATAGATCTGGCCGACCATTGACTCTCGCTCGACCAGTGGTTCTTCTTTTTTTGCAATCTCCTGCGAGCTTTTTATGTATATCTCGCTTTGATCCGGTGTTTTGATAGAAGCTGCCTGTCCGGGGAGAGAAATTCCAGTTGGGGAAGGGGTTATCTCAGTTGACGTTTGAGGGTTTGCGGTTTGTCGTTGCAATACGGTAACTGCAAGGCCCAATATCACCACTACAACTGAAAGTACAACAATTGCTATAGTTAGTTTCTGTTTTCCCATACTATTTTTTTAGTGGAATTGCGAAAAACCAGGGGAATGCTGAAACACTCCGTATAATATTTTCCGGCCTCTCATCATTGCCATTTCTATAGCTACAATTATTAGGGTCCCGGATACTGACTGTTGCTGATGCAATATCAACATTATCAACGACAAAGATGTGACCCGTTCTAGTACCAGGCCGGCGAGCGTTTACTAATGGAAAATCTGTTGAAGAACCCACGATGAGATATCCCTGATCTAGATATTCTTTTGCTTGTTTAAGATTGAGTATCTTGTTATATACAAGATTTTTTCCAATCGTGAATCCGAGAGAGGGTAACCATGAGCCAGCAACTGCACTAAAAGTATAACTATCTGCGTCGTTGCATTGCCGCCACCCATTTGCACGAAAGGTTGCGTCAACCTGTGGAGGGGTCATTTTAATACCAAAGGAACTAATAATCATCGCAAGAGACGTCGGACCACATCCCGCAGTTCCCATAGAGCACACATTGCCCCATTCAGGATTTCCCTGACAGTAAAATACAAATCCAGAGCGTTGAGAAATAGATTGATTGGGAGTTGTTTGAGAACCAGATGCAGTCGCACCAGAAGGAGAGCCGCCAGCGGGAAAAAATGCCTTCAAAAAATCAACCATTACCTGATTGGCTGATGATTGCGAGTCAGTTTGAGCAAACGTATTTTTCGCCAGGAGCGTACTTATAAGCAGAACGATAATTATAGCCTGTTTCATAGATTGGTTAGCGTTGACATTATTTGAAAATTTCATCATAATGGATGAATGGCTGGTATTTTTGGTTTCATGAATAAACCTATTCCTAGTGTAGCGCAACCACCTACTTCACCGCAAGTCCCATCACCAGTTGTACCACCACCTCCTGTTGCAAATCCAACTGAGGCTAACGCAATGTTGCAGTACGCAAATAGCGCGGTAAAGGCACCCCCTGATCTGAGTCGTCCCATTGATAAACAGGAAAATCTGGACGTGATGACACACCTTACTCAACGGGCAAACCGGGTGTTTGTCGCGGCAAACGCAAAAGCGCGAGAACTTAAAAATATGTTTGTTGATAGTGAACATGTTCTCCATGGATTACTGAGCGATGGGGAGATTTACAAAGTGCTTATTGAGCTAAAAATTCAGCCCCAGTTGATTGAGGAGGAGTTGAATAAAGTGTACCGGCATGAAAATAATCAGGCCAATCCTCAGATCTCGCCGCGAGTAAAAAAGATAATAGACGACTCACTCGTTATCGCGCGGAAATCTGGGTATGAATTTATTTCTCCAGAACATATTCTCGCAGCTCTTTTTACCGAAGGCGAGGGTGTGGGCGCACGGATTTTAGTGAAGCTTGGATTAAAAAAAGAAGATGTTAATAAAAAACTCTTTGGAAAAAAAGAGGGTGTTGAGGGCACAGCTCAAGAAAAAACAAAGAAAAAAAGCGTACTGGAGCAGTATACAGTTGACCTCACTGCAAAAGCAGCGCAAGGTCAACTTGATCCTGTCGTTGAGCGTTCAGAGGTGATTGAGCGTGTTATTCATATCCTATCTCGCCGCACGAAAAATAATCCGGCCTTGGTGGGTGAGGCGGGAGTGGGAAAAACTGCAATTGTTGAGGGTTTGGCTGAGCAGATTGTGTCAAAGCGAGTGCCTGAGCCACTTCTTAATAAGCGAATTCTCCAGTTAGATCTCATGAGTATTTTGGCAGGTGCCTCACACCGGGGAGAGTTTGAAGAGCGTATGAAAAATCTCATTGGCGAGGTACAGGCGAGCCAGGGACAGATAATTCTTTTTATAGATGAGATTCATAATATTGTGGGTGCGGGTTCCTCAGGAGAAGGATCACTTGACGCCTCAAATTTTTTAAAGCCAGCGCTGGCCCGGGGAGAGATTCAGCTCATTGGCGCAACTACTCTCACGGAGTACCGAAAGTATGTAGAAAAAGATCCAGCTCTGGAGCGACGGTTCCAGCCAATACTGGTGCCAGAACCAACAGAGGAGCAGGCAATTAAAATGCTTTCCTCAATTCGCAATAAATACGAGGCCTTTCACAAAGTAAAAATTCCCGATGAGGCTATTGCGGCCGCGGTCCATTACTCAAAACGCTACATTGGAGACAGATTTCTGCCGGATAAAGCAGTGGACTTAATTGATGAGGCAGCGTCAGCAGTGCGGTTGCCTCTCATCTCACTTCCCGAGGAAATACAGTCGCTAGAAGAGCGCATTGCGCAACTTTCCCAGGAGGTAAAGGAGGCGGAAAAGGCAGGCGATAAGGTACGGGCACGAATCAATAGGTCAAAAATTGACGATGTCACCGGCAATCTCAATGAAAAAAAAGAGCAGTATAACCTGAAAAAAGCACAGACCACCACCGCAGTTACGGAAAGCATTATCAAAGATATTGTCGCTCGCTGGACGGGTATTCCGGTTACCAAAATATCAAGTAGTGAAAAAGATAAGCTTGCACGTCTTGAGGACATTATGCATGAGCGGCTTATTAACCAAGAAGTTGCAGTGGCAGCAGTTGCCGACGCAGTGCGACGGGGACGGGCAGGGTTAAAGTCTACCGAGCGGCCTATTGGGAGCTTTGTATTTTTAGGGCCAACGGGTGTTGGAAAAACAGAGCTTGCAAAAACACTTGCGGATATTCTTTTCGGTCAAGAGGAGGCAATGGTACGTTTTGACATGACCGAGTACATGGAAAAACACGAGGTGGCAAAACTTCTTGGCGCGCCACCCGGATATGTGGGGTATGATGAGGGAGGAAAACTTACTGAGGCAGTGCGACGTCGGCCGTATTCTGTCGTACTTTTTGATGAGGTAGAAAAAGCACACCCAGATATTTTCAATATTCTCCTCCAGATTCTGGACGACGGGCGGCTTACTGATAACAAAGGTCACACCGTTTCCTTTAAAAATACCGTGGTTATCTGCACTTCCAATATTGGTACTCAAATTATCCAAGATGAGCTTCTCAAAAACGTAGATATAAATAAGATTGTCGCAAAAAGTAACGAGGAGATTGAGGCAGATAAGAAAAAGTATGAAGAGATTAAGAAAAAGGTGATGAGTGAGTTGCAGAAATTTTTCAGGCCCGAACTTATCAACCGATTTGATGAGGTGATTGTATTTGAACCGTTGCGGTTTGACCACATGCAGCTTATTGTAAAGCTCCAATTTAAATCTTTAGGAAAACTTCTTGAAGATCAGGACATTGGGTTTTCCTACAGTGAGGCGGCAGTGAAGGAAATTGTGAGGGCAGGATTTGATCCATTGTTTGGCGCACGTCCATTAAAGCGCTCTATTCAAAAACTTATTGAAAACCCCATATCAACCCTCATTATTCAGGGAAAAATGCCAGCGGGGAGTACGGTACATGTTGATGTGGAGGGAGAAAATTTTGTATTCAATGTAGAAGGCGAGGTCGGGGATAAGTTTTTATGCGCAAACTGTGCACAATCATTCGAGACAGATGTTACCAAAAAAGCAACCACTATCTGTCCCCACTGTGTGTCGGCAAATGTACATCCGCTACGTGATGTTCCCGTTGCGAAACATAATTAAATTTCTTACTATAGTTACATGAACTACACACCACTAAATCAAGAAGTACTCAAAGGTCAATACCCACAAGTTCCCCAAAAAAGTTCATCTATTCATACGATTCTGCTTTTAATTGGCACCTTAATTGCAGTTGTCTTAGCGTTTCTGCTCTTTGTTCTTATCCAAAAGAAAATGCAGCAGAATCAGTATCCAGCTCTACAGCCAACTGTTTCTCTTCCCACACCTACCATTTTTCCGCCAACCCCAACTCCCGCTCTCCCAACTGTTGTACTTACCCTCAGTCCAACAGCCTCTGTGTCTGCAACGCCACTCGCCTCACCTTCTGCAGCAATGCTGACGCCAACAAAAGTTGCAACTCCCTCAGCCACTAAAGCGCCCTAAGCGTATGACTGAATATCCATTGCAACTCATTTTTTTTGTAGGTCAGATTATTATTCTCTACTTTATTTCTCGCGTCACCGTACAGGAAACCTTTTATTTTTTTGCTCATTTCACCCGAAGCCAAAGGGTAATTTTTAGTCTTGTCTCAACTGTTTTTTTCGTAGGTACGGTACTCCACGAGATGGCTCATTTTTTAATGGCAGTTGGTCTTATGCTTCGGGTGCATGACGTAAAGATATTTCCAGAATGGGAAGGAAACTCCATAAAACTTGGTCGGGTGTTGTATGAAAAAAAAGATTTTGTGCGTGGCATTCTCGTTGGAATTGCGCCTATTTTTGCCGGTGTATATTTTTTTTGGCTGGTAGCTTACTGGAGCCAGATATTCCAAGGTAATATCCCCCTTCAGGCAGTGATTATATACCTTATGTTTGTAATCTCAACCACGATGTTTTCCTCAAAGCAGGACCTTATTGATATTGTATTTATTCTGCCAGTATTTCTTATTGTGGGGGCGGGCATGTATATTTTAAATCTTCCCGTACTTTCTGTTTTTATGTCGCTCTTACCCTTCGTCAACCCTACGCTTCTTCTCATTAACCACTATTTATTGTATTCTGTACTCATACATATCGGGCTCATTGCTCTTTGTAAAAGTTTACGTTATTTTAAACGGAGATGAAACTAATTACTCAAAACCTGTTTATAAATCCACCCGGCCCCGGGAATAATCCTTCAGGTGAGGGAATTGGTATTTCAGGTCCACTCGATAAAATTGTGACTGTTGGTGACTTGGTAAGTAGAATTACACAGTTTCTCATTCCCGTTGCAGCGCTCATTCTTTTTTTTGTACTTATTTCTGGTGGATACGACCTCCTTATGTCGCAGGGTAATCCAGAAAAATTAAAATCAGCGAGAGCAAAAATAACAGCGGGAGTAATTGGATTTGTATTAATGATTGCCTCCTATATGATCGTGAAGTTGATTAGCTCTATTTTTGGGTTGACCGGAACTCTTTGATCGCTTTTTCATAGTGTGAATTTGTTCCCACATCATACCATTGCCCTTCAAATATAAAGCCATTAATTTCCTGATTCGCAATGAGCTCTTCAATAACGTCCTCCAGTAAAAATGCTCCCTTATTTTTTGGAAAATATTCAAAAATCCTGGGTTCAAACACGTAAATGCCGCAATTTACCAAATGGCTTTTTGTTTCAGTGAGAGGTGCTCGCTGGTAAAAATTTACAAGACGGGTACCATGGAGGGTAAGTTGGCCAAAATCAGTGGGCTCATGTACGGCCGCTAAGGTAACTGTTGCGATCCCTTTTTCCTTTTGATGAAAATCAAACACGTCTTGAAACGGGCAGTCGGTGATAATATCTCCATGAATAACCAGGAATGGATTTTCTGGATTAATCTGACTTTTTACTTTCAGAAGGGCACCGCCGGTGGAGAGTGGTTTTTTTTCTTCAGAGTATTCAATGCGCATATCCCACTTTTCTCCCCGTCCGAAATGTTCTCGAATTTTATTTCCAAGGTATCCAATACAAATAATTACATCAGTAATACCACTCTCTCTCAGTTGATTGAGTAAATGTTCAAGGAGTGGCTTTCCTTTGATGGGAAGAAGTGCTTTGGGCATTTCATAGGTGTAGGGCCTCAATTTTGTTCCCTTACCTCCGGCGAGAATCACTGCTTGTTTTACCTGCGGCTTAAAATAGTGGCTTGCCAAATATTCAATTGCGTGAGAGCGATTGCGAATACGTTTGTGATCAATGAGACGGTCGACTTTTGAAAGAATAAGGGGATTAAGGGTAATTGTTATGCGGGGTCGTCTCATCTGGCCCTATTGTACCTTAAATACTTGCTTTTTGTCAAAAACTCACTATAATTGAAAATAGCCACCTATGAGTACTAACTCACCCATTGCAAAACTTATCTAACAGTTGTACGGAGAATCCCGCATAAGCGGGATTTTTTTTGCCCAAACCTATGTTTTCCTATAAAGAAAAACCAATAATTCTCTCGATCGGGGGCAGTCTCATTGTGCCTGATGAAACAGTAGATTCTGTATTTTTAAAAAATCTCAACACATTTGTGCGTGAAAAAGTAAAAGAGGGTAAACGATTTTTTCTTGTTGCGGGAGGAGGAAAGACTGCTCGTTACTATCGAGACGCGGGACAAGAAGTGATTGGAAATATGACCGAGGAGGATTTGGATTGGTTGGGAATTCATGCCACTCGCCTTAACGCGCATCTCCTGCGCACAATTTTTCAAGATATCGCGCATCCTCGTATCATTGAAAATTATGACCGTAAGCTCATTAACTGGAAAGAACCAGTTGTGATTGGGGCGGGATGGAAACCAGGATGGTCTACTGACTATTGCGCGACAGTTTTGGCAAAAGATTACGGGGCAAATGTGATTTTAAATTTATCCAATATTGATTGGGTGTATGATAAAGATCCTCGAAAATTTAAAGATGCTGAGCCGATTAAAAAAATGACATGGGAAGAGATGGAGGAGATGATGGGTGGAAAGTGGAGCCCGGGAATGAACCTCCCTTTTGACCCAATTGCAACCAAGCTTGCGAAAGATTTAGGACTCACGGTGATTATCACGAATGGAAAAGATTTTAAAAATCTCGATCGTATTTTGGAGGGCGAGTCGTTTAAAGGTACTGTTATTACTCCCTATCGCATTGACGCTGGATTTTATGACCGTGAGTATTATATGGGAAAAAAAGGCGCATATCGCCGGGCTCCTATTGAATCGCTTTATGGAAAATTGATTCATAAAGTTTCAAATGCCTACAGAGCTTTTCTCATTAAAATATTTTTAAAACCAAAAAACTGTTTGGAAATTGGGTGTGGTACCGGACAGTTGGTAAAGTATTTACGCCGGCTTGGTGTAGAAGCATATGGTGTTGATCTGTCGCATATGGTTCTTGATATCGCAGATCCTGAAAGTCGTGCATACCTTAAACAGGGTGATACTACAAAGTTACCGTACGACGATAATGAATTTGATCTTGTTGTTTCATTTGACGTTTTGGAACATGTAGAGCGCAGTAGAATTAAAAAGGCAGCCGAGGAGAGCGTACGAGTTTCTAGAAAATATGTTCTTCACAAAATATATACGCAAGAAAATCTGTGGATTAGTTTGTTTCACTCAAAAGACTTTTCACATGTTTCAGTATTTGATAAAAAGTACTGGCAAAAAGCATTTAGTGAAATAGCAAATGTTTCCGTACTTCGTACCTCCTTTTTTCGCTTACCCTCATTTATTGAAACTATTTTTCTTCTGAAAAAAAACTAAGTCATGATTGTAAAGAGTATTGCGTTTACTGCATTTCGAAACTTCAGTCATAACGAATTTATTTTTGATAAAGACTTAACCATCATCATTGGTGCAAATGCTCGGGGGAAAACCAATCTTTTGGAAGGGATGTATGTCGCGGTGCGTGGTACGGGATTTCGCGAATCAAAAGAAGAAGAGCTCATGCAATGGCAGCAGACGAGCTCGATTGTTGAGACTCGGTGGGCAGAGAAGGCGGGTACTACTTTATTTACTGTCGCATTTCACCGTCGTGGTGAGTCTGTTGAAAAGTCATACCTCATTAATAAAACGAAAAAAAATCACGTTGTATATCAACAGTATCAGTCAAAAGCAGTGCTTTTCGCGCCTCAACACATTGATATTGTGACCGGCTCACCAGATCTGAGAAGGGAATATTTTAATAAAGTGATTTTTTCTTATGACCCTGAATATAAAAAAAGTGTACAAAATTATGAACACGCGCTCTACAAACGAAATAAAGTATTAGAACATCACAAAAATGAGGATACGCTACAGGAAGAGCTTCTGTTTTGGGATGAATATTTAGAAAAACAGGCGGAATATATCACACAAAAAAGAGGAGAATACATTGGCTACTTAAATAAACATCCACAGGTGGAAGAAAAAACATTTCGCATTGAGTACTTAAAAAATGAGCTAACCCAAGAGCGTCTTCGTGCGATCTATGCCCAAGAGCGCCGGATGCGCCGTACCCTCATTGGTCCGCAGAAAGACGATTTTCATATTTTTTTATCTAATAAACCGGAAAAAAATATTCACCATTTCGGTTCACGTAGTGAGCAACGATTGGGAGTATTTTGGTTAAAGCTCAATGAGATTAATTTTTATCAGCAACAATTTAAAATAAAACCAGTTCTCCTTCTTGATGATATATTTTCAGAACTTGATGTGAAGAATAAAAAATTAGTACTGGATCTTATTGGAAATTACCAAACAATATTTACCACTACTGAAAAAGATCTTCTCACCCTAGCCCCTTCCCACAAATCTATTATTCAATTGTAAGCAATTTGTTATCTCATTCGAGGAATCTCTCCAGATACACGAACCTCCGAGGTTCGTTTTTAACGTATTTCGTGCTGACAGAATCTGCTAAAATATATGCACTGGAGAGGTGTCAGAGTGGCCGAACGAACTGGTTTCGAATCCCGATAGTGCGGAAGGTTGGCCGAGTGGTTCAAGGCGCGAGTCTCGAAAACTCGTGGGCGATAAGCCCTCACAGGTTCGAATCCTGTACCTTCCGCTTTATCGGGACGAACTCCCTCCCCGCATTAGTAGACAAGACTCGATCTTATTCGGTTGAATAACAGGATAAAAATAGCTATGCTATTTCTGTGAAACAATTAGAGCGGGGTGAAATTGTAACACTTCTTATAATTGGAGGTTTTATTCTAAGTACTGTTATTACTCTTATAACATCTACCGCCCTTCAGTCCAAGAAAAATATCACAAACACACAAGCACAAATAGCTACGCCACGAGATGATAATATCTCGCCAGGTGGGGAATGTTCAACTAAAAGTGAATGGAAGATTAAATGTAACAATACTCAAGGACCCTGCGATAAAAATGCGGGAGTTGGTATACCTTATCGTTGTGTGAATAATGCATGGATAGCTACCAATCCCCTGGGTGAGTGTAATATAAGTTGTAAAGTTGAAACACAATCACCTCCAACGGCAAAAAATCTTAGATACACAAACACATCAGGTTAACCCTACAACTCCACCCATTGTTACGTCACAAAATTATTGTCCCATTAATGATCAATGGAAAACAACTTGCTTGCAAGATAGGGGTCCGTGCGATCTGAATGCGGGTGTCGGCATACCATATCACTGTGAAAACAATGTTTGGCATGTAAAACAAAGCGAGTGTTCAACAACGTGCGTAGTGAAACAAAAAAATGCACCTTCACCTTCTCCAACTCCCACACCAATAGTTGCAAATTTTGAGGGGTGCATCATCAATAATGGCATACAAACCTTCATTAAAAAAGGCGAATCGTACTGCGACACAAACAGTTTTTTATACTCATGTGACGGTAATAATAAATTAACTTCACTCGCCTGTGGTGCGCAAGGACTCGTATGTGTGCAAAATCAGAATGTTTACAACGCCCGTTGTAGTCAACCTCCAACAGTTGACTCAGCCAGTTACACAGATCCCTGTATCATAAATCCGCAAATTTGCAGTAATGAAAAAATTACATTCACTGCATATGGAACTATTATCAATAAAGGGCGTGGCAGTTTTTCAGATTTATTTATTAAGCTCGGCGTGCTATCTCAAGATAATACACTACGGTTTATTGGAACACCTGAAGACACAACTATTCAAAATAATGGGTCATTTGAAACAAAACTTACCATGTCAAAAAACGAAGCAAGTGTTTTTGCCAATCAGTGCAATATGTACATATTTAATAAGTCGACCAATGAGATCCTTGGGTCAGAAACTCAGATGACATTATGTTCTAGCGTTAGTCCAATGTTGTTTAATGTAAATATTGAATATCCATTCTATATTCCGGAAACACCAACAGCCACTCCATTTCCAACCCCATTTCCAACCTCAACTCCTTTGCCTCCTACACCAACAGCCACTCCTAAGAATCAGTATGGGACTAACTTTGCAACCTGTCTGGAAGTAAGTAGTGTTGATCAATGTACTGCCATATACAGAATTCCTCCCACACCTATACCAACTTTAACTTCTTTGCCACCTACACCAACACTCACTCCTCAACCAACTTTAGCAGTGGATAAAACTAATTACTCCAACTCCAATTCGGTAGTATATTGGGCATCTCTTATTTCTGGTAAGTTGGAACCGGGTAGTACCTGTAACAATGATTGGTGTCGCATGGTAACAAAAATTTCAAACGGTTCCACCACGTCAACGTATCGTGAAGGATACAATGATGGCACAGGATCAACGGGACGATATTGGTGCACAACCTTCGCCAAGGACAGCTTTACTCTTGCCGGAAAAATCGGTCCAAACACAGAATCTGTTGCAACGATGGTTTCATATTGGGAGAATTCTAGGTCCTCTCTCTACTACCCGTATTTTAGTTCTAATGATAAGGAAAAGATTCTTGAGTCTATTGCTCCCGGTTGTTTGCTGTTTGATGAAACCACCCACAGAACCTTTACCGGAGATGAGCATGTGGCAGTAGTAGAAAAAATAAATATCTATGATCAGCCAAGTGGTACGGGTGAAGTAGTGACATTTGACGGAAATAGAAACATTAAGGAATGGCATTATCCATTTGAGAATTGGCAAATTCACAATAATAAATATAATTTTGTAAGTTTTGGCTGTTTTTAATATGCGACCTATCATTCTTAAAATAGTGTTTGCAATTATTATATTGGTTGTGCTTATTGTAATAGGTATAATATTTTTTACTTCCCGTTCTGTTAAGGGAAAGGTTCTCACTCCTCAGCAAGTACAACAATCAGGAGCACTTTCTAAGTATTTTGCGGACATAACTACAAATATTCAATCTACTGCTGATAACAACTACGCGAAAGAAAATATAGAAGTTATCACCTCATATCCATGGATGAATAAATTACCAGTATCGAGCAAAACATACTTTATATACTTTGATATAAAGCAGAAACAATTTTTCGGTGTCATCTATAATAACAACAATACTGAAAACGTAAAAAAAATGGCAATTGAACAATTGAAGTCAATGGGTATTCCTATCGGAAAATATCCAATGATATGGAAAATCGGCTCAACTACACCACCACCACAACTTAAATAATTAACTCACCCGTTCAAGTATAATTATTTCATGTCTCATAACGTGCTTGAAGTACACAACTTGGTAAAAGAGTATGGTAATTTCCGTGCAGTAGACGGTATCTCTTTTGCCGTGCCAAAAGGGAAAGTAATTGGATTTTTAGGGCCAAATGGGGCAGGGAAAACGACAACTATACAAATGCTATTGGGAATTACTATACCTGCATCCGGTACAATACATTATTTTGGTCGAGAGTTTCCAAAATATCGACAGGATATTTTACAGCGTATAAATTATACCTCGGCTTTTAACTCACTTTTAGGTAGAATCTCAACATGGGAAAATTTATTGGTATACTCACATCTTTACAGTATTAAGAATCCACAGAAGAAAATAATGGAACTCGTTGATTATTTCGGGGAAAGCGATTATCTTCATAAGCGATACTGGGATTTATCAGCCGGTCAAAAAACGAGAGCTAATATTATTAAGTCTCTTCTGAATGATCCAGAGCTCATTCTTATGGATGAGCCGACCGCCTCACTCGATCCAGATGTAGCTGATAAAATGCTTACTCTTATAGAAAATCTGCGAAAAGAGAAGGAGATTACAATTTTGTATACCAGTCATGACATGGCTGAGGTGACGCGTGTTTGCGATGAGGTAATATTTCTTGATCATGGAAAAATTACAGCTCATGACACGCCTCTTGGTTTAACAAAACGTATTAAACACTCAGAGTTGAGACTGGTTTTTGATGGAAAACGCTCAGTTATTGAAGAGTATTTACATGAGAACAAATACATTCACTCATTTCATAATGACATAACAGTTTTAATTCAAGTAGAAGAAAAGTTTATCCCAAAAATTATATTCGGTTTAGGTAAGCTCGAAGTTTGGATTACAGATATTGAGATTAAGAAACCAAGTTTGCAGGATGTATTTTTACAAATAGCACGTGCTGATTGATATGAAAATTCATAGAATACTAGCAGTTTTAGAACAGGATTTTTATCTAACGATACACTCATTAGAAAATATTCTTGATATATTCTATTCCTCGATCTTAAACGTAATTGTTTATGGTTTTTTCTCTATTTTTATTTCAGGTCGGATTATGGGCGCCTATGCTCATTACTTTATTTTGGGTATGATTCTGTGGGAAATAGTACGTATAACTCAATTTTCAGTTGCCATGGGAAGTCTCAATAATCTTTGGTCAAGAAATTTGAGCGTTATGTTTATGACACCACTCACGGTAAGTGAATATATCTTTGCTCATATGATCGGGAGTTTTATAAAAGCGTGTATGACATTTTCTATAATTTTTCCTCTCGCTTCCTACCTTTTTCATTTTAATATTCTCAGTGTTGGGTTAGTGAATATGATTTTATTTTATCTAAATCTTACATTTTTTTCCTGGTCAATTGGTATTGCGATACTAGGACTTATTTATCGATTTGGTACAAAAATTCAAGTATTTGCATGGAGTTTGATATATCTTTTTCAACCAGTTTCCGCGGTATTTTATCCCGTGTCGGTGCTTCCTCATTTTTTGCAGGTACTATCACGTGGAATTCCTCTAACCTACGTATTCGAAGGCGCGAGAGAAAATCTTTTGAATCCACAGATTAACTGGACACAACATGGTATGGCGTTTGGTATAAATGTTATTTACTTCATTTTTGCTACATGGATATTTGCAGTTCTGTTCCATCAATCAAAAGAAACGGGACAGTTTGCGAGGAACGAAGGATGAGGAAATTCCAAAAGATCATCGGGGATTATTATAAAAAACATAAACGAAATCTGCCGTGGAGGAACACAATCGATCCGTATGAAATTCTTATTTCTGAAGTGATGCTGCAACAGACACAGGTCTCACGAATTCTTGTAAAGTATCCAGAATTTCTACAGAGATTCCCTACCTTTGAAAGTCTAGCGGACTCTTCACTTACTGATTTACTACGCGTGTGGAAAGGAATAGGATATAATCGTCGTGCTATATATCTTCGATCTCTCGCGCAAACCGTCGTTAAAAAATATAACGGTAAACTTCCTGGTGATCCAAAAGTTCTTGAGACATTTCCCGGCATCGGGCCGGCGACTGCCGCGTCAATTGTTGTCTATGTATTTAACAAACCAGTAATATTTATTGAGACAAACATTCGCCGCATTTTTATTCACTTCTTTTTTCAAGATAAGATTGGAGTTTATGATAAAGAGCTTATTCCCTTCATTAAAAAAACTCTTGATAAGAAGAATCCGCGCGAGTGGTATTGGGCTCTTATGGATTATGGCACGATGCTTGCAAAAACAATTCCTAATCCCAATAAACGAAGTAAATATTATGTAATACAATCTAAGTTTGAAGGATCTAACCGTCAACTGAGAGGAAAGGTTATCGGGTATTTATTAGAACATAGACAAACAGAGGAAAAGATACTACTGTCCTTGTCAGAAGATCCCGAAAAAGTAAAAAAAGTTTTAATAGAGTTAGTAAAAGAACAATTTATTGTAGAAAAGAAAGGAATATATAGTATACAATAACCATGTCATCGCGAGCTTGTCGAGGGATTTAGATTCTGGAGTCTCCCGTCTTTGGCGGGATCCCCAGAATCTACTTGGATCCCGACTAAAGTCGGGATGACACAACGTTTATGAAAACTATAGAGGAGAGAAAAAAGATCGGAGAGAAAATGATTCTTGAGCTTAAGAAACTATTTCCGGTCGCCAAAACAGCACTTAACTACTCAATCCCCTGGGAACTCTTAGTTGCAGTCATATTGTCTGCTCAGTTTCCCGATAAACGGGTGAATATAGTAACTGAAAAATTATTCAAAAAATATAAGACGCTGGACGATTATGTAAACGCAGATTGGAAGGAATTTGATACTGATTTAAAATCTGTTCTTTTCCACGGAAACAAAGCTAAGAACATTTTAGCAAGCGCGAAAATTATTAAAGAAAAATTTGGAGGAAAAATACCAGATACGATGGAGGAATTAGTAACACTTCCTGGAGTTGCACGTAAAACTGCAAATGTCATCTTAGGAGTTATTTACAATAAAAATGTTGGAGTTGTTGTTGATACGCACGTACGCCGTCTTTGTAATCTGCATGGATTAACCGACAAAGAAGATCCAGTGAAAATTGAAAAAGATTTAATGGAGGTCATTCCTCAAAAAGAGTGGCGAGATTTTTCTCTACGTCTTATTTTGTATGGACGAGAGTATTGTACGGCTCGACCCCACGATCATGCAAATTGTCCCTTTTCAAAGATCCTGTCTTAATACAAGTCATTCAACTCTCGTACCCCACCAAACGCAATTGCATCTTTAATTTCAGTATCCATTTTCATCATAAGTGCGGGAGTAATAACAAATTCACCATACCGATCATTAATTGTATCCATTGCGTCAGAAATTTTTTGTAGCTTATCGTCTTCCTCATCAAACAAACTCATCTGTGATTTTTTAGAAGGGATAAGATTGAAACAACTTACCGCAAGGAGTCTCACAATTTTTTTCTCAGGCTGCTCGTTTAAAATCCACTGTGCTTTTTTATACAGTTCTTGAGTTGTATAGAGGGGAGTATCTATTTTGTGACCCCGGTGCCAGTGGGTATGGTCGTTGTACACGCAGGCAACATGTATACCTTGCGCTGCGCTTTCGGATCTGCGCAACCGCCGCCCCATTTTTTCACACAGTTTCATAACGAGACGAGAAATTTCTTTGGGATCAGCGGTTGGGTGGTGGAGCGCGTACTGTTGACCATAACTTTTTCGTTCATATTCCCTGTCTTCAATTTCCCATCCGCGCAGTTTTAAATACCAGTAGTACCCCACAACACCCCCAAATACTTTTTTTCTCAGTGTCTGCTCGTCTGTTTGCAAAAACTGTAGTGGAGTGAAAATACCGCAGGTATTGAGTCGGGCCTGGTAGCGAGTATTTATGCCATATAAATCGGTGAGGGTAAGTGATTGATACATCTGATCGAGATTATTAGGAGTAATAACATCCAGACCATCAGGCTTATGAAGAGAAGCCCCCATTTTCGCTAAAAATCTATTGGTACTAATTCCTACACTACAGGTAATCCAATCGCCAATTTCTTTTCTCATACGATTTTTAATTTCTTTAGCAATCTCAACGAGGCCTGTTTTTAATGCCGGCGTGCCGGTGAAGTCGAGTATTGCCTCGTCAATTGAGCGAGGAGTAACGTTGGGTGAGTAGTCATGGAATATAGTTCTAAATTTTATATGCACGTCTCGATATTTTGGTGGGTCTGGTTCACGGACAATGATGGTTCTCGATAAAAAATTGGCATCACGTACACTCATCCCTACTTTTATACCAAACTTTTTTGCTTCAACAGACGCGGCAAGTACACACCCATTGGGAGTGGCGTGCGCAGCAACGACTACTGGTCTACCTCGCAACAGTGGGTTTGCCTGCTGTTCAATCATGGCAAAACAGGAGTTTAAATCAATATGCATGATCGTTGGATCATTGTGATTAAGCGCTAAATTCATCATATACCTCCTCCAAAGTCCAGTGCAATGTATCGGTATTAAAGGAGAGGCGGAATGCCGTTGTGCCGTCGGTTACATGGAAAATATGTAGAAGTGTTCTCCCTTCACGTACCCGGTGATGGTAGCCGAGTTTGTTGATGAGGTACTCTCTCCCGTGCCACATGAGTTTACGGGGAATAACCGTACCGGCTTCAATGTTATAAACCGTGATCACACTTATTTTTTGATTGACAGATTCATTCATGGTAGAAGTGGTGAACTATAGTTCACATAATAGTAAACATTCGTTCACTTTGTCAAGAGAAAAATATTATAATGATATGGTTATCTGTTATACTACTCGGTATGAAGATAACGGTAAGAAAACTTACAAAAAAAGATACACAAGCATTAAAAAAAATATTGGGGGTAACGTTTCAGAAAGAATTTACAGAGTACACAGAAAAGACTCGTGCACATATTGCTTCATCTCGCTATATAAAAAAAGCGGCAGACTACTACTTTCGCCTAGGTGCGTTTGTGGATGGAAAATTAGTAGGGTATCTTCTGGCATACAAACCGTTTGGCGGCGTACTGTATATTGCGTGGTTAGCAATTATTGGAAAATTTCAGAGACAAGGTATCGGCTCGCTACTATTAAAGAGAACGGAAATACTTGCTTTACGTATGGGCGCACATAATATCCACTTACTAAGTGAAAAGCGAGACATTCCCTTCTATAGGAAAAATGGTTTTGAGGCAATAGGATTAGATAGGAAAGGTTATTTTGGTGTGAACGATTATCATCTTAAAAAACTTATCCAAGAACCGAAAGAAGAAAATTTCTTAAGATATTAATATACATTGGTTTAATGAAGATATGCATATTCCAGAGATATATTTAGCTAAACTAATTTTTAGTGCCAGTGCGCTCATTGTCGCAACTATTGTTTCGCTTATTCTAAAAAAAAGTATTGACGTTGTCTTCTCGCGGATTACTATGGTAGGTCGTACCCGCAGTCTTCGCTCACTCCTTAAAAACATACTCGACATTATTCTATTTCTCACCGTAATTCTGATTATTTTGTCTCATTGGGACATCAATATTATTCCTCTGTTAACGGGCGCAGGTTTAATAGGATTGGCAATTTCCTTTGGCGCACAAACACTGGTAAAAGATATTCTCTCCGGTTTTTTTATTATTTTAGAAAATCAATTTGGAGTTGGAGACAGAATTAAAATAGGAGATCATGAGGGAGTTGTTGAAGAGATAACGCTGCGCCTTACAGTTTTACGAGATAAGAATAAAAATCTCGTGTATATTCCAAACTCTCAGATAGAGAGTGTTACGAAATATCATTAACCATACCACTCTTCGTGTGCAGTAATTATACCGTCTTCAATTATGACGCACTGTCCCAAACCGAGACTATTTATTCCTGAGTTTACGAAATGATTTTTCAAGTCGATTTCTGCACAGTGAGTATGCCCGCACACAAAAATTTCATTCTCTTTTAGTTTAGACGAATACGTTTTTTTAATTATTTTGTTGTAGCGCTGAAATGCTAATCGATATAGTTTGGTTTGTATCAGCACTTTCTGGGTGAGATACGTGAAGGGACTCATGAGCAAAGACAGGGATGACGTTTTTTCATACTCAGGGCGATCACCAAAAATTGAAACACGATTATTACCATGTTCCACAATAAAATGAGTAGACCCTGAGGAGAATTCATAGCGGGCGGTTTGAATATCTGAAAAAAGGTTTGTTTCTTTCGTGCAATCTTTTTCTTTATCATGGTTACCATATATGTATACGGTTTTTCTGCTTTTCAGCATGGGAAATAGATGTTTCCAGTGAGAGGTAATAAAACCTGAAAAGGTAGTAGCATGTGCTTCCCAGAAGTCGCCGTCAATAATCACACGGTCAGCATCTTTAATAATACGTGAGAGGTAGTTGAATTTGTGTTCTTCAAATTTTTCTGAGAGGTGTGTGTCTGAGAAAATAAGAATTTTCATTGTGAACTATTTCTGCAGCATTGACTGAACAATACTGTGCGGTACTTCTTCGTAGTGTGAAGGTTCCATGTAGGAGATACCACGGCCCTCAGTGAGCGAGCGAAGTATCGTAACATATCCTGAAAGTTCTGAAAGTGGGGCATACGCTCGAATAACCACGGCTTTACCACGAGTATCAGTGCCCAAGATTTTTCCACGTTTACTTGAGATGTCACCGATTGTGACACCCATAAAGTTTTCAGGTACTGTCACCTCAAGCTTCATAATAGGCTCAAGCAAAATGATTCCTGCTTTTTTAGCACCCTCTTGGAGTGCCATAGATCCTGCAATTTGGAACGCAATGTCTGAAGAGTCAACATCATGGTATGAGCCATCAATTAACGTTGCTTGAAAATCTACGAGAGGAAACCCGAGAAGTACGCCTTTTTCCATTGCCGCAACAATTCCTTTTTCAACAGAGGGAATAAACTCTGAAGGGATAGATCCTCCTCTGATTTTATTAACGAACTTAAATCCTTCACCGCGACCTAATGGTTCAAGGGTGATTACGCAGTGTCCATACTGTCCGTGACCTCCACTCTGCTTAATGTATTTAGACTCCTGTTCAATCTGTTTGGTAATTGTTTCGCGGTAGGCCACTTGGGGTTTGCCAACATTCACATTCATTCCCATCTCACGCTTCATGCGGTCAACGAGAATTTCTAAGTGAAGTTCACCCATGCCCGACATAATTGTTTGGTTTGTTTCATGGTTTATTTTTACTCTAAATGTGGGATCTTCTTCAGATAATCGCTGAAGCGCGTATGACAATTTTTCCTGATCTGCTTTTGTCTTCGGTTCAATAGCAAGTGAGATAACCGGATCGGGGAAAATAATCTGTTCAAGTAAAATGGGATTGGCGGGATCTGCAAGCGTATCTCCTGTTTTTGCTTCTTTTGGTCCCACTAAGGCAACAATTTCTCCCGCGAATGCTTTGTCAATTTCCTCACGCTGATTTGCGTGCATAAGGAGGAGTCGGCTTACCCGCTCCTGTTTACCTTTGTTTACGTTATATACATATGATCCAGACTTGAGAACACCAGAGTAAATACGGGCGTAGGTGAGTTTTCCCACATGCGGATCAAGTTGAATTTTGAAGGCAAGCGCTGAAAACTTTTCATTCTGCGTGAGTTTACGTACGTCTGCTTCGCCTGTTTTAGGATTGATTCCCTTAATTTCTTTCAAATCAACTGGTGAAGGAAGGTAATCAATAATTGCGTCCAAAACTGGTTGTACTCCCTTGTTTCTGAGCGATGTGCCACAGAAAATAGGAATAACTTTGTAACCAATAACGGCTGCGCGCAGTGCTTTTTTCAACTCCTCAGATGAGATAGTCTCGCCGTTTAAATATTTACCTAAAAGTACATCATCTGTTTCTGCAACCTGTTCAATAAGCTTTGCTTTCATTTGAGCGGCTTTTTCTTTTACCTCTTCTGGAATTTCATCAGTTATTGTGTACTCAAGTCCCTGCGGGTCTTTGTCCCAGATCAAAGCTTTCATCGTGAGAAGATCGATTACCCCCCTAAACTCCTGCTCTTTTCCAATAGGATAGGCAACTACTACGGGTTTTGCGCCTAATCGGTCTTCAATCTCCTGTACGGTGCCATCAAAGTCGGCACCCAATTTATCCATTTTATTAATAAAACAGATTCGTGGCACTTTGTATTTATCAGCCTGTCGCCAGACTGTTTCTGACTGACTTTGTACCCCCTCTTCAGCATCAAATACTACAACGCCTCCGTCAAGTACTCGAAGAGAACGTTCCACTTCCGCGGTAAAGTCAACGTGACCCGGAGTGTCAATAATATTAATGCGCACATCTTTCCAAAAAGTAGTGGTTGCTGCAGATACTATAGTAATACCACGTTCGCGCTCCTGGGGCATCCAATCCATCTGGGTATTTCCCTCGTCAATATCACCAAGTTTGTAACTTCGCCCGGTGTAGAAGAGAATGCGTTCAGTAGTAGTTGTTTTTCCTGAGTCGATATGGGCTATAATACCGACATTGCGGATTTTTTCTAAAGGAACGTCTCGATTTTTAGTAATAATAGGTTGCGCCATAGGGGTAGATGAAGCTTACCACTTCAAGTGAGAAAAAGCTTTATTGGCTTCCGCAAGTTTTTCTGCTTGCTGTCGTTTTATCACTGCCTGACCTTGATTCTTAGCAGCGTCGAGGAGTTCTGCTTTTAATTTATTTTTAAAACCACGGTATTCTTTTTGTGAGCGAGATTGCGCGGCGTCAATGATCCAGTGGAGGGCAAGATAGAGTTTTCTATCTTTTCTTACCTCAGCGGGGACTAAGTATGAGGCGCCACCGAGTCGGCGAGGTTTTACCTCAAAGTTTGGAGAGACGTTCCCAATTGCTCGGTGTAAGAGTCGTACTGGTTCAGGTTCTTCTTTTTTAATCTCTTCCAACACATTGTATACAATTTTTTCTGCAACACTTTTTTTCCCACCGATCATGATGTAGTTGATAAGTTTGCTGACCTCAAAACTGCGGTAGAGCACATCAGGTTGTGCAGATCTTTTTTTGTATGGATGTCGTGGCATAGCTTATGATTTTGCTTTCTCTAATTTAGCACCGTATTTGGAACGAGAGGTGTGACGGTTTGCAACACCTGCGGTATCAAATTTGCCGCGTACAATGTGGTATTTTACTCCTGGTAAGTCTTTCACTCGGCCACCGCGAACGAGCACAATAGAGTGTTCAGCGAGGTTGTGTCCAATGCCCTGAATATATGCGGTTACTTCCATGCGATTGGAGAGGCGAACTCTCGCAACTTTTCGCAGGGCTGAGTTAGGTTTTCTCGGTGTCATGGTTCGAACTACCGTACAGACACCACGTTTCATGTTGTTATTGGTTGCAACGTACTTTCGCTTAATAGCGTTAAAACTAAGTTTTAAAGCAGCGGCACGTGATTTTTTAACTCGCTTGTGTCGTTTCCTTTTGATCAGTTGATTGATTGTAGGCATATTTGCTCTGGAATTTACTGTAATACTTATCGATCAGTTCCTTAGTAACAGGAATGAGTCTTCCTATTATAACATTTTCTTTCAGTCCTAACAAGTAATCCACCTGTCCTTTGTTAGCGGCAGAACTTAAGACGTTAGTAGTCTGCTCAAATGAGGCAGAAGACAACCATGAGTCGGTGTAAATGGCAGCTCTCGTGATTCCCAAAATTGAGACTTTACCAAGCGCTGGTTTTCCACCCTGGGTAAGAATATTTTTGTTCTCTTCCTCAAAGCGTACTCTCGACACCACCTCATCTTTTATGAATGTTGTGTCTCCCTCATCTTCAATACTTACCTTGTCGCTCATTTTTCGCACAATTACCTCAAAGTGTTTATCGTGAATGGCAATTCCTTGTGACTCATACACTTTTTGAATCTCATCTACCAGGTACTGCTGAGCTGAGCGGAGTCCCTTAATTGCCAAGACATCATGCACATCAAGGTGTCCCTCAGAAAGGGGAGTGCCAGAAGCAATTAAGTCACCATCTTTAAATTTCACTGTTTGAGACATGGGGATAATAAACTCCTGCTCACCCTGGGTACTGTCAGTTGGGGTAATTTTTACCACAAACATATCTTTTTCTGTATCTTCCTTCACCGACACCCGACCGCTCACCTCAGCAATGGGTGAAACTACTTTTGGCGTACGTGTTTCAAATAATTCCTCAACACGGGGTAATCCTTGTGTTACGTCAGCAATCACAATTCCTCCAAAGTGACGGACACGCATAGTAAGTTGTGTACCTGGTTCACCAATAGATTGAGCTGCCATAACACCAACCGGTACGCCAATGTCTACAAGGCCACTCGTTGAGAGATCAATGCCATAACATTTCTGGCAGACCCCATACTTTGATTTACAGTACAAAGGAGATCGCACAGTAATTTGTGTAGCGTTTTTTTTCTTAAGCTGCTCCTCAAATGCGGCGTCAACGAGTTGGTTGGTGTGTAAAGTAAAGCGTCCTCGAATGCGCTCAATAAATTTATCTCCGCGCTCATCTTTAATAGTAACTTCCATTCCCTCAGTTGCTTCACAATCTTCCTCACGAACAATCATATCGTGGGCAGTATCCACCAATCGGCGAGTGAGGTATCCAGCGTCTGCAGTTTTTAGTGCAGAGTCAGTGAGACCTTTTCGTGCACCACGGGCTGAGATAACGTACTCAAAAATGGAGAGACCTTCCCGATAGTTCGATTTGGTGGGGACTTCAATAATTTTGCCCAAGGGATCCACAACCAATCCTTTAATTGCGGAAAGCTGTTTGAGTTGTTCTCGAGAAGCACGTGCTCCTCCAGACTTAATAATAATTTTTACCGGATTTTCCTCATCAATCGCGTTCCATGTTTTATCTGCTAATTTTTCTGTAGTCTCAATCCATAGTTTATTGGTGTAGCGCTTTTTTTCCTCAAGAGTAAGTAGTCCTTGCGCGTAATTGTCTTCAATCTTTAAAATTTCACGCTCAGTTTCTGCCACAACAGCGCCTTTTTCAGGAATAATCTCACAGTCAAAAATAGATACAGAGAGTCCTCCAGAAATAGTCGCACCCCAAAAGCCAATATCTTTGATCTTATCAATGAGTTCTCCAACTTTTTTATTATCTTGAAATATTCGAATTGCCTCAACGACAAGATTTTTAACATCTACTGCTTTCACATCGGTATTTACAAACTGTAATTCCTCCGGAAGTGTTTGATTAAAGAGAATACGTCCCACTGAGGTTCGAATTATCTCACCCTTAATTTTGACCAGAAGTGGTTTGCGTAACTCCACACGACCAAGGTGATATAAACTAATTGCTTCATTACTATCTCCATACCACTTAAGCTTTTCATCTTTTACATTGAGGTAATTATTGTCAAGTGTGGTGAGGTAGTAGACACCAAGCGCCATCTCTTTATTAGGAATCACAATTGGCATACCGTCTGCGGGTTTAAGTAAATTGTGGTAAGGGAGCATACGATCATGTACTTCCTGAATTGCATTTTTTGAAAGAGGTAAGAATACACCCATAGCGTCTCCATCAAAGTCAGCGTTGTAGCCTGCACATACAGTGGGGTGCAATTTGATTGCATAGGAATCAGTGAGTACCGGATAGAATCCAAGAATAGACAGCTTATGAAGAGTTGGCGCTCGGTTTAGGAGTACCGGGTGATCTTTAATAATCTCCTCAAGAATGTCGTATACAACCGGCTCTTTCAATTCAAGAAAGTTTTTTGCACTCTTAATATTAGGAGCTAAGCCACGTACAATAATTTCATGGAGAAGATGTGGTTTAAAAAGCTCGATCGCCATTTCTTTTGGAATACCACACTGATCAATTTTGAGTTCTGGCCCCACAATAATTGTTGAACGACCGGAATAATCTACGCGCTTACCGAGTAAGTTTTGGCGGAAGCGTCCCTGTTTTCCTCGCAAAATATCAGATAAGGATTTTAGAACCTTTGTTGCAGCTCCCCCTTGTGCACGGGTTCGACCTCGTGATTTTTGCAAATCAATAAGAGAGTCAACTGCCTCCTGAAGCATTCGTTTTTCGTTTCGCAAAATAATTTCTGGCGCACCCAAATCCATGAGTTGTTTCAAACGAATATTTCTATTAATTACTCTTCGATAAAGATCATTTAAGTCAGAGGTTGCGAATTTTCCACCGGGAAGTTGTACCACGGGTCGTAGGTCTGGAGGAATAACAGGTAACACTGTAAGAAGCATCCAGACAGGCTGAATGCTACTTTTCATGAAAGACTCAATGCTGCGTACTTTTTTAAGAAGTTTATTGCGGCGCTCGCCCTTAGCTTTGCTTAGTTCATGGAGGGTTTCACCATTTAATTTTTTGAGGTCGAGTATGGAGAGAATCTCATAGAGAATTTCTGAGCCCATACCAACTGTTACACATTGATCAATATTTTTCTCTCTCAGATAAAGGTAATCGTCTTCTTCCATAGTGTCGTTCTCTTTAAGTGCTTTCACAATTTTCATCATGCGGTCAAAAAACGCAACACGTTGTCCCTTTTGCTCAATATACGTATCTGAAAGACGTTTAAATTGTTCACGTTCTTTTAAATCAACTTCTTGAAGAGCAATTTCTCGTTGTTCAGCATGAGTAATCTTTTTTACAACTGCCTCTTTTTGTTTTTCAAACTCAGCGTGTAATTTTTCTTTAATTTTTTCATACTTTTCTTCTTCTTCCTTCACAACCTCTCCCTTAAACTCTTCGAGGTGTGCGAGTGTTTTCTTTTGCTCTTCTTTGTTAACGCCAACAATAAGGTAGAGCGCGTAGTAAATAATGCGCTCTAGTGTTTGAGGTGGAATATCAAGGACAGTGCTTAAAGGAGATGAGGAACCTTTAAAATACCAAATGTGCGCGATGGGGGAGGCGAGTTTAATATGACCCATCCGCTCGCGGCGAACAACAGATGAGGTTACCTCAACACCACAGCGATCACACACAATGCCGCGGTAGCGAATGCGTTTATATTTTCCACAGTAACACTCATAGTCTTTCGTAGGTCCAAAAATACGCTCATCAAACAGGCCATCTTTTTCTGGTCGGAATGTGCGATAGTTGATTGTTTCTGGTTTGGTGACCTCACCTTTTGACCATTTCATAATGTCCTCAGGTGAAGCGAGGCGGATTTTTAAACCACTAAAATCAACAGCTGGTGTGTTTGTGTCGTCCATATGAATTTAGATAAAATCAATCGAGAGCCCCAGTGCATTTAATTCTTTAATAAGCACGTGGAACGACTCTGGTACGTTAGATTGGGGAATTTCCAATCCTTTAATAATCGATTCAAATGCTTTTGTTCGTCCTCGTACATCATCACTCTTAATAGTAAGCATTTCCTGTAGGGTATATGGTACACGATGGGATTCAAGTGCCCATACTTCCATCTCTCCAAATCGCTGTCCTCCCATTTGAGACTTTCCACCTAAAGGTTGTTGGGTAACGAGTGAGTATGGTCCGACAGATCGGGCATGAAATTTATCCTCAACCATGTGAATAAGTTTCATGATGTAACCAACACCAACAAGCACCGGTCGCTCAAATGCTTGACCAGTTTGGCCGTCGTAGAGCTTAACTTTTCCGTCGATTGGTAAATTGAGATTTCTAAAGCCCTCAGTAATAAACTCTTCTTTCATTTTTTCAAACACTGGCGCTGAGATGCGCATATTATTTTTCTGTGCGATAATGCCAAGGAGTGTTTCAAATAGCTGTCCCAAATTCATACGCGAGAGAATGGAAAGAGGAGAGATTATAATATCAACGGGTGTACCATCTTCTAAGTATGGCATGTCCCACACAGGTAAAATGCGAGAAATAACACCCTTATTTCCATGACGTCCGGCAAGTTTATCCCCAACAGAAATTTTTCTCAACTGTGCTGTGTTTACTAAAATACGCCTCATTACTGATGGCTCAAGTTCATTCGGATCTTTTTTACTATCAATCGTCTCAATATTTACCACTACTCCCCGCTTACCGTAGGGCATACGAAGAGAGGTATCTTTCACGTCCTTTGCTTTTTCACCGAAAATTGCTCGAAGAAGTCGCTCCTCTGCGGTAAGTTCCCGTTCACCCTTTGGTGCAACTTTTCCAACCAAAATATCACCACTTTTTACCTCAGTACCCATTACCACTAAGCCTTCTCGATCAAGGTTTTGCAAGACTTCCTCACGAACATTGGGAATGTCTCGGGTCAGTTCTTCTGGTCCAAGTTTTGTATCGACAACGTCCGAAATAAACTCCTCGCCGGTAATTGAGGTGAGCACGTCTTCTTTTATGAGTCGATCAGAAACAACAAATCCATCCTCATACCCAAGTCCGTTGAGTGAGGTGTAGGCAATTACTAAATTTCGACCTAATGCAAGTTTGCCATCCTCTGTTGCGGGTCCGTCAACTAAAATTTCTCCCTTTTTAACTTTTTGATCAGCGTCAACCTTTGGTTTCTGGTCGAAGGTAACATCTTTATTTGTTTTGAGATATCGCTCAAGTACGTAGCTATACTTTTTTCCACTTTTTCCTCGCAGATCAACGCGGCGGCCGTCAATATATTCTATAACCCCATCTTCAGGAGCAACAATAGTGCGACCCAAGGCGGTTGAGATGGCCTGCTCCATACCCGTGCCGACAACCGGAGCTTCAGGATGAACTAAAGGTACTGCCTGACATTGCATGTGAGTACCCATGAGGGCACGACTTGCGTCGTCATTTTGCAAAAATGGAATGAGTGCAGCTGAGGCACCGATAACCTGACGAGGAGAACAGTCTACCAGATCAACTTTTTCAACAGGAATTTCAACAATTTCGCCCTTATGGCGAGCAACGACAGTTTTGTCGGTGATGTAACCCTTCTCATCAATAGAAATGCTTGATGAGGTAATATAATATACTTCCTCATCATCTGCCTGAGTGTAGAGGATGTCATTTGTTACTTTCACCTTTGTTTCGTTGCCATTTTTCTGCTTTACAACCTTACGATACGGCGTTTCCAAAAATCCATATTTATTTACTTTTGCGTAGAGTGCCATGTAGGTTACGACACCAATATTTGGTCCTTCGGGTGACCTAATGGGATCAATGCGGCCATACTGAGAAGAAGCAATGTCACGGATTGAAAAAGAGGCACGCTCTTTTTCAATACCACCCGGTCCACCAACGGTGATACGTCGCAAATTATCAACCTCAGCTAAGGGATTGGTCTGATCAACAATTGTTGAGAGTTGATTCGTGCGATAAAAGGAGTTAATAGCCATGATAATGGGCTTAGAGTTAATAATCTGTGAGGGAGTGGGATTGAGGTCGCCTGCAACAAGACTCATGCGCTCTTTAATTTCCTTTTCAGTGCGTACCATGCCAACGCGTACCCCATACATACCAATGAGCTCTCCCACGGTGCGAAGGCGTCGATTCCCCAAGTGGTCAATGTCATCAAACGTGCCTTTCCCACGGGTAAGGTTTACCAGGTACTTAATGGTTTCAATGATGTCTTTCTTGGTAAGAAGATGATTCTCACGATTTATCTCAAGACTTAAGCGTAGTTTTTTATTGATTTTATAGCGACCGACATCCGCAAGTGAGTAGCGTCTTTGATCAAAAAACATAGTGTTTAGTGTTTTATATGCGTTATCGAGAATGAGGGGTTCACCTGGTTTAATTTTTCGGTAAAACTCAAGGACCGCCTCATCTTTATCACGGGTACGATCTTTTTTAAAGGTTGGGGTAATGTATTTGTCTACAATTTCTCGATCAACATCACTAAAGTGTTCAAGGAGTTCATTCATACTCTCACCTTCAAAAATACGAAGAAAGACTGAGGCGAGGAATTTTCTCTTTTTATTTACTTTTGCTTCAAGGAGTCCGTGTTTATTGATAGTAAAGTCAATCCATGCACCGACATACGGGCGAATCTCTGCGTTGTACAGGGTAAGGCCAGTTGTTTTGTCGATCTCTGCGGTGAAGTAAACACCTGGGGATCGGACAATTTGATTGATAATTGCTCGCTCAATACCATTAATAATAAATGTAGCGCGGTCAGTCATGTTGGGCACATTAAAAAAATACACATCCTGTTTTTTCTCAGTGCCAGTTTTTTTATTGAGGAGTCGTAGTTTTAAATAAACAGGAGTATCATAGGTAAGCTTCTTTTTTATACACAGGTCCATTTCATACCGTGGTTCGCCGTAGTATAGGTCGTCAAAAAAAAGAGTAAATTTTTTACCTGTGTAATCTTCAATGGGAAAAAATTCTTTTAAGATTTCTTTCAAATCTTTCGTTAAGAATTTATCCCACGATTCCTTCTGTACTTCAATCAGGTTGAGAGGGAGGTCAGTTTCTTCTTTTCCGATACGTAGTTCTTTGGGAGCAGAGGAATTGCGGCTTGATAATTTATTCATTTATTTTGGAGATATAATTTTAGGAAACGCGAAAAAACCTATGAGACCATAGGTTATGGGAAAAAACTTTATAAATATACTATACCTATATACAAATGTCAACACTAATTAGTCTTTGAGTATCTTACCGCTTTTGGCGAAGAATTTCTTCACATACCCCTTCGGTTGAGCAACCTGTTTAATCTTGTCCATGATACGCTCAACAGAGTTTATGGTATCAACAGTTTTTTTCTCGGCCGCGGGTAATTCTTCCTTCAACAATTCGAGGGGTTTCGTATCGGTAATAGTATTGAGAATTGTTCGAATCTGATCCATAAAATCAGGTGAATTTTCCTCCAAACGCTCAGCCATCGTAATGCATTTTTTTAGCGTTTCACGTCCCCTTTTTGTGCCTAGTAAATAAGTGGCTGCTGTTGCGCCCAATGATCCTGCGGCAAAGCCAAACCAGAAGTTGGTTGCGGATGGTTGTTTATTTTGATTTTTCATGCTTTTTATGAACTACGTCAACGATTTTCAGAAGTGCTTTAAATCCATTCATAAATCCCGCAACTTCTGAAAGTCCGTGATCAAGGCCAGCACCGAGAGAGTCAAAGCCCTCAACGATACGATTGACGCTGTGGAGTGTTTTTTTCAGTTCTCGAAGGACAAATATAAGTTGAACGCCGATAATAATAAGAAGGCATGTTGAGAGACTTAAGACAATAGTGAGTAATAGTTGAGTAGTATCCATGGTATGATTTCTAATATAATAGTAACTGATTTTTTACAAAGTTTCACCACTAACTATTTTCTTGATGGAGTCCTGGAGAAAGGATGAACTATTTTTTTTAGCCCAATAAAGATTGGCGAGGAGAATAGTATCAAAGGTACCCGCGTCTAACCAATAACCATCAAGTTCTGCCCAGTGTAAATTCCCTTCTCTAATGTAAAAATTATTTACCTCGGTAATCTCTAACTCACCTCGAGCCGACGGCGTACATTGGCGAATATAATCAAACACGTTGTTGTCATAGATGTAGAGCCCTGTTACTGCGTATTCTGAGGGAGGATCCTGGGGTTTTTCAAGGATTTCCACAACTTTTGTTTGGTCTTGGGGATCAAAACGGGCAACGCCAAAACGCTTTGGGTCGGGAACCTTTTTCAAGAAGACCTGTGCACCACCAGTGAAATTTTTCACGACATTTGAAATATCTGCGTCTGTCGTATTGTCTCCAAGAATGGTAAGTATTGAGTCGCCTGCGGCAAACTCCTCAGCAATAGCTAAGGCGTCCGAAATACCACCATTTGGTTTTTCCTGGTATGCGTACTCAAGATGTTTAATGCCAAAATCTTTTCCATTTTTGAGCACGTGGATAAAATGACCAGAGTGTGGACCTGAGGCAATAACAAGAACATCAGTGATTCCCGCGTTCACGAGGGTTTGAATGGGGTAGTAAATCATTGGTTTATCATAGATGGGAAGCAGATGTTTATTTGTGGCGTGAGTTAAAGGATAGAGTCGAGTGCCAAGTCCGCCAGCTAAAATAACGCCTTTCATTTTTATGGGAAGATAACAATTTTCATTAAAAAAATAATAGTGAAACCAATCAGAATATATTCTATCACAGTCTTTAAGTGGAGCGTGTCTTCAATAATGTGATGGTACATGCCCCATAAAATATAGAGCGCGGTAAAACTCACGAGGATAATAAACTCCATTAAACGCTCGCCCTTAAAAATATCTAGGGCAACTAAGAAAAAAACTCCCGCGGTAACGAGAAGAAGATAATCGAAGAGATGCTTTTTCAATTCCCGTCGTATTTGGAATAATATATGTTTCATAAATTAAATAATTGCGCCTTTCGTGATGAGTATAAGTCCAACTAACATAAACGCGAGGAAAATAAAGTGAGCGAGATTTTTACCATGGACGCGGAGTAGATTATGTTTGGACGCAATATAGAAATCAATAGAAAGTACAAGGAGAATGAAGCCGATAAAGAGAAGGTTAATATCATAGGTTAAACGCGGTAATAGACTCGCATTTGTTGTTTTGGAAAGAACATTGGGCGACGATTGTTGGGGGAGTTCTGCTCCGATAGTTTTTCCTTGCAATGGTTTACCAAACATTTGTACAACGAGGGTTGTCTCCTCACCATTAATAATACCGTTAACGGACGCAAATCCAACCTCAGTGTATTCTGGTCGAAGCAAATTTTCACGGTGTGTTTTTGAATTCATCCATGCATCCACAACCCCTTTGCTAAATAAGAAATTTTTTGCTAAATTTTCTCCGGCGTATTCATACTTATAGCCTGAGGCGAGAATAAAGTCCCAGGGAGTTTCATCATGGGGGCCAAAGTGAGCCCAGTAGTTTTTTTGAAACATATCCTGTGCTTTTTTTGCTGCTGCCTGATTGAGTTTGTCGTTCATGGCAAGGGGAGTGAGGTGGTTGTGTGTGCGCTCACTATTGGTGAGTTCAAATAATTTTGAAGTCGTAATATCTGTGGCAACCCCCAAGATATCTGACGAATGGTACTGTTTTACAACTACGGTGAGGAGAAGAGCAAGAATAAGGTAGATCGTAAGAAAATTAATATGGAGAGCTTTGGCGCGAAAATTGTTACTGGCTTTCGGGATAAATAGTTTATGGAGAAAGTCTTTCATGAATTAAAAATCTTCCGGATAATTTTTATCCGGCTTTTAATAAAAGTATACATAAAAAATATACCGAGCGAATCTATGAAGACGTCTCGTATCGCGCCCTCACGGGTTGGGACAAATGTTTGGTGAATTTCATCTGAAATGGCATAGAGTATTGCGATAATAAAGGGAGTTAAAAACGTATTCCTATCAACTTTTCCTGACCTGCGGCTTAAGAAAAAACCACGAAAGAGTAAAAAGTAGAGTATTGCGTACTCAATCATATGCAGTGTTTTAAAGATGAGAAAATTTACCAGGTATTCAGGAGCAAGCGTCATACGTTGGCGGGAGGATAAAATAAAGATAACAATCATCCAGCAGACTGCCGGACCCCAGTTAAAAAACAGCTGAGAAATCTTACCCATGTATTAAATATACTACATCACGAGAAAGCTTTTATTTTAAAGTAAAGCTTTAACACAAGACCGCCTGAGGTAAGAAGAGAGAAGATTGCGAGTTGTTTGGTAAAGGGAGGAGAGGTATGGGTACTCGTGCCCAAGACAAGTGATTTATGGGGAAGTTTCGTGGATGTTTGAGATACCGGATGTTGGGAGATAATCTCACGAGACTTTTTTTGTGGCGCGTTTTGTGAAGGAGTCATGGTGATTGCTATATGCTGTTTTTCTCGGTACAAAATAGGTTGAGAGAGAGCTCGAATTGGGGTGGGGGTGAGAGTTGGAGTTGGAGTTGGAGAGATGCAGGCGGTGTTGGGAAGTTCTTTGCTAGGTTTTTGCAAACAAAAACTTGTCCCCTCTGTTGGATCTTTTCCCCAGGTTTCATTTTGCACAGAACTGGAATAGATAAAACTACTTTTAAGATTTTTGTAGGAGTCAAGAAGTCTCACCGTGTCGCCATCATTATTAAACATTGCACTGGTAAGTTCAATTACCCCATATCCGTAAGGAGAGATTGAGAGAGAGAAATTTTTAGGAAATCCGCCTGCGTTTTCCAAGTCATCAATATACCAATTTTGCAGATCAACAGAAAAATTATTCTCGTTGTGTAGTTCTACCCATTCGCCCTGATCTGGCCCAGGATTTACCATTACTTCAGAGAGAAAAATATTCTCGTAAGAGGGTTGCGCTGTTGGAGTTGGCGGTGTGATTGGTAAAGGGGTGGGAGTTGGAGTTGGGGTGACTGTGGGGATTGGTGTTGATGTTGGGGTTGGGGTGGGAGTTGTAGTGGGACTTGCACAGGCGGGTGCGTTCGAGAGAGCTTTTGTGATTGTTGTGGTAGTAACCCAGCTAGGTCCTCCATCCATGCAACGCGCATATGATTTGGTGGAGGTAAACGTGCCGGTATAGCTTATGATATCGAGTACTACGTTTAAGTTATCTTTTAAAATCGCAGTGTCGCCATCATTATTAAGTACACTACTTGAGGTTGCGATAACAAAACTGTAGGCGGGAATAGTACCGGAGGGAAGAGTTATAAGATTATTTGCTAAATCGGTAAGACTGTAACCGGTGAATGTTGCAGAGCTACTCGCGTCGTTATATAGTTCTACCCACTCGGGCGCGGTGCCTGACGGCGCAGGATAGAGTTCATTAATTTTTATCGCGGCATAACAGCGTGCTTGTACAACAAGAAAGAGAAACAAAGAGACAAACAAGCACTTTATCATATATCCTACGGTAGAAGAACTCTTGGAGAAACGCCATAGACTATATGCTACATTAGTGACTAATTTATCACAATTGCGGTTGTGATCTGTGACCAATCGTAGCGTTCAGTAAATTTCTTGTCTGGTCCGTAATACGGATCGTGAATAATTGCATCGTTTGCGCCGTTATCCCAGTCCCAGGCGACTACAAAGTGTAATCCTGAAACACTGGGTGCGACTAATCGCAAAATAACAGGAATTTTGCGTTGCACATAAGACTTTACACTATCTCGTGAAGAGTTTATCCAGGTTGTACTTTTCCCTCCACAATTAAAGCTACTATTGAGTAAGTCCCCATAGACGAAGTTGCTATTATCAAGGGCAATCATTGCAGGGCTTACGTTCTGGCCGTAACTTTTACAAACCATTGAGACTGAGGTTAAGGCACATCCCGCTTGCCACACAAGATAGGGTGAGTTGCCGATGGTAAGATTTCCCCAGCGGGGATCTCGTTGGGTATAGTACCAGCCGTTACTTCCATTTCCAAACGTAGTAAGTCCTCCTCCGGCGTTTGAGGTAAAGGCAGTATAGCCTGCCAATTCTTGTTTTGCCTTCTCAACTAATTGTTGGTAGGTGGCCTCGTTATTTTTAGTAACGGTAAGAAGAGTGCGTTTTGCCTCTTGTTGGTTTTTAAGTTCTATTTTTTGACTATCAAGATTTTTCCTAAACTGATCAAGGTCTTTTTTTTTCTGTTCACGTGTTTTCTTTTGGTCCTCAAAATTTAGTTTTGATTCCTGTACCTGAAGTAGTAAATTCTGGTTATTGTTTTGGGTTGTTTTTTGGTATTTTACCCGGTTAAAAAAATCATCAGCATTGCCACTATCAAGAAATAGATTAAACAAAGAAAGAGAGCGTGTTTTGTAACCATTCACGATTCGCTCAAGAAGCGTTTTTGAAAGATAGTTGAGTGAACTATCCAGGTTGTCGATACGAGTGGAGAGAAGATCGATCTCTTTTTGGGTATCAGTAATTTTTTGCTCAGTTGCCTGGATCCGAAGGGTCGTGAGGTACACCTGTGTATCCATAAATGTAATTTGGGAGGAAAGGGTATTGGCTTGATTTTTAAGGTCTGCTACTTTCTGCTCACAGAGATTTTTAATCTGCTCAAGTTCCTTTTGAGTTTCGTAAGTAAATCCAGGTTTACATTCAAGAGAAAAAATCTTACCGTAATAGTGTGGACTTACCAAAAAGAGTAGGAGGAAAAGACCAAAAAAAACCATACGGTACGGTTTAAAAAGCTCCATAGTATTATTTTACTTAATGTATTTCTGAGTTGCCAGGAGACTTGCAATCGTTGAGATGATAATGCCAAAGAGTGCAACGATCGTAAAGAGAATTCCTAAGAACGTGGGGTTGAGTGGCCACACGGAAAGCTGATAGACATCAAGAAAATTTATACTCAGATTGCTTATCCCTCGAATGTAGGAGCTAATAAAGGGGTTAAGGTAAAGTAAAATTCCTGAAAAAATGCTAAATGAAATAAGTGCTGAGGCAATGCCAAAAAATCCAGCCTCCAGGAGAAATGGACGTTGGATGTAAAAACTCCCCGCTCCCAAAAGTCGTGAGAGTTCTATTTCTTCGCGTTTCAAAGCAACTTTAAAGTGCATGATTGTAATAAGTATAATAATAGTCGTAAATATGAGGAATGAAAAAAATACAAAAGAAATCTTTCGGATAATATCTGTTAGGGTGAGGAGTCGGTCAATAATAACTTTTTGAAAATTCACCTCATCTACATTCGGATTTTTCTTTAGCTGCTCAGCAAGTTCTGGCAAGTAGGTAGGTTTTTTTGCATTAATCTCAAGTGAAGGGGGAAGAATGTCTGAGGAGACCATTTCAAGGAGAAGCGGATTGTCTTTATTCGATTCCTTATAAATTGAGAACGCTTCATTTTTTGAGATATATTTCGTAGAAAGTACTTTTCCCGTTGCGGTGAGTTCATCACGCAGTTGAAAAATACTATTTTCTGGAGTTTGCGCCTTAAAGTAGACTGTCACTTGAGGTCGTGTCTCGACATATCCCAAGAGGCCGTAGAGAAAGGTGAGTGAGAAGAGAATCGCCAGGGAGAGAAAGAGGGTGAGAAATAATACGAGGGTTGCGGCAATCGATTGGTAAGGGGTGCGCCTAATTGAGGTGAATACGGTGTTCATAAATCATACCCTCCCTTTTTTTTATCTGCAACAATTTTCCCGTCTTTCATTACAATTACCCGTTTTTTTAAGCTATTTACAATATCGGTGTTGTGGGTTGCGATAATAATAGTTTTTTTATCCTCAAGTTTTTTGAAAATACGCATAATTTCCCAGGTTGTTTTAGGGTCAAGATTGCCCGTTGGTTCATCGGCTAAAATATGGCTCCTGTTGCCTATAATTGCTCTCGCAATTGCAACTCGCTGAAGTTCGCCCGCGGAGAGTTGAATGGGAAATACATGTGCTTTTCCGGGTAAGTTCACCAGTTCTAATGTTTCCTGCACAGCTTTTTTAATCTGTCCCATAGGTGCACCTACAACCTGTAGGCTAAGCGCAATATTTTCAAAAACATTTTTATCGGGAATAATTTTGAAGTCTTGAAACACAAATCCAATCTTTCTCCGGAGGCGGGGCACATCGTGAAAGTTCTTTGCAGAAACATCCTCGTTATCTATAACTACTTTTCCTGAAGTGGGAACCATCTCATGCATGAGGATTTTAAGAATCGAAGTTTTACCGGCACCGGAGGGACCCACTAAAAAAACAAATTCATTATTTTCCACGTTAAAGCTCACGTCATCAAGCGCACTATTGCCCAGCGGATACTTTTTACTAACGTTTTCAAAACGGATCATGCAATTACTGGAGTAGTTCAATTAATCCAACATCCATCAACCATGCTGCTTTTTGACCTTTAAATGTCTCGCCCCAGACGCGAACTTTTTTATCAACGTATCCTGAAAGGTCAACGGTGCTTGAGGTAAGATATACATTTTGTGAGACGCCTCCCGGTCGGTCAAGGTGAAACGTACCCTCACCACTTAGTCCACCGTCTTTTAAAAACCCTTCAGCCTGATCTTTAAATGTTTTTTTATCAGAAATACCAGCCATTTTTCCCTTTCCATCAGCAACACGCATAGGTTTACTCACCGGAGGTTTAATAAGGAGCATTATGTATCCAATAACAATTCCAACAGCAAGTGCCGCAAGTACTCTTTTTATGAGAAATGGAGCACTAATACCATCACGAGGAGCATCTTCTAGGGAGTGGACATAATTTTGATCTGTTTGTTGATCTGTCATAATAGGTTAAGCATAACAGGGCATTTTTCAAAATACAACTATTTTTTTAAGAACGCTTCAATAAACGCGTCCAGGTCACCATCTAGAACGCTATCGGTTTGAGAAGTTTCAAAAGCAGTACGAGTATCCTTGACTAATTTGTAGGGGTGAAGAACATATGACCTAATTTGTGTTCCCCATGACGCAATTTTATTTTGTTTAAAAGAATCCATAGTACTTTGACGTCTTTCCTCTTCCAGTTGCCACAATTTAGATCGCAAAATTTTTATGGCGTTATCGCGATTTTGTCCCTGTTGACGCTCAGTTTGGCACGTCACAATAATACCAGAGGGGATGTGAGTGAGACGTACCGCTGTTGCCACTTTGTTTACATTCTGTCCGCCGTGTCCGCCACTCGTGAAAAAATCCCATTTGAGATCTTCTTCTTTCACTGTTATTTCTTTGTCCTCAATGTAGGGGAGGACTTCAACGAGCGCAAACGAGGTCTGACGAAGTTTATCAGCGTTAAATGGCGACTGACGTACTAATCGGTGGGTACCCGCTTCGCACTTGAGGTACCCATATACGTAGGTTCCATGCACGTTTATCGTGGTGCTTTTAATGCCAGCCTCATCCCCCTCAACCCGGTCAACTTCTTCATAACTCCAACCCTTCCGTTCAAAATAGCGGGTATACATACGAAAAAGCATATTTGCCCAGTCCATCGCTTCGGTGCCGCCCTGCCCCGCATGGATAGAAAAAATTGCGTCTCCCTTATCGTATGGTCCAGAGAGAAACAGGATGATCTCATACTGGTTAATAAGCTTTTCTGCCTCACGCAAATCTCCCTCTTCAAAGAGAAGTTGCATCATCTCAACACCATCAATCTCTCTCTTGAGCGTTGCGATGCGCTTCATTGTGGCAGAGGCCTCTTCAGCATGTTGCCAAAATGAGCCTTCATATGTTTTTGCTTCCAGTGAGTTTAAGAGCTCTTTTTTTTCTGGTAGATTGGATTTAGCAATAATACTGTCGAGCTTTTGTTTTAGATTTTCTTTCGTGTCTTCCATCTATAGTATTATACCGTACCAACATCTTCCAGATACACGAACCTCCGAGGTTCGTTTGGGAAGGTATACTATATCTCTATGGCACAATACTGTACATTTTCTATTGTTCGGCATGGGGAGACAGAGTGGAATAGGAAAGGTCTCATTCAGGGACATGAAGATTCGCCCCTGACCCTTCTTGGTACTGAGCAGGCAAAACAGTTGGGTGCAGAACTGCAACACCTTCATTTTGATGCTGCCTTTTCCTCTGATTTACTACGTGCCAAAAGAACCGCAGAAATTATGCTTCTCGAGCGAAAGGTTATCGTGCAGACAACCGCCCTACTGCGTGAACGCGCATTTGGGAAATACGAAGGTCAACCTCATAGTTCTGTAAAGGCAATTGAGGAGCTTTTTGAGACATTGAGCGAAGAGGAAATATTTCGCTATAAAGATTCAGAAGATGTAGAGAGTGACGAGGAGATTATTACGCGATTCATCACTTTTATCCGCGAGGTTGCCGTTGCGTTACCGGGAAAAAAAGTGTTAGTTGCAACACACTCAGGAATAATGCGTGCCTTTTTAATTCATCTGGGTGTAGCCACCTATAAAAACTTCGGTCACAATCACATCAGTAACACCGCCTACATCACATTGGATTCAGATGGTGTGGATTTTTTTGTACGTGAAACGAAGGGTATAGAATTGTCAGAGGGTAAATCTACTTGAAGTCAGTTCCAAAAATTACGATTATATCTGACGCTTCTTTCTCTGAGAGATCAGTAATTTTAGGCGCGGGAACATTATCTTTGAGATCATTTTTAATCGCGTCCGCGAGATTTGGTTTGCTTTTTTTAATCTGCACTTCAGTTGTAGTGTAATCAAAATTATCAGCATTTCCGGTAAGAATATCTTCGTAACCCTTATTTTTTAATACATCTTTTACCTCGGATGCTTTTCCCTTTACTCCTGAGCCGTTTAAGATTTTCACTTTTACCTCTTTTCTATTTATAGTAATCGTTGGTGTTGGTGTTGGCGGAAGGGGTGTTGGAGTGGCGGTGGGTTTTGCTGCCATAAAACTACCAATTTTTGGTAGGGACCCGCCGTGTATTTTAGAGAGGAGTAAAAAGGGGAGAAACGAGAGGAGAAAGGAACCAACAAAAATCATAAGTTCTCGTTTTGAAACATTCAACGAGGGTTTGGAGAGCGAGGGTGTTGAAAATCCCCCGAAGCGTTTTTTCATAAGGGAGAACGTCTTATTTTCAAGCGAAAATATGAAGGCGCCAATACAACTATCATAGGCAAGGAGAGGAAGTGTTTTATCTGAGGGAATGATAAATATTTTTAAGTAATCTTGGTAAAACTGAGGAATTATGCGCTTGAGCGGATTTGTCCACACACCAACATTTTTTGTAAAAGTATCCTGCCGGATCGTATCTGAGGCTTCGCCCGACAGAATGAGTCTATTCAGTTTTTTCCCTTGTTTTTCATACTCATCAGTTTTTGTCTTAAAAATAGTTTCAACAGTTTTTTTTCCGTCAAGCGTTTCATGCCAACTAGTATCTGGGAGCGGACCGTATGAATCAAATAAATAGCCAAACACCTCATCTTTTTCAGTGATAGCGTAGAGAATATTTTCTCGTTTATCTTTTCGAAGCGTTTTTTCAAATAATTTAAAGTAAGCGAGAGATTCTGGCAAAATATTGACGAGATGGAGATCGATGAGGTGAAGGGTATCTTGATATGACTTTAGGAGATCTTTATCCATCGCAAAAAGTATGATCTGCTTTTGGTCACCGTTATTTTGAACAATATAGTCGTAATGATAACTTTCTAATTCTTTTTTCACCACGCTATGCATTTTATCGTTTACAAACGAACTAACTGCAGTTGATGCAATATCTGCGGGTACCTCTGTTCGTAAGAATTCGAAGCTTGCCTGCGGGAGAATGAGATAAATTTCTTTATCTTTTAAACCGTGTGGCGCGATAGTGGTGGTTGCCTCTTTGATTGCAGAGGCAAGAAGATCGGTGTTAGTAATTATTCCCTGCTCGTTAATAAACTCAACACTGTGTTTTTTTTCGTAGAAGGCGTTTTCATACTGGCCAAGAAGTGTTTTTTTGACCGCGAGCACTTTGAGTCGATTTTTGCTCAAAAACAGATACAACATTACTTTCATTATACGAAAGTTTGAAAAAAGTAAAGAGGCTAATTTTATGCTACAATTTAGGCGTATGGAATCAGCTATAGATGAAGTTAAAAAAAAACTCGATATCGTTTCTTTTTTAGGTCATTACATTCATTTAAAGAAAGCAGGACGTAACTTCAAAGCAAACTGTCCATTTCATCAGGAAAAAACTCCCTCATTCGTTGTCTCACCTGAACGCCAGATTTGGCACTGTTTCGGTAGCTGTGGCGATGGGGGCGATATTATTAAATTTCTTATGAAATGGGAAGGAATAACCTTTTCTGAGGCTCTAGTTGAGCTTGCGCACAAAGCGGGAGTTGCCTTACGAGACGTGAAAGTTGAAGACCGTGAGTGGCAGATTAAGCAACGGTACCTACAAATTAACACTCTTGCTGCTGAGTTTTTCGAGTACTTACTTCAGACATCTGACATAGGAAAAAAAGGTCGAGACTATCTGGAAAATAGAGGAGTACCATTAAGCCTTGCGAAAAAATTTCAACTCGGGTACGCTCCCTCTTCTTGGCACTCGCTTCTCACGTTCATGCGAAAAAAGAATTTCCGTGATGAAGAGTTGTACAATCTAGGATTTGTCGTGAAAAATGACGCAGGGCACTACTATGACCGCTTCCGGGGACGTCTCATGTTTCCCATTAAAGATACACGGGGGGCAATTGTGGGTTTTTCTGGGCGGCTACTATCCTCTGAAGCAGGAGAGGCGGCAAAATATATAAACTCTCCCGAGACGCCGCTATACCACAAACGAGAGACATTATTCGGCATACATTTGGCGAAAGAGGCAATTAAAAAAGCAGGCAACGCTCTTGTAGTGGAGGGCGAGTTTGATATGATCTCACCATTTCAGCATGGCATAGAGCAAGTTGTGGCAATTAAAGGATCTGCAGTAACTCGCGAACAGCTATTACTATTGAGACGCTATACTTCTCGCATTACCTTAGCACTTGACTCAGACGCTGCAGGTGAGGAGGCAGTGCGGCGAATAGTTGAGGAGGCAGATGAGACAGACATGGAAATCAATGTGGTACATTTTGAAAAGGGAAAGGATCCGGACGAGGCGGTGAGGGCTGACACGATTCATTTTAAAAAACAACTTGAAAAACCACTCCTGGTGTATGATTTTGTGATTCAATTTTCACAGAAAAAATATCCAGGCAACGACGCCTATTCCAAAAAGAAGATAGGTGATGAGGTACTGCCGTTTCTCATGCGTATTAAAAACCCCATTATTCAATCTCACTACACAAAAAAAGTTGCAGAATTATTGGAGGTGAGCGAGGAGAGTATTCAGGCAATTATGAAGAAACTTCGTTTTGTAAATAAACCAAAGCGTTCATTTACTCGCCAAGCTACTCTGCCGCCCGCTGAGCGTGGAGAGGTTTTGCAAAAATATCTTCTCAGCATTATGTTTCAACACGATACTCCCTATGAAGTTTCACACAAAGTATTTGCCGTATTGCAGGTTGCAGATTTTCTCATTCCCGCGCTACAAAAAATACTAGAAAAGTTTTTCTCCTATGAGAAAAACAACCCTGAGAAATTTATTCTTGCAGAGTTTGTAGCAACCCTTCCCTCAGAGTTACGGCCGGTGTTTGATGAGGTATACTTGTTTAGTTCCACTGATCTTCAGATTGCAGATACCAACATTGATCGTCTCATTTTAGATGTGAAACGATCCACACTCAAAAAGAAAATATCCCAGTTACTTCATGAGGGTGCGTCTGAGGAAAATCATGAGGAAGAGCTCCTCACATTAACGACCTCGCTGAAACAGGTAGAAAAACAGTCAATGAACGTGTAGAATATCACTCTATGAAGCAAAAACTTCCAAAATCGGTAAAAGACCTCATTAAGCAAGGTGAGGAAGATGGATTTTTAGTACAAGATGATATTCTTCTTATCTATCCAGAACCAGAGAAACATGTTATCGAGGTTGATGAATTTTTTGATACTGTTTTCAAAAAAAGTATTGATATTTTTGAAACGATCTCGACGAGAGAGGAAACTGAGGCGCATAAGTCGGCTGAAGAGATGGAAAAAGAGTTGGAGCAACTCGTAAGCTTTAAACATGGCGAGTCACTTGACCCTATTAAAAAATACTTAAAAGAGATTGGTAAAACGCCGCTTCTTAAGTTTGAGCAGGAGATTCAATTGGCTAAAGATTACGAAAAGGGAAGCGACGCGGTAAGTGACGACGCAAAGGAAAAACTCATCAAGGCAAATTTGCGGCTCGTTGTTTCCATTGCAAAAAAATACTTGGGGGGTCGATTATCCTTTCTAGATCTTATCCAGGAAGGAAACAAAGGGCTTATCAGGGGCGTTGAAAAATACGATTGGCGCAGAGGGTATAAATTTTCAACCTACGCAACGTGGTGGATTCGCCAAGCGATAACACGCGCCATTGCAGATCAATCACGTACTATTCGCATTCCTGTGCACATGGTTGATCAGATTAATCGCTTCTACAAAACGCAGCGTAGACTCACTCAAAAATTTGGAAAAGAACCTACAGTGAAAGAAATTGCAAAAGAAATGTTACTCTCAACCGATGAGATTGAAAATCTCATGAAAATTTCACAACAACCTAAATCTCTCTCAACACCAGTGGGGGATGATAAAGAGGCGACTTTGGAACAGTTTGTTGCTGATCAAGGACAGCCTTCACTGTATGATAAAGTTTCACGCGAACTTCTTAAAGATGCGCTCGGGAAAGTATTAGAGACTCTTTCTCCAAGAGAGCGAAAAGTTCTTATGATGCGCTTTGGTTTGGAGGACGGGAAACCGAAAACTCTTGAAGAGGTAGGAAAAGAGTTTAAAGTTACAAGAGAGCGAATTCGCCAGATTGAGGCAAAAGCAATTCGTAAATTAAAGCACCCCACTCGTGCAAGAAAACTCAAGGATTTTCTCGAGTAATTCTTCTTCAAATACTCACAATTGTAGACTATAATCCATTGAGGTATTCGTATGATACTCAGTAGAATTTCCTCATATGAAAGGTAACTTTTTTTATAAGCGATTAGGAAAACGTGTAATTATTGAACGGATGAAAAATAACCTATCCCAGGAAGAACTGGCGGCCCTTTCTGAAATTGATCGTACCTACCTTGCCCGTATAGAAGAGGGAAAAGCAAACCCTACTCTTAAGATACTTCACAAGCTTTCGCGTAAACTAAAAATACGGGTACACGAACTCCTAAAAGGAGTATAATTTGCCTTAATGGCAGATCAAAAAAAACGATCTTACACACAAAGAGTCTTAAATGTATGGGGAATTATACTGATTGTATGGAGTATATATCGCGCGTATTTTCGTACTGATTTGCCCATTTGGGTGGATGAGTTTATTGCAAAACCTATTGTTTTTATTCTTCCCGTGTACTATTTTATTACTCATATAGAGGGAGAGAATTTTTTTAAAGGTCTTGATCTTCAGTTTACAAACATTACTCGCAATAGTTTGATAGGTATTACGGTAGGTTTAGTCTTTTTAGTAAGTGGTGCCTTAGGAGTATTTGTTAAGACAAAAACATTCTCCTTTTTGCACATTTCGCCGACGATTCTTTTTGCGTATGTTGCAATATCGTTGGCAACAAGTATTACTGAAGAAATTGTATCCCGCGGTTTTGTTTTAAAGCGAATGTATCGTGAATCAGGCAATATAGTGAGTGCCTGTTTTTTTACGAGTATTTTGTTTTTCTTTTTACACATTCCCATTCTTCTTACGAATGATCGAATTGTAGGATTTGTGCTTCTTAAGGTACTGTTTACGGATTTGGTATTGAGTCTTGCAGTATCCTACTTGTATCTTCAGCGGAAGAGTCTCTTTGTCCCCATTCTCATACATACGTTTTACACACTGAGTCTCTACCTCTTCACTTAATTTTCATAAATCCAAAACATCTCCTCAGTTCCCGCCTTTATTTTTTTCATTTTACTTGGATCAAAAGGAGTAGTGCCAAACTCATCCGGATATCCAATGAACGCAGCATTTTTTATAGAAGGGTTATGTTCGAAATGAAATATAAATTTATCAAACTTTTCAACCTGCCCAAATCCAAACTCGTCAGGTGTTGAGAGGGTGGCTTGTTTTTGGTACTTTTCTGGTGAATAGCCGAGATAAAAAAGGAGAAATATATATGGTTGACCGTTGCGTCGGGTAATGTAGAAATTATCAAAACGATTGTAGTTTGTTTTAATATAGTTTGCCATTTCTCTGTTACCACACTGCCACGCGTGAATAGTGAGAGCACGCTTTGGATAGTGGAACAGATAAAAATCCCAATGATACGCTAAAAATAATAGGAACGTTGACGCGAGAAGTATAGCCGTCAGCGAGAAATACTTTTTATGTATATTTTGCAGTAACTGGACATATCCATAGGCAACAATGAGAGAGAGTGGTATAAACATAAATACGGATCGGGTAAGAGATACCCCTGCCCAGGAGAGGGAGGCAGAGAGAGGGGCTATAAATAACAAAAGTAGCAAAAAATATCTCCATGGTTTCTTATTCTTGAAAATATAATAAAGTCCAATGCCAAGACCTATATATTCTATAACGGTAATAGGTCCCATCCCTGAGAATCCAAATCGCATATTCTCATCACCTATATTTATGAGAAATTGAGGAGAAAAATACACAAGGTATTGGTTGATGACTTCAGGCACGGCGGACGTAATTTTATTGTAAAAAAGACGATTTCCTCCCTCGGCGCGTAACTCATTAATTTTTAAGCTATATCCAATATTGTTAAAAAAAAGTAAATTTTTTACTCTTGCTGGTGGATATAAAAAATCTGGAAGGAAAAAAAGAATGAGTGCGGCAATGAGTAGTACTAGTATTTTTTTACCCTGATTTTTTTGCCAAATATAAAAGATTGCGTATAGTATTAAAAACACGATGGGTACTCGACTCAAGTGATAGCTAAAAAGCGCAAGGAAGGCACTTGCGAGAAACAATATGGTGTCTTGTAGTTTTCTATATTTTAAGAATCGTATAAAAAAAAGCGAGGTAATTGTTATAAAAAAAACTGCGAGCAAGCCCTCATGTGCTTGGCGACCGAGTATATGCAATCCTAATGATGTCGCAACTAAAAAGGCCGCGATTATGCCCACTCGATCATCATTGAAAAGTTCTTTTGCAAGGAAAAAAACCGCAAGAGGAAGAAGCGACATGGTAATGAGGTTTACCATTCTCGTACTCGTCTCATTGAGACCAAATACTTTAACGAATGGAACTGATAGATAGGAATAGAGGGGTAATTTATAGTCACCAAACGATTCGAGGCGAAGAGGAAGTGTTTTGCCATATTCGTCTTTGCCTGTTTTTAAAAGTGAGTAGGCGTTATAACCAAAGGCTGCTTCGTCGGTTGAAAAACAGGGGGGAGAGAGTTGTTGTTGGTATACGGTGAGAAAAAAAGAAAGTGCGACTATCGCAAGGAGTGAAATAAAAATACTACTTCTCATATAAATTGTTGTAAAACTTCTCTGTCGGAGAGGTTCGTCTTACTAGTTGCTTTTGAAGAGAGTATTACAGGAAGCTTGAAAAGTGCAAGAAGGAACCCTTTAAAAAAAATAAACTCACCGTGAGTTAAAAAATAAATCATATTGGGAATGAGCAAAAACAGATGAGAAATAACAAGGGAGAGATCTGAGATATTTTTCCACATAAATATAAACTGATTACGATAAGAAATTACTTTAATATGGGAGCGCCCGTAATATTTGCCAATAGTTGATTCGTGGTGATGTTCAACTTCAATGTCTGGGTCAAACTGTATTTGATAGCCCTGTTTCCACGCACGGTATGAGAGATCGATATCTTCCCAGTAAAACGGTGAAAAAAGCTCACTAAATCCGGTAAGTTTTTCAAACATACGCCGATCAATCATACAGCTTCCTCCCTCAGCCCACCCGTTATATCCAAGGTCTAAGTTTTTTGCTTTTTCATGGCGAAACATTCCAAATTTCCAAAAAATTCTATTTTTCCCCACAATACTTCTATCTTTTTCCCGCTGCCCAAAACTTACCGCAAAAAGTTTTGGGTTACTTTGAAAATGTACAACGCCTTCTTTAAAACTTTGATTATGCAATAGGACGTCACTATTTAAAAGAACTACGTAGTTATTCTTTGCTCGTCTTACTCCTCGATTGATACTGCGGCCAAATCCACTATTTTTTTCATTCTGGATAAGGATAGTGTTTTTATACTTTGCTAAATCATTGGTAAGATCTTCCTCTGGATTATCATTTACTACAATTACTTCACATTCTGAGAGGTGTTTCATATTATGACTTAAGTTAGTAAGAAGTTGTGGTTTATTTTTATATGTTGGGATGATTACGGATATCATAAAAATAGTTCGCTTACTCTTGCTTTAAAAATAGAGTAGTTAAAATGGTTTTTGGTATAAAATTGTGCTGCTGTCTGAATTGTATGATGAATTGATTCGTCTTTGAGAACCGTACTCATTTTACTTTCGAGCTCTTCAATGCTCTTAAAAAGAAAACCGTTTTCACCGTCTTGTATAAGTTCCTTTGGTCCACCTGCTCGATAACACATCGTTATACATCCAGCAGCCATTGCTTCAAGGGGCGAAATACCAAGATGTTCAACAAGTTCAGGTTGCGCAGTGTCATCAATACCATACCCTGCAAAGTGCCAATAAATTGACGCTTTTTTATACAGTTTTACTAACTCATCGTAGCCAACATTTGTTTTTACAATAATGCTTGAATCATTAGCAATTAACGTTTGTAGTTCTGCCATATATTCTTTATCTTCATGTTTGAAACCTCCTGCAAGAACAAGTGTATATTCTTTCAACTGGGGGAGGGCGGTGCGAAGTGATTTAAAACTTTTTATCATAAGATCGTGTCTTTTCGTGTGTAGATGTTTAAAAAATCTACCAACAGAAAGAATAATTTTTTCTTTCTTTATTGTTTGTATATTGATATTGAGAAACGTATCGTCAAGGTAAGGGTAGAGGACCTCAGATTGAATGCCCCATTTTTTAAGTATTTGCTGGGTAAAATAGGAGTGAGAAATAAAACGGTAGTTATAAAGTTTGAGATTATTGATAAGATTTTTTTTATACAACATTTTATCTGGAATCATTGTGTAGATAATATTTTTTTTTGCTGATGAGGCAAAATAGCTTCCATCGGTCACATATAAAAACAAATCATAATCTTTTAAAGTGGTAAGAATTTTTATCACAGAATGGTGCTTAAAAATATTAGGAGCAAAGGTCAAACGTTGAAATGTAAGGTGAAGACGTTTCTCAATTGCGGTCGTTAAGTTTTCATCCCAGAAGATAGTACTTTCATAATCAAACTCTGAGAGAGCTTTCATGATTGAAAGGATATAACGTTCTCCACCACCGAGTGTGTCAAGGAAGGGGTTATACAGAGCTACTCTTTTTCTTTTCATACAGATACAAATAGGTGATGGTTTTTGAGAAGGCTTGATATAGTCCTTCAATTATACCAACATTTCCGTCTAAAAAACCTGCATGTTTGAATAATCTTCGATATAATTCACCGATGAATTTTCTAAAAAAAGTGAATGAAGAAACTGATTTTTTAGCCTCAAAGAGAAGTTGTGCTTCTACATTCTCGAAAATAACTGTTTTTTCTACCATCTTCTCAAGGTCGCCATGAAAATAGTGAAGAAGAGGGGAGGTGAGGTAGGCCATCTTGCCCTCTATGCGTGGAGTTGAATGAATCTCTTCTGGCCAGGTGGTAAACGCGCTCTTTTTAATTAATCGTATTTGATAATCTGGCCACCACCCCCCGTGTTTTAACCATTTTTTTTTGGCAAACATGTTCTTTCGGGGGATTTTAAAATGAGTATATTCTTTTTGTTTTATTACCTCGCTGATTTCTTCACGAAGTTTTTCTGTTACCCGCTCATCAGCGTCCAGAATTAATACCCATCCACCTTGAGACTTTTCCATACCAAACTGCCGCGCTGGTTCAACATAGTATGAGTAGGGAAAGGATAAAACTCGCACGTCCTTTTCCTTTGCAATGGAGACGGTGTTATCTGAACTTTCTGTGTCAACAACCAAAATATCTTCACTTACTAGGCGAGCACTATCAATACAATCTTTGATCATATCCTCTTCATTGTGGGTCTGAATGAGGATTGATACGTCTATTTTCATATTGTAATATAATAGCACAATGCAGCTACCCGAACTTATTAAGAGACCGACTATAGTACTCGTTCTTTTTTTGATTCTTGGCTTTCTCCTTCGTATCCTATTTTTTGAAAGTACTTCATTTGGATATGACCAGGCAAGAGATGCGTTTCAAGCAATTAGTATTATTACCCAACACCATCTTAAAATCATAGGTCCGACAACTGATATCAAGGGGTTATTTCACGGTCCTATATTTTGGTATTTAATTGCACCGTTTTACTACTTTTCTGGCGGTAATCCACAGGCCGCGAGGTTACTTATGATAGGTATGAATTTGGTAAATGTTGTATTTATTTACTATTTCGCAAAAAAAATGTTTAAAGATGAAAAAGTTGCTCTCGTAAGTTCTTTTCTCTTTGCGGTTTCCTTTGAGGCAATTCAGTACGCTCGATGGATTTCAAACCCGCCACCCGCAATTTTTTTTATCGCACTGTTTTTTTTCGGTCTGTGGCAAGTAAGTGAAAAGAAAAGTTGGGGCTTGCCCCTCATGACACTTGCATTAAGTTTTGCGGTAAATTTCCAATTATTTCTTTTCTACCAGGTCCTATTTTTAATAGGTGCTTTTTTATATCTTTTTTTTACACACCGTACCGTATTAGTAAAAGATTTTAAAAGAAATAGGTGGTTATATATACTAAGTCTTTTAGTTTTGTCTCCCTTTGCTATAGCTCAAGTGAAGTTTAAATTTTTGGGAGTACATGCTGTTCTATCGTTTTTAACAAAAGGGAAAGAGTCTTCAGAGCCATTGTTTCCTAAATTGATAAACTTTTTTAACAATAAGCTCATTGCCAATATTGCTTTTAATCTTACAGGACACAATATGCAAGTTGCAGTAATGCTCTTAATAGGATTGGTAGGATTTTTAGTCTATTGGCTTTTTATGAAAAAGAAATACAGGAAAGAACTGTTACTGCTTTTTGTTTGGTTACTGTCACCCGTTTTAATCTACGCTTTTGAGAAAAACGATAGTTATTTTTTAAACATTGGTAACATATATCCGCTTATTTTATTAACTTCATTCTTCGTTGTGTATATATCTCAAAAATTACATAGGGTAGGATTACTATTTCTTATTTTTATAGTTTCATTGATCGCGTATTTAAATATTTCATTAGTAATGGCGAGCAATAGAAACGGAGAAACATTATTTTCAGTTCAATATAAACAAACCCTCAATGACGAAAAAAAAGTAATTGATTACATATATGGAGAAAGTGGTAAAAAAGCATTTGCTATTAACTCCGTGACTAACCCACTATATGTGAATAGTACCTGGGCATATCTTTTTGATTGGTATGGTAGAAAAAAGTTTGGATACATGCCTGTATGGTTAGGTTACCCACTTGATGATGTGGGACGGGATATTAAATTTTCTCATTTTAATGGTGAGCAGCAAGATAATTTGCTTTATCTGATTATTGAGCCGGTTGGTGGCATTCCTATCCATTATGTTAATGGGTATATAGAATATGAAAATACACGCTCAAAAATACTTATAGAGACAAAGATAGGAAATTTTATAGTACAGAAACGAGTCTTAGTAAATAATAATGGCTTCGTACGTGAGGATCTTGAAGCTCATTTATACGGTGGAGTCCTTCATCGCTGAGATTGTCTTGCGTGCCTTTTGATTTAAAAGAATAGCTATGTTGGCGATAAAGAAACTAACCATAATGATATGTCTTACATCAAATCCGTCGAACTTTAACCATACTCCATAACGGATAAAAGGATAGTAAGAAAGTAAGAGACCTAGAAATAATAATGATAACTGAAAGATACAGTTTTCATAATAGGGGATAAATACTAAAAGATTTATAAAGTACCAAGACAGTATTTCTACCCTTGTTAATTCTCCCATAATAGGCAAGAGAAGTGAGAATGGGAGAAAGAGAAAGTAAAGGAAAATCAATAAATTTATTTTTGACTTGTTCCTTGTTAATAGAAGTATGGGAAATGAAAAATACTTTATTCCCAATGATAAAAATAAAAACATCCTTCCTAACTTTATTTTCTCATTCCAAAGCCAATACATTCCCACAATAATGAGAGTTGCGGTTATAAGATCGTTGTGACCGTTTACCAGTCCTTCTATAATTATTAAAGGATGAGAGGCATACATGATTCCCCAGCGTTTGTTAAGTTTGGTTAAACAGTAAACCGCAACTAAGTAAAAAGCCATCATTGTGGCTTTAAAGAATAGAAAACTGAGCAAAAACTTACCACCGGATAACCACGAGGGTATCAAACTCACTCCGAGGAATACTGGTCCGTAGCGAAATGGTTGTTCTACCCAGTGTAGAAAGCGTAACCAGGGATCATGAGTAAAAAAGAAAGGGGGAGTGATATAGGGATTTTGGTGGTACACAGTGACGATTTTTGCGTCAAACATGTATTTTAAAAAATCATGTGAAAGGAATGGATAGGACAAAAGTAATATAAGGGCAGTTGCGATACTAAGTTTTATAGGGTTAATGTACTTTTCGTGTTTTACAAAAAGATAGTTAAAGAAAAACAATAGTAAGACTATACTTACATATATCAACCAAGAATGATATCTTTCGTAATAACCAAGGGGAAGCATCATCTCCAAAAATCGTGACCATAAAATATGATTAAAGAACGTAATGTTTGGATCAATGAGAGCGTAAGAATAAAGGGTAAGTCCAAATAACAATACTAAATAAGTACCTATCATATTTTTACTTTCTTTCCCGTCGGATAACTAAGCTACCATCATAGCCATACCACTCCTTAGTTGTTTGATAGAGCGGGTCAGGCGTACGATTACTTATAAATCCTACCTTATCATTAAGTTCACTTTTGGGGACTATGATATACACGATCTTCCCGTTATCTGGATTGTCCTGAGTACCTTTGAGCCAGCGGAATAAATAGTCGTAGTCGTAACTATATATTGCACGATTTTTCGCAGTATAACTAAATTGTTTATCACGCGTGTCATTTAAAATTGATTCAACAATACTTTTCTGTACTGCAAGGTCATATTCTACCTTGCCAGTGTGTATAAAAGAATTCACAAAAATAAAGGTGTTAAAAAATAATAACACCACTGCTCCTGCTAATAATATTTTTTCAACAGCAGCTATTTTTTTAGCTATAAACCCCACTATAAAGAGCGAAATGATCTCCATTCCGATAAAACGATAGCTCCAGACAGGATTTTTAGAAATGAAGTAACCAGAGATAATTCCGATGCAGTTACAGAGAGTAAAAAGTAATAAGTTTATATCATACACTGTCAATTTCACCCCCTTTTTTACTTGGTACATGATAAAAATAAAGCCTATGGTAATCGCTAATAGAAAGACAAAAATAGGGAGATGAACCAGTTGAGCCATTTGACTAATGAATACAGTAACCGCACTCCATTTATCGAGCCCTGCACTGCCATTCAAATAGGTGTCACCAAGTGCGCCTTGACTAATATTGCCAAATAACGTTCTTAACTGATTAAACCCGTGCCGAAATTCAAATAAGAAAAAAGGAGTAACAATAATCGCTATTCCACTTGCAAACCCGATCATTAAAAGCAACCATTTGCGTATTAATTTTCCAAAACTTGGTTTTTTGTACAATATTTCTAAGAAAAAATTGATGAGGAAGTATAGGCCAAACACAATGGGTAAAACCATACCGAGGGAAAAAAGTAGACTTAAAAATAACGCGGTAACTACTCCTATAGCAAAGAAACGAAAGGGTAGGTGTTTACCATGAGTGATATCTGTAGTAATGACGAGATAAAATAATACGAGGTATAACAGAGGTGCGGGATGCGGACTCCACATTTGAATAGAGTAACCAGGAAAAGTAAGTATAAAAAACAACCAAAGCGCGAGACTAACGTTTTTATTAAAAACCTTTTTTGATAACTGCCATACTATGTAGGGAAAAATTACAAAATAAGGAAGGGTTGCTACAATAAAAGTAATAATTCGTGGATCTTTACTCAAAAATACAGCTACGCTCAAAAACCATACCCAAAACGGGCCGTAAAAAACACCAGGTATGCCAGTGGTGGGACCTATCATAGTGGGTTTTGCTATATTATCCCAGGCTAAAAGTAGATCACGAGCCGGATCATACCAAAAAGCTATATGACCTTGTATTAAGGGTTTGATGACAAATATAAAAGGAAGCAGGATCGCAACTAATAACAAAAAAATAGTATTTTTGTTACGGTGCGTAAACACTTTTTTAGTGAGCATAAATACAATTTTAGTAACTCTATTAATTATGAGATATTCGTCTTCAACTTATCCAGTAAATAATCTCTGATCAAAAATAATTTAGTTTTGAAGGGGGCATATTTCATTCCAAAACGTAAACGATTTATTTTTTGATAATGATTATGTAATGGAGAGCCTGATCCTCCGGTGGATTGGGCGTTTTTATGCCAGAGAACAATTGAAGGATCATAGTAAAGTTTTATTCCTTTACGTTTTGCTCGCTCACAAAAATCAGCATCCTCGTAATAGAGAAAATATTTTTCATCCCATAAACCAACAGTATCAAATGTAGTTTTATCAAAAGTCATAAAGCAGCCCGTTATAAAATCGGTCGGTTCATCAACTGAGTATTGTCCTGTATCTACCTCATCAACCCCTCGATGTTTAACATACACATTTTGCCAGTCGATAGTTCCGCCTGTATACCAGAGTATTTTTCCCCTGTCTTTTAATTGGTAGCGATCTTTATGATACTCAAAGCCTGGTGCGTAATATATTTTTCCGCCAATAAGTGACATTGGATAGGTGTTTAGTGAGGATAGTGTATATTCAACAAAAGTCTCTTCAATCAGAACATCACTATTTATGACTGCAAAGTGGATGTTACCATCTCTTATTGCTTTTTGAAGCCCGTTATTCACCCCATACGCATATCCACGGTTTTGTCCGGTGATAATCGTATAAGGGAAATGAGGGTGAGCGATCTTTTTTCTGTCGGTTGACAGGTCAACAATATATAGGTGAAAGTCTTTATTTGTCTGTTTATTAAGGCTCTCAAAAAAATCTTTGAGGATATCGTAGTTTTGATATACTACTGTAATTAAGGCAAGTTTGGTTAGCATATATCCGTTATGATACGATATTTTAAGAGTATTTACGACTATATTGCCTCAAGTAAGCTTCTTATCGGAATAACAATCTCTTCTTTTCTTTTTCATATGTTGGTGATTATGCCCAGTGGCAGCTGGTACTGTTATGCAAACAAATGTGGTATATTTTTTTGGGGAGTTCATGCTCACGACGCAGTATGGCATCTGGCACTTACCAACACTGCTTTTATCACGTCGCCGTTTATTTCTCCACTATTTTCAGGCGCAATACTAGGCGGTTACAACTTTTTTATGGATCTCGTAATCCATGCGTTATCTTTTATTGGGATTCCAGTAATACTGTTGTATTTCAAAATAGTTCCTATTATTTGGTTTGTGTTGCTTACTTCATTCACCATTACTCTTGGGAGAAAGTTAAAAGACGATCCTCTCTTTGTCTTTTTTTTGCTTTTTTTTGTCTATTTTGGCGCATCATTTACCTTCCTGATAACTCTCTATCATAATAAATCCATCTGGAATTCATCTGGCATGATTGCTATGCAGTCGAGTATGCATCTAACTAATTTACAGTTTGCGCTTTCCTTAGTGGTTTTAATGGCAATACTAATATCACTCAAATCATACACATTCAAAAAAAATAATAGTACTTTCATACTTTTATTGGGATTTTTTATTTTTGTGAATCTTGGACTTAAATTCTATGCAGGATTGGTAAGTTTTTTTATGGTGACTATTTTTTTTACTTTGCATTATCTTAAACAAGGAATATTTCGAATTCCTAATAGTATTCTATACGCGAAATACATTTTTATAATAGTTGTGTTTTCCATACTAGGAATCATTATTTTTTATAATCCGTTTTCTTCTCTCAAGACAGGATCAATACTCATTTTTTCGCCCTTTGCAACGATGCACTCTATTATTGAGGAGCCTTCATTGATCTATCTCAAAGATATGGTTAATGCTCGCTACTATTTATACGCGCATGTAGGGTTACTAAGTCCGAGGTTATGGACAATTGAACTTTTTTCTTCCGCATTAGTTTTGGTATTTAGTATGGGACTACGGTTATTTGGGATCATTTATTTTTTAGTAAACTTTATTAAGAGAAAAACTAATATTTTTGAACTCTCGATCTTTCTTACTATAGTTTTTTCGTACTTACTAACGACTTTATTTATACAAAAAGGTCAGTGGTGGAATACTGTTCAGTTCTACTACTTCTCCCTTTTCTTAGCAAATCTTTTTGTCGCAGAATTTTTATATGGTTTTGCTAAGAAAAATAAAATTTCTGCAATAATCACTATAGTTCTTATGTTACTACTATCGTTGCCAACCAATTTAGATGTTGCGCGTAATTATCTCACCTACCCAGCCCAATCTTATCTTCCTTGGCAAGAAATACAAGCTTTAGAATTTTTACAAAAACAACCCAATGGTGCGGTTTACATCCCTTCATTTAAAAAACTTCCAAACGAGAATGATCCACAACCCCTCTATAAACAAGACACTGCTTATGTCTCTGCCTTTTCTGGACATCCATTATATTTTGCTGATCAATCAGTACTTGAGATTACTGGTACGGATTTTAAAAGTAGGAAAGAAAAAATTATCAAAGGAGACTGTTCAATCTTTAAAGATATTAAATACATTTATAAACTAAGTCTCCTTGATGATAAAGTAACCACGAACTGTTTGACAAACAAGGAATATCACATAGAAGAAATTTATAATAAAGAAGGAGTAGTTATTTATAAGGTAATTTAATGTTAAGTAACTTACTCAAAACTTTTAAACGGAATAGCGACACAGTATTTTTTTCTGTAGTTTTTGCCTACCTTATATTAATTTTTCGCGAAGCGCTTACAATCAAGTTTTTTCAGGACGATTACTTTTTCTTAAAAATCAGTAAGGCAAAAAGTACCGGTGATTTTCTTCACTTTTATTCACCTTTCCACGAATACTCTTATAAACCTTTAGCAACAGAAACTTTTTATTTTATTCTTCATTTATTACAGAGAAATGTGTTTTTGGGTCACCTCATTGTTTTTATTACTTACTTCATTGGGCTTATTTTTTTGTATAAAATAATCAAACTAATAACCAATAATGTATTGCTTGCGAGGATTTCAGTCTTTCTCTATGCTGTGAGTTTTATTCACGTTTTTCAACTCTATTGGTTTGCGACGTTTCAAGAAATTGCGATGTTTACTTTTTTAACAATATCTTTCTTTAATTTTCTAAAACACAAATATAATCTTTTTATTGTATTTTTTATTCTTGCTGCCCTATGCAAGGAGACAGCAGTGATGTATCTGCCTTTTGTTATTCTCTTTGTAGTTAGTCTAAAGAAAGGCGACGGCACTCGATTAAAAAAACAATTAATGCCTCTTTTAGTTTTGGGTTTAACCGCAATCTTCTTTTGGTTTATCTATCGATACAGTCTTACCTATGTTACGTCACTAGATAACTATAAAATTGCTTGGCATCCAAAATTGCTTTTAAGTAATAGTTTGTGGCATCTTTTATGGGGATTTGGTTTTCCAAATTTTATGCCAGATTATTTTTCAAGTTTTCTCTCGCGACCTATTCCTGCATTTTGGGAGACTATAAAGGCTCCCTATACCAAAATATATCTTCAATTATTAATGGTATATCTTAGCTTGTTTGCGAGTTTATCAATTGCGGTACTTTATCAGTTGAAAAGGAGAAGACAGTTAATTTTAGAGCTCACATACTGTCTTATAAACTTCTTTATATTCTTGGGGCCGATTCTTTTTTTCCCTCATAAATGGATGATCCGCCTCACCCTTCCCCTGATTTTTATTGCTTTGTTTCAAGGAATAGTAATTAAAAAAGCCATGGATATACATAAGTATTTTAAGTACCTCGGTATCTTCCTCATTATTTTATATGGTGTATATAATTACTTCGGTATTTTAGTTCATGAGCGAACAAGCACCTATTTGCTCGAAAACTCCATTTATTCTAAAACGGTGCAATATATGGATCAGCACAGAAAAGAGATACTTACCCACGACGTTATATATTTTAAAGACACATCACACAATTTACCTAAAGGTTGGAATGGATCAGAAAAATTAAAAAACAGCTTTAGTGATGCAAGCTTTTTAGACTACTATTTTCCCCAAAAAAAAATGAGAGTGATTTACGGATTTGAAAGTGAAAAAATTCCTGAAAATGCATATATTATTGAGTCAGACTTACTATTATGAGAAAAGTACTCCTAGTATTTATAGTCTGGTTTCTTTTAGTGAATGTGGTAAACAAAGTTTCATTTCAGTTTTTAACTGACTATACGAGCTATGAATTACCAAAACACTATACTATTCAGAATCGCTTTTGGATAGTGCCATGGTTAAATTTCGATGGGCGAAACTATCTAAAGATTGCGACAGATGGTTATAACTCTACCCAAAAATTTAACATTCGGGTTTTCTTTCCTTTTTACCCTTTGCTTATTAGGATTTTTTCATTCAACTTATTTTTTAATCCTATTGTGGTAGGGCTACTTATATCTCTATTTTCAATAATATTAGGTGTCTACACATTCAATAAATTATTGATCCTGGAAAAAATAGCAGAGGTAGATAAAGCTAAGATTCTATCACTCCTTTTTTTGTTTCCCACAAGTTTTTTTTATCTTAGTTATTACACTGAAAGTTTACTATTACTTCTCACGTTATTAACATTTTTCTTTCTCAAGGAAAAAAAGTTTGTATTAGCAAGTATTTTTGCTGCGTTAGCTTCGGGTACAAAGGTACTTGGATTGGCACTTTTTCCAGTAATACTATGGGAAGCATATCGTTCATATAAAACTACAAAAAGAGTTTCGGTCTCAATGCTCATTGCGCCATTAGGATTCATTTTCTATAGTTTATACAACTACTTTGTAGAGAGGAATTTATTTTTGGCTCTGCAGGGTCATAGTGATTGGGGTCGACATATTGGTATTCTAAGTCCTCTGCAGGCGTTTATAGAAAGTTTTTCGAAGGTTTTGTTTGGATCAGAGATTTCACAACACAATATATTTATTCGCTCAATAGAAGTCTTGGAATTTGTTTCTGCTGTCTTTTTAATACTAATGTTGATCTTAGGGTACAGAAGATTAAAATTTTCCTACTGGCTATATCTTTTATGTAGTGCTCTAGTTTTATTTTTTTCTGGTAGTCTGGGTTCATTGCCTCGTCATTTACTACTTCTTTTCCCCATTCATATTGTCTTAGTTAAATTGTTGCCAACAAAACTCTACTATATGGTTGGAACACTGTTTTTTATTCTGCTAATATATCTAACTGCCTTATTTCTACGAGGATACTGGGTGGCGTAACTAAAGTAGTTTGTTTATAAGTTTTATTTTTAAGATGTTGAGAGATTTAACAAGTTTTTCTTTCATAATCCAGTGATTTGTTTCCTTAAGTCCTTGTTGAAAGAATAGTTGTGTATCTTGAGCTAATTCTTCTGGCTTTGTTTTAAACTTATCTTTCATCTCCCAGTAGTACATATACACTAACATACAATTAAACAGTTGCAAAAACGACAGCACAAATCCATGAGTTCCGTCCTCATATCCTTTATCGGCGAAAAATCGACTTATGAACTCTGAGAGTCCGTTTTTAAATGCTGTACGTAGTGTAAAGTTTTGTCCACTCATCACCATCTCTTGGGCCTCTACTCTGGCATATCGGTACATCTTACCGAGGTACTCATCAATAGTGTCATAGTTATAATGAATGAGCGCGAGCTCTTCGTTTGGTTCAACGGCGAACTCTTTACCCCGAGGAATAGGTTGATGATGAATATGGAGAGGCCACGTGACCTGACTTTTTTTAAATAACCTGATTTGATAGTCTGGCCACCAGCGGGCATGCTGAATCCATTTCCCAAAAATGATATTTTTCCGTGGAATTTTAAAATAATCTGCATTACCAAGATTCTTTTTAAGAATGGAAGCAAGATGTGTGGGTACTATTTCATCGGGGTCAAGAAAAAAGATATATTCACAAGAGGAGTATTGTTTTAGTTTTTCTCTGATTAATTCTATGTACGGTGCATTTTCTGTAATTGAAATTATTTTTACCTTCTTCATTCTTTTTAATTTTGTCCGATATTCCTCATCAATTCCCAGGTCTGCAATAATTATTTCTTCAGCAAGTTCATCTATAGATTCAAGGGACTCAAATAAATGAATGGGTTTATTTTTAACAGCAGTAATAACAGATATATTGTTCATGGATGAAAAAGCGTAGTAATCTCCTTCAGGATGTTAATTCTAAAAATAGTTAGTAAAACGATATAGTAACTGAACAACCCAAGAACGGCGCCAAGTATGAGAGAGACAAACGACTCTTTCAGCAAAGAAAAAAAGACAAATACGAATATACTCATAATTATAGTTGATATGAGAGAAGAGTATGTTATTTTGAGAAGATCAAACACAATAAATTGCCGTGCTTTTATTACAACAACGACGAACGACAGAGAAAGAAGGCAGAGTGTAAGGGGGAAACCATATATGCCATATAAATGGGTAAGGAGTGGAACAAGGATCCAGGTTGCGATTGTCCAGAAGGCCATAAACGCGAGTGATGTTTTTGCTTTTCCGAGTGCGTTAAAAAGATTTATAAAAGGAGTTGAATAGGAAGAGAGGAACGCTGACAAACAGAATAGATAAAAGAGAGGGAGTGCTGGCTCCCATTTCTGATAGCGCGGAATAACATGGATTAGTGGTTGCATTAAAAGCGCAAGACCAATGAGTGTTGGTGCCAAAAGGCGCGTTTGATAGGTAATAATTTTTTCCATAACTGATGAAACTTTTGGTTGATCATGTTGAATGCGCGCAATAACAGGAAACAGAATCCGACTAATATTATCCATAATAATACGAATAGGTGCTTCTGCCCACTTTTTTGCCCATCCAATATACCCAAGATTGGTAAACCCAAGCGTTTTGCCTAAATAGAGAGTAATAAGATCGTCTTTAAAAAGCGCTAAAAAAGAAGCAGTTTGAAAGGGTAGGCCGAATGAGAGGAGGGACTTGAGACTTTTTTGTGAAATCCCAATCTGGGGTTTCCAAAAGGAAATAGAATAGATAGCAATGAGGCCGGTGATTGCTCGAAGTACCACGGCGTAGGTAAAACTTCTCAGTCCAATTCCTGATAGAGCGAAGATTATTACTGAAGAGTAAAAGAATGTATTCTCAATAATTTGTACTAAAACAATTTTTTGAAATTGAATTTTTCTTTCTAAAAACACAGAAGGAATAGTTTTTAGTGAGGAAATAAAAAAAGACATGAGTAGTGACCAGAAAAGATATTTCCCCTCATCTGGTAATTTGTAAAAGGAGACAATAAGGGGAGTTAGCAAAAAACCAATAGTAATAATAACTATAATGAGAATCTGTTGAAGTGTGAATGTCGTTTTTACATCTTCATCGCTAATTTCCTTTTTTTGAATAAGCGACGCTGCAAGCCCGATATCAGAAAAGTAGTTGAGAAGTGAAATAGTTGAGAGTACCGTGAAATAAATCCCAAAAATCGCTGGCGTTAAAAGAATAGTAAGCACTAAGTTTGCCCCTAAACCTAGGATTGCTGAGTAACCGCTCTGAAAAAAAAGACCAAACAGACTAATAATCGAACTCCTCTTAATATATTTTAAGTCGTGATTTTCTTCCATAATTTTTCACTAAATCCTAAAGAAAATAAAAAAATAATAGTTGCTAGGGTTATTGTATTACCAATTTTCTCAATAGTACTCTGATTATAGAGTATTGTAATAAGTGTGGGTTGTTCTAATTTGACAATTGGTCTTCCCAAAAGATCAAAAGTAAGGGGTACATATTGTATACCATTCATCATGATAGTCCAGTAGGGAAAATAAGTGATGGGTAATGTGATTTCGGAAGGTTTTGAGACGGTGATAACTTTTTTAAACAAATTTTCCTTAAATATATACATAGGTTTAGTTGTTTTCCATACTGGATAGTTTGCAGTCTTTGGCAAATACTCAGCAATTCTAAACGCCACCGTATTATGAATATATTCGACAGAAAGATATTTTTTTTCAAACTCTGCTTTTGAAATAGGAGGATGATAAAAATAGCGACTATTGAAAATACACAGTACGCCTATTAAAAGAAAACAAACATATTTTTTTGGGAGAAAGTTAAGTGATTCAATTGCAAAAGCTGAGAAAAAACTTATACTCAGTAATGAAAACGCGATGAATCGCCAGGGAAATTGAATATATGAAAATATAAAAGATAGTTTATCCCAGATAAATTGAGAGGCGTAAGTCGTTAAAAAAAGTGTAAAGAAAGTGAGGATAATAAAAAAAACTCCAATACTGCCAATCCTCGATTTTTCTTTTTTATGAAAATAGTGTAGGAGAAAAGCAAAAATTCCTAAAGTAAAAAGAATAATCTGGATTTTTCCAAGCATAAAAGACATACCGTCTGCAACACAACCTTGTGCTGATCCTCCATATCCCCATTGAGATTGCCAGAGCTGTTGAGGGCATAAAAAATGAGCGTGAAAATCAGTTAATTGAGCAACTTCCTTTGCATACGTTAATGGCAGTTCTAAAAGTAAGGGAATAAAAAAATAGGAACAGAGTAAAAGTCCACTAATAAATGCAATACTATTCATTTTCTTATCCTTGAGTAATGCTATAAAAATAACAATAATGGGGATAGCAATGAGTGATAAAAGGTTGTGAACGGTTAAAAGAAGAGATAGAGAAAAAATAGTTGCGATTAATAGAAAACGATTTTTCGTTTTCTCATTTTGTAAGAATAAATAAAGCGTTAGGGGTAGGAGTGCTAAAAACCATGTTTCGGCCAGATTACCGCGTACAAATATATCAACTGCAAAATAAATTGCCGTTGAATAGATAAAGGTCCCGGAGAGCGAAGCGTAAAAGCTAAAAATTTTTCTCAAGAAAAGAAACACACAACAAAAAGCAACAATAAACGCAGAGAGGAATGAAAGTTTTAAAGTCGATACGGGATCAAAACCGGCAAGGCTAAAAATACTGGTAATCCAGTAAGAGGAAGGCGCGTAAAAATTAAATACTGGATACCCTAAACCAAAAGAAAATTCTGGAGCCATCCGAGGAGGAATTTGAAGATTTTTAAGATTAAGCGCAAACTGTTGAATTTTTGCGGGTTGTGTTTCATCATGAAATTCGAACATTTCGTTCGAAAACGGATTGAGGTTGTGTCCAAATACAAATAAAAATAGAGTGAGAGTTAGTAGAAAAACAATAGTGCGCATATTCTTAATGAAATAATAGCGGATGTTTATATACATTTAATCTCCCGAGTAAGTACATAAAACCCCAGTATACGCAGCCTATTCCATACACAGAACTTCTGCTGAAGTTGATAGATGAGGCTTCGGGAAAATACTTACAGGGACAGCTTAGTTCTCCAATGCGGTATGATTTCGCGAGAATTTGCAAAAGGAATTGATTGTCAAAGACAAAGTCATCTGAGTTTTTATGAAAATTAATATGTTTTAGAACATCTGCTTTATATGCCCGAAGTCCTGTATGATATTCTGTGATTTTGGCTCCCGTAAATATATTCTCGATTAATGTAAGTAGTCTATTTGAGAAATATTTATAAACTGGCATACCACCTTTCATAGCGTTCCCATCAATAATTCTTGATCCTAAAATACAGTCGTAATTACCAGAATTAATCATCTCAACCATCGCGGGAATAAGTTTCGGATCGTATTGGTAGTCAGGATGGATCATAACAATAATATCGGCGCCCAATTTCATCGCATTTACATAGCATGTTTTTTGATTTGCACCGTACCCAAGATTTTTTTCATGTTGCACTACCGCAATTTTGAGTTTTTTGGCAACGGCAATTGTGTCGTCGCGACTATAATCATCAACGAGAAGTACATATTTCTGATATTTTTCAGGAATATCATAGTATGTTTTTTCTAACGTTTCCGCTGCGTTATATGCGGGGAGTACAATAACAACTTTTTGTTTTTCCATAGTTACATTCTCTCAAGTAAAAACATATTAAAAGTATTATTAATCTGCCATGTTTGTAGTATCTTTCGAGGTTTAAATGTGGCAATTTCATACGATGGATTGGTGAGATATTTTGAATCCTCACTAATCACAAACAAATACTTATTGGTGTAGTAGTCGTCGTAATTAATGTTAAATCCATCCCGTTTTAAAAAGTATTTCACCACTACAGCAGGGGTGTCATAGTAAGCGAGATTTGCGATATTGAAATCGTGAGTTATACCGGTGGATCGTATAGTGTCATAAATTTTTTTCTCTGTGAGATAGTTCCATGGTGAGGCTGGTGCCCAGAATGCATGGAGGGGTCGTGGAATATAGAGTAACAAAGCATATCCATAGAGCATAATAGCCGCAACAACTATATACGATGTAGGAATCTTTTTTATTTGTTTAGCGAGTTGTGCAAGAACGCTCAGGATAATAAGAAATGAAATACTAATGTAGTAATGAGGCATGCTAATACCCCCGGGCCTGTCAACCTGATTCCAATTTTTTAGAAACAATATAAGTGTCGAGATATTATAAAAGTGATGTTTTAGTTCAAACAGAATGAGGGGCGAAAATCCGAGAGCGAGACCGCCAACAAATAAAAGGACATAAAAACGAGGTAATTTTAACTTTGTAAAATAATAGAGAAAGATTCCGGCGATTGCGATTATAAACTGGTAATGGAACTGTAACAAAATTCCCAACCAGGTTGAAACAAGAAAAAATAAGCAAGGTGTTTTTCTTTCCTTAAAATACCCCATGAGCAGAATCAGTATGGGGAGAAGCGCGAAAAGAAGCGTGGAGTTCCATAAAAACCGAGTGTAGTTAATATAATAGGGAACAAAGGAATAGATTATAACCATTATCCATGCCATTTTTTCAGTTGTTAATTTTTTTACTCCAATATAGAGTGGAACTATCATAAGAGCGCAAAAGAGCATAAATAGGTAAGACGCCGCAACAGGGTCCCATTTACCGAGAAGTAAAAAAAGGAGAAAAAAATAGTAAATAAGAGGTCCTTGAAAAATAAAATGACCTCCAAGATTGGCTGAGATTTGTGGTCCGATAAGGGTGAGTGTCTTAGTTTGAAATATTCGCAGAGACTCTATTGCAAAGCTTGCTTGGTCTCCCGACCAGTTAACATAATAGATAAAATACATTGATCGAATTGCGACAAAAAGAATTATAAAAAGAACGAGAAAAACTATGGATTTAGAAAACTTAGTCATTCTTTAGTAAGCTCTAATAAATAAATCGTAGATTTTCCACCAGGCTTATCGTATTTTTTTATTAGCTTCATAGGCCAGTTGGTTGGGAGTGAATCTTGATGAGAGATAACAATAAACACCTGGTTGTTAGTGAGTTCTTTTTGGTTTGAAGCTAAGTCTTTCTTCGTAAGTGGCCAGTACCCTTTAATAAAAATTCGATCATTCTTTCGTACAAAAACATTCAATACGTCACCACTCATACCAAAATCTCCCTCAGCTACTATTACAACTGGTTTTTCTTTTGATTTTTCTCTTACATATTCAACAATATCTTTTATACCCCAACCTGCGGTCCAGCTTTCTAGATACTGTCCTCGATCTACCTGTGGAAAGGGAATAGATTTATTATCGAAAATAATTGGATAATCAAATAAGAAAAACGATAGAATAAGCAGAATAGATACGGGGATAACTATGTGTTTTTTGGCGATTGAGAGCAAAATTGAGGCAGTTATAAGAAGTAAAGATGGAAAGAAAATTAAATACCGTGGATACAAAATGATATTAAAAAATGAGACACCAATATAGAGGATACAAAGGTAGGTTCCGAGGTAAAAGAAAAGCTTTTTATCAGCGCGGTAAAGGAAAAAAAATCCAAGGAGACCTACTACTCCCAACACAAATCCCATCTCCCAAAATACATAGAGTGGCAATGTGTAACTGTTATGAAAAAAAAGCCCGAATGGATTTTTTAGAAAATCGTCAAATGACAATATGAATGTTTTGTTTTTTTCTGAAACAAAGTGGAAAAATGGTGAGAGACGCTGGACATTGTATATAGTGAAAGCAATTATTCCGGCAACTGCATACAGAAAATAAAAATTGAGGGAAGTAGTGAAAAATTTTAACCTATTTTTTAAGGAGAAAAGTATTGGCCCCAGCGCAGCTAAACCAAAAAAAACTTTTACAGAAGACTTTGTTAAAAGAAATATACCTCCCGTGAGACCAAAAAGAAGGGCAACATCTAGTCGAATAGTTCGTGCGAGTAACACTGAAAAAAATAAAATCCAGATAAAGGCAGCGTTCACTCCTGAATCGACAAGTGCAAGGCGATCATAGAAGAGAAAGAAAGGCGCACCTATATACAAAAGACTCCCAATATATGCAGTTCTCTTATTGAAAAAGTAAAAGAGGAGAGTAAAAAGACCGCTCAATGAGATCAGTCCCATTGATACGGCAAATAGTCTCCCTGCAAAAAGTGCGTCATTGGGGAATAATTTTAAAAAGGGTATAGTCCCCCAAGTTTGCAATGGTTGTTTGCCATCGGTTAGCGATATGAAACGCCAACTTGCGTCATGCCATGCGGTTTTTGCCCACTGAATATAAATACCCTCGTCATTAAAAATAGGAAATTTTTCTAAGTTAATGAGCCGCGTTACAAAGAAAAGTGCGAGTAAAGCAAATATAAAAAGAACGTCTTTCAGGGAAAAATATTTGCGGAAAAAACCTGCGAGATGATGAATGATCATAGTAATTGTTAAATTATATCTTATTTCACAATCGCCAACCAATGTTCTGTTTCACATACTACTTTGAATTTACTCAGATTCATGGTCGCATCTTGTTTCGTGAAAACCAAAAGAGGATACTCTCGGTAGTGAAGCGTGAAATCAGAAGGGTCGTAATAGAAATGTACTTTTTTTTGTGAGTAGTACACAAAAGAAGGCGAGCCGCCATAGTAAAAAGAAGAGGTGGTGTCATAGTGCGCAGCTTCCAGAAAATTTCTATTCTTTCGCTCCTGCTCATCAACCAGTATCCCAAGCGTGGTGGGAGATTGTTTTGCAAGACAAAGCGCTAAAGCGATTTTTTCAGGAGGTTGATAGTTTGTTTTGAGGAAATATGTTTCGGGAAGAAAATTAATGAGAAAAAATACACTAATTATCGTGACTAAACCAATACAAAGAATTTTATTGTTGAGAGTAAGGTATAAATAGGTTAGAGAGAGTGTGAGGAAGGGTAAAAATATAATTACATACCAATAGATTTTTGTTTTCATAAAAGTCAATAAGAGAAGAAAAGGAAGGGGTGCGAGAAGCGGAAGGGTGAGAGTCCAGTTAATTTTTTTCCTCTCCTTCAGAGTGGTAACCGCAAAATAGATATAAGAGGCAAGGATTATAAGAATAATGATATGCAGTTTTTCCCATAGATACTGAAAGTAGTAATATTTTCCCCCAAAGTGGAGTTCAATAGGGACCGTAAGTCTTTTGAAAACCTGACTGGTAAAATGCTCATAGAGAAATAATTGACCATATTTAAGAATGCCAGCTATATACCACAGAGAAGGAAGTACAAATAAAAGGGTTGTACGAAAAATATTTTGAGGTCGCTTCTTTAGGATAAAAATCCAGTAGAGAATTTCTATTACTAATGGATAAAATCCGAGAATTGACTTACTCCAAACTCCGAGGATGAGAAAAAATAACTTACCCCAGTAACTATCCCAACATAAAAAGTACCCCATCCAACTTACTGCAACAAGAGTGTCAGTGTTGAGGAGGGTTGTTCTTTCCAAGAAGGTGGGTGACCCGGCAAGAGTGAGAACTGCAAGGAGAGAGGCAATGATTGAGTCAAATGGTTTTGCTTTAAGAGAGCGTGCAATTTTTTGAGCCACTAAGAAGGTAAGAATAAGAAGGGTCATTGCAACAATAATAAAAATGAATCGTGACCAAAATTCAGTTTGACCAAACACGAGAAAAGAGCCTGCAATGAGGGCATGAGAAAGGGGAGGTTTGTCAAGCCAAAGATGTCCATTAAATGTAGTAAATAAGCTTTTATTTTTTATAACTTCACGCGCGATTTGGGCATACATTCCCTCGTCCCAATCATAAAATAATACTTTAGAAAGATGTATATTCCTCACAATAAGACCTATAAAAACAAAGAAAAGCATGAGAAGTTTCATAGAAATTATCTATATGATAACATGTAGGGGAAATAGTATGGTTAAAATATTTCTTATCATTGTTGCGGCGCTTGTTCTCTACACCATCAACTTGAAAGGAAGTCTAGGATTTTTTGATGATACAGCTCGCGATACTATACATGTTCTTGAGATAGTGAAACAGAGGGAGCTTACCCTTATTGGTCCTCCTATGTCAATCGGGCTTTTTGGCATTCGAGAGGTCTATTTCGGCTCCCTGGCTTTATATATAGCAGCTATTGGATTATTAGCGGGAAAATTAGATGTTACTGGTGCTATTTACCCGAACATATTTTTCTTCACGGTTTCCATTTATTTTTTTCATAAACTTGTAAGATATCTCACTGATTCAAAAAAATCTCAAATTTTAAGTACCATTCTTTATGCATTGTCTCCGGTCACCGTAACGTTCGCACGATTTTTTTGGAATCCAAATCTGACTATTCCCTTTTCAGTATTTTTTTGGCTACTGATTGTTCGAAAATATTCTTCAGAGCCACGCAAAGTAATTGGTTATCTATGCGCAGGGTGCATAGGGGGTGTAATGGTTAATTTTCATTATGTGAGTCTTATCTCCGTATTATTTTGTATTCTATTATTTTTATTTCAACGTAAAATATTCTATAGCATTGTTGTGACTCTTGGTTTTTTAGTGGGAAGTACCCCTCTCATACTTTTTGAACTAAAACATAAATTCTATTTGACCAATGCTCTCCTTTACAATCTAACTCACCGAGTTTCGTCACAAACTGTAGGTGACAAAGTATTACACTTTTTCAGTTCAACATTTACGATTGTAGGAATAAAACCTTCGGAAATAACTCATCCCACTATTATTATGTCTACCCCCTTTTTTTATTACATTATCGCGTGTTTTATAACATTTTTGATTATTACTTCTTTTCATCGTATTCCGAAAAAAGGGAGAGTATTTCTTATTCCCATACTACTCTTAAATCTTGCGGCTGTTGCAATGAGTGCGGGAATTTATAATGTACACTATATCTTTCCCGCCTATCCTCTTTTCATATGGTACATAGGACACCTCATATCTTCCCTCAATAATAGATTCCTCTCGGCCTTAATTATTGGTCTTGCGGCAGCGAGCTCGCTCCTCATACCTTATGATATCCACAATATTAAAAAAGATTATTTATCTATAACTGAGATTGAATCGATAGCGCAGTATATTGTTCACGATAATCCAAACCCGCCCTACAATATGACTGAAAACATTACGGGTGGAGCTCAAGCAATTCCGTTTCGCTACATTCTTGAGCGGGACGCAAAAGTTCCCATAAATGACAAGACATCATATATAGGTTTAAAAACGTTATATGTTGTAACGTATGATATACAAAAGACTTACAGAGAAAACCGCTATGAATTTTATGCAACACCTAATAAAGTACTTACTAAAGAAGTGAATTTTAACGAGGTGAAACTATATAAGTTTGAAGTGCGATAGCTTATCGTCCATTGAGGGCGTTTTGGCGGATGATAGAGAGATAGTCAGGAATATCAAACGCCTGTTTGAAAACTAATGAATGAAATAGGAAATAAGTGCGAAGTTCATAGAAAAGGGAACATCCCACAAGAAAAGCCAGAATTATTATGATAAGTCGTTCAGATTTTATTTTTGCTCTCAGTACATTATACGCAAGCAGAATACCCTGTCCCGTAAAATAAATAATTGAGGGAAGAGCCGTATAGGTGCGAAGCATATTGGGATTTTCCCAGGGATAGGTAAGAATTGTTGGCAAAAGTGCTATAAAGAAATAAAGGAGGAAAAAACTGTTAAACGGCTCGCGAAAATCTAGACACACTTTTATAAAACCTATGATAAAAAAAACAAAAAAGATTGGATTAAGAGCGGGTTTTCCAGGGTAGTTGTGCTGGCCATTCATGTCGCCAACACTCACAAACATAAGAGCAGTTTGTGCGATATTAGATCCTAAAAATTGTACTTTTTCTTGGAGTGAGAGCGAGGTATTTTTCAGAAAAAATTGTTCATTTATTCTTATATCATTTGCAGGATGTTGCACGAGATAAAAGCTCATGGGGAGGATACATAATAGAAACGGTACAAGAAAATAAAGAACAATACGTTTCAGAGGAATTTTTGTTAGGAAAAATATCGCAAGTGGTACTAAAAAAAATATCCGTCCTGGTTGATAAGAATTATAAGCGATTCCTGCCGCAACACCCGATAGTATAAGATATACATATCGTCTGGTCTTTAAAAAGAGAACTGCACTATACGCTGATACAAGCTCCAAAAATAAAAGAAAAGGCATTTCGAATGAAACTCGACTAAAATGCAGATACCAACGAGAAGTAAGCAGTAGCAGTGAAAACGCAAATGCCAGTATATCTTTTTTAAAGACCTCCCTGAGGATGAAGTATAGGAGTAAAATACTTATAATGCCAAAAATTTTTGAGGGAAGACGGAGTGCGAACTGGTTTATTCCAAATATTTTAAAAGATCCAAGTAAGGTATAGAAATAGGGAGTGCCATGTCCATCAGCAACAGGAGTAAAAGCAGTGTACGGCTTATTTTCTAGAGAGAATGCAACACGCGCAAGTTCATTTTCGTCATGAGCTAACCCTTTTGGAATTTGATCAAATTTAAAAAACATAAGGATAGTTGCAAAGAGGATTAGTACACCCGCTTGTAGAAATCTATTTTTTATCATAATTTCCTTTAAAATCGTAATACTTTATTTTCGCAATATCACCCAACGTTTCAAGCGCGTCTTTCAAAAAATTAACATTTCTTGTTTCAACATGTCGCCACACAACGGGTACCTCTTTGATAGTATATCCAAGTTTACGCGCGATAAAGAGAAACTCTAAATCAAAACCGGCAGAAACAGAAGGTCCGCGAATAGCGTGATGCAGTTTAAATACCTGTAGTCTGTTTATAATATCCAAGGCCGCAGTACGATTAAATATTTTAAAACCACACTGTGTGTCGCGAATACCTCTTAAGCCAATGAAAAAGTCTCGGATCATGATAAAACCGCGTGCAAGAACCTTGCGGGAAAGGGGCGCGCCTTTTCGATTTGGGTTTCGCGAACCAATCGCGATATCATATCCCTCCTCAACTGCCTGAATTAATTTATCACCTTCCTCAATGGGGGTTGCAAGGTCAATATCTGAAAAGAAAACATATTCTCCTGTTGCCTTCTGTATTCCTGACATAACGGCGAAAGCTTTTCCTTTATGAGTATTTTCAATGAGTAAAAATTTTGGAAATTGCTTTAGGTATTTGTCTCTTATCATTTTTTTTGTGGTGTCTTGTGAACCATCATCTACGATAAGAACTTCATGAAATCGATTATCATCTTTTGTAAAATTTCCAAATTTGTCAAGTACCCCTTTTTGTAAATTAGCCTCTTCGTTATAGCAGGGAATAACAAGTGAGACTTTTTTATTATTTACCATGAATAAGTTTGTAGACTTTAATGTCGTAAACAGCACTGATTGTAGCAATTTTCTTATCGGTAAACGCGGCAATCTGCCATTGAGAGTCATTTAACGCGCTACATTCTTTGAGGTGACATAAGATATACAACTCCTTTGGATTGCCAATAGCGTCTTCGGGCAGGGGGCGTTTTCCCGCAATCTCAAGAAAATAGCGAATATGCGCATCCATTTCAGTATAGGGAATGGCGACTATCTGATAGGGTTGTTGCGGGTGGAGCGCGAGTACAGTATTCGCAACAGTTTTGGCAATAGTAATCTGATTGTTTCCCTCACCAAAAAGAAATGTGTAGTTTTTACTATTGAAAAGGATATAGAATCCGAACAAAATAGCAATAAGAAATATGCGAATAGGGAAGAAGCGAATTCTGGTTACAATATAGCCAATGATGAGAAAAAAAGAATAATAGATTGCGTTATAGTAATGCTCATGGTGGTCTGCGGAGAGAAGACTAAAAAAAATAATATAGGTAATAAAAGTGAGATAGTGAATTTGAATGAAAATATTTTTACGGAAAAATTTATTTTTCACAAAAATGCCAATGAATAAAACTAGAAAAGCAAAAGCGATGTAGGGGGTAAAGTGATATTTAAAAACAGCATTAAAAAAAGTTACATTAGTGTCAAGTAGTCGATCGAAATAGGAGTTATTGGCGACAATATTTTTTTCGGTAAAAAGTTTTATTATATTTTTTGAGTTTAAAAAATGGTTTTTTACATCAAACAGTATGAGAGGAAATGAGATAAGAATAAATGAGGCAATAAAAGTTCCCACCTGTAAAAAGTAGGGTAGTTTTTTACTATTAGTAAGTAGCTGGAATATGTATACGAGTGCCATAGGAATAATAAGTAAGCCTGCAAGGTGATGGAGTTGAAAGGAAAGAGCGAGAAATGCTCCGCAGGCAATTGAGTATCGAGTCGATTTTTTATCGACCATCTTATAGAAAAAATATAGAGTAAGAAACGCAAAGAGCGGGAGGAGGTTTGGGTTCCATGCAAAGCGAGCAGCATCAATCAACACAGAGGAAAACACAATAAGAGCGGTGCTGATAAGCGAAGTTTCACGATTAATGAGATTTTTTGTAATACAGTAAAAAAGAACAATACTGAGAAGGGAAAGGGTTGCAACCGCAACAGCAAGTCCCAAGGGATTAAAATTAAAAAGGAGAAGAAAAGGTGCGACGAAATAGTAGTAAAAGGGCCCTAAAAATATCAGTCCAATTGAGGATGGGGGGCCAATCGCAGGTAAGTGTTCAAAAGTAATAATCCGTTTAATAATGATCGCATCCCTCCCCTGGTCACCAAGAAATGTGATAAATTCTTGTAGTTTATAAAAACGTAGTATCACAGCCACGATAAACAAAGCGGCAGCAATTTTATTTTTTGCTACAATGGTGAGTATGCTTTTTAAAAGCCGAGGCATATTTCCTTATTTTACCTTACTTCTTGTCATTTTAATAAGTACCTTTATTGTGTGGTTTCCTTTTCTCTTTCGCATTACCTCTTGGTTTGGCTTAACCATTCCTCATGCGAATATGCAGTATGTGTATAGTAATTTTGATGGTCCACTCTATATTATTCCCGCAAAAACACTCTATAATCCTAGTCAAATGATAATACCTTCTCTCAGTCCCCAGTATTTCGCTGCTCATCTCCCACTGTACCCCCTTATTATCCGCCTCTTTAATTTCTTAGGGTATGTCCATTCAATGATTTTTGTAAATCTTTTGTTTACTGTCGGAATAACATCCCTTTTTTATTATGTAATAGTGAAATATAAAGTTACTGCGCAACCCTTAATTCTTACAGCAGTATTTCTTTTTTTACCCCGTTTCTTGGTGGTGAGATCAGTGGGGGCTCCAGAAAATATGTTTATGTTTTTTATTCTTTTGTCACTTCTTTTTTTTGAAGAAAAAAAATATTTTCTTGCTACTTTATTTGGAGGTTTATCTGTTATAACAAAAACTCCGGGAATTCTTCTTGTTGTAGTATATGGACTCACCCTATTAGAACACTTTATACAAACTAAGAAAATTGTATGGAAAAGTTTCTGGATAGTTCTTATTCCTCTATTTCTGGGGGGAGTGTTTGTATGGTACTACCTACAGTACGGAGATTTTTTCGCGTATTTTCATTCAGGAGACAACATTCATCTTATTTCTCCGTTTGCAGTATTTAATTTTCAAGCAAAATGGGTAGGGACTGCTTGGCTAGAAGATATTATTTTTTATCTCTTTCTCTATGGGTTAACAGTTGTTGCATTATGGCAGACTCACTTAAGAAGCTTTTTTTATTTTTGTCTGGTGTTTTTTATCGCCACACTTTTTGTGCAGCATCGGGATATCGCACGTTACAGTTTGCCGCTTTGGCCCTTAGCGTGTATTGCATTTGAGCGATTTTTTACCTCAAAGAAGTTTTTGATTGTTTTCGTGATTTTGCTTCCCGCACTCTTCTTATACGCATGGAATTTTTTAAGCTCAAATACTATGCCTATTGCCGACTGGAAGCCATTTTTGTAGAAATATACTTTGTAATTTTCTTTTTAAAAACTTCAAAAGAGTATTGCTCTGCAGATTTTCGCGCTTCATTCGCAATCTTTTCATACTGTACCTCACTCAATTTTTCCAAGAGTTGTATTTTCTCATAGAGACTTTCTTTAGTGAGTTGAGAGTAGAGGAATCCGTTTTTTCCCTCTTGTACTGTTTCCAGTAAGCCGCCCGAGGCATAAGCGATAACGGGCAGATTATGTCCCATTGCTTCAACTGGGGCGATACCAAACTCCTCATCAACTGCCGCAAACAGGTATGCTTTTGCGCCACTATAAAGTGCAGTAAGTTCGTTGTCTGTTATTCCATTTAACAGTTCGACTGTTGGCCCACTCAGAGATCGCAGATATTTTTTATCACGACCTTCACCTACAATTTTTAAACGAAACCCATACTGATTTGCGGCGCGTATTAAGACATCGATATGTTTTGCGCGCGCCAGTCGTGAAACAGTGAGATAATAAGATTTTTTATCCGTTGTGAGAGGGTGTTTTTCTGGAATCTCAACAGGAGGATAGATCACATCAGCATCTCGACGGTAAAATTTCTCAATGCGTCGTTTTGTTTCTACGGAGTTCGCAATAAAATGAGTTACCCGCTGGGAAGATAAGTAATCCCACTGGCGAAGACCATGGTTGAGAATATGGCCATAAATTTTGATGGGCCAGTATTTTTGCCACTCAATTGCCGTTTCGTACCCATAGAGGTAGCGGGGAGGATGATGGAGGTAGCAGATATTGAGCACATGGGGCGGGGTGATAACTCCTTTACACATGTAGGAGCCTGATGAGGTTATAACTAGGTTGTATCCCTCAAACTTCATACTTTCCCAGATAAGCGGAGTGATAAATCGGAGGGGAGAGTACAGTTTTTTTAAAAACGGGATCTTGTCTGCCCAAGAAGTTTTAATTGTCCATCCCTCAAAGTTTCCGCGGTGAATCCCCAATGTCTCTGGGTTATAAAATGAGGTAAATACATCAGCGTCAGGATAGATTTTTTTTAATGCAACCAGTACGCGTTCAGCGCCTCCAAACTCCTGGAGTTGATCATGTACAATCGCAATTTTCATTGAATGTATTATACTTTACCGTATGGATATAATTCAGAGTGTGGTCTTAGGAGTGGTTGAAGGCGCGACAGAATTTCTGCCGATTTCCTCCACATTCCATCTTATTTTTGTTTCTAAATTTTTAGGAATTTCACAAACAGACTTTACTAAGCTGTTTGAAGTATTTGTGCAGTCGGGTGCAATTTTTGCAGTATTTTTGATCTATTCAGGAGAGCTTTTGAAAGACAGAGAGTTACTGAAAAAAACACTCGCTTCATTTGTACCAACAGCTGTTGTGGGACTTCTCTTATATAAAGTGATCAAAAATGTATTTTTTAACGCAGACTATCTTATGCTGAGTATGTTTGTGTTCGTGGGACTGTTGTTTATTGCATTTGAATATCTTATAAAAAAAGATAAGATTCAGTTGAGTAAAAAAGTTTCGGCACTTACCTACAAACAAGCACTCATTATTGGTTTGATACAAGCTGTGGCTGTTATCCCTGGTGTTTCTCGTGCGGGATCAGTACTTCTCGGCATGATGTTTTTCAAATTCCGACGGGACGAGGCTGTTCGCTACTCATTTGTTCTTTCTATTCCAACAATTCTTGCCGCCTCAGCCTATGATCTTTTTAAAATGCGACATGTTATTTCAGGGAGTGGAAATAATCTTATGCTTCTTGTCGTTGGTTTTATTACGGCTCTCATCAGTGCCTATTTTGTTTCGAAATGGCTCATTCGCTATCTACAGTCTCATACCCTGATTGGCTTTGGGATATATCGCATTGTTCTTGCTATAATAGTACTGCTTAGTGTGATGCGTTAAACCGTCCCCATAGTTCAACGGATAGAATATGGGCTTCCGGAGCCTAGGATGCGGGTTCAATTCCTGCTGGGGACAGGGCCTATATTTCAACGGTAGAATGCAGCATTCGCATTGCTGAGATCCGAGTTCGATTCTCGGTAGGTCCACTTTTCGAAGAAAAGTGTCCCCAACGAAGCCTGAAAGAGTACCGTATCAAAAACGACAGTTACGAATTAGAAAAGGATTGGTACATCAACCTCTTTTTTTCTCGTAATATCAATACTTCGTTTACCATTTAAGTGTCTGAATTTCCCTCCACAGTCAGTAAGTTTTGTGAACCGTCTCTTTAAGATATATGCGTTCATCCACAGTTTTGCATGGGTAAACGACTGGAATGACTTTATGGAAAACAAACGAGATTCAAGATGGGAGTTGTAACTTTCCATGAGGTTTGTTGTTATGGGTGCAGCTTTTACTCCTCGATATGCCAGAAGTTCTCGTTTGTATTTTTCAATCGAGGTTAATACTGCCAAACAGACTGGATCATGACGATAGTCACGGTACAGAACAAACAACCAGCTATTGAAAACCTCATCTGATAATTTGTCTTTAAAGATTGATTCCACGTGTTTCATGAATGGTTTGTAGGTGTTGTCTGATCGTACCTTTAAGTTTCTACGGATAGATTCTTTAAAGTGATTAAAGCACGTTTGAATCTTCACGGCAGGGAAACAATTCCTGGCAGCCATTTTAATATTCACGTTGTCATCACAGACCAGAAGCTCTGGGTGATGAGAGATGATACGAAAGAAGGAAAAATACCTTGCCCATGATTGATAGTTTTCAGAGGGGGCAAGCGTGAATACGGGTATGTCGTGTGAGAAGTAATCGATTCCCCACAGAAGTACCAGATTATTACGATAGCCCTTCACATTAAAGAATTTACCATCAAATACAAACACATGAGAAAATCGTGAACAGTGGGTAAAGGTAAACGCATTATTGTCAGGAAGCGCCTTCAATTCTTGCCGAGGATATTCGCCATGCCTTCATTGATGACATTCCATATTTTCGTCCGAGTGCTCTAAATGACAGCCCGTCAAGGTGGTCTGATAGGAGCATCTTCTTGTCGATATATATTGTTTTTACAGAAAAATACTTTCGACAGTGTTTACAGTAATACACGATACTATCATTTCTCTTTCTTTGTCGTACCACGAAGGAGGTGAGGTGACAGATAGGGCACTTATATTTTTTCATATACCCCATCTAATATCACCATGACCTATGCTGTCAATCCATAGCATCCATTACAACTGACACTTTTGATACGGTGTC